>ERZ869909.281-NODE-281-length-71243-cov-12.496824_pt1 | contig 71243 bp, 79 predicted proteins | sample MGYA00520892_ERZ869909 | MGnify/ENA primary metagenome ERZ869909 (study PRJEB32215, sample SAMEA104723947) | bioreactor metagenome | biome: bioreactor; feature: anaerobic bioreactor; material: water | place: China | collected 2015-03-12 ...
CTGTCATCAACAGGCCGTCCAGGATGTAAGGGGCCTCGTTCACCGTGGCCGGGATGGTCTGGGTGGCGAAAGGGCCGAACTGGTCAGAGACATGGGTATAGGCTTTCAGACCGGGTTCATGGCCGTATTTGGCGTTGATCAGGTTCATCGCCTCGCCCTGGCGCGTGGTCGGGAAGAATTGCCCGTCGCTCGAAGCGGTCTGCCCTGCGCCCCAAAACCGGGCCATCGGCAAGGCAGATTGACCTTCGATCACCATGGCCAAGGCGCGTGCCATCGCCTCGCTTTCCACATGCCAGCGCGACAAGCGCGAGAGCTGGAAATAATCATGGGTGTTCGTGGCCCCAGCCATTTTGCTGAGGCCAAGGTTCAGCCCCTCAGCCAGCAGCACGTTCAACATGCCGACCCTGTCTTTGCATGGAACGCCGGTGCGCAGATGGGTGAAGGCCTCGGTAAAGCCGATCTCGTCATCCACTTCGAGCAGGAGGTCTGTGATCCTGATCTCTGGCAGGCGGTTGTAGAGATCGAGCACCATGGCATCGGCCTCTTCGGGGACAGCGGCCGTCAGACGGTCGATCTTGAGCACGCCATCTTCGATAGAACCTCCCGGAATGGCACCCGCCCTGGCGGCGCGGGCCAGTCGTTCCAAGCCATCTGCTAGGCGAGATTTTCGATCCGCGAGCCAGAGCTCCGGTTCAAACGGCATGGCCAGTTTTGGCGTGGCCCTGGCAACTTCCGTCGGAACCAGCGCGTCCTTGAGATCACCATACCGGCGGGAATGTGCGAGCCAGATGTCGCCGGCACGGAATGCGTCGCGTAGGTGGCACAGGACCGCCACCTCCCAAAGCCGGTTCCCATCGTCGTGATTCAAGTGTCGATGCCATTTCGAAGCCCGGCGCAGAAAGGTCAGTGGCCGGGTAGTTGTCGTTTCCGTACCCGCGACGATGTCGGCGGCGGCAAGCAACGGTTCGGCCACCGGGGCCGCCTGAATATCGAGCGCCCGGAGCATGCGCGGCGCATAGCGTCGGAAGCGATGATACCCGTGAACAACATGTGCCAGTGGATCAGCCGCCAATGTGTCGGTCAGTTGGGCGGCGGTGGAAACAAGCCCCCTCAGCGATGACCAGCCTCCGGCGTTTTGGACGGCCTCCATCAGGGAGGCCTGATCTTCATATGCTTCCAGCAGAGCTGATCCAAAATTTGAGAAGCCCTGCAAGGTGTCTTTCAAAGCAGCCTTGGCGTCATCTGCCCGAGCATCGCATACGCGTTTCGCCTCACGCCACGTCTTCCCCACAATCCGGTCATGGCTTTCGACCACAGCATCGGCAATGGCACTGCGCCATTCCAAAGCGCAAACTGCGAGGATGGCAAGGCGGCGGTCGCCTGAAATATCCCGCAGATCTCCTGCGAAATATCGTTCCCCTTGCCTTCGGAGGCGCGCGATACGGTGGGGTGGCACACCCGACAGGATGCTTCTGTCCACGGCCATGGCCTGCAAGAATTCCAACCGGTCGAGCAGCCGGTTCATGTCCGCCGAGTTCTGGCCCACCTCAAACTGGCGCAGCCAGACAAAGCGGGTGACAGAACTGTCCGCCGTTTCCGTCAGCAAGGCGTCAAGTCGGCTGCACATCTCATCATCCAGCCGGTCGGCAATCCGAGCGTCGATCCGTCGCTCTGCAGCAACGAGTGCATCCGCGCAAAGGCGTTCGATAACCGTGATCCCCGGTAGTATGGTCTGGGTCGCCCGGCATTGTTCCACGAAACGCCGCGCCAAATCCTCGTTCGATCGGGCGGTTTCGGCTGTTCTCTCCAGCCAGGCCTTCAGGTCGCGCGACCCTCGGCCAGTGAACATCTTGTAGCCATAGAGATCCCGCAGGGCCGCCAGGTGTTCATGACGCGTTTCTTCGCGGCTTGCATATCCAGCCAGATCGTCTGACTTCAGCCCAAGTTGCGCTGCCAGGAAGCGCGTGATCTCCATTGGAATGACCTCGCCCGGGGTCAACAACCGACCGGGATAGCGCAATGCGCAAAGCTGGAGAGCAAACCCAAAACGATTGTGGGGGCGGCGGCGGGCGCGGATGATTTCCAGATCGTCGTCCGCAAGGATGTAGTGGCGCAACATCGCCGTTTCATCGATCGGAAGATCAAAAAGTACTGAGCGCTGACGCTCGGTGAGGATAGTACGATGCGCCATATTTCTTTTGCTTTCTACATATGGTTTGCGTATTGATGATTAAGATATTGAATAAGGAATTGTTCGGATGGCCGAAAGCGCGCCGCTTTCCAGAACACCTCAAACGAACGTTTGTGAAACATGCTGATCGGCTATGCGCGGGTTTCGAAAGCTGACGGCAGCCAGTCCCTCGACTTGCAACGAGATGCATTGATCGCGTCCGGCGTCGAGGAGGACCAGATCTACTCAGATCTGGCGTCCGGCAAGAAGGATGACCGATCCGGTCTGGAGGCCTGCCTCAAAGCATTGCGTGAGGGGGATGTGCTGATCGTGTGGAAGCTCGACCGCTTGGGGCGCAGCCTCCACCACCTTGTCAAAACCGTCAGCATGCTGTCCGAGCGTGGCGTTGGCCTCAAAGTTCTCACCGGGCAAGGGGCGCAGATTGACACAACGACTGCGGCTGGAAGGCTTTCATTCGGCATCTTTGCTGCGCTTGCCGAATTTGAAAGCGAGTTGATCCGCGAACGCACGATGGCGGGGCTCCAAGCCGCCCGCGCGCGCGGCCGAAAGGGAGGAAGAAAGTTTGCGCTGACGAAAGCGCAGGTCCGCATGGCTCAGGCCGCAATGGCTAGCCGCGACACATCGGTTTCAGAACTCTGTAAGGAATTGGGGGTCAAACCGGTCACACTCTACCGATATGTCGACCCGAACGGCAATCTACGCGATTACGGGAAACGGGTTCTCAGCGCTTAGCGTAGGATTCTGCACTCTCCGGCATCAGACCCCTAGAGCATGGGATGGCTAGGCGCCACACCCCGCACAAGACATTGGAGACGATCCACCGCCGAAAACCATCATGAGGCGCTCAATGCGACCTCGGAGAGAACCATGACCCCGGACGGACACAACCCCACGCTTGACGAGGCCGCAATCAGAGAACGCTCTACAGCCGGTGGAAGCGGTGGAGCGAGAAAGGCATCTTCGCCCGGATGATGGCAGGTCTGGCCGCTGAGCACGGCGAAGAGAAGACCGTGATGATCGACGCGACATATCTCAAGGCCCATCGAACGGCGACCAGCATGGCCGCGAAAAAGGGGGGCGTGGTCGTCTGATCGGTCGAACCAAAGGCGGCATGAACACCAAGCTGCATGCCATCTGCGACAGTCAGGGACGACCGATCGACCTGTTCGTCACCGCCGGACAGGTCAGCGATTACATCGGCGCACGCGCATTGCTCAGCGGCCTGCCAAACGTCAAATGGCTGCTCGGGGATCGGGGCTACGATGCTGACTGGTTCAGAGAAGCTTTGCAGGACAAGGGGATACGCGCCTGTATCCCAGGCCGGAAGAAACGCAAGACACCGGTCAAATACGATAAGCGCCGATACAAGCGGCGCAATCGCATCGAGATCATGTTCGGAAGACTCAAAGACTGGAGGCGTGTCGCCACCCGATATGACCGGTGCCCGAAGGTCTTCCTTTCGGCGATCGCCCTCGCCGCCCTCGTCATCTACTGGTTATGAATCCTGACCCTAAGCTGCGGAATAGCTCGTAAAGACCTCGCTGCTACCATCCCGGCGGATCAAGAACACATCATAAGCTTCACGCTGATCTTCTGGGCCCATTCCAGGCGACCCATAGGGCATGCCAGGAACAGCGAGACCGACAGCATCTGGCCGTTCAGCCAACAGGCGGCGGATGTCGGCGACCGGCACGTGCCCTTCGATCATGTAACCCTCAATCTCGCCCGTGTGGCACGATATCATTCTTTGCGGGATGCCGTTGTCCAGCTTGTGACGCATCATAAGAGTCCCAAAGCTCCGCTCCTCGGTGACGCGAAAGCCCTCCTGCCTAAGAATGGCGACCCAGGCGCGACAGCAGCCGCAATTAGGGTCTTTGAGAACGTGGATTGTTGGTGCAACTTGCGCAAATGCCGCAAGCGGCGCGGCGCTGGCAATGCCAGCGACGGCGGTCAAAATTTGGCGGCGCGTTATGTGCATCGCATTTCTCCTTTTGGATGGCATGTCTTGTGCGGGCCTTGGGTTGCGCAGTTGGGCGAACGTGCTGTCGAAGCCCTTTGCGGATGGTATGCCGGACATCGTTTATCTCCCCGTGATATTTCCCTCGCGTTGGTCTTGTACCTGATGTCCCGGCTTACCTTTCGTCGCGCGAAAGCCGTCCCAGAACAGCAGTGCCACCCCACAGAAAATCGCCACGTCAGCGAGGTTGAAGGACGGCCAGTGGTATGTTCCGAAATGAAAATCCAGAAAGTCAGGGACCGCCTGATAGCGCAGACGATCAAGGATATTGCCAAGCGCGCCTCCGATGATCAGACCGAGCGCCGCACCTGTCAGCCTGTCCGGAGCCTTCCACAGCCAGATCAGCAGCCATGCCACGACCACGGCAGCAAGTGCGACCAGACCCCACCAGGGTACGACCCCGCCGAGCATACCGAAGCTGACCCCATCGTTCAAAACCCGCACGAGGTTGAGAAAGGGCAGAACCTCGACCCCGTTCTCAAGCGCCGGGGAGTTCAGGGCAAGAGCCTTGGTGCCCTGATCAACACCAAACGCGGCGATGGCGCAAAGCCCACCGAGAACGCGGCTGTTCATGCCACCGCCTTCAGATCGGCCCGCGCATCGCGGATGATCGCCCAGGAAGAATGCAGGAATAACCCGGCGATGCCGAAGGCGACAATGAGGTCGGGCCACGCGCTACCCAGCCAAACCACCAGACCGGCCGCGACAACGACTGCCGCATTGCCAATGGCGTCGTTGCGCGAGAACAGCCAGACGGCACGCATGTTCGCGTCCCCCTTCCGGTACTGCAGCAACGGCAGCACGGAGATGACATTGATCACAAGAGCAATCAGGCCCAGAAGCCCCATCAGCGTGGCGTCTGGGGTTGTCGGCTCGAATGCCCGCATGATGGTTGTCCCAAAGACGCCAAGACCGAGCAGGGCAAGGAAGATGCCTTGGATCAGGGCCGACCGCGCCCGCCAGAGAAGACTCCAACCGATGGCCAGCAGGCCGAGGAAGGTGATCGCGCCATCACCAATAAAATCCAGCGCGTCGGCCTTCACCGCCTGTGACCCGGCAATAAACCCACCAATCATTTCCAGAACGCCGTAACCGACATTTAGAATCACGACGATCCAGAGCGCGCGGCGGTAGCCCGGGTCCTGATGGGCCGCACTTTGCTGAAGGTCCTCGTCGCTCTCGATGCGGTCGAACCCATATCCCGTTGTCTCAACGGCTTTTTCGATCTCCGGCAGGCTTGCTTCAGGGGCTTTCAGAGTCATGATATGGGTCGCCGCCGACACCTTCACCTCATCGGGCGCGACCCCTGCAGATTGCGCCGCCCGTTCAATCTGCGCGGCATCCTTCGCGCAATCCATGCCGGAGACGCGGTAACGGAAGGATGGGATATCTGCCGCCGAACCGGTGCTATCAGCGTTGGCCATGGGTGCAATACTCCTGCTAGGGTGAATCAAGAAACAACATATCAGTGAGGAATGATATGGACCAGGTTGTCGCCGACCGCAACACCGGGGCCACCGCCATCGAGCGAAGAGCGAAGCTGTTTCGCGGCTTTGCGGACCCAAGCCGTCTCGCGATTCTGGACGCCTTGTGCGAAGCGCCGTTGGCCGTTCACGAGATCGTGACGCGCACGGAATTATCGCAATCAAACGTCTCCAACCATCTCCGATGTCTTTTGGATTGTGGGCTTGTCGCCAGCGACCGCGATGGACGCTTCATCCGCTACCGTATCAGCAGTCCGCGTATTACAGCTCTTTTGAATGACGTGGACGCCCTTCTCGATGTGGTCGCAGAGGGTGTTGAGGCGTGTGACAATTATTGCGGGGAATAAACGGTCCTTTGCGTGTGTGCTTGGATTCCATGAAAGGTTTGGATCGCAATAATTTAGTCGATCAACGGACGCAGCAACTCCACTGCATCGACATCTAGTGCCACTGCGACCTTTTCTAGGGTCAGGATTCATAACCAATAGATGACGAGAGCCGCGAGGGCGATGGCTGAGAGGAACACCTTGGGGCATCGGTCATAGCGGGTCGCGCCCAGATCGGCCTGAACAAGGGCGAAGCCCATCACGCCCTCAAGAATGCGCTGCGTATTGGCCGCCAAGGTGAAATTCGCGACCGGACAACCGAAGGCCAACATTTCAGGATGGCCGGGCTGAACCTGCTCACCACCATCATTATCTACTGGAACACCAAGCACCTCGGTCAGGCTGTCGCCATCCGCCGCCGTAATGGGTTGGATTGCTCACCCGACCTGCTAGCGCATATCTCACCCCTCGGATGGGCCCACATCCTGCTCACTGGCGAATACAGGTGGCCCAAAAGATGATCAAACCACCTTAGCGTAGTATTCTGCACTCTCCGGCATCAGACCCCTAGTGTTGCCAACGCCAGTGCCACAATCGCCATCGTCTGAAACCTCCGCCTGCGGGACAGTCTGATCATCCTGTTCATAGTTTTTCCTGCCATATCGCAACCCGCTTGCGTATATGATCCGTAACTTGTTAAAACATCATGAGGCACAATAAAAAAGCAAACTATATTTCTCATAACGTTTATTATGCGACGGCCCGGTGTAAGCGCAAAGTAGTAATCTTGCATCTGTGCCGCATAGAAATCTTGCACGCTAGCCTCCTCCCGCGCGGTCATTTGGAGGAGGCCCTAACGATGCTGGATGTGTTTGACGTGAGCCGGAAAGAACTGCAGCGCGCCGAAATCCTTGACGATGTGAAGGCCGGGCGCCTGAGCCTGAAAGAGTCGCCTCAATCAGCCGGATATACGCAAGCTTTTGGATGCATTTTGAGGGAATGATCGGTTAGCGGCGTAACACGGCGGCAACCCCGTTCGTTACCTCTGTGCCGTCATGCTCCTCTTATCCATCCTCATTGCCGCCCATATGCAGGCAGCTCCTTTGTCCACTCCAGCGGTGCAGGAGTTGATGGTGCAGCTGGACGCACACCCTGCCCTGCAGGCCTATACCGCTGAATCCCGCGCGGCAGAGGCCATGGCTGAGGGCGCGATGGGCCTGCCCAATCCCCGGATTGGCGCCGCGGTGGAAAACGTTCCGGTCAATGCGCCGCTGCGTTTCGACACTTCGGACATGAGTTCGCGTTCCGTGATGGTGTCGCAGGACATTCCGGGTCGGGGCCTTCGCGGTGCCAGGGCCGATGTTGAGCAGGCCGCCGCGCGGCTGGTCCTGGTCCGGCGAGAGGCCCTGCGGGCCCAATTGGCAGGAGAGCTTCTGTCTGCTCTGGCCGAATATGAGATGGCTGGGGCGCTGGAGGGTCTGCTGGACGCGCAACTCGCCCTTCTGGATGAGCGCGAGGCCTATCTCAGCGGCCGCATCGATGCCGGAGACGCGCTCTTTGCCGAACTGGCCGAGACCGACGGGGAGCGCGCGGCCATCGACCAGCGGCGTGCGGACGTAACCCGGCAAAGTACACAGGCCCTGAGCGTGCTGACCCGCCTGGTGGGAGAGGTGCGTACCCCTCCCCCCGTTTCACCCATTCCTCCCCCCGCTGCGGAAACCGGCGAGACCGTGTTCCACGCCGTGCGCGTGGCCCAGGCAGTCGTACAGGCTGCCGAGGCCGGCGTGTCGGTACGCGAGCGCGAATTCGACCCGATCTACAGCGTCAGCCTCAGCTATATGAACCGCGAAGGCGCCCCAGGCATGCGCGCAGATGACATGGTCAGCGCGCAGCTGATGGTATCGGTGCCGCTCTGGTCGCGCTGGAACCAGACCCCGCGGCTGGAGGCAGCCCGCATCAATACCGAAGCGTCCCGCCTGCGCCTCGCCGATGCGGCGCGTGTGTCTGCCGACGCGTTCCGCGCTGCCGCCGCCGATTACGCTGCCGCGACGCGGTCCATCGCGGCACTGGAAGCGCGCCACGCGGCGCTGGACGCAGCCCTGGCCGCCGCCAGCAGGCGTTACGAGGCCGGGGATAGCAGCCTTCTGCCTCTCATAAATACACGTATCACCCAGACGGAGCTGCGCATCCGTCTTCTGGAACAGCGTCTGGCCGCAGACCGCGCGGCGGCACGCATGCATGGCCTTGTGGCAGGTGAATTATGAAATCGCTGATGGCCCTTTTCGTCCTGGTAGTGGCGGCTATCAGCCTGTCCGCCCCGCCGGCCGCTATCGCGCAGGAGCAGCATTATACCTGCCCGATGCACCCGCACTATATCGCGTCCGATCCCGGCACCTGCCCGATCTGTGGCATGGATCTGGTCCCCATGGAGACCGGCGAGGCGGACGCTGATATGGCGGCAGAGGGCCATGAACGCATGACGGTGCGGGTTCCGGCCGAAACCATCCAGACCATGGGGGTGCGCATTGCACCGGCTGAAGAGGCCCTGTTTGGCCGGCAGATGCGCAGTTTCGCCGCCGTGACGCCGGATGAAAGGGCCAGGCATGCCGTGTCCAGCCGGGTGGCAGGCTGGATAGAAACCCTCGATATCCGTGCCGTGGGCGATCCCGTGGCGCCGGGCGACCGGCTCTTTACCCTCTACAGCCCTGAACTGGTTTCCGCCCAGCAGGACTATTTCGCCGCGCGCGCGGCGGGCGGAAGGCGGGCCGATGCTGCCGAACGCCGCCTGCGCTCCCTCGGCGTGCAGCCCGAGGTCATGGCGCGCCTGCGTACGCGCAGCGAAGCCCTGCACGCCATCCCGGTCTATGCGCAGGCGGCGGGCCGGGTGTCGGATATTGCCGTGGCCGAGGGACAGTATGCCGGACCCGGCGCGGCGATCATGACCGTGCAGGATTACAGCCAGGTCTGGCTGATAGTGTCGGTGTCCGAACAGGACCTGCCCTTCCTGCGTGAGGGTACACCGGCACAGGTGACACTCCCTGCCCGGCCGGGGGAAACACTGTCCCTCGCCGTGGACTATATCTATCCGACCGTGGACACCCGCACGCGCACCGGCCAGGTGCGCCTGATCGTGCCCAACCCGGATGGCACGTTGCGGCCCGGCGCGTTTGCCGATGTTGTCTTTGAGGCCGACCAGGCGCGGCGGCTCTCGGTTCCTTCCGAGGCCGTGCTGATGGACGGCACGGGATCGTGGATTGTCGTCTCGCTGGGCGAAGGGCGGTTCCAGCCACGCCGTGCCGAAACCGGGCTGACGGCGGGCGGCCGCACCGAAATCCTCACCGGAGTGGAGGCGGGCGAGATGGTGGTGGTTTCCGGCCAGTTCCTGATCGATTCCGAAAGCAGCCTGCGCGAATCCTTCCGGCGGCTGCAACATGCCGCCCTGCCCCTGGCGCTGATCACGCTGTCACAGTCCGAACAGGCGGTACTCGACCATGTCGTCGATGCCGCCCTCTACCTGCACGAAGCTCTGGTGGACGGTTTCGACATCCAGCCGGAATACCTCGCCCCGGCGCTGGACGCGGCACGCCATATCGAGGAACGCTGGGCGCAGACACGGCTGGCAGCCGTGATGGAAGCCGCGCGCCCGCCTCTTCAGGCGGCGCAACAGGCGCGCACTGAAAGCGGGTTACAGGACGCGCTCGCGAACCTGGTACGCGCGCTGGACCCGTGGCTGATGGAAGGCCGGCCGGAGCATTACCGCGAAGCCGGGCTGGTCTATCTCACCGATGAAGAGAGCGGCCGCAGCTGGCTGCAACTGGGCGCCGCACCCCGCAACCCGTATGGCGCCGGGCCTGTGCAGGCCACGCCATGGCCTGACCTGTCCCACCGGCGTGCGGAAGCCGAAGACGCCCGTTCGCGCGAGACGCCGGAAAGGCCGGATGCTGGCCATGTCCACTGAACACGAACTGCACGACCCTTCGCGCAGCTGGGTGGCGCGCCTGATCGCCTGGTCGGTGAACAACCGGATTCTGGTACTGATCGGGGCTGTGGCGCTGCTGGCAGCCGGACTGCGCGCCGTCGACAACATCCCGCTCGACGCGATACCGGACATGTCGGACACCCAGGTGATCATCCGCACCGATTTTCCGGGCCAGAGCCCGCAAGTGGTGGAGGATCTTGTCACCTACCCGCTGGCCTCCGCGCTGCTGGGCCAGCCACGGACCCGCGATGTGCGCGGCTTTTCGATGTTCGGCTCGTCCTTCATCTATGTCGTGTTCGAAGACGGCGTGGACCAGTACTGGGCCCGGTCCCGTGTGGTCGAGGCGCTTTCACGGATTCAGGGACAATTGCCCGAGGCGGCCACCCCGCAGATCGGACCGGACGCCACCGGTGTGGGCTGGGTCTACCAGTATGCGCTGGTGGACCGCTCAGGGACACACGATCTGGCCGATCTGCGGGCCTTGCAGGACTGGTTCCTGCGATTTGAGCTGGCCGCCCTGCCCGGCGTTGCCGAAGTGGCATCGGTGGGCGGTTTCCAGCGCGAATACCAGGTGCTGGTCAATCCGAACCGGCTGCGCGCCTACGATATACCCTTAAGCCGCGTGATCGAGGCGGTGCGGGCCTCCTCCATGGAGACGAGCGGGCGTATCGTCGAACAGGCCGAGACGGAATTCTTCGTACGCTCGCACGGCTATGTCTCCCGGCGGGACGAGCTGGAACAGGTCGTCATACTGGCTAGGGAGGGCACGCCGGTCCTGCTGGGTGATGTCGGGCGCGTCGTGGAGGGCCCGGCCCTCAGGCGGGGCGTCGCGGAACTGAACGGCGAAGGTGAAGTTGTTGCCGGGATCGTCGTGATGCGCGCCGGCGAGAATGCGCTGACCGTCATTGAGGGGGTGCGCGAGCGTCTCGATGAACTCCAGGCAGGCCTTCCGGCCGGGGTGGAGATCGTTTCCGTCTATGACCGGGCGCCCCTTATCGAAGGCGCGGTCCGCTATCTGCGCCACAAACTCATCGAGGAAGGGATCGCTGTCGCCCTGGTGGTGCTGATCTTCCTCCTGCATGTACGCTCGGCCTTCGTCGCGGTCATCACTCTGCCCTTGGGTGTGCTGGCGGCTTTCATCGTCATGCAGATGCAGGGCGTCACCGCCAATATCATGTCGCTGGGGGGCATCGCGATCGCCATCGGGGCCATGGTGGACGCCTCCATCGTGATGGTCGAGAACGCCAATCGGCGGCTGGCAGAGCTGCCGCCGGATGCGAGCCGGGCCGAACGCGATGCGGCACGCCTGAAAGCCGCGCAGGAAGTCGGGCCGGGCCTGTTCTTCTCCCTCCTGATCATCACCGTGTCTTTCCTGCCGGTCTTTGCCCTTACCGGTCAGAGCTACCGGCTCTTCTCGCCGCTCGCCTACACCAAGACCTACGCCATGGCGTTCGCCGCGGCCCTGTCGGTCACGCTGGTGCCGGTATTGCTGATGATGCTGGTGCGCGGACGTATACGGCCCGAGACGGCCAACCCGTTGAACCGCATCCTTGCGGCGGCCTACCGTCCCGCGCTGGCCATGGCGCTGAAATGGAAATGGATCACCCTGTCGGCGACCGTGCTGATGCTGGCCAGTTCTGCTATCCCGCTGATGCGCCTTGGCGGCGAGTTCATGCCGCCCCTCTATGAGGGCGATCTGCTCTATATGCCGACCACCCTGCCCGGCGTGTCGATCTCGCGGGCGCGTGAAATCACCGCGCAGACCAACCGGCTTATCATGACCGTTCCCGAGGTCGAGCTTGCCTTCGGCAAGGCGGGGCGCGCAGATACCGCCACCGATCCCGCCCCAGTCTCCATGATTGAGACATGGATACGCCTGCGGCCGCGCTCGCAATGGCGCGAAGGCCTCACGCCGGAAGCGCTGATCGCGGAGCTGAACGAGCGGGTGCAACTGCCTGGGCTGGTCAATTCCTGGGGCTATCCGATCCGCATCCGCATGGACATGATCACAACCGGTATCCGCACCCCTGTGGGGGTGAAGATCACAGGGCCTGACCTTGCCACTATCGGCCGGATTGCTGGCGATGTGGAGGATGTGGTGCGCACCGTGCCGGGAACCCGCTCGGCCTTTGCAGACCGCACCCAGGGCGGGCGTTATATCGAAATCCTGCCTGATCGCAGCGCGCTGGCCCGCCACGGGATCGATCTGGGTGGCTTCCAGATGGTCGTGCAGGCCGCGCTCGGGGGAATGCCAGTTACGGAAAGCGTGCAGGGCCGCGAGCGCTACACGATCATGGTGCGCTATGACCGGCCTTTCCGTGAAAACGTGCAGACCCTGCACGATGTCCTGATCGCCAACCCTCAAGGGGCTCATATTCCTCTGGGCGAACTGGCCTCGGTCCACATCGCAGACGGCCCACCCATGATCCGCTCGGAAAATGCGCGCCTGACAGGCTGGGTATTCGTCGATGTCGCCGGCCGGGACATGGCCGGTTATGTCGCCGAGGCCAGACGTGAGGTGGCGGCCGGGGTGGACCTGCCGCCGGGCTACGCCATCGGCTGGTCGGGACAGTTCGAACAGATGCTGCAAGCGCGCGAACGGCTGTCTTTCGCCATTCCCGCCGCCGTGCTGACCATTTTCGTGCTTCTGATGCTGCATTTCGGGCGGCTGGACCGGACACTGATCGTCATGGCCTCCCTGCCCTTTGCATTGATTGGCGGGTTGTGGTCGGTGTGGCTGGCTGGTTATCAGCTTTCGGTCGCCGTCGCCGTCGGATTTATTGCGCTGGGCGGTATCGCGGTGGAAACGGCTGTCGTGATGCTGATCTTCCTCGACCAGCAGGTACGCGAGACACCGCCAAAAACCCGCGCCGCCCTGTTTGATGCGGTCATGAAAGGCGCCGTATTGCGCCTGCGCCCCAAGCTGATGACGGCGCTGACCATTTTCGCCGGCCTTGCGCCGATATTCCTCACCGATGGCCTCGGCGCGGACGTGATGCGCCGGATCGCCCTGCCCATGGTCGGCGGCATGGCTACCACGACGCTGCTGACCCTGATCGTGCTGCCGGTGATCTATTTCGTCTGGGAAGCCGCCCGGAGGCGGTTGCCCGTATCCGAGCCGGAGGACAGCCCGGCACCCCAACCTGCCTATGGAGAATCCCGATGACCCGACTGCAAATGCTCGCCATTCTTGCCGCGCCGCTGGCTCTGGGCACTGCTGCCTGCTCGCCGCAGGATACGCAAGCCCCTGCCGGCAACGATGAAAGCGCCCCGGCCGTTCATGACGATCACTACGGACAGGACGATCATGACGAGATGGACCATGCAGGCATGACGGCCGATGCTGCGCTGGAAGCCAGTGCGGCAGGTATCCTCAATGCGGTCGATATCGAGGCAGGCTCGGTCAATCTGAGCCACCCGCCCATGCCGGAGATCGGCTGGCCTGCAATGACGATGGACCTGCCGGTTACCCGTCAGGTTGACCTTTCCGCGTTCGAAGAAGGCCAGGAGGTGCGTTTTACCGTGCGCCGGGGGCGGGACAACATGTTCCGTATCGTTGCCATGGAGCCCGCGCAGTAGGTTCAGGCGTCCGGGTTTTCCAGCCGTGCCTGCAGATGTTTGCGGGCACGGTAAACCCGCATTTCCACCGATTTGGGGCTGATGCCGAGTATCGCGGCCGTCTCTTGGTGGGAGTGCTGCTCGACGGCGGCCAGCACGAAAGCGGATCTCAGACCCTCGGGCAGCGCGCCGATTTCCGCTTCCAGCAGCGCCGCCTGCTGGCCTGTTCCCAGTTGCTCTTCGGGATCAGGCATGCCGGTATCGGCCCGGTTTGCGGCATGGTCGAGATCGCGCGCGTGATAGAAAAACTGCCGGACCTTCCTGCGGCGCGCGCGGTCCCGGCACTTGTTCAGCGTGATCTGGAACAGCCAGGTCGAAAACCGCCGTGACGGGTCGTACCGGGCAAGGTTTTTCCAGGCGGACACGAAGGCTTCCTGCACGACATCATAGGCTTCGTCCGGATCGCCGGTGTGCAGCCGGGCAAAGCGGTAGGCCGGCTCCTTGAGCCGGCGTATCAGGGCGGTGAAGGCCGGTTCGTCTCCCGCAGCCGAACGCGCCGCGAGGTCTTCGTCCGTCACGCCCCCCGTATCGGCATTACTCGGAGGCATCGGCCAGCGCGCGGACTATCTCGGCGTCGAAAATCTCAGCCTGCTCCGGGGTCAGTTCGGCGCGCAGTTCGAACACATGCCGGATGGTCGCTGCCTGCAAGGCACTCATGGCAACGTGAAAATCCTCAATGGCCGCACGCACGCGCGGGCTGTAGGCTTGGTCCTCGCGCATCGCCTCGGCCAGCGCGGCATTGGATGCGCGCATGGCCGCCTCCAGCTCGCTGCGCCGCACCGCATAACGGGCCTCGATCCGGTCAAGCGTTTCCTGTTGAGAAGGCGTCAGGTCCAGCGAGCCATGGATAATCGCGCTTACTGTGGCTACACGCTCGGCGGTTGCTCCACTGCCAAGCTCGTTGCCGATTACTACACCTGCCACTCCCGCGATGAAGGCGACAGCTGCGGTCAACGCTATCTGGCGAACGCGCATCATGCCCCTTTCCCTCCCAGAATGGTCGAGGGCGCGTTCGGAGCGTGAACCGAAAACACAGCAAAATCGTTGCCCTGCGTCACCGGGACGGACATCACGCCCATAGCAAGCCCGAGCGCGAGCGTGATGGCGCCAATGCCTGAATGCAGCGCAATCGCTGCCGGCGCGCCTGCAAATACAAACCCGCGAGGCCGCTGCGTCTCCTCAATGCGCTGCCAGACCCGTGCCTCCAGCCCGTCAAGCGGGCGGGCGGACGGCGCCTGGCGCAAGGTTTCGAGATCGCGGTCAAGATCTGTCATAGGTGATCTCCTTTGGCTGTTTTACGCGGCGGGTATACATTTCCCTCAATTCGAAGCCATGTCAGGGAAAACTTCCTGAAGCGCCCTGGCCCGGCTTCTTGCCTTTGGGAATGAACCCCTTCCGTTATTTCAAGACGTCGCCAGAAGCGATCATGATGTCAGTGTGCTTCCTCGCGGCATTGCGGAACGCTCCGGACACAGCTCTCGCCAGAGTGGCGCCCGCTGCCTCTTCCGCCGGGCATCGGCAGACCGTCTAAATCTCCACCCGCACCGATTTGACTAGCGCGAAAACGCTCTTGCCCGTTCCCAGCCTGAGCGCGCTGACGGACGACTGACTGATACAGGCGTTCAGCACCGTGCCGCTCAGGTCCAGCGTGACGGTAGCGAGCCCGCTATCCGTGTTTTCGGTCACCGCTTGCACGCGCGCAGGGAGGATATTGCGGATACTGGTCCCTGCCGGACGCACCAGGGCGATGGCTATATCCTGGGCGGCTATCAGGAGTCGCACCGGGCTGCCCGGTGGCGGGGACGCGGCCAGCACCGCCACAATATGCCCCGCGGGAGTGTCTATGGCGGCAAGGCCCTCGCCTGCGCTGTCCGCGCTCACATACCCGTCGAGCACGTTCAGCCGCTCGCCCGGTGAGGCATCACGGTACAGTTCGCCTGAAAGCGCGTGCGCGCTGCCTGCGGCACGGATCACCCCGCCCTCCAGCAGCACGATATGGTGAGACAGGCGCAGCACTTCAGCCGGATCGTGCGAGACATAAATGGCCGGTATCCTGCTCATGGCCACGACACGCTCCAGATAGGGCAGGATTTCGCGCTTGCGGGCGCGGTCGAGCGCGCTCAGCGGCTCGTCCAGCAGCAATAATTCAGGCCCGGACAGCAAGGTACGCGCCAGCGCCACGCGCTGGCGTTCCCCGCCCGACAGTTCGCGCACGCGCCGGGTGAGCAGTGCGGACAGGTCGAGCGCATCGATCAGTTCCTCACCTGGCACGCCCGGCACACGGGCGCGGCGGCGCGCAAAGTCGAGATTTCCGGCTACGTCAAGATGATCGAACAGGCGTCCGTCCTGAAAGAGAAAGCCCACCGGACGCTTCCAGGCGGGCAGGTTGGTGCCCTCTGCGCTGTCGAACCAGCTTGTCCCGCCAAAGCGGATAACGCCCTCGCGCGGTGTCTCGAACCCGGCGATCAGGCGCAGGAGCAAGCTCTTGCCCGCCCCGCTCGGCCCGAACACGGCGCTGACGCCGCGGGCAGGAAACCCGGTCTCGGCCTTCAGGCTGAACCCGCCAAGGTCCAGCCGGGCGTCAATATACAGCCCCTCACCCGACACGGATACGGTACCGCCTGTTCAGCGCGTAAACGCTCAGAAGCGTCACGAAGGAGAAGATGAGCAGGCCCGCCGAAAGGATATGGGCCTCCTGGTATCGCAGCGTTTCCACATGCTCGAACACGGCAATGGACAGGACGCGCGTGCGGCCGGGAATATTACCCCCGACCATCAGGATCACGCCGAATTCGCCAATCGTATGGGCGAAGGTCAGCACGCCGGCGGTGAGGAAACCCCGCGCCGACAGCGGCACCGCCACGGTGAAGAAGGCATCGAGCGGCCGCGCGCGCAGGCTGGCAGCAGCTTCCATCGCCCCGCGTCCCACCGCCTCGAACGCGCCCTGAAGGGGCTGCACCGCAAAGGGTAGCGAATAGACCAGCGAGGCCACGACTAGCCCGGAGAAGGAAAAGGTGAGGCTTTCTCCCGTCATGGTCACCCAGAAAGCCCCGATAGGCGCTTCAGGGTTCAGCATGAGCAGCAGGTAGAAGCCGAGCACGGTCGGCGGCAGCACCAGCGGCAGCGCCGTGACCGCCTCGATGACGGGCTTGAGCGCAGAGCGCGTATTTGCTAACCACCAGGCGAGCGGCGTCGCAAGCGCGAGCAGGATCACTGTGGTGACCAGCGCAAGCTGGATGGAGAGCCAGACCGGCGCAAGATCAGGCATCGGGCCAGCCATAGCCGCTGGAGAGGATGATGGCACGGGCGCGTTCGCTGGCCAGATAATCCATGAAGGCACGCGCGGCAGGGTTTGCCTCCGCCCGGCGAAGCAGGACCGCGTCCTGGCGGATCGGAGCGTGATACGTTTCCGGTACCTCCCAGCGCGAGCCGGGAGACGGATTGCGCGGACTGACCACCAGAGCGAGCGCCACCATGCCCATATCGGCTGCGCCGGACGCCGTCATGGCAAATACCTGGCCTGCATTGCTGCCCATCGCGACCCGTCCCGCCGGCAGGATTATCCCCAGCGCATCAAGCGTCTGGACAGCCGCCATGCCGTAAGGCGCGAGGTCAGGATTGGCGATAGCGATACGATGCCAGCCGTCACCGGCGATCAGCTCAACCATGTCGCCGGTGACGCGTTGCGGGTCCGGGCTCCACAGGGCGAGCCGCCCCAGCGCATAGGTCTGGGGCACACCAGAAGCGCGCCCTTCATCGGCCAGGCGCCGGGGCCGGGCTTCGTCGGCGGACAGGAACACGTCAAACGGCGCGCCATGCACGATCTGAGCGTAGATTTGCCCGCTGCCTCCGGCCGACAGCCCGGCCGAATATCCGGTCTGCGCCTCGAAATCGGCAATCAGGGCCTCAGCAGCGTCCAGAAAGCTCGACGCCACGGCCACCCGGAAATCGGGCTCGGCAGATCTGGGCCAGGCGAGCAGCGCAATAAGCGCAACAAGGCCGGCGAATAGCGCCGCCCCCACCGGCCATCCCGGCCGCTGCGCCCATACATCCTTCATACCCTGCGCTCCGGCAAGCTGCTGGCCATTTCCGGCCGCCTGCAAGGCTTACACTATTCGAAGACAGGAAACAGGATATCGTTCTCAATTGCGATATGCTCTTCTAGATCGGTACAGAGCTTTTCCAGCCCCTGATAGAGCGCCCGCCAGGTGCCGCAGGCGCCAGCCGGCGCATGAAAGGCACCCGTCAATGCCTTCAGTTCGCCCAGCATGGCGTCATGCTCTTCATGGTCTAGACGCATCTGGGTAATCGGACCGGACAGCCGCCCAAAGAGGCCCTGACGCATCATCGGAAAGAGTATCAGCTCCTCCCGCTTCATGTGCGCCTCCAGTTCACCATGCATTTTCTTCAGCCGATATGCGATATTGTCGGGTAGGTTGGGGTGCCCTGCGTGTGCCTCCTCAACCCGCATTGCGAGGCGGATCAACTCCGGAAACTCGCGCCGGTGGGTCTCGTGATAACGGGTAAGTATATGATCGATCAGGGCGCGCGGCTCCCGCTTCGGATCGAAGGTTTCAGGAAGGCTGGCAACCACACTCATTTCAGGCTCCATGTGTAACGGGTTGAACGCGGGAAGGGCATTCCCCCCGCGCAATCGCCACGCCGTACTGAAGGCTGGTGGCAATGCGTTGTGCGCGGTCGAGGAAATGTTCAGCTGCAACGGCCGGGCAGGTTTTGCGGGCCACCATTTCGAACAGGGCCAGCCAGCGCCGGAAATGTACGTCGGTCACGGGAAGGGGTGCGTGCACGGCCATGGGCCGACCGTGATATCGTCCAGTACGAAGTATCACCGAGGACCAGAAATCGCACATGCGCTCGATATGGGTGTCCCAGTCTTCAATGTGATCGGCGAATACCGGAGCCAGTACGGGGTCGGCCTCCACACACGAGTAAAATGTGCTGACAAGGCGGCCGATCATTTCCTCGTCGATAGCCGCTGAAGCTGGTGGCAGCGCTGGTTGACGTGGCTCCCGCGACTGGGCGTTACCGGTAAAGGGCATGACGGCCTCCTTAAAAGTAGTATTTGATATGCCCATTATATCGATTGTAATATGCATATCAAATGCTATTTTAAGATTCCACGGACAGGGAAAGCCTTTTCGATGCGTCTGACCGCCTTCACTGATTTTGGGCTGCGCACACTGATGCGTCTGGCCGGCGAGCCGGAGCGGCTTTTCACCACAGAGGAGATTGCTGCCGAGTACGTCATCTCACGCCATCACCTTGTGAAAGTAGTGCGCGACCTGGCGGCTGCCGGATTTATCGAAACCCGGCGGGGCACCGGAGGCGGATTTCGTCTGGCCCGCCCCGCCAATGAAATCAGCCTCGGTGCAGTCGTACGCGCCCTGGAATCGCGCGCGGCTCTGGTGGAGTGTTTCCGGCCCGACGGCGGTCAGTGCGCGCTCAGCCCCGATTGCCGTCTGAAAGGTCATCTGGCGCGCGCGAGCGACGCGTTCCTTCGCAGTCTGGACGCGATACCGCTATCTGATTGCGCCGTGACATCCATTCCGTGCCGATTGAAAACGGCGGTGCCCGCATGACCGGATGGACCCAATTCGCTCTGGCCTATGCGGTCTTCCTGCTGGCCCACATGATCCCGGCCCGCCCTGCCCTACGCCGCCGTCTTGCAGGCTGGCTGGGAGAAAGGGCCTATCTCGCCGTCTATTCACTTGTCTCCCTGCTGATCCTCGCCTGGCTCTTTGCCGCCGCTGCGGGCGCGCCGCTCCTTGTCCTCTGGCACGCACCGGGCTGGAGCTACGCTACGCTGCCCCTGGTGATGCTGGCCGCCTGCCTGCTGGTCAGCTTTGGTGCATTCGCGCGCAATCCGTTCTCGATTGCCGGACGGGCAGACGGGTTCGACCCCGAGCGGCCTGGGATAGTCGGGCTCACGCGCCACCCTGTCCTGTGGGCCTTCGCCCTGTGGGCCGGCTTCCATGTCCTCGTTACCGGCACGCTCGCCCACACTTTGCTGTTTGGTGGCTTTGCGGCATTTGCGCTGGCCGGGATGTTGGCGCTGGACCGGCGCGCAAAGCGTCTGGCCGGTGACGACTGGCCACATCTGTCGAGGCGAACATCCCTGCTACCTTTGGGGGCATTGATCCGGGGCAACTGGCGCCCGGGCTGGCGAGTGGACAAGATGGAGATGACAAGCGCATCGGTGAGACTGCTGGCAGGCCTTGGCCTCTACGCCCTGCTAGCAGGGCTGCATGCACCCGTCGTCGGAGTGAACCCGTTCACACGCCTGACAGGGCTACTGCCATGATGGCTCTGCTGGTCCGCCCGCTATGGCTATTCCTCGGCGTGGTGAGTTCCGGGCTGGGGCTGGCAGGCACCGTCTTGCCATTACTGCCGACCACGCCTTTTGCGCTGCTGGCGGTGTTCTGCTTCTCGCGGTCATCAGAGAGCTTGAAGAACTGGATCGAGACGCGCCCGGGCATCGCATCTGTTCTGGCAGACTGGCGGCAAGGCGGCGCTATCCGCCGATCCGTAAAACTGATGGCGCTGCTGTCCATGCTCGCAGCATTCCTGATCGCATGGCTCGCCGGAGTGCCTGGCTGGGCGCTTGCCGTACAGGCCGGCGTCTTGATGTGCGCCGCTGCATTCATACTGAGCCGCCCGTCCCGGCGGCGGCATTCCACAACCAAACCGACACCATACGCGCCCGAAGGACGCCTGATGCCATGACCCGCCGTGAAACCCTTCTGCGCTTCGCTGAAACACGCACGCCGCGTTATACCAGCTATCCCACGGCTCCGCATTTTCACACGGGTGTGGGCCCGGCCGATCAGGCACGCTGGCTGTCGGGTCTGGACCCGGCAGAACCGGTTTCGCTCTACATCCACATCCCCTATTGCCGACAGCTATGCTGGTATTGTGGCTGCAATACGCGCGCGACCACACAGGACGGCCCGATCATCGCCTATCTGGAGCGTCTGCTGGCCGAGCTTGCACTGGTGGCCGATGCCCTGCCCGGCCGCATGCGCCTGTCCCATTTCGCGATGGGAGGCGGCACGCCGGCCATCCTGTCACCCCAGCAGATCGACCGGCTGATGGAGGCCGTGCGGGCGAGCTTCGACGTCCTGCCCGGTGCCGAGCTGGCCATCGAGATCGACCCGCGCCACTTCACCCGCGCCGACGCGGCGGGGCTCGCCCGCAACGGCTTCACCCGCGCCTCGACAGGCGTGCAGAGCTTCGATCCGGCCGTGCAGGCGGCGATCAACCGCATCCAGCCCTGGGAGCTGGTGGCCATCACCTTTGAACGGCTGCGCGGAGCGGGTATCGCCGCGATCAATATCGACCTGCTATACGGCCTGCCGCGTCAGAGCGTTGCGAGCGCTATCGCCAGCGCCGAAGCCGCCGCCGAGCTGGAGCCGGACCGTCTGGCCGTGTTCGGCTATGCCCATGTGCCGCACATGAAGGCGCATCAGCGCCTGATCAACGAGGCGGAATTGCCGGGCGCTGGCGCGCGTCTGGATCAGGCCGACGCCATAGAGACGGTCCTCACCGATTATGGCTACCGCACGATCGGGATCGACCATTACGCGGGGCCTGAAGACCCGATGGCCAGGGCCCTCGATGCAGGGACGCTGCGCCGGAATTTTCAGGGCTATACCACCGACCCGGCACAAACCCTGATCGGGCTTGGCGCATCGGCCATCGGGGCGTCGCCGCAGGGTTATGTGCAAAATGCCAGCGATGTGCGCAGCTGGGGCGCAGCGGTGGAAGCCGGTATCCTGCCCGTGGCGCGCGGCATTGCGCTGACGGATGATGATCGGGTGCGCCGCACCATCATCGAACAGCTCATGACCTATCTTACCGCCGATCCGGCGGCCATTGCGCGCCGGGAAGGCATGCCGGTGCCAGAGATCGATCTGCAAGCGCTCGAGACGGCCGGCATTCTCACGCGCACCGGGACCGCGATCCGGATCAATCCCGCTTATCGCCCGCTGGCGCGGCTGGCAGCCGCTGCGTTCGACGCTCATCTGCCGCGCAGTACAGCGCGTCACTCCGTGTCGGTCTAGCCGCAAGGGCTAGTAGATCGGCGGGGCATGCCAGGGCTCGCGAGCCAGCTCTGCCATGTCGCTAGGCAGGACCGGCTTGTACGGGGCGTTGAAGTCAAAGGGCGCATCGCCTTCGCTCCACACATTCACATGCCGGCCGCCGACGAACCGGATCAACATCACACAGCCCCAGCGCGTCCCGAACGGCCCGTGAGGGATGCCGGGCGGGCGCCAGAAATACGCGCCGGGCGCCATGGTGCCGTGCGGGCCGGTCAGCTGCCCATTGATCATGTAGCACTCTTCCACGACCGGGTGATGCTCCTGCGGCCCCTTGCTGCCGGGCGGCTCGGAATGGGGCAGGACCATGGACAGGAAGGTGCGCTCTCCGGTCTGCGGATCAAGGCGCAGATCCTTCCGGCTTATCCCCAGATGGGCTAGCCGGGAGTCGTTAAGTGTCATGTCCCAGGGCGTATGCAGAGCGTCCACGCGCGTAACCGGCAGGGTGTTCCCCTCTCCTGCATGAACAACCGGCTCGCGGTCCAGAAAGGTCAGCGCCACCGCCCCTTGCGGCGCGCTCATGGACCACCGCGTCGTTCCGGCAGGAACATGGCCGTACACATCATGGTTGAAGGTATCGCCATTGAGCTCGATCATGCCATCAAGGACATAGAACTCCTCGGCTGCCTCGATATGCTCAGGCCCTTCGCGGCGCCATCCGGGCGGATAGCGGATCAGGATCGAGCAGGCGCCGTCATCAGGGTCGCGACTGAGAAACTTGAACTCGGCGTCCGGACGCGCCAGCCTTGGTCCGATGCGCTTCCAGGGCAGTACCTGAGCCTGGATAAATTCTATATGCGGACGGTTCAACAAGGCGCGGCTCCCGACAGAAGCGTCACCATGTCCTCCACGACGTGTGCGCGCATGGTCTCGCGCTCCAGATAGGGGTTCATGAAGACACAGCGCAGCACGGTCAGCCCGTCAGCATCGAAATCGCCGCCCCACTGTTCCACATGGCGCGTTATCTGCCCGGCATGGCTGCTCAGGGGAAAGTGCGTCTTGGACAGGGTGAAGCGCCCGCCCTGCACGGACGCTTCGTAAAGCGCCTCGCTGCGGGCATTCACGACGCTTAAGGGTTCACCTGTACGCGCCACTGTGAAACAGGCGATATTGGTATCGCACGGATCCAAAAGACGTAGATCAGGACAGGCTTTCATGGCGGCGTGCATGATCGCACGCCGGGCCTCAACAGCGTTTTCCAGTATGCGGCCGAAACCGTCCGGCGTGAAACCGATGGTTGTGCCCGTCATCCATACCGCTGCAGCGCCGGCCGATGTACGCGAGCCTTCCAGCGTGGCACTCCATAGATCATCGCTGACATGGGCGCGCTCCAGATAGGGCGCCGCAAAGCTGGACACGGCATAGCGCTGTGCATCGCGTACCAGGAACGCCCCGCAGGCATAGGGTGTATACCCCAGTTTGTGGGGGTCGATAGTGATGGAATCTACCCGCCTGATGGCCGCCAGCGCACTTGCCGCCACGTCAGACAGGGCCGTCGCCCCGGCGCCGAGCGTGGACGCGAAAAAGCCGCCATAAGCCGCATCGACATGATGCCAGATGCGCCAGCCGCGCTCCCTCCGCCAGCGCTCCATCAGGTCACAGACACCGTCCACGGGATCGAAATTGCCGGTCTCGGTCGCCCCGGCTACCGAGACGGCAGCAAGTACCGGGCGGCCCTGCGCAGTGGCCTTCTCCACCTCGTGCTCCAGCGCTTTCAGGCACAGGCGCCCCTGCGCATCGAGTCCGACACCGCGGAAGGCCTCTTCGCCGAGGCCGAACACATTGGCCGCCTTGCGCCAGGAAAAATGCTTGTTCTCCGGCACCATCACGACCGGGCCGAGATATTCCCGGCCCGAAGCGCGCGAAATCCTGCGAAAGGTGTCCGCCGGATTACCCGCCACCGCGCTCGCTGCGCGCAGGGCGTCTTCAGGCGGAGCATGGCGCTCGCGAAGGGTATGATAGCGCGGCCAGCCCATATGGGCGGCGGCAAATACGTCCAGCCGTTCGCCTTGCGTCTCGGCCAGCCATAAGGCCAGCGAGAGCCAGTGGTCGAGACGGAAGCGTGCACGCCACACCGCTTCAAAGTTAGCAATGGTTCCGCACGAGGTCATGTGTCCGCGCGCGTGAGCCGGATCGAACCCTATCATGCGCGCCAGCATGGCAATCGCCTCAGCCTCGATCTGGGTGCCGACACGCGACACTTCCTTGGAGGTGTTGTTCGGATTGTGCAGGGTCGCCAGCACATGGCCCAGCAGGGCTGGCATGCTGGCATCCGACACCATGTGCCCGGCATAATGGGGCGAGAAGGTCGCGGTCTCTCCACTCAGCCGTCTGGCAAGCGTCTGCAGGGCGGCATCAATCTGTTCATGCTGGTCATCGGGCAGTTGCCCGTCAGGCCAGACAGACGGATCACCTTCACCAGCGTCGCGCCGCCAGGCACTCCACGTGTCCAGCGAGCGCGCCAGCGCGTCCCGCAGCCAGCTGGCATGTTCCGCACGCGGCCCTGGAAACCAGCCAGCGCTATCTATGCCATGGGCGGGCAGATCGCGTGTACCAAGGGTCATGACACCTTCCGGTCAGCTGCAGCCAGTAGCACCTGGGCTTCGGCCAGTTCCTCCGGCGTGTTGATGTTGAAGAATGGATCAGGCGCTTGTGTCCATATGACATGGCGCACCCCTGCCCTTGCAGCGAGCGCTTTCAGGCTGAACTGGCCAGCAAAGGCCTGCTCGGCAATCAGGCCGCTGACAGGGCCGCGCCACAGCGTGCACACTGGATGAGGCCTGCCATGGCTTTGCGCCATGGCACACACCGGTCCGCGCTCGCCAACCAGAGCAGCGCCCAGCCTGCCTGGCAGATCATCAGGCAGGAAGGGCATGTCCACCGGCACGGTCAGCAGATCACGGCCTTCTGCTTCCGCCCGCAGAAGCGCCGGATAAAGCCCGGCTAGCGGACCTTCCAGCACGACACCCGGCGGGCTCGCATCACATATCTCTTCCGAGCCTCCGAGACCGCCCTGCCCGGCCTGCCGCACCAGTTCCCAGAGCGGAGCACGCCATCGGCTCACGCGGTCCTTCACATGGTCGGCGAGCGGCCTGCCCGCCAGCAGGCGTGACGGCTTGTTGCCGCCAATGCGTGTGCCCAGTCCGCCGGTAAATACCGCGATGGCAAAGGGGTGGTTCATGCGGCACCGCCAACCAGCGCACGGGCCTGCTTTGCCCCGTTCACGGGGTCACACACCTCGCGCAGAAGTCCGTCATGGAGCGAATAGATCAGCCCGTGCAACGCAAGCGGACGTCGCCGCCGCCAGACATCCGCGACCAGCGGGCTGCTGGCTAGTGACCGTATCTGCGCCGCAACGACAAGATCACACAGACGGTTTGCCCGAGCCTGTGTACTGGTGATCAGTGCAAGTTCCGCATCATGGCGCGCTGCCTCGTCGCGAGCCGGCGATAGCCAGTGTGCCAGTGGACCAACATCACCAGAATCTCCCGCAGATAGTTGGCCTATCGACGCACACCCGTAATGCCCGCAGACAACGATCCGGCTAACCTGAAAGTTTCTCAGCGCCATATCGAGTACCGCCACGCAAGCAAGATCAACCGGATTGATCAGCGCGCCTGGGGTGCGCAAGACGGCAAAAGACCCTGGGTCCTTTCCGGTAAGGGCGGCCGGTGACAGTGGGCTGTCTGTCGCGGTGATCCATAGCGTGTCAGCCTGACGGCCCTGGGGTGACAGGCCGTCCTCGTGCGGGTGCTTTTGCCTCCAGTCCGTGAAAATCTCCAGATTGGCCTCAAGGAGGTCCTCAATCATGGCAGGCTCCCTTCGGCAACTGGCACGCACAAAGCCTTCAGCTTGATACCCCGGCGGGCCGCCATCCTATGACTCAGACCGTCCAGATCCGCCTGCTCCAGTCGTATCCGGGCAATCGGCAAGACGACTGCATTTTCAATGGCAAGGTGGTGGCGCAGATCGTGAGAATAGGCCCTCAACGTACGGCCAAAACTCACATCCCCGGAAGGCGGGTGGCCTCTTTCCAAGGCCTTCTGAAGGCCTTCGCAGACAATATGTGCGTTGGCTTCTTCACGGACATGATCTGCGGCGAGCGCGCCCAGGACCTGCTCAATCTCGTCCTCCGGCAGACAACGCCGCCTTAGAAGCGGAAACAGATCTTCTTCCTCATCTATATGATGCATTTTCAAGTCGGTCTCGAGATAGTCGAGAACGCTGGCAATCAGCGCGGCATGGAACGTTGGCACACGAGAGAGAGCCTGCAGCCCATCGCAAAGCTGACGCTGCCGGTGATGCTCGGCGAATATCCAGTTCAGCGGTTCGCGCAACAGATCGACCGGCATCGGTTCGATGACAGGCAGGCGTGTCAAAGCGTCATAGTCACGTTTCATGACCGGACTTCCACTTCTACACGGGCCCGCTAAAAGGCCCGCTCCAACGTCACCCAGAACTTCTCACGGTCTGCGAACCGGGAGCCGCGCCCGTCAAAAAGCGCAGCCTTCAGCTCCATGTCCCAGCCTTGCCACAGCCCCATGCGGACCATGGCGTCAAACTCCCGTCCGAACCACCCGGCACCGCCGCCGCCACGGAACTCGTGCGCGGTCAGGGCAAGCTGCGCGCGGCGTTCTCCCGGCGCAGGCAGTGTCCAGCGGGCCTGCAATGAGTAATCTTCCAGCCCTTCCGGCGGTGTGGTGAGGAACACATCAGCCCATCCCTGAAAGGCGTGCAGGGTCGCGAGCGGCGTCTGGAAGGCCGTCGCGCCATCACCGCGCAACTGCTCATAGCGGACCTGATAGGAAGCGCCGGACCGGGCCGCAGTCAGGCTGGCACGGTAATACTGGTGCGAGAACTGCGCCGGGTTCGGGCCGTGCGGGGTCTGTTCAGCGGCTTCGAGCGTATACTGACCGGCCCACTCGCCGGTCATCGGCCACTCACCGTCCAGCCGTCCGCCCAGCGTGCGTGAGGACATCCCGGGCGCATTCGCAAAGTCGAACCAGTGCCCATAAGCCGTTAAGCGCCCGAGCGGTGTTGCTGCTGCCGCCTGAACTAGATGGCTGTCAGAACGCAGTCGGCCTGCCGGGCTACGCGGGCCGACTACTCGGTACACATTGTCTATATAGGTGTAGCTCGCCGAGAGCCCTTCCTGCGGGGCAAATTGCACCCGCACGGCATCATAGGTCTGCTCATTCTGGCGGAAACCGACATTACCGATATGGCGCGCATCATCGACGATAATGCGTTGGCGGCCCAGCGTGACGCTCAACGAGGGTCGCGCATTCCAGCGCAACTGCAGCCGGTTGAGCTCCACAGCTTCAGGATCAGAAATGATCGGGCGATCCGCCGGTCCGCTGATCGTGTCGTTGTAATCTCGGATCAGCGCCCCAACGGCCTCGCCTTCGACAAGAAACTCCAGCGAGGGGTTGACCGGCACCTGCCAGCCAAGGCGCAGCCGCGCTGTCAGCCCGTCAGCATCGCGGGCGAGACTATCCTGGGCGACATGCTCGTAGCGCAACCGGACATGCCCGTGCCATGTACCCGGCAGCGGAGATTGCGGCGCTTCCGCTCCTGACATTGTCAGCGCAAGGGCCAGCCCCATGATCATGGGCCGGACTTTCTGATGAGCGTTACAGCCGGTCGGGCCGGTTTCAGTGACCGGCGCAAGATAACGCGGACACTGCCCAGCACGGGATCGTCACTGTCCTGTGCCGCCGAAATCAGCGTGCTCCATGCGCTATCATCCGCCTCACGCACGAAAGCACTGGACGCCCGTTGAACCAGACCAGCCACGCCGTCGTCGGAGGCAGCATCCTTCACCGCAGCAAGCAACTCCGGATCGGTGCCCGCCAGCCAGCTTTCGATACGTTCTGACAGCTCCGGCCCGGCGGACATGAGCGTGCCGAGCGATATCGCAGGTGCGCCCACCTCACCCTCTTCGGACAGCGAGATAGCGATGCCCTCATGTGCAGAGGCCGCCATCAGACGTTCAGCGTATTCCGCAGCCCCCAAAGCCCAGGAGCGCGCATCAATGCGCATGCGGATCGCCTCGCGCACGTGCTCATAGGGCAGAAGCGCTCCCCCCGCCCGCTGGTCCAGTCTGAGGACGTGCCAGCCATAGGCAGAGCGCACCGGCTTCGGCGCAATGCCCCCGGGCTCCAGCGCGGCCAAAGCGGCTTCGACCTCGCGCACCAGATCGCCGGTCTCCATCTGTCCCAGCACGCCGCCCGACTTGCCTGACGGGCAGTCTGAACGGGTCAGGGCCAGATCCTCAAACCGGCGCCCGGCGTTGAGATCGGCGAGGGTCTGGCGGGCGGAGTTCAGAGCCTGCTCGTCGGCGTCCCCCTCCAGAGGCTCCCCATCCGGTACCGCAAACAGGATGTGGGAAGCAGTGTAGTGATCCGGACTCATGAACAGTTCCGGATAGGCCCTGTAGAACGCCTGGCAATCGGCCTCGCTACAGCTATCAGACTCAACGCGCTCGGCCAGAAGCTGGCGGATCAGCGCTTCGTCTGGCGTTTCTTCACGTCCGGCCGCATCGCGCTCCGGCGCGGCCTGCAGCCCTTCGCGACGCGCCTCACGCACCAGCAAAGCTCTTATGGCAAGCGCCCGGGCGGCCATGCGGCGCGCCTCCGCCGCGCTGGAGGCCGGATGGTGCTGAGCCTCCAGCGCCACCAGCGTAGCTGGTAACTGCACGCCCGCATAGACGATGTGACCGGCCGCGCTCATTCGGCTGCTCCCGGCTTGCCAGTCCGGCGGCGGCCAAGATCAGGGCGGCGCGAACGCACAAGCTGCCAGCCGCGCCGGTTCAGGTACCAGACCGGGGCGGAGAGCATGTGGACAAGCCGCGTGAACGGGAAGAGGACGAAGATCGTCAGGCCCAGCAACAGGTGCGCCTTGAAGATCGGATGCACATCTATGACATAGCTCGCCGCGTCGGGCCGGAAAGTGAATATGCCCTGCGCCCAGTTCATGAATTTCACCATCTCGTAGCCGTCAAGGTGGCCCATGGAGAGCGGGATCGTGGCCAGCCCTAGGCACAGCTGGATCATCAGGATGATCAGGATGCCGGTATCACCGAAGCTGGAGGTCGCCCGGATACGCGGATCGAACAGGCGTCGGTGCAGCAGCATCAACCCGCCGATCAAGCAGACCACACCAGCAACGCCGCCGGCGACTATGGCCAGGATTTGCTTAGCGCCATGACTGATGCCCAGAAAGTCGAAGACAGCAATGGGCGTCAGAAGCCCCACCAGATGGCCGGCAAAGATCGCCAATATGCCCAAATGGAACAGGAGCGAACCCATCACCAGCTGCTTGCGGCGCAAGAGCTGGGACGAGCCGGTTTTCCATGTGTAGGGCTCGCGGTCAAAGCGAATGATCGAGCCGAGCGCCAGCACTGCCAGCGCGATATAAGGATAATAGCCAAAGGCGGCCTGGTTTAGCCAGATCGCCAGATTGGAATGCTCTGCTACCTCGCCATACATCGTTTTCAGGCTCCCTGTTTCATGTGCTGGACCATGGCTGCGGCTTTCGGACATCCGTCGGCGTTGCCGGAGACGAAGGATTCCGGACCGAAGCTGACCGGGGTTTCTTCCCAAGCGCGGTCAACGGCTTCCAGATCGTCCGGATCGTCGTCAGGCTCATCAAGCAAAGCGCGCAACGCGTCCTGATCGGCCTTTTCGCCGGCCAGTGCGGCCAGCGCGCCAAACACCGCCCGGTAAGGGCTGGACCGCCGGCGCAGGCGTTCACCCAGTGCCTCGATCACATGGACCGCCTCACCCAGGAGCGATGCGGACCTTTCAGCGGGCAGCTGGGAAAGAAACTCCAGGAAAACAGGCAAGTTGTCGGGCAGTTCGCTGGACTCCAGCTCCAGACCTTCAGCCAGATAAAGTTCCCGCAGAGCAACCATAGCCGGCCCGCGCTCGCGGCTTTCGCCATGGACGTGCTCATAGAGATTGAGCGAAAGCGACCGGGTACGGTCGAAGAGCTGAACGTAGGTCTCCTTCAGCGCGTATGGATCGCCGGACGACAGTTCGTCAGCCAGGCGGGTAAGCGCCCGCTGCAGCTTTTCCGGCAAAAGGGCCTCTGACCGCACAATTTCCATGGCTGCCGGAACCGCCTCACGGACCGGCGCCTCAGGATAAGACAGCAGTATAGCCAATGCCTTATAGGTATGGGGCATGGTTCAGGCCTCCAGCTTTTTCTTGAAATTGCGTGCTTTACCGAACAGGCCAACTTCGGTCTGCCCCCCCGAGCATCCATTGCCGAAGGTGAAGCCGCAGGCATGCTGCAGGTCATGCACCTCTTCCCCGCTCTCGCGGTGAACGGTGGGGATTACGAACCGGTCCTCATAGTTCGCAATGGCCATATATCGGTACATGTCGTCGATCTGGCCGGCATTGAGGCCGACCCGTTCAGCGGTGGGATGGTCGACCACACCGTCAACGGTCTTGCTGCGCATGAATTTGCGCATGGCCATCATGCGGCGCAGACCCAGCTCGATCGGGGCCTCGTCACCTGCGGTGAGCATGTTGGCCAGATAGCGCAACGGAATACGCAGGCTGGAGATGTCCGGCATGCCGCCATCGTCTTCCAACGCACCGGCGGCCGCCGCCGACTGGATCGGGGAGAGCGGAGGCACATACCAGACCATGGGCAATGTGCGGTATTCGGGGTGGAGCGGGAAGGCGACCTTCCAGTCCATCGCCATTTTATAAACCGGGCTTTTACGGGCCGATTCAAGCCACGCCTCGGGGATGCCCTGACGGCGCGCTTCCTCGATGATATCCGGGTCTTCAGGGTCCAGGAAGACATCAAGCTGGGCCTGATAGAGATCCTTCTCGTCGGCTACCGAGGCTGCCGCCTCCACCCTGTCCGCGTCATAGAGCAGGACACCGAGATAGCGGATCCGCCCGACGCAGGTCTCCGAGCAGACGGTAGGCTGGCCCACCTCAATGCGCGGATAGCAGAAGGTGCACTTCTCCGATTTGCCGGAGTCCCAGTTGTAATAGATCTTCTTGTACGGGCAGGCCGATACACACATGCGCCAGCCCCGGCACTTGTCCTGGTCGATCAGGACAATGCCGTCTTCCTCGCGCTTGTAGATCGCGCCGGACGGGCACGCCGCCACACAGGTCGGGTTCAGACAATGCTCGCACAGGCGCGGCAGATACATCATGAAGGTGTTTTCGTAAGCGCCGTAGATTTCCTTCTCGATGCCTTCGAAATTGTAGTCCGCCGAGCGGTGCTCGAACTCGCCGCCGAGGATTTCCTCCCAGTTCGGGCCCCACTCGATCTTCTCCATGCGCTGACCGGAGATTTTCGAGCGCGGTCGCGCGGTCGGAAACGCCTTCATTTCCGGGGCGTTCTGCAGGTGGGCATAGTCGAAATCGAACGGCTCGTAATAGTCGTCGATTTCGGGCAGGTCCGGGTTGGCAAAAATTTTCGCCAGAATACGCCATTTGGCGCCCATTTTCGGCTCGATCCGGCCATCCTTGCGCCGGTGCCAGCCGCCATTCCAGCGCTTCTGGTTTTCCCAGTCCTTCGGATAGCCGATACCCGGTTTCGTCTCCACATTGTTGAACCAGGCGTATTCAACGCCGTCGCGGCTGGTCCACACATTCTTGCAAGTCACCGAACAGGTATGGCACCCGATGCACTTGTCGAGATTGAGCACCATGCCGATTTGCGCGCGGATTCTCATTTCGCGAACTCCTTCTCGCCAAGCGGAACATCCAGCCAGTCGACTTTTTTCATCTTGCGGACCACCACGAATTCATCGCGGTTGGAGCCAACCGTGCCGTAATAGTTGAAGCCGTATGACAACTGGGCGTAGCCACCGATCATGTGGGTCGGCTTCAAAACGGCCCGCGTGCATGAGTTGTGAATGCCGCCGCGCTGGCCGGTAATTTCCGACCCCGGTGTGTTCACCGTCTTTTCCTGCGCGTGATACATGAAGGTCGTGCCCTCACGTATCCTCTGGGAAACAACCGCACGGGCGGTCAGTGCTCCGTTGGCATTGAACACCTCTATCCAGTCATTGTCCTTGATGCCCGCCTTGCGCGCATCGACTTCCGAAATCCACACGACCGGACCACCACGATTGAGCGTGAGCATCAGCAGGTTGTCTGAATAGGTGGAGTGAATGCCCCATTTCTGGTGCGGCGTAATGAAGTTCAGAACGATCTCGGTTTCACCATTGGGTTTGGCGCCCTTCACGTACGTCGTCTTCAGGTCCAGAGGTGGCCGGTAGACGCACAGCGCCTCGCCAAAGGCCCGCATCCAGGGATGGTCCTGATACAGCTGTTGCCGGCCGGTCAGTGTCCGCCAGGGGATCAGTTCGTGCACATTGGTGTAACCGGCCGTGTAGCAGACATGCTCACTCTCCACGCCCGACCAGGTAGGCGAGGTGATGATCTTGCGCGGCTGGGCCACGAGGTCATGGAAGCGGATTTTCTCGTCTTCCTTGGGCAGGGCCAGATGAGTGTGTTCGCGCCCGGTCTGCACCTCCAGCGCTTCCCAGGCCTTCACGGCAACCTCGCCATTTGTTTCCGGGGCCAGCGTCAGAATGGTTTCACACGCTTCGATATCGGTCTCGATACGTGCAAGGCCCTGTGTCACCCCCTCTTCGCGGACCACACCATTAATACGCTTGAGCAGGTTCACTTCTTGCCCTGTCTCCCAGCTAATGCCCTTGCCGCCATTGCCAACCTTGTCCATGAGCGGCCCCAGCGAGATGAAGCGCTTGTAGACATTGGGGTAGTCGCGTTCGATCATGCTGATCTGCGGCATGGTCTGGCCGGGAATGGGTTCACATTCTCCTTTCCACCAGTCCAGCGCGTCGAAGGGCTGGGCCAGCTCGCCAGGGGAGTCGTGCTGGATGGGGGTCAGCACCACATCGCTCTCTACACCAAGTACCTCGGGGCAGACTTCGGAGAATTTGCGGGCAATCTCACGGAAGATCGCCCAGTCCGATTTCGACTCCCAGGCCGGGTCCACGGCCGCGCCCAGCGGGTGGATGAAGGGGTGCATGTCGGAGGTGTTGAGGTCGTTCTTCTCGTACCAGGTGGCCGTCGGCAGCACGATGTCGGAATAGACTGCCGTGGTGGACATGCGGAAATCGAGCGTGACCAGCAGATCCAGCTTTCCTTCCGGTGCGTCCTCGTGCCAGGCGACATCCTTCGGCTTCTGGCCGCCGGTCTGCCCCAGATCCTTGCCCTGCACGCCATGGGCCGCGCCCAGAAGATGCTTGAGGAAGTATTCGTGCCCCTTGCCGGACGAACCGAGCAGGTTGGAGCGCCACACGAACATATTGCGCGGCCAGTTGTGCGGATCGTCAGGATCCATGCACGACATTTCCAACTCGCCGGATTTCAGCGCACCGACCACATGCTCACGCGGATCAATACCGGCGGCCTGTGCCTCGCGGGCCACCTGAAGCGGATTGGTTTTCAGGGCCGGGGTGGAGGGCAGCCAGCCCATGCGCTCGGCTTTGGCGTTGTAGTCGATGAACGAGCCAGACCAGTCGCCTTCGGGCGCGGTGGGCGATAGAATGTCGTCGATCGCCACCGTTTCATAGCGCCACTGATCCGTGTGCGCATAGAAGAAGGACGTTGAGTTCTGGAGGCGGGGCGGACGGGCCCAGTCCAGCGCAAAGGCAAGCGGCGCCCAGCCTGTTTGCGGCCGGAGCTTTTCCTGACCTACATAGTGCGACCAGCCGCCACCCGACTGGCCCACACACCCGCACATGACCAGCATGTTGATGGCCGCGCGGTAGTTCATGTCCATGTGATACCAGTGATTCATCGCCGCGCCGATGATCACCATGGACTTGCCGTTGGTCTTTTCCGCGTTCGAAGCGAACCCCCGCGCCGTAGCGATGATCTGATCACGCGGAACCGAGGTGATCGCCTCGGCCCAGGCTGGTGAGTATGGTTCCAGATCGTCAAAATCGGTCGGCATGTGTTCGCCGCCAAAGCCCTGATCGACCCCGTAATTGGCCAGGAACAGGTCATAGACGCAGGCAACCAGCGCCTCTTCGCCATCGGCCAGCGTCACCTTCTTCACCGGCACATTGCGGGTCAGCACGTCCGGGTGGTCGGTATGGGCAAACCCGTTGCTGGCCTCGCCACCGAAATAGGCAAAGCGCACCCCGGCCACGTTATCATGATGGTCCTTCAGGCCGAGAGCGAGATGCACCTCGCGGCCCTGCCCGTCGCGCTCTTCGAGATTCCACTTACCCTTGTCGCCCCAGCGGAAGCCGATCGAACCGTTGGGCACGACGAACTGGCCGCTGGTCTCATCGAGCGCAACCGTCTTCCATTCCGCCTTGTTGGCTTCGCCGAGCGAAGCTTCAAAGTCGGATGCGCGCAGCAGGCGACCGGGCACATAGCCTTCTGCCGTCTTGTCCAGACGCACCAGCATCGGCAGGTCTGAATACTGGCGCAGATAATCGCGGAAATAGGGCACCTGCCGGTCGACATGGAATTCCTTCAGGATCACGTGGCCGAAGGCGAGGCCCAGCGCGGCGTCCGTGCCCTGCTTCACCGCCAGCCACAGATCGGCAAATTTCGAGGCTTCCGAGTAGTCGGGGCAGATCACCACGGACTTCGCGCCGCGATAGCGCGCCTCGGTGTAGAAGTGGGCGTCCGGCGTGCGCGTCTGCGGCACGTTCGACCCCCACAGGATCAGGAAACCGGAATTGTACCAGTCCGCGCTTTCGGCCACGTCGGTCTGCTCACCCCATGTCTGGGGTGAAGCAGGCGGCAGGTCGCAATACCAGTCGTAGAACGAGCCACACGCCCCGCCGATAAGCTGGAGATAGCGGGCACCTGCCGCGTACGAGATCATCGACATCGCCGGGATCGGCGAGAAGCCGAACACCCGGTCCGGACCCCAGCGCTTGATCGTGTAGGCATTGGCGGCCGCGATGATCTCAGTCACTTCATCCCAGTTCGAACGGACGAAACCACCGGCGCCGCGGACACGCACATAGTCCTGCCGCAGCTCCGGCGTCTCCTGGATATGGGTCCAAGCCTCAACCGGCGTGCGGGTCTTGCGGGCTTCACGCCACAGACGCACCAGGCGCGAACGCACGAGCGGGTATTTCACCCGGTTGGCCGAATAGAGATACCAGCTATAGCTCGCGCCGCGCGCGCAGCCCCTTGGTTCGTGATTGGGCAGTTCGGGCCGGGTGCGCGGATAGTCGGTCTGCTGGGTCTCCCAGGTGACGATCCCGCCCTTGACGTAGATCTTCCATGAGCACGAGCCGGTGCAGTTCACCCCGTGAGTGGAGCGCACGATCTTGTCGTGCCGCCAGCGGTTCCGGTAGGCCTCTTCCCACGTGCGGTCTTCACCAGTTGTCACACCGTGACCGGCAGAGAACGTTTCCGTCTTGCGGGTAAAGAACATCAGTCTGTCGAGCGTATGGCTCATTTTTGGGCTCCCTGAGCGAGGCCGGCGCTGCGTATGGATGCAGCCAATCCCTCGTCAGCCAGCAGGCCGCCCGGGCGGACATAGACCTGCCAGGTGATAACGAGGCACGAAACGTAGAAGGCGAGGAAGGCCGCGAGGGCGGGAAACGCGCTCCCGGCCATGGACACTGACAGGCCAAGGCCCATCGGGATAAAGAAGGCGCCGTAGGCGGCGATCGCAGAGGTGAAGCCGGTAATGGCAGCACTCTCCTTGTCTGCCTGACGGGTGGCATCGTCTCCGGTCAGTTGTGGCTCTAGGCGGGCCACCTCCTTGCGCATGATCGCCGGGATCATCTGGAAGGTGGACGCATTCCCCACTCCACTGGCGATGAAGAGTGCCAGGAACGACAGGAAATACCCCGCGAAGCTGCCCGCATTGGCGAAGTAGATGACGCTGATGACGCCGCACCCCATGACGAGGAACACGCCGAGCGTGACCCGCGCTCCGCCCCAGCGATCTGCCATCCAGCCACTGAGCGAGCGCGCCAGAGCACCTACCAGCGGTCCCAGGAACGCAAGCTGCAACACGTTGACGTCGGGAAACTGGATGCGTGCCAGCAGCGGGAAAGCGGCCGAGAAGCCAATGAAAGAACCGAATGTACCGGTGTAGAGCCAGCACATCACCCAGTTCTGGGTGCGCCTGAAGATGACCGCCTGTTCGGCGAAGGACGCCTTTGCAGTCGCCAGATCGTTCAATCCGAACCAGGCCAGGAAGGCCGAGATGGCTATGAACGGCACCCAGATGAAGCCTGCATTCTGCAGGAACAGGGTCGTCTCCTGTCCGTCCTGCACCACGCTCTGGCCTGTGCCACCGAGCGCACCGAACACGCCGGCCGTGATGACCAGCGGCACGATGAACTGCATCGCGCTGACGCCAAGATTGCCAAGTCCGGCATTGAGGGCGAGCGCATTGCCCTTCTCACGTTTTGGGAAGAAGAAGCCGATATGGGCCATGGAGGAGGCGAAGTTGCCGCCACCGAGTCCACACAGCAGGGCAAGAGCCAGCAGTATCCAGTACGGTGTGTCAGGGCTCTGGACCGCGAAGCCTATGCCCAGCGCGGGGATCATCAGCGACCATGTCGAAAGCGTCGTCCACAGCCGTCCACCGAAAACTGGCACCATGAAGCTGTAGAAGATGCGCAACGTCGCCCCGGAAAGGCCAGGCAGCGCGGCCAGCCAGAAAAGCTGGCTGTCGGTAAAGTCAAACCCCACCCGCGGCAGCTGTGCCACCACGACCGACCACACCATCCAGACCGCAAAGGCCAGGAACAGGGCAGGTATCGATATCCACAGATTGCGCCTTGCGATGGCACGCCCGGTATTTTCCCAGAACGCTGGGTCTTCTGGGCGCCAGTCCGTGATCAGTCTGGGCTTCAGTGCGCCCGCTGTCTCGCGAGTATGAACCGGCTGCATTTCCGGAAGTTCCGGCAGATCATCGAGCGCACGCCCAGCGGCCTCCCGCTCCATTCGCTGGATCGAGAAGTGCATCCAGAGGAGCGCTACCGAAACGATCAGGAAGAGCAGCATGAAGCAGCTGGTCCAGATTCCGGTCAGATCGTTCAGAAGGCCGAAGACGATTGGAAGGATGAAGCCGCCAAGGCCGCCAATCATGCCCACCAGACCGCCAACAGCGCCGACATCCTTGGGGTAGTAGATCGGGATGTGCTTGAACACCGCCGCTTTGCCGAGGCTCATGAAGAAGCCGAGGACAAACGTGATGACGAGAAAGGCGAGCGGGTCCGTTGCCAGGCGGAAGGCGATATCGCCGCGTATGCCTTCCACCACATAATTTGTCGGCGGGTAGGACAGGATGAAGCTGGCCACCACGCAGACAATGAAGGTCCAGTACATCACCTTGCGTGCGCCGACCTTGTCGGACAGGTAGCCGCCATAGACGCGGAAGATTGAGGCCGGGATCGAGTAAGCTGCCGCGATCATGCCGGCCGTCGTGATATCGAAGCCGTACACGCCGATCAGATAGCGCGGCAGCCACAATGCCAGTGCCACAAAGGCACCGAACACAAAGAAGTAGTAGAGACCAAAACGCCAGACCTGGATGTTTTTCAGCGGTTCGAACTGTTCGGCAAACGAGCGCGCTTTCTGTCCTTTGGCCCGGCGCTCAGCCAGATCGGGCTCATCGCGCGTCGTGAAGAAGAATATGAGTGCCAGAACCGCAAGGCCGGCCGCCCATATCTGCGCGACCGCTTCCCAGCCAAGCGCTACCATGACGAGCGGTGCGGCCAGCTTGGTGACGGCCGAGCCGACATTACCAGCGCCCACGATCCCAAGCGCCGTGCCCTGCTTTTCCGGAGGATAGAATTTGGACACATAGGTGGTAACAACGGCAAATGAGCCGCCGGCGATACCGACGCCGAGCGCCGCAACAAGAAACTGCCAGTAGGTATCGGCGAAGGTCAGAAGAAAGGTGGCCCCTGCTGCTGACAGCATCACGATAGCGTTTACGCGCCGGCCACCCAGCTGGTCGGTCCAAACGCCCAACACCAGGCGGATCAGTGACCCCGTAAGGATAGGTGTGCCTATGAGCAGACCGAACTGCGTCTCGCTCAGCCCGAGATCACGCTGGATTTCAACGCCGATTATTGAAAAGATCGTCCAGACAGCGAAGGCGCCAGTGAATCCGATAGTGCTGATCCACAGAGCCGAGGAGGCTCCGCGCACAGAGTGAGTGGCAGTCGTCATGTCTTGCCCTGCGACGCGAATTGATCCGTTTCAGCCCCCCAGCGAGGCATGCGTCGCTCTCGGCATCGGACAGCACTGCCCGAACTGCCTTGATTTTAGTCAATCAATTGAGTGATGCTGGTTCATATAAGCGGGAGATTTGAAAACGATCTGCGCAGCACCTGATCAGGTCATTCAGGCTACCGGCTCCAGTTATCCGGCATCTTGACGGTAGTCAGGGATAATATGCGATAATGAGACTGCGAGCTTGACTCAGATCAAGCGTGATTTTGCCGGTCCAGGTATTGAAGGAGACGTCCTCTCATGAGCATCCGCCAGCAGGACCTCGACCGAATCCGTGAACTCGCCCTGTTCGCTGATACAAGTCCGGATACCTTCCGGGACGCAACTGGAGGCGCCTTCCTGCAGCGGTTCCCAGCCGGCACCACCTTGCTGATGGAAGGTGACCGGGTGGATTTCCTCTATGTCCTGCTGGCTGGACAGGTGGAGCTGCGCGGCTCGTGGAAGGACAAGGAAACAACGCTGGCCGTACTCCGGCCTGTTTCGACCTTCATCCTTGCTGCAGTCGTGCTCGATGCACCGGCGCTGATGAGCGCGGTGACACTGGAGCGTTCCGAATTGCTGATGATTTCAGGCGAGTCGCTGCGCCGCGCCATGAAGCAGGACTCCGATTTCAGCTTCGCCGTCTCGCAAGAGCTCGCGGGCTGCTATCGCGGCCTTGTCCGCTCGGTGAAGAACCAGAAACTGCGCGGAGCACTCGAGCGGCTCGCCAACTATCTCGTTACCCTCCACGCCCGCGGCAACGGGCAAACAGACCTGGTTTTGCCGCATGAGAAGCGCGTTCTGGCATCATTGCTTGGCATGACGCCGGAGAATCTCTCACGCGCCTTCGCCAAGCTGGACGAGTATGGTGTGGAGGTCGACGGCAACCGTGTTCGGCTGAGCAATATCGAGAAACTGCGCCGGCTGGCCCGCCCGCATCCGCTGATAGACAATCATTCGCTCTCGTCAGGCACCGCGGCGGGCAAGGCCATCAAGGAGTCCTGGCCGTCCTCCACCATGAGCTGCCCCAGCAGCGAGGCCGTTTAGGCGTTACCCCCCGACCAGCGACAGATTGCGGGTCGCGCCGGGATCATCCTGGTGCAGACCGTGCGTGCGCGCCTTGCCGGTAAGGGCCTCGCGGATACGGCTCTGGAGTTCGCCACGGTCGTCATCGCTCTGCAACAGGGGACGCAGATCAACGCCGCCATCGCCGAACAGGCATAGCCGCATACGCCCCCGCGCGGTGACGCGCAGCCGGTTGCAGCTATCGCAGAAGCCTGGCGCATAAGGCGCAATGAGGCCGATCCGCCCGGCATGATCAGGATGAATATACTCCAGGGCTGGGCCGTCATCTGCGCTCCGCTCTGCCGGTGACCAGCCATGGGCAGTCAACCAGTCACGTACGCTATTGCCGCTGGCGTGTTGGGCCTCGAAGAAGGCCTTGTTGTCCCCGGTGCGCATCAACTCAATGAAGCGGACGGAAACGGACCGTTCGCGCACGAACTCCGCCCAATGCGCAAATCCGACCTCCGCAGTTTCGCGCAGCAGGACCGCGTTGACCTTCACAGACTTCAGCGAAGAGACCAGTGCTGCATCCACGCCGTCCAGCACGGCGTGAAGCCGGTCATGGCCCGTGATGGCCTCAAACCCTGCCCGGTCGAGCGAATCGATACTGACATTGAGATGGGTGAGGCCGGCACCGGTCCATTCATCCAGCTTGCGGGCAAGATTCCAGCCATTGGTCGTCATACAGGTCTTCGCGATGCCCGGTGTCATGGCAGCCCGCGCGATAATCTCGGCCAGATCCTTGCGGACGCTGGGCTCGCCTCCGGTCAGGCGCACCTTGGCCAGTCCCATCGGAGCAAACGCGGCCACCAGACGACCGATCTCGTCCGGCTCCAGAAAGTGCAGGGGGCCCGTCTTGCGGTATCCGTCCGGGAGACAATACGTGCAACGGAAATTGCACACCTCCGTCACCGATAGCCGCAGATAGCGGAAGCGGCGCTCATATCCGTCCGTTAAGGGACGGAGCGGGGCAGTCATCGCACGGCTCCTTTCCAAGCACGGGAGGCGGGCCGGTTTCCCGGGCCGCCCTTTGGTCCTGTCACTTCTGGACCCGGCTGGCAGGCCATGGCCTTGACGGCTTTAGGCAGGACAGCTCGGAGCGATGAGCCGACATTAGGTGGATTGGCCGCTCCCCGCTTTGACGGGCACACAGGCCACGATTGACGCAGGTCAACAGCGTGCGCGCGTTATGTCAGGCGCGGGCGGAAAAACGGTTTGGCATAAAGCGCGAGAAATATCGCAAAGGCGATAGTCCAGAGCGCACCGGAAACCATTAGTCCGTAGCCATAAAGTCCCTCAAGCCATGGTGAGACGACACGCAACAGCGCGGACATATTGATAGCGAGAAGCATCGCGCTCACCGCCACTCCTGCCTTCAAAGCCCGTCCGGTATGGCCAAGCGTGGCGCGCGTCATGACAGACAGCGTCATTACCCCGATGGCTCCCCCGCCGAGCGCGTGCAGCCCGGCATCGCGCGGCACCCATGCCGGTGCCAGAGCGTGCAGTCCGAGCAATACCAAGGCAATCGCCGTCCACGCGTAACCGGCATGCAGGGTGAGCAGCAGCGGTTCTGCAGTCACCGAAAGTGCCTTCCAGCGGACAAGCCGCGCTCCGGCAACAAGTCCGGCGAGTACCAGCATTACACCTGTCAGATGCTCATACGGCAGAGCCACCCACAAGGCGGCAGCTACGGGCGTCAGCACCAGTCCGGCCATGTCCAGACGGGTTTCCGGTCCAGGCCCCTCCTCGCCGCGCGCCTTAAGCCAGTTGCGGGTGAAGGCCGGTGTGATGCGCCCTCCCACTAGCGTCAGCAACACTGCCAGAACCGCCAGGCCCAGCCTGATGGCGATGTCCTGCAAACCTGCACCGCCTCCCGGCCACGCGAAGAGAAGACCGGCAATTGCAAAAACGGAAATGACAGCAGCCACCTTATAGTTCCGCCGGTTGCCTGCGGCGATCACTTCACGCCAAACCAGCCCGGCGAGAAGCACGGCGAAAGCGGAGCCAGCAAGCGCCACCATCTCACCTGCGATTCCGGCGATAAAGGGAGCAGCCAGCGCGCACAGCCACAAGGCAAGCAATACCAGCAACCATGGACCGGCCACCGGTGGGCGGGCGGTCCAGTTGGCTACAGCGGTCAGGACAAAGCCGGTCAGAACCGCCCCGCCATAGCCAAACACCATCACACTGGCATGCCATTGCGGCGCGGACAGCCGGGGCGTGTAAAGCGGGGCGTGGGCCCAGGCCCATAGCCATACCGGCATGATCATCAGCGCCAGAGCCGCCGCCGCGAAAAAAAACGGGCGAAAGCCCATGGAAAGGAATGGTATCGCAGACAGTCCTCTGGGCATCACTTCAACTCCTTGCCAGCCGGTCATGTCAGGCTGGCTGTATTACAATCGCAACTCAACAACCGCCGCTGGCGGGCTACGGATGCCGCCAGAATTATATTCCAGACGGCACGCGCCAGCTCCGGATCAAGTCCTGACGCTGCTGCGCGCGCATCGATACGCGCCAGTATCTGCACCTCACGCTCCGTGTCCCGCGGATCGTGCCCAGCTGGTTTCAGTTGTGCAGCCGCATCGCACAGAAGCTGCCGCCGGGCGAGCAGGCAAACGACTTGTCTGTCCACCTCATCAATATGTTTGCGGAACGCCTTTAGCCCCTCATCCATGCTACGCCGCCCCCGCGCGATGACGGCCCGCCCTGGCATGCAGATAACCGCTGACGAGTGGCCCACATAAATTCATCGCCATCAGCTCGGCGCGCAATTCTGAAGGATCCATCCGCCCGCCAATATAGGCCTCGTAAAGCCGAGCAACGCGCACCATGTCGCCGAGATGCGGTGACAGCCGGAGCGCCGTTACTCCTTGTGCCTGCAAGGCCGCTACAGGCAAATCGAGCGTCTGCAGGCCATTGGAGAGGGTCTGAACCCCGTTCACCGCCAGGAAGGGCTCATCCTCCAGCGTGCTGACCGCCATGCCTTCCAGGTCGTGCTCGCATACGAAGCGGCAGGAATCCTTGGTCAGACCATACCAGTGCGCATGATGGCAGCGCGCGGCCATCGCCAGCGGCAGGCGCCCGAACGCGAACAGCTCCATCTCTAGGCCCGGACAGGCCGCCGCGATGCGCCCGATAGCCTCGAGTGACAACTCCACATTGGCGCAAACCCGTACACAGCCAAGGCGCATCAGTTCGCAGGCGGCGCTCTCATTATAGATGTTCAGCAATGGACCCGCTACGAATGGCGCGCCGTCCAGCCCTGCAAGACCGGTGGTGTCGTTGATCTCCACCAGCCCGCCAGATGCACCGGCCAGGTCCCTCGTCGCGGCCCGTTCGCGGCGTGTGGCGGGCATGGCAAGGCCTGACCAGACGACCTGCTTGCCGGCCCGTTCCAGCCGTTCGGCGGCACCGGCCAGCGCGCCTGCTCGGGCAGGCTCGCGCTTCCCGCATACGACCTCGCCTATATAGACCCGGTCCACCGGCGCTTCGTCAGCGATGCGGGCGTAGAAATCCGCCGTCTGATCCGCGGGCCAGTTGAACAGGAGCGGTCCCAGTGCCAGTTCCATTACCGCCAACCCCGCTTGTAGGCGCCAGACGTCTCGCGTCCGCCCTCGGCAAGGCTCGACAACAGGTCCGGCCCGGCCACAGCGCCGTCCAGTGCAGCCCTGAACGCGGCGGTAATCCGCGCCACATAGGCCTTGCCCCGCTGACGGCCCTCCAGCTTCAGCGCGGTCACACCGCAGGCGCGCAGGCTATCGATGAGCGAGAGCGCGTTGAGGCTGACCGGATCCTCGAACAGATGGCTGTCGCGCCCTTCCGCCCTGAAACATCCCTTGCACAGGGTGGGGTAACCGGCCGGCTCGCCCGCCGCGTAACGGTCGATCATCAACCCGTCGAGCCGTGCGGCGAGATGGCCGGCCGATTCCCGGTACTCCACGGCATCGGGCGGCGAGCATACTCCGCCCTGATTGGGCGAACGCCCGGCCACATAGGACGACAGCGCACACCGCCCCTCTGCCATCACGCACAGCCCGCCATAGGCAAAGGCCTCGGTTTCCACCGCCACGCCTCTCATCAGCTCTGCGATTTCGGTGAGGTTCAGCACGCGCGGCAGCACGACGCGCTTCACACCGTATTCACGCGCATAAAAGCCGATCGCTTCAGGGGTCGCCGCCCCCGCCTGCACAGACAGATGTAACCGCGTATTGGGGTGCGCATCACGCATATGGGCCAGCACGGCAATATCGGCCGCAATGACGGCATTCACGCCTGCCTTCACCGCGGCATCCACCGAGCGTTGCCAGCTAACGACCCGCCCCGCCGGTGCAAAGGTGTTGGCTGCAAACAGCACGTTCACGCCGCGCGCCCTGCACCAGCGCACGGCATCGGCCAGCTCTTCAGGGGTAAAGTTCAGGCCGGGAAAATTGCGCGCATTCGTCTCATCCGCCATGCCGCAATAAATGCTGTCGGCACCAGCCTCCACAGCTGCACGCATCATTGATGCGGTTCCGGCCGGGCATACAAGCTCCATCGCCGCCTCCTTCAACCCTGCTGCTTCCGGACATGAGCGAACGCCACGGCGAACCGCCACAGATCCAGCTCGGCATCCTCCAGCGCGTGGCGCAGTGCCGTCGCTACCGCCAGGTTGCCCTCTACCTGGACCGAGCGGGCAAAAAAGGCGGCATCGGCATCCTCCGACCCATCCATCAGGCGCAGCAATTGCCGCAGTGGGCCGCGTATTGCCGCGTCAGCACTTTCAGAGGGGGCCGTCACCCGTATGTGCCAGGGCGGGCCGAGCGTGATGCAGAAGGCAGCCGGCAATCCTTCCGGCGCGATCAGGCATTGACGCCCCTCCAGCCCCTTGAAGCGTCTGGCAGCCTCAGGCCGGGCTTGCGCCGCCCGGTGGTAGGCCGCACTCATCAGTGCGCTTGCGGGGAGGCCAAGCAGCCGGGCGGGATGCGGCAGAGTCCGGCCTAGCCACATTTGGAATGTCCGCAATCAAGGCAGGTATCACACCCTTCCTTGCGTACCAGGCTGGTGCCGAGGCATTTCGGGCATATCTGCGGACGGGCCGCGCTGTCCGGCGCAGGAACCGCAGCCGCCGGGTCCGCACCGGCGCGCGTGGGTAATGCCACGTTGCCCAGATGCGTTTCTATCACGCTGCCAATGGCCGCCGGGATGGAGGGTACATAACGGCCTTCCATCCACGCACCGCCAGCCGGATCGAAGACCGCCTTGAGTTCCTCGGCAACAAAGCCGACATCGCCGCCGCGACGGAACACGGCCGAGATCATGCGCGTCAGAGCGACGGTCCAGGCATGGTGCTCGGGATTTTTCGAGTTCACGAATATCTCGAAGGGACGGGTACCATCCCCTCCTCCGTCATCGAGATCATTGATGGTGACGTAGGTGGCGTGATCGCTAAGCGGCCAGCGTATCTTGTAGGTCGCGCCAGCGAGTTTTTGCGGACGGGCCAGCAAAGCCGGGCCATCACCCGCTGGCGCGGCCTCCGGCTTGTTCTGCGGCGTCGTGCTGAGCACCGAACCAGTTACGGCGTTCGGACGGTAGGTGGTCAGGCCCTTACAGCCGAGCCTATAGCCTTCCAGATAAACGTCCTTGAAGGCCGTAAAGCTGATGTCTTCCGGGCAGTTGACCGTTTTGGAGATGGAGCTGTCGATGACAGACTGTGCTGCGGCCTGCATGCGTAGATGATCTGAAGGCTGGAGCGTCTGCGCGCTGACAAACGCCTGACTTAGCTCCGTATCGCCGCGCATCTGCCGCCAGCGGACAAGGGCATAGTCCTCCACCGCTTCTTCGCGGGTGGACCCGTCCGCCTCCTTGATCTTGCGCGTGTAGGAGAAGGCGAAGACCGGTTCGATACCACTCGAGCAATTGCCCGCAATAAGCGACGTCGTGCCGGTAGGCGCGATCGAGGTCAGGCAGCCATTGCGCAGCCCGTGCTCACTGATGAGGGCGCGTATATCCTCCGGCAGGCTTGCAAGATTAGGGCGCTCCAGCATGATCCGGTCCCAGCGTGGAAAAGCGCCCTTTTCGCCCGCCAGCAACGCAGACGCGCGATAAGCTTCGGTCTTGATCGTCCCGAGCCACAGCCGGGTAAGCTCTACTGCTTCATCCGATCCGTAGGTGACGCCGCAGGCGATCAGCGCATCGGCCAGACCCGTAACACCAAGGCCGAGCCTGCGCTTGTCGCGGGCCTCCCGGGCCTGCGCCTCCAGCGGATAGCGCGATACATCGATCACATTGTCGAGGAAGCGCACCGCCACGGCGGTCAGCGCGCCGAGGCCATCGAGGTCCAGCCGCGCATCGCTTTCAAAGGGCCGCTGCACCATGCGCGACAGATTGATCGAGCCTAGCAGGCACGCCCCGTAGGGCGGCAGCATCTGTTCACCGCACGGATTGGACGCGGAAATGGTCTCGCAATGGGCCAGATTATTCAACGCATTGACCCGGTCGATGAAAATGACACCCGGCTCAGCCGCATCGTAAGTCGCCTGCATGAGCCGGTTCCACAGATTACCGGCCCGCACCGTGCGCACGGTCTCGCCCGCAAACACCAGCGGCCAGTCTGCGTCTTCGGCCAGCGCCTCCATGAAGGCATCGGTGACCAGTACGGAGAGGTTGAAATTGCGCAGGCGCACAGGATCGCGCTTGGCGTCGATGAAGGCTTCGATATCCGGGTGATCTATGCGCAGACATCCCATCATCGCGCCCCTGCGCTGACCGGCGGACATGATGGTGCGGCACATCGCATCCCACGTGTCCATAAAGCTCAGCGGACCGGATGCGTTCGCGCCCACGCCGCGCACCGGCGCGCCGGACGGGCGGATGGTGGAGAAATCCATGCCAACCCCGCCGCCCTGCTGCATGGTGATCGCCGCCTCGCGCAGGTGCTCGAATATGCCGTCGAGACTGTCGGGGATTTCGCCCATCACGAAGCAGTTGAACAAGGTCACGCTTCGGGCCGTGCCGGCCCCCGCGAGTATCCGCCCGGCGGGGATGAAGCGGAAATCCTCCAGCGCCTCATAGAAGTGCTGCTCCCATTGCCTGCGAAGCTTAGGGCTTTCCGCCTTCGCAATGGCTCCGGCCACGCGCCGCCAGGTATCCTCCACGCTTTCATCGCCCGCGCCTGACGGGTCAGCAAAGCGATACTTGGCGCGCCAAATCTCGCCGGAAAGCGGTGTGTCGAACGGCATGGATAACTCTCCTGAACAAATCGGGAGAGACATGCTCGGCGATTCGGTGCGGCATGAAGTGCCGCACAGTGCCGCGCCGCAGGGCGCCTTCAGGTCAACGCGTGACCTGACCTCGATCAAGCCAGAGACAGAACATCCACCGTGCTGCCTGCCGGCGTAGCGGGCGCGTCGGACGCGCGCCGAAGGAGAAGATCGGATTGACCGAGCACGGCCTGCGCCCCTGATTCCTGATTGGTAGCAATATGTACGCCTTCCGCTCCGCGGCGCGCGCGCATGAAGGTCTCCCGGGAGCCGTTGGCCGCAAGCGGATCTGCCGCAGTTTCTGTCCGCCAGCCGAGGGCCGAGTCGAAGCGCCTACCCCCCAGCGCGGCGAGCAACGGCATCAAGAAAAGCCGGGCCGTCACCAGCGCCGAACCGGGATTACCAGGCAGTCCGACGATCCAGCGCCCCCCTTTGCGAGCCACCCAGACTGGCTTGCCGGGCTTCATGGCCACCTTGGCAAAGACGCTCTCAAGGCCATCGCCGAACATGGTGCGCGCATAGTCGCGCTCACCCACTGACGCCCCCCCGGTAACAACTGTTACATCAGCATCGGCCAGCGCACGGGCACCGGCCTTCGTCAGCGTATCGGGATCATCGGGCAGGCGCTCGCGCCGCAGCACTCTGGCACCCCAGTCCTCCGCCATGCTGGCCACGGCAATGCTCACACTGTCCGGCACCGCGCCCGGGCGCTCGCGGGCAGTTCCGGGCGCGGCCAGCTCGTCACCTGTTGCCAGCACCACCACGGAAGGGGGGCGCCAGACGGAAAGCGTGCCAAGGTCTGCGCCAGCCGCAGCGATCAGGGCAGGCGGTGTCAGGGGCGCGCCAGAGACAAGCAGGGTTTCGCCCCTCCGAAAGTCCGACCCCGCCGCTCGGATATTGCGCCCGCCACGCGGCACGTCGCGGAAAAAGGCCGTTCCGTCTCCCGCCTCCACCTCTTCCTGTATCACCACACGGTCGAGCCCCGGCGGCACCATGGCGCCGGTGAAAATCCGCACGCACTGACCGGGCGGCACCTCGCCTGCGAACGGCTGACCGGCAAAGGACGCACCCGCCACCGGAAGCGCCGCGCCCGCTGCCGCCAGATCGACCTCGCGCACCGCATATCCGTCCATCGCCGATACGGGCGCGGACGGGGCGTCGAACCCGGCCATCACCGGTTCGGCCAGAATACGCCCAGCTGCCTCCTCGATACTCACCCGTTCGCTGCCGAGTGGTTCTGCCGCTTCGCGCAAGCGCGCCCAGGCGTCCTCACATGCGATCATTCCGGGGCCTCCGCCCGCCAGTCGCCGGAGCGGCCGCCCGTCTTCTCCAGCAGGCGCAGACCGGTCACACGCATGCCCCGGTCGGCCGCTTTCAGCATGTCGTAGAGCGTCAGCGCGGCCACGCTGGCTGCGGTCAGCGCTTCCATCTCCACCCCGGTCGGGCCGGTCGTGCGTGTCTCGGCGCGGATATGAAAGCCGGGCCGGTCAGGATCGGGCGTGATCACCACCGACGCCTTGGCGAGCGGCAGCGGGTGGCAAAGCGGAATGAGATCGGCGGTACGCTTTGATGCCATGATGCCGGCAAGCTCCGCCGTCGTGATGACGGCGCCTTTGGGCGCGCGTCCTTCAACCACCATAGCCAGCGTGCCGGCATCACATTCCAACCAGCCTTCCGCGACGGCCGTGCGCAGCGTATCGGGCTTGGCCGAGACATCGACCATGCGGGCGCGGCCCTCGGGGTCAAGATGGGTGAGGTTCTGTGGTTTGCCGGGCGTGGTCATGGGCAAATCCCCCGGTATCGCGGTATCTGGCCGACCAGCGAGCACGGGCGGAACCGGCTGTCGAGTTCCTCGGCCAGCACCAGATCCCACGCATCCTTGCAGGCGCCCGTCGAGCCCGGCACGCAGAAGATGAAGGTGTCACCGGCCTGTCCGGCCAGGGCCCGCGACTGGAGGGTGGACACCCCCACCGTGCCAAGACTCTTCAGATGAAATACGACCGAAAACCCGTCCATCACCCGGTCGAGCAGCGGGCGGACTGCTTCCGGCGTCACATCGCGCGGCGCAAAGCCGGTACCGCCCGTGGTCAGCACCACATCGACACCCTCATCCTTGATCCAGGTTTCGATCTGGCGACGTATGTCGGCAATCTCGTCCTTGACGATTACCCGGCCGGCAAGCTTGTGGCCTGCAGCCTGCAGCCGATCGGCCAGCAGTTTTCCCGACGTATCGGTGTCAAAATCGCGCGTATCGGAAATGGTCATCACCGCGATATTGAGCGGATGAAATTCCAGCGCAGTGTCTATTCCGGCCATAAAAGTCAGTCCTTCCAGCGGGCGAGGTCGGCGAGGTCACGTTCGGACGGCTCCACCCAGCGCGTGCCGGATGGGCCGATTTCACGTTTCCAGAAAACCGCCTCGGTCTTGAGATGATCCATTATGAAATCCGCGGCGAGAAAGGCTTCCCGCCTGTGCAGGGCAGCCGCACCGGCCAGTACAACCGCCTCACCCGCCGGCACCTCGCCCCAGCGATGTATGGCCACGGCCAGCGATATGTCGAAGCGGCGCAAGGCCGCCCCGGCGATGTCATTGAGCGATTTTTCGGTCAGGCGCGGATGAATGTCGAGCTCTAGCCGATCCACCCGCGCGCCGTCCTTGCCAACCGGGCGGGCAATGCCGGTAAACAGGACCAGTCCTCCGGCGCCTGCGGCTGCCTCCATCAGCGGTCCGGCTTCGCACTCTGGAATCAGCCGGTCGCCGGTCAGACGGGCGATACATTGCATGTCAGCCGCCCGATACCGCCGAGATGAACGCGATATCCTGACCGGGCTTTACATGCAGGTCAGCGCCGGTGATTTCGTCATTCACGATCGCACGCACATGAGAGCCCAGCGCGCCCGCCGCTTCCGGCCCACGTATCTCTTCCAGTAGCTGGCGCAGTGCTCCCAGCGTCAGGCCTTCTGAAGGAATATCCACAATCGTCGTCTTGCCAAACACGTCGGATGGACGACCGAAAAAGCTGACCTTTAGCGGTGCTTTGGCTAACTTCCTTGCTGGTTCGATATCTGTCTGCAAGCTCATGTCGAATCCCGTTCTGCGCGCTCTCGAAGCTGACAATAGCCTCCAGCTCAGGTCGACCGGTTGCCGCCAATCAAGTGGCTTACCGATCTGCCTCAAGGCCAGTAGCCCAGGAACTCAACCAGATTCCATCCGGCCGGCTATTTCTCGCACGGGCAGATTGTCCAGACGGGCACTGCGGCGTTGCGCCACACATAAGAAGTATTTGCTTTACATCTTTTTGGGCGTAAAGATGCATACAGCATACATGTTATATGGAGGCCTGCATGAACCGCCTTGTGACCGCAGAAAGCCTAATCACGAACGGCGTAACCCCACTACCCGATTCACCTGATCCGGTACGGGAGCTGGTGCCCGGATCGGAAATGCACCCGACCGTCTTCAAGGCCATGGCGCTAATCTATGTTGCCATACTGGCTGCCTTCTGGGTGGCCTTCCAGGCAAGCGCCCTGACGGTTTTCGCGCTGGGTGTCTGCCTAGTGTACCTGATCATGTATTTCGCTGCTCCCGCTGCGCTGGTGAACGCTGCAAAACGGCGCGCCGGCGGCGAGAAACAAACCAAAGACACTTTTGGCGAATTCCTGGACGCGCCTCTCAGCACATGGACCGGTCCATGTTCGGGCCGCGTGGCGACCGTACAGATGCTGCTTGTTCCGGTTGCCCTGGCGTTGGCCGCAGCGGGCATGGCCGTCGTTGTCATGATGACACGGGCAGGCATTTAACCGACCCCCCGGCTCCGGTTTCAGCCCGGAGCCGGCGCTGCGCGACCCTGGACCGGCGCGCGGCACAACTGAAGCCGCGGCGGTTCCAGCCTCCCCCGGAGCCGACCGCGGCCCCTTTTTTCCCGCATCCTGTTTGACAGTCAGGCTGGCAAATCAGATAGCCAGTAGCAATCACGCTCGTTGCCGGAGAAACCAGCATGCATCTCACCCTCTATAGCGACTATTCCCTTAGGGTTCTGATGTATGTCGGGATTAACCGCGACAGGTTGTGCACAATCAGCGAAATCGCCGATGCTTACGATATTTCCCGCAATCATCTGATGAAAGTGGTCAAGGACCTCGGGCAGGCTGGCTATCTGGAAACCATCCGGGGCCGCTCCGGCGGTATCCGCCTCGCGCGCGAACCACACGATATCAATATTGGCCAGCTCGTGCGCCACACTGAAGAGGGTTTCGAACTCGTGGAGTGTTTTGGCACCAGTAATCTGTGCGCCATATCTGCGGCATGCCGACTACGCGGACTGCTCGGCAACGCGCTAGGCGGTTTCCTCGAAGTGCTTGACGGGGCCAGTCTGGCCGACCTGCTGGAAAACGGCGACGCACTGGCGAAGCTTCTGGGCACGACACGGGGTGTTGGTTAGGGTTTAAACCCGGTCAACCTACTGAAGTGTTATTGCAAATCATGATTTCAATGGCGTGAAGCTGTTGGAGGATGAAGGGTGGCGCATGTTCTCTCGCTGAACGATGCGCAGTGGGCGTCGATCGAGTCGTATGTTCCGAGGCACCAGCCCGGTGCTCACCGTTTGAGCGAAGCTCTGGCGGTGAGCGGGTCGGTCACGAAATAGTCCTCCATCGACAGCACCTACATAAAATCGCACCGCTCGACCCACAGTGGAAAGTGGGCGAGAAATCAGGCGAGCGGTCTCACCTACCTCAGGGCCCGGATCACGGAACTGGGACACTCCCCCCAATAAAGCAGCATTTAGTGTGCATTTTTTGACGCAGGGCCTACCAAACGGTTGGTTTGTATAGTTCGGGGGTCCAACGTTGGGGATCAACGCAGAGGCATTGGTCGATCGACTATAACGGAGCCAGGATGAACGGCGCTGACGAACTTATCGCAAGGCTCTCCGCGGGAGGCGTAGAGGTGTGCTTTGCCAATCCGGACACATCCGAAATGCATCTTGTCGCTGCGCTTGACCGGTCACAGATGCGTTTAGTGCTTTGCCTGTTCGACGGCGTGGCCACCGGCGCGGCGGACGGCTACGGCCGGATGAGCGGTCGGCGCTGCGCGCCATGACTGGCTTACGCTGACAGGTGGCTCGATCGGGCGGGGCTTGCCGCTTGCAGTCGGTGCCGCGATCGCCAGTACCGGGAGAAAGACGCTGTCTCTGCAGGCAGATGGCGGGGGTGCGTATACACTGCAAGCATTGGTCACTCCCGGCAGCGGGAATTTCGATGGACATACGTGTATAGGAGTCCTATGTTTAAAGCATGAGAACAAGCCAAGCACCCTCGCAGATTGTCAGCGGTCTCCTGCAGATCACCGCCTTTGCCCGCTCCCGTCAGTGGCGGTCGGGACGGGCAGTCGATCTAACGCCGACCCAGATCGGCGTTCTCCGAGTGCTGATGGATCACGGTCCGACCCAAATCAGCCGCGTGGGCCAGTTTCTGGGCGTCACTCAAGCCACCGCGAGCGATGCGATCGCCACACTCGAGACAAAAGGCCTGGTTGAGCGCAAGCCGGATCCGCATGATGCGCGCGCGCGTCTCGCGCATTTGACCCGCTACGGGCGGAGCTTGGCTTCGGTGCGCCACGACGTTCCGGCGGAGCTGGTTGATGCCTTCGCGCAAAGCAATGAACGGGATCAGGCTGGGCTGCTGCGTGGACTGACGATCGCGATCAGACACCTTCAGGAAACCGGGGCCATTCAGCCCCAGCGGCTTTGCGTGACCTGTCGACATTTTAGACCCAACGTCCACGCCGATGCGGCCCGACCGCATCACTGTGCATTCGTGGACGCCGCCTTTGGCGACGCGCAACTGCGTCTCGATTGCGGCGAACATGAAGCGGCGGGAGCCGCGGAGCATAGCGCGGCGATGCGCAGTTTCCATGCTCCTCCACCTGCCTGAATGAGTGTGCGCCCCGCTCGCGGCTACGGGCAGGGCGCACGGATTGTCCACTCCCCAATAGGAAATAAGGAAAGGAACACCTGAACCATGTCACAACAAGCTGTCTTCTACCATGCCGGATGTCCCGTCTGCGTCGCTGCCGAGCATAAGATTGCCGAGATCGTCGATCGCACCCGCTACGACCTTGAGATCGTCCATCTCGGGGAAGCCCGCAATCGCATTGCGGAAGCCGAACGGGCAGGCGTCGCCTCGGTCCCTGCCCTCGTGGTCGCCGGCACCCCGCTTCACATCAATTTCGGAGCGTCGCTTGCCGACGTGAAAGGAGCAGCATGATGCGGTCTTCCCTTCTACTTTCCGCAGCCATTGCCGCGGCACTTCCAGCAACAGTGTTTGCTCATGACGAAGCCAGACACGACCATGGCATCACTGCGGCGGTCGGGACAGCAACCATCGCTGATTTCGACATAATCGCGGCCTCGATCAGCACCGAGGGCCGGATCGCAACCTTCACCATGTCAGTCTCCGGCACCCCGGGCGCGACCGGGCCGGACCCGGTTGGCGCGCTGGCCGGCGCGCCTGTCTTCTCCTACGTCTGGCCGACCAGCCTAGACCCGGCGACCGTCGGCTTTGAGGCCGGTGCCGGCATCCTGGCCTTTGCCGTCACCATCCATCCCGACTTCGACGACACCCCGTTGTTTGATGAAGGCAACACCGGCCGAACTGACGACGACGGCGGGATCTGGCACAGCCACTGGGTAGTGCTGGGCCCGGATGATGCCTGCGGGCCAGGCGCGCTCAAGGTGATCGACATTCCTGACGGCACCACTCCCGCGCTGCCGCTGACCTGGCCTGGCCTGCCGATCCTGATCGACAGCCCAGGCTGGTCGCCGATCTTTGAAGGCGACACGCTCAGCGTGCGCGTGCCATTCGCTGACATCGGCGCTGTCGAGGCCGCCAGTTACGACGGGGTGACGGCAGCGCTGAGGGTGAATGCCAACATCCACGCCCCTCTGCTCTGCGTGACGGACGTATTCGACGTGGCCTCGGGCGATCTCAGCCTCCCAGGCAAGGTCAACCAATAACGAAACGCCGGCGGCGGCCACCCCGTCGCCGGTTCTTTCCACAAGCTGCTAAGAGAAGCCAATGACCAACTGGTTGCCCACCCTTGTGACCGAAACGCCGGAAGATGGCTATGATCTCGCCATCACGCTGAGCCGCATGGCGGTGAAGAAGACCCAGCCGGACGACGCCGTTCGCGAGCGTTTGCGTGCTGACTATGAAACCGATGTGAAGGCGCTGGTTGCAATTTCGCAGGCGGTCGCTGTGAACTTCGCGACGATCGCGGCGGCCAATGACTACTGGTCCGCCCATGCAGGAGCGGAACGAACATGACCGCCCACCTGCTTCCCGCGCCGCCACTCACCGTCAGGGAGTGGTTGAACGTGACCAAGCAACTGGACCTCGAAGCCGTCCGGGGCCGGGTCGTTCTGATCGAGGCGTTCCAAATGCTGTGCCCGGGCTGCGTCAGCCACGGCCTGCCGCAGGCGAAGCGCGTACGTGAGACCTTCCGCGAAGACGATGTCGCGGTGATCGGCCTGCACAGCGTGTTCGAGCATCACGACGCCCAGACGCCGGTCGCACTCGAAGCCTTCCTGCACGAATACCAAATCAGCTTTCCCATCGCGGTCGACGAACCGGGCGAGGATCGCGGCCTGCCACGCACCATGGCCACCTATGGCATGCAGGGCACGCCCACCCTCGTGCTGATCGACCGGCAGGGGCGGCGCCGCGTGCAGCATTTCGGGCACGTCCCTGATCTGCGGCTCGGCGCAGAGATCATGGCGCTGATCGTCGAGCGCGAAGACCGAACAACCACGCCGGAAACTGTCGCCGATCCTTCCGCTCCGGCCTGCTACGAGGCCGGATGCATTGTTCCAACATCGCAAGAAGACCGTCCCGCATGAAATCCGCCGTCGCCATCCGTCATGTCGGTTTCGCGGATCTCGGCGCCTTCACGCCCGCGACACGCTCGGCCGTGTACCAGATCCTCTACTGGGACATCGGCGAACATGAGCTATGGACGCTGGAGCCGGAGCTCGATCGCAAGGCGCAGGCGGTGCTCTCCGCTTTGCTCGGCGGGCTAGAAGTCTGAGGCGATGAGCGGCACGCCGGTCAGCCATGGCGGCTTCCCCGCAGCGCGAAGCGCCGAGGACATCGCGCGCAATCTCGCCGCCGTGCGGGCGCGGATCGCGGCGGCCTGCGCGCGCGCCGGGCGCGACCCGGCGGAGGTTAAGCTGCTGCCGGTCTCCAAGACGGTGGAGGAGGCCCGCATCCGCATGGCGCATGCGGCGGGGCTCTCCGAGTTCGGAGAGAACAAGGTGCAGGAGGCGCGTGAAAAGGCCGAGGCGATGGCCGATCTTCCCATCGCCTGGTCCGTGATCGGGCATTTGCAGACCAACAAGGCGAAGTACGTCGCCCGCTTCGCCGCCGAGTTCCAGGCGCTCGACAGCCTCAAACTAGCCGAAGCGCTCGACCGGCGGCTGCAGATCGAGGGCCGTTCGCTCGACGTTTTCGTGCAAGTCAACAGCTCGGGCGAGGCCTCCAAATACGGCCTCGCGCCGCAGGACGCGCCCGCCTTCCTGCGCGCGCTGCCCGTCTTCTCTGCGCTGAAGGTCCGCGGGCTGATGTCGCTCGCGCTGTTCTCCGCCGATGCAGTCCGCGTGCGTGCCTGCTTCCGGCTGATGCGCGATCTGCGCGACCGGCTGCGCCAGGACGCGCCCGATGGTGTCGCGCTCGATGACCTCTCCATGGGCATGTCGGGCGACTACGAGATCGCCATCGAGGAAGGCGCAACCGTTGTGCGCGTCGGTCAGGCGATCTTCGGCGCCCGCCCGCTGCCCAACAGGCATTACTGGCCGGGCACATAAGTTTTGCGCTGCTACAGAGAACGAACTTATTCTGAATCGTGCTGGTGCTGTCCTCAATGAGCTTTGGCGTTTCCCTCTGACCTAGCCTCGTCATCCAAGCCATTGAACTTGAATTCGTTTTGGGCCGTTGGGTTGTTGAAAATTCCCGTGTCAGGGCGTCCGGGCGGGCTGCGTGAGCCCTGACGCTGAAGCACGACGTGGATATGCCGGCAGACCATACCGAAACCGCGTCTCAGTGATTCCCCGGATTCTCTGTTCGATTGCGGCCTGCCCGGTGCGTCAGAATTTGGGTTCGCGATTGCGCAGGCTTCAACGCTTATATGAACTGAAAACGAGGAGCAACACTAGGCCGAACCACTACACCTCTCCAACAGAGAAATACTATGACTTAAGCAATGATCGCCGCACATGAATAGGCCTATGTATGAAAGTGTAAATTTTGTGGGAAGGATATGGTGCTGTTCCTATATTTAGGAATAAATATAAGATCATTTATAAATTGGGAATCCCATGATCTCCAGTGCTGCGCGGATCGAGATATTCCCGCGAACCATGTCATGGGGCGGCATCTCGGGAGTGCAACCAAGCTCGCCGCACGGCACCACGCCGTGCTCTGCGCGAATGATGGCAGGAACAGCCGACACGCCAAATGCCTGAAACGGTCGAGGATCGATCATCAGACCGCCCGTCTCGTCCTCTTCAAAGAGATCCATAATCCGGGCCTGGGTCTGCTGCCAGTCGCCCCCATAGAAGCCCCGAATGACAATCGTGCCATTAAGTTCATCGGCTTCCCGCACCAGGCCGCGAAGCGCCTCATCTGGCATTCCGAGGCTCACGAGCACGTAAAGGACCGGACCTTCTAGCACTTCCGGCTCGAACATACCTTCGATATTGAGATCTCCACCAAACATCTCACCGACCGCTCCGGAACCCTGCCGCGCCAGATCCACGCTATCTGGGAATGCCCCGTCTTGCGCCTCACGGATCCGGTCAGCTGATGACATCAGCCGATCAGCAAATTCCAGGGCGCTCTCCCCCTGAGCATCCCGGGCCGCCTCTAGGCCGGAGCGCATACGCTCCACCGCCTCCAGATCAATCGGGCTTGCCGGTTCATCTCCAGCCAGCGCCAGAGCCAATCCCATGGTCAGAATGCACAGCAATTTCTTTTCCTCCAAAGCAGGAAGCCAACATCCTCACCCGTGGCCGGCCAAGTCCGGCCGGACTCATAGATGACGGTCGATACCCCCACACGCGGACACGTCCCCGGACCGCTTACATGAGGGTTGGGATTGACCAGCTGGAACCGGTATTGCTCGCGCGGCCAGATCGGAGCGAGCTGTCGTTGACACAGGGCAGCAGACCCCGACGTCCGATAAGCCAGCAGCTGACGATGCATCTTGTAGACCATACGTTCCGCCGCCAGGGCTGCACCCTGCACGCGTGTCGCATCCCTCTGGATATTGCCGTTCATCGGGTAGATCGACCCATGGCACCCGGCGCACCAATACATGCCGGGCACGTTGCGACCCGTAGTCGTGACCGTGGCACAATCGGCCACGCACGCCGCCTGCGCCAGAAGATTGCCGAACAGGATGCTTTCCGGGTGGATGAGATAGCTCAGCTCGTCATCCTGCCAGAGCGGATCCAGCTCTGAGATATAGGCGATATCAAACTGCCCGCGCTCCAGGCAGGCCGCGTCTGCCAGCAATTCCAGCCAGTAGAAGAGCGGGTAGACATAGTAATGGACGTGATACTGACCTCCAGACCACCGCCCATCGATGAAGGTGCGGCCCTTGTCTCCAATGTCGAAGCCCGGATCCAGCCGGATCCCGCCCAGATTCACAAAGCACCAAGGCCGCTTGGACACATCGAGAAGCCGGATCGGCTCCCAGAAACCTACCGCTATCCCCATGCGCACGAATGGCGGCGTCGGCATCGAGCACAGGCAGATCGGCAAAGTCGGATTATCGGTATCGGGCGCATTTCCGCTCAACGACACCTGCAGCCCGCCGACACTGAGAGGAAACATGCAGTCCCAGCAGATATCCCCGATAGGATTGACGAAGCCGCCCTCACACCGGCTTTGTGCATGGCTGGCCCCTGCGCCGGTCAAACCGATCACGAGGCTTGTCATCAATACAGCCAGCCAACGCCTCGTCATGGCATGCCTCCGTCAATCACCCGCCATTCAGCGCGCCCATACTGGCGCACCCTCACCAGGCGGCCTTCCTGTTCGATAGAGGCGGGCACGGCCGTAATTCCGAACCGGTTCGTCAGCACCCCCTCCTGATCGAAGAAGAAGCGCCTCTGATGGCGCTCCATGAGATCTAAAGGCTCTCCGTTCACGAGGATCAGCGACACCAGACCCTCGCGATTGCGGTAGCGTTCCAGCCCGAAGCGAACCTGGTCTTCATCATCACCATCAATGAACACATAGCTGCGCGTCAGCGTTATCGTATCGAGCGGATTGACCTCCTGGCCGGCATGGGCAAACGCAACGCCTTCATGGTTCACGATGTCTTCCTCCACTAGAATCGTCGGGTCGTAGAGCCAGCTTTCGCTCTCTTCCGCGTGACGGATTCCTCTCACGGGCGGAGGACGGCGAACCCGCTCTTGCGCGCGTTCGGCCGCTTGCTCGTTAAATGCGTCAATGCGGCCTTCGGCCTCCATCCGGCCCAACCGCTCCGCGATCCACTCCAACAGATCCGGCTCGACGATCTCCCAGGTCTCCCCGTACACGCCATGGTCTTCGTTCACCGCGACACCCGCCAAGGCCCAAGCACAGACTATTCCCATTAGACCGGCTCCCATCACGCCACCTTCTTCTGCTGGCCAAGGTTCTCGATAGCGCGTTCGAGCAAGCGACTTTCTTGCAGCCGGTTCGGCTTTACCCGCACAAGCGGGATGCGAGCCTGCCCGAATACGTCATTGATCAGCTCGTCGCGCACGCGCCGTTCGGGACGGTCATGGCTGCTATCGTCGACTTCAACCGCAAAAGCAGCTTCACCCTGCTGATCAAGAACCACAAAATCGACATGCTTCTGTGCCAGCTGGCTGAATACGCGCCACCAGGTTTTCTGACTGCCTGCTCTCATCCTGATCCGGATCAGATCCGCGACACGCACTTTGGGGGCGACGAACCCATTTCGGCCGACGCGGCGTGTCAGCCAGAAAAAAGCCCGCCGTTCGGCAGGGCTCAAAAACATGTCAACGCGCTCGTAGGCATACGTCGACACGCGCAGGCCAAGCCAGCCAGCCCGAGCGGCAACCACAATCAACACCGCGAGTATCCCGAGAACGATCCACAGGGGTTGCTCCGCCAGTCCTAGCAGCATGTCCATTTGCACCTCACAGAACAGGTATCGCGCGGCCTTCAATCGTCTCCACGGCGATCAATCCGATCTCGGCATACCGGCTGTCATACGAGTCCAGCGCGTCCGTGACCGCGAAAACATAACCTTCGGGAATGATGCCAGGCGCTATCGGCTCAAGCCCCCTGCCCTCGCGGCTTTCGTTGAGCGCGACACCGGACCAGTCTCCAGCGACGCTGACGCGCCGCCCCTCGACCTCGATCCGATCGCCCGCCACACCCACGATCCGCTTCACAAACAGACCGTGATAAGCCGCCGTCTCCGGCGCGGGGAACACGGCCAGCTCACCGCGCCCCGGTAGCTCGCCCCGATCCACGATGAATGCCCAATGTGGCAAGCTCTCCGACAGATTAAGGCCGGCATACCAGCGTGGCTGAACGTTCAGCATCACGACAAACACGCAGCCAATCGCGACGACGCCGCCTAACCTGCCGATCATCGCCCAGGACAGGGTCATCATTCCGCCCTTTGCCTCGCAGCGCCGATCTCGCGCATTGTCTCGCGATGCACCCAGCCGGTTATGTCGGTCATACGATCGCCCCGGCCGACGACCGCTTCCGAAGCGATGACGACCGTGCCGGTCCGGGACGAAAACTCCTGGGTGAGCATATGGGCCGTCACCAGATAGCGATCGGTCATCCCTTCCAGTTCACTCGACGGCACCAGCTCCACGATCTCACTGGCGAGGAGGGACGCCAGCTGTTCATAGGACACCATCACCATTTCGTCCTGCTTCTGGCGGCTCTCATGGAGCGCCAGCAGGCTAAGTCCGGTTGAAATGATGATCGCTCCGCACAGAGCCAGATCACCGATGTTTATCCCGCCGAACGCCCGGCGAATCCCTGCCAGAAGGCCCCTGCCCTCTTGGCCGATTTCTATGCTTGATTCAGCCATTGCGGCCTTCCTTTCCAACGTAGTGCGACAACGATCCCCAGCCATACGCACCAGACCGGCACAGCCACGGCAAGGAACGCCAGGCGAGCGCCTTCTTCAGCGCGCGCGAAGTGGGTGAGGAAACTTCCGAGGAGGCCAGACGCGAGTACCAGATTGCCGCCCGTTACCAGCAGCAGCAGCACAATCTGTCCGCCATAAGTCAGGGCGATACATTCCACGGCCCACACCAGCTGGACCACGACCCGACGCAAGAGGGAGATCGCGCCCATCGGCTATCCCTTCATCGCCAGCTCAGCCACGACCTCAGCCAGATCGCGGCCAGCCTCAACGCCGGCGCGGATTCGCGCATAATCGGCAGGGCTGGAAGAGAAAGCTTTCGCTGTGAACGGATCGAGCGTCAGCCGGGCCACAAGCTTCGTGCCTGGTCCGGTTATGAGCATTTCGGAGAACTCGCCGCGGCTCATCTTGAGTGTCTTGATCGTACCGAGCGTGGCGTCGTCCATCGAAAGACGCTTGGAGGAGCGAAGGCCCTCCGCCTCTTCCTCACTGATGCGCAGCAGGATCCGCCAGGCGCTATTCTCGAACGCAGCGCGAGATCCATCATTCGCGTAGTAGTCATTGACCGACTGCGTGCCGGTCACGAGCGAACCACCTTCCTTGCGCGCACGACGGGCAAAGCCCTCGATAAACCGGGCCGCAGGCCCGCCGCCCAGCATCTGCCAGGCCTCATCGATGAACACCATCTTGCGCTGGCCGCGCCCGCCAATCTTCATACGCTGATCGACCTGGAAGAGCAGGCACAGGATGATAACCCCGCGCAGCTCCTTCATGCTCTCCAGATCCGAAAGCTCGTACACCGTGAACGGGTTGTGTGTGGTCAGCGATGCTTGTCCGTTGAAGAACTCCTTGTACCGGCCGACACCGTAGGGACTCATGCCCTGCGCAATGAGGTCGGCCGTTGGTGTTTTCATCTTCAGCAAAAACTGGCGAACATCTTCGACTGAGCCCTTGCGGCCCTTCTTCTTCCAGACCGTGCCAACTGCCTCGTCGATTACACCCAGCTCATCTCTCGAAGCGCCTTCCTCTCCGAAAGCCATCAACTCGATCACCTGGACAATGGAATCGAGTGCCTGAAGCCGGTCGTCATGGCTGGTCAGCGCTTTTTCGCTAACGAGTGAGAACGGATTGACGCAAATCGCTTTGTCGGCCCGGAAGACAACATGCTCACCACCGAGCAAATGGCACATCGTCTCGAAAGACCGGCCATCATCGACCACAATCGCATGATAGCCAGCCGCCAGCCCGTCCGCGCAAAGCGACTGCATGAAAACCGATTTGCCCGAGCCGGACTCGCCCGTCACGGCCACATTATGGTTGCCCTCGCCCTCATTCTGGAACTGAGACCAGAACAGAGGCTGACCAAGCCTGGTCATAAGCATCATGTGCGGATGGCCAAAACTCTTCGGCTGCCCCTGCAGCGGCGCAAGCGCCGGCATGTGGCGGGTGAGACCCGTCCTCAGCAGGCGCATATTCTCCAGATCGGTCGAGAAATTGTCTCCATATCCCATCGGGAGCTGCGTCAGCATCGAGATCAGGTGGGCGCTATCATTACGCTCCAGATCCCACCCACGCGTCCGGTAGAGATTGCGCAGATTGCGCTCGGCTTCCTCGCCTGCCCCGCGCGGGCATTGCACCATGATCTGGTAACAGAACCGCACCAGCCGGGCGCCATCTTGTACCTCGGTATTGGCAGCCTGCCACTCGCGCGCCTTTTCAAGCACGGCCGGAAAGAATTTCGCCACCGGCGAGCTGAACTGCCTGCCTGCCTTCGCAGCACTCAGACCTGCCTTCGACTGGCTTTTCTCCCGGCTAAGATACGTGATCTGCAAGGTCTTCCAGACCGACCCGGACAGCCGCATCGTATCTTGCGACCAGTCGCCGAGCAGCGAGGCCATCATGGACTGGCTGGACTCGTGCGGAAGGCGGGATACCGAGAAGGTCCGCACCTCATTGCGCGACTGCATCAGCTGGCGCGCACGAAGCGTCCCCTTCAGATACGAATGCACACCGTAGCCCGTATTCTCCAGCTCCAGGCGGGGCTTGAACACTTCAATCGAGCTATCGCTGCGTACCATCTGGTCGCACACCCAGCTCTGCGGGTCGTATTCAACCTCCGGATTGCACGTGTCGCGACCCATATTCAGCCACCCTGAAACAAGCGAAATCACACCGCTCGCGTTCAGGCTTTCCGCCGGATGACCCAGCGTGTCGAAGCTCTTCTGGACCCTCTCCCTCAGCTCAATCAGGCTCGCAATCGCACGTGTCGCATTTGTCTTCGGCATCGAGGCCGAAACAAACACCCTAAAATCTCTGGCATGATATGGCCCGCTGCGAGAACCGCTCTTCCAGATCATATCCTTGAAATAGTCGGCGCGCTGCCGGCCGATCGTCTCCATCACGCCGCCGCGCTTCACACGGGGGCCCGCCCATTTTTCGAGGATCGTCCCGACATAGGGCGACGAGTAAGACGAAATCTGAACATGCACTTCATCGGGCATCGCCTCTTCGAGCACGCCCTGGATAATGGATTCAGTCTGGGTGTCCCCGCCCGTCAGGGGCCAGACTTCCAACACCCAGCCAAACGAATGAAGGTTCTCGAATATCCGGTTCTCTTCGTCATAAGTGCGGTACGGCAGATAGCCCGCTATCGAGCTGGCACGCGCGTGATAGCGGGCCCGATCAGACGGAATACGGTCGCCCAGCAGGTACTCGCTGGCAGCATCGAGCGCCGGACCTACGCCAATACGGTCCAGCAATCCGTCGAGTCTGTCGAACGCCGCGCCCAGCATCTAGCGCTCCCGGCCAGGAGCGCGCGCACTGGCAGGTGCCGCCCACTGCTCGTCGCCGTAAGGGGCGAAAATCGTCGTGCCGGCATGATACCGCCCGTCGCCATCAACCCACGGGGCGAGCGTCACCCGCAAAATCTGGCGGCCATAGAGAGTCGGCCGGTCTGGCGCATTCGATACCAGCGGCCCATGCGGCCCGACATGGATCCTGCCCGCACTGACCTCGTGAACATCGATGTCATTGCTCGCGATATCCGCGCACGTGCTGTTGCCGAGCGCCCGGCAGCTCCATTCGCCCGAAACGGACGAGCCGCGAAACGTGCTGCAGCCTGTCACCAGACCCGCTGCAACAATGACACTCAATACATGACCAAGCTTCATCGCCCCCTCCCCTAGCTTTCGCTATTGATGAAGGCGGTGATCTGTTCGAGCGGCATATATCCGCCCGGCAGACGCCGGCCGTCCTCAAACACCATTGTTGGTGTCCCGCGCATGCCAAAACTCGACGCGAAGGAGGTGTTGGCCGCGATCACGGGGCCATATTCTGCAGCGCATTCAGCCTGCTCGCGAGACACAGACACCGTACCGCTGGCGTACATGTCGTCGGCAGCCTGAGACCTGTCCTCGGCGCAAAGAACCAGAGCGGCGCGTGCGCCCCCTCCCCGGCCAAGCCAGTCCACGTAATATTCGCGAACCTCAAAATCCGTCGCGCGGACCAGTTCATTGTGCAGGCGCTGGCAATAAGGACATGTCAGATCGGAGAAGACGTGCAGGACGGGCAGGCCCTGTCCGCCATTATGAACCACGGCATTCTCCACCGGCAGCGTCACCTCGACACTGACTACGGCCTCCCCGCCGCGCCCCGGCGGAACCGCAGGAGGCTGAGCCCCCTGCCCGCCAGCTACGCGATCCGGGCCGCCGTTGCGCACCTGAGCGTCACCGGCCAGAAGATTGGCAAACCCCACGACCGCCTCCCGGCGCCGTGCTGTAACATCCTCTCGCGCTTCGAGATCGTAGATCGAGCCCGTGTAGGCATACCCCCGGCGCGGATCTACATAGAAGATCCTTTCGCCCGCGATCACCTCGCAAAGACCCGCCACGGCCTCGCAATTGACACTGGTGACAGCAATCCCTGGAAGGAGCCCTTCCACCTGGGAAATCGTCATTTCAGCCGCCCTGCCGTCCGACCGGGACAGATGGGCCACAGTGAGCGCAGCGGCCGCTGTTGACCCCAGAACCGCGATCAGGACCGCTGCACCGGCGTACAGAATTTTCTTGTTGGGTGACTTCATGCCTCTAGCTCCCTTTAGCGAACCACAACGCCAGAAAGGAACACGATCTCGACATCGATCCCCGTCGGCATTTCAATAACCGGCTGATATTGTTCAGCCCTCTGGATGTAATACTGGGCGAGCTGGCTGGCTGCGCTCGACACGCCAGACCCCGCCGAGCTGATGGCAATATCCGAGGCGCTTGGCAGTTCAGCGGCGCCCGTAAGCCCACCCAGCGTGCCTGGCTGGCCAACACGGCTGAACGCATTGCCAAGCCCCTGCAGCGTGCCCGCGATAAGCGCGCGCTCAGTCAGATCGCCCTCACGGCTAATGACGCGCCCGCGTACACCGGCCTTGCCGGCAAAAACGACATAGCCTTCCACGCTGGACTCCGACACGCGGCCCGACCCGTCATTTACCGGGCAGGTCATGCGCTGCAGGCGCACATACACGCGCTCAGACGACAATTCGCCGTAAGCCGCCCCGTTAACGAGACAGCCTTCGATATCAGTCTCGTAAACCTGCCCGCCTTCAATGGCCGAGCGTGCCTGCCCGCTTATTCGCAATAGCACCGGCTTGGGATCTGACGAGAAACTGGTCCCTGTCGCCGCATCCACACCCACCAGTACACGCGCCGACGCATAGGAATTGGGCGGCACGTAATTGTTAGGGTCGCGGATCACGGCGCGTTGAAGGGAGGCGGACTCTCCTTGTGTCGCTGTTGAAAACACAACGGAATGCAAAGCCCGTCCGCCGGATGTCTCAAGTCCCGCTGTCGAACTTCCGCCTGCCCGTGAAGAATCCGCCTCCACAACACCCCTTTGACGGAAGGGGTCCGGTTCGGAGCCCTGCCCCGCAGTGCTCCAGCTCTGGCTCGAAGTCGCACTCGCAGTTGACCGCGCATTGGCTTCATCCAGCGCCGCGCCGAGCTGCTCGATGATCGCGTTGGCTTCTTCCTGGATTTCCTCATTCGCCTGACGCTGAGATTCCAGATCACGCCGGAGCTCTTCATTCTCCCGCGCCACACCATCACGCTCTACGCGTATCGATCCGAGCTGCTCTTCCACTGTGCGCAGCCGGCCTTCATAGATCTCGAAATGCGTGCGCTCGCCTACGGGTTGCCGCGCAAGGTCCGTCATGCTCGCACTCGACGGCGGCATCGCACTTTCCATGCGGGAAACCGGATCGGAGTTGTTGCCCGAGAGGACGAACCAGATCCCGGCTGCCGCCAGAACAATCACTATCAAGCCGACCAGCAGCTTGCGACGGTGCTGGCTTCGCGTGTTCTCGTCAGCCATCAGCGGGCCTCCATCACTGTGAAGACACGTGCGCGGCCGCCAGCCGGTATCTCGTCCAGGCTGGAGACCACCGCGAGAACGGCCACATCAGCAAACGCCTCATGTCGAATATCGACATTGGCTGCAGTGATGTTCGAGAACTCGAAAAAGCGCGCTATCAGACCGTCGCGCTCCACATCACCGATGATTGAGAGGCTCACGCCTTCGGAAATGATTTCAGGGCGGCTGCGGCGCCCCTGCGGCGACTGGCCTGCCGCCCATACGGCAAACTCGACTATGCGCTGTGCGTGAACCTGAGCGCGGCCAGCGCGCGCAGGAGCCTGTCCACCCTCAGAGCCGATACCCGAAATGAAAATCTGCGCGGCTGGCTGATCCGCCAGCGTAAAGAGCGCCTGATAGGTCGCACCACGTTCTGTCGTGATGAAGGCACTGATAACCTGTCCAGGGCGGCCTCCGGACACCACGCCATACAGATCACCGGTCGCGTCATCTCGCTCCCAGTTGATGACGGGGCCACCGGCCTCGCCATTCTGGGCCGATCGTACCCCGGCAACGCGATCACCATCAAAACTGATCCGCGTCACTTCGCTGGTCGACAGAGTGGCGGGAAACCGCTCTCCATCTGCCAGCCGGAAATGGCTTTGACCCCACTCCCGGCCGTGATCTGGAACCTGATCGTCCGCCAAGCTCGAAAATGTGAAGATGACGGCGGCGATACATGCGCCAACCAGGGCCCATGCCAAGTTCTCAACCCGCAGCATGCGCGCTCTCCTTTATCTCAAAATCCAGCTCGATGATCTTGGCGCGTGGCGCCAGCGCCCAACGCGCGGCGTACGTCACTTCGAAGTCGCCATTACGGCCTCTCACCGATCCGCTGATGCTGATCAGAAGCCGTGTCTGCGATCCGGCGTAGCGATCCATGCCCCGCAGGTGAAAATGGTCGCCACGGCCTTTCATGGCGCGAAGAACCGATACGTTCCGCTTTGCCTTATTGCTCATCGCCGGCATGGCGAAGTCAGGCGACGACTGGCCAAACAGTTCATGACCGAGTTGGCGCATCTCCTGCTCGATCTGCTTCTGTCCGAGATCGAAGGTTTGAAGCTCGCTCATCGGTCGTCATCCTCTACAATCCGGCGACGACTGCGCGACTCGCTAAGCCGCGAATCCCGCGCGTCGATCCGTGCAAATTCGATCAGGCGCAAGGACAGACCATCCAGCCGCCATTCCGCTGCGAACACAGCGTTCTCACGTGAGATCCGCTCGTCCCCAACATAGGTTTCGAGCACGCCGTGGATTTCCGAATAGGATTGGGAGCTTTCCGTGTAGAGCTCTACCGGATGGAAGACCGTAGACGTATTTGTCTCGATCCGATTCACCCGCTCCTCATTGAGCCGGCGCTCCATATCGCCATAAACCGAGGAATGAACCAGCCGCAGTACGGCCCGCTCGAAATATGCGCGATTTCGCGGATGGCGATTAAGAAACAGGCCCGCAACATCACGCGTCACCTGCTCTAGATACTCACGGCTAACGGTCCCACTGGATACGTGCATATCAGAGGTGAGCGTCGGCACCAGGATCACATCCTGACGCGTATTCATCAGCGCCAGCGCCATCATCCCGTTGCCTACTGCAAGGGCGCCCACCAATACGCTGGACACTACCAGCTGGCGGGTCATCGACCGGAGTTTCTTGGCGGCCGCTTCCTGTTTCATCACCCTACCCATTCCCTGATCACTGAATCGGGTGAGCGGCGAAGACGCACCATGTGCGCCGGCAATACCCAGTACAGCGATGCAATAAGATTTCGGATGGACAGGCCGCGCTTGGCGCGCTTCCAGACATTCCAGCTGACCACAAACGTCACGATGCCTGTGATTGGCATTCCAAATCCGAACCCGATAACCAGGCACCCCGCCAGAAGCAGGAATTCATCTATCGTGAAGATCAGGAACCGATCCGGTTCGTCGAGCATCTGGTATAGTCTGGTGCCAGCCATGGCGCGCCCCGTCCCGAGCGCGCAGCGCTACCAATCCAATCCGGTTATGGGCTTTCACTCCCGGTCAGATTCCAGCGCTGCGCGCTGTCTAATCAGATGACCGCCGAAAACATTCCCGACACGAGGCCGGGTCCGAAGCTTGCCAGTCCGGCCAGAGCAAGACTTCCGAGGATAATCATCACGTTGAAGCGCACCACGCACATCACGACGGCGACCATCAGCGCGATAAGCGCCACCAGATTGCCGAGCGAGCCTTCCAGCCAGCCCGTAATCATCAAGATGAAGTCCTGGAATGTGCTGTCTGTCCCGCCCGCAAGCGCCGGTGCCGTAGCCAGTACAAAGCTACCTACCGCCAGCAACCCGGCCATGACGGCCATTTTCCCAAGGTTGCAAGAGAAATTCTTATCGTTCTCCAAACGACCGATTGACATGATTGATCACCCCGTCAAGATTCCTGAAAAAAGCCAAGCACGGCTTGAGCTTATTCATTCCCATTCCTGTCAGAGCAGATCAATCACTAATGAGTCTCTATTTGGGCGATGTAATGCGCGTATGTTTTATGTCTGTCGCCTGACGGGCGACCTTTCTCTAATCAGCTCTTAATGCTTCTTAACCGGGTTGAGTGTTATTGCGCTTCTTTCGTTAATTTTTCGAGATTCTGCGACCCATTCCGGGCGATTATCGTTCCGTCGCTTTAATTTTTGTCGCCTCAGCAAGCATTGTTACCTTACATCTTATGGCTGCACATGCGCTCCTTTCCATTAATCATTGTAGCGCGCCATGTAACGGGCTTGTTCAATTGCGCTTCAGATGGCAGACCAGCCTAATTACAGGCCTTTATTAAGTAGAGTACATATTATAACTTCTTGCAGCCTGCATAACCATATTGTAACAATCGCCTGACATACAATGTACTAAACTATCAAGCAGTCAAATCAGTCCTTCTTTCATCCAACCGAATGCACAGCTAAGCGCTTGCCCGCATCAATCCCTGTCGCTAGCGTTTTTGAGAGGGATTCGCAGAGGGGACATCATGCAAAATCTCATCGTGGCCGACACGTCTGAAGTTTCAGTGGAATCTCTGTCGGCCATAAGACTCGACCGCCAGATGCGGCAAATCACGATCGTCCATCAGTTTCTGAAATGGAGGAACGTTCCTAGCAAAAACTATGACGAGGTGCTGGGCTTCGACAAAAAGACTCTGAGCAAGCTGAAAACCGGCGACACGAAACTTGCCGCACACCATCAGTTTTCGATATCCAATGGCCTTCAAATGCCCTGGTGGTATATCGAACTCCTCACGGACATCCCCATGTCTGATGAGCAGTTATATCAATTATATTCCGATGCAGATTGGTTTAAATCCATGCTGCCCAAATTCTTCCTGATACCAAAACATCTGCGCGATCAGCATTTTCAAACACTGCATGCTGCCTGGCACCATCATATAAACGCGCTTAAACTTCAATCATTAGCGCTCGATGCCACGATTTCTACAAATACATAGTGTTTGGCCTTCTAATCGCCCAGTGTGAGCGTCAGGAGGATCCGTCTCGCGATGACGGAACGCTCACAGCGCCTGCCATACAGACCGCCCTGCAACTACGCGCACTCACTGGCGCCATTACGGCTGCTCATGGTCTTGTTGACGGGCTCAATACGATCCTCACCGAGGCATCCCGTGCGCCGCGGTTTACGCGTTTGCCTGCTACCCTACCCCAGCTCCAGGCGCTCCGCTCAATCTTGGCCTGGTCCCGATCCCTTTTCTTCATCGCGGCGCAACTGACTGAAACCAATCAGGCGCTCCATGAGCTCGATTGCCCATCTGGGCATATAAGCAGTTATGCCGCGCTCTTGCGTGCGCGCATCATCCTTTCCGGCAAAGCGTTTGTTGGCGGATTTCGCGCCGTAGACCCCGAAAACCTGATCATTCATCCAGACAAGAAATTCCTGACTGAAACGGGCATGTGCATTCTCGGGGATGCGGCGATCATCAATGCCGCGTCAGACGTGCCCGACGGTCTCTCAGAATGCCTGATCATCGATCAGCTCAACGCTGCTTTGGACGCCCAACAGACCGCCAGCTTGCTCATTCGTGAGCTTATTCCGTCGCTCTCCCTCAAACGGCTGTCCAGTATCCACTCAAGGATGGCAGAAAACCCGGCGATCTTCGGCCGGCTGCCCCCTGGTTGCGATCCCCTCTCCCCGATCGCGGGATAGAGAGAAAAATGAGGGACGAGAGATGCTTATTCAGCATCTGATGACAGGAGAATAGCCCATGTCCGTTACCCTTGTTCCGCTCAAGCAACTTGTCGTGTGCCAGTCCAATATCCGCTCTCGGCCCTACACGCCGGAGAGTGTCGCAGCTCTTGCCGCCTCGATCGAGAAAAGAGGCCTCTTGCAAGCCCCGCTTGGCTACCGCAAGAGCAAGAAACAGGTTGCCCTCGTCGGTGGTGGCCGCCGCCGCGCCGCCCTGCTTCTGCTCGACAAAGAAGGCCGCATGCCGGACTCCCTCAAATCCGGCATTCCGGTCAATTTGCGTGAGGGCACCCAGGCCGAACACCTCGCCGCTTCCTATGACGAAAACATGGAGCGCGTCGATCTCTCCCCGGTGGAGCAGTTTCGTGCTTTCCAGAGGCTCCGCGATCAGGGCCTGAGCGTTGAGGCTATTGCTATCGAAATGAACGTCACCCCCCGCATGGTGCGGCAGCGTCTTTCCTTATCCACTCTGCATCAAAGCATCCTGGACGCTTTTGAAGAGGGCCGGTTCGGTATCGATATCCTGCAGGCTTTCACGGCAACCGAGAACACCGAGCGCCAGCTCGAAGTGCTCAATGAAATGCTCAACGCATATTACAAATGGTCCCCTCATCAGCTTCGCCGCGAGTTGGTACGAGACGAAATCACACCGTCCCACAGGCTCGTGAAGTTCGTCGGGCGTGAAGCCTATGAATCAGCGGGAGGTTCGTTCACGGAAGATCTTTTCGATGAAAGCCTGTCCTATTGCGACAATCCCGATCTGTTGACCGAGCTCGCACAAACCAAACTCGAAGAGCATGCCGCCGAAATTGCTGAAGAAGGCTGGAAATGGGTCACGCCGGTAATAACCCTGGTGTACTCCGAGATCCGCGAGTTTGGCCGCCACTATCCCGAAGACCGCTTCCGTGATGAGGCCGCCGCAAAACGTGACGCGGAGATCAGTACCCAGCTGGAATCTCTTGAAGCACGTTTTCAGACCGAGACTGATGACGATGCTCTCGCCAAACTGGGAGAGGAATTTGACGCCCTCGAAAGTGAGCGCGAAACCCTCTCGATCGAAGCCTTTAATGACGATCAAATTGCTCAATCTGGTGTCTACGTCTCTGTCTCCCAGACGGGAGAACTTTCAGTGGAACGCGGGCTCATTCGTCCTGAAGACCAGCCAGCCGCTCCAGAAGCCCCCTCGCCTACTTCCGCAGATAACGAGGAAGCTTCACAGACCGACGGCCATAACAAGGCTTATCGCTTTTCCAATCGTTTGGCCGAGGACATCGACCGCGCACTGCAGGCGGGTATCCAGCACGCCATTATGGATGATCCGAAAACCGCGTTTCTGCTTTCCACGGCTCATTTGGCGAAGATCACCTTCAACCACTCGCGCCGGACGGTCACGATTTCCTCTGAAAGCCCTGCCAACACCGCATCTACAATCGAGGTCATCACGTCCCAGAAGGCCTCTGACCAGTATGATGCCTGGTCGGAACGCCTGAAAAATGCCGAGTGTCTGCTTGAAGAGCTGGCCAGCTGGCCTGAAGATGATGTCAAGGCCCTGCATACCTTCTGTGCCGCACATCTATATGCGCGTTCAACCCACTGGGGTCGCAGTAATAATCCGGAAAGCCACCATACTCTGCGTACCCTTCTTGGCTTCAAGCCTGAGAACCATTTCTCCGCTGATACCGCCCTCTTTGGCCACTTCACGAAGGGTCAGATCGCCACAGCCTGCGGTATCATGGATTCAACGATGGCACCTGTTACGAACGCCAAGAAGTCGGACATGATACCCCTAGCGGTCAAGCTGGCCGCCAAGACCGGATGGCTCCCATCCGCTTTCACCGATGAAACTGGCTACGGGCTCATTGCGCCGTCGCCAGCTCGTGAAGACGCATAGACGCTTCAAGAGCTTTAGGAAGGGCGGTTTGCGTTTTCTCCTGGCGCAAACCGCCCTGCTTTATGTTTGCAACTGCCCAAGATTCCATCTGATATGAGAGTCGGTCGATGGCACCCGCGTTTCCGTTTCCAATGTGCCGCGCCGGTAACTGTGTTGCACAGGGTACCCGGCGTCTACCAAGTGCGTCCGGGTTGACTATGGCACCAGTAATGGCCATAGTTGCCATTGTTCCCATTGTTCCCATTGTTCCCATTGTTCCCATTGTTCCCATTGTTCCCATTGTTCCCATTGTTCCCATT
>ERZ869909.282-NODE-282-length-71217-cov-7.500900_pt1 | contig 71217 bp, 68 predicted proteins | sample MGYA00520892_ERZ869909 | MGnify/ENA primary metagenome ERZ869909 (study PRJEB32215, sample SAMEA104723947) | bioreactor metagenome | biome: bioreactor; feature: anaerobic bioreactor; material: water | place: China | collected 2015-03-12 ...
GACAATGTGACGATTACGGGCGAGCTGATCAGCTCGATCGCCATGGACGAGGGCCTTCGCTTCGCCATTCGCGAGGGCGGCCGCACGGTCGGCTCCGGCGTCGTCTCCAAGATTATCCAATAGTTGTGTTTCCCCGGGTGGGCGCTCCATGCGCCCACCCGGTTCTCTAAGACTGACTTTTCTTCACCAGGCAGGGCAATGCCGCCAAATGCCCTGCCTTGGCGCGCCCGGCGCGCGAGGTAGCTTGCAGGGCTGTAGCTCAATTGGTAGAGCAGCGGCCTCCAAAGCCGAAGGTTGGGGGTTCGAGTCCCTTCAGCCCTGCCACCTCGCCGGGGCACGGTGCGCGGCAACGCCGGTACGACCGGCGGGAGGCGACAATGGCGAAGACGCAGACAGCGACAGCCCAACAGCCGGGCATCTTCACGCGGGTGCAGCTCTTTTTCGAGGGCGTGCGCGATGAAATGAAGAAGGTGGCCTGGCCCACGCGGGATGAACTACGCGCATCGACCGGCATCGTGCTGATGATGCTGGCACTGATGGCACTGATCGTGGCGGGGCTGGATGTCATTTTCTTGACGCTCATCCGCCTGATTATGCGGCTCGGATAGCCAGGAGAGGCCGCATGCCCGACGAAAACAAATCAGACGATCCCCGCAAGACGGCGGATGTATTTGCTGACCTTGGTGGCGAGGACAACGAGCCGGAGACCGAGGAAAGCTCTCCGACCATGTCGGATGTGTTCGGTACCGAGGAGGAGACTCCCGCGGCGGCGGAGGCAGTACCGGATTTTGCCTCCATGCCAGACCCGGAGCCGAGCCCGGAGCCGGAACCCGTCCGGCCGCGTGCCCGTGCGTTCGAGGAAGAGCCCGACGAAGACGCCGAGCCCCTCGAGCCGAAGGACGACCCGACTTATGTGAAAGACGACGGCGTCGAGCGCAAATGGTATGCGCTGCACGCCTATTCGGGCCAGGAGGGCACCGTGCGCCGCAACCTGTGGGCCTTGGCCGAGCAGGAAGGCGTGGATGAGCACATTGGTGCCATCTTGGTGCCCATGGAAGAGGTGGCCGAGGTCAAGTCGGGCGAGAAGAAGATTTCCAAGCGCAAGTTCTTCCCGGGCTATGTGCTGATTCAGTTGACGCCGCACCCGGAGAAATACCCGGAGTTGTGGCAGACGATCAACGAATGCCCCGGTGTGAGCGGGTTTATCGGCTCGAAGCGGATGCCCGTACCGCTGGAAAACCGCGAAGTGGCGGCGATCCTCGAGGAATTGCGCGGGGAGCGTCAGCGCCCGCGTCCGAAGGTGAACTTCGAGCTGAACGAGCGCGTGAAGATCATTGACGGCCCCTTTGCCAATTTCTTGGGCAATGTGGATGCAATTGACTCGGAACGCGGCCGTTTGCGGGTCATGGTAGAGATATTCGAGCGCCTTACGAGCGTAGAAGTTGAATACTGGCAAGTAGAGAAGATGTAGATCCTTCGGGGTCTCATGGGCCGCCCGCGAGGGTGACCGCAAGACCGGAGTATAGGTCCAATGGCGAAAGGCAAAGCGCGCAAGCTGATGGCGCAAATCAAGTTGCAGTGTCCGGCCGGGCAGGCGAATCCTGCGCCGCCGATCGGCCCTGCGTTGGGTCAGCACGGCGTGAACATCATGGATTTCTGCAAGGCCTTCAATGAAGAGACGAAGGACCAGAACGGCTTGATCATCCCCGTGGTGATCGATGTGTTCGAGGATCGTTCGTTCACCTTCATCACGAAGAGTCCGCCCGCCCCGGTGCTGATCAAGCGCTCGGCGCAGTTGGCCAAGGGCTCGGGCGAGCCGAACAAGAACAAGGTGGGCACGCTCACCCAGGATCAGCTGCGGGAAATCGCGGAGATCAAGAAGAACGACCTCAACGCGAGCAGCGTTGAGAGCGCGATGAGCATGATTGCGGGCACGGCCCGCAGCATGGGCATTACGGTCGAGAAGTAAGTACCCGTTGATGGCGTGGGTGTGGGCGCTGTTGCCCCTCGCACGCAATGAACACAGTTGCATATGAAGTGGGAGGGCCCTTCGGGGCCCGCATGTACCACGGGAGAAAATCGCTATGCCGAAGCAAAGCAAACGCGCCGCCGCAAACCGCGAGAAGGCGAAGTCGTCCGAAGTGTTGAGCCTCGAGGAGGCCGCGGCGACGGTGAAGGAATGCGCAACCGCCAAGTTCGACGAAACGGTCGAGCTGGCGTTCTATCTGGGGGTTGACCCGCGCCACGCCGATCAGATGGTGCGTGGGTCTGTCTCGCTTCCCCACGGCACCGGTAAAGAGGTGCGCGTGGTGGTGTTCTGCAAACAAGCCGACCAGCAGCAGGCCGCCCGCGATGCGGGCGCGATCGAGGTTGGAGCCGAGGAGCTGGCCGAGAAGGTCGCCGGCGGCTGGACCGACTTCGATGTGGCCGTGGCCGCGCCCGACATGATGGGCGAGGTGGGCAAGCTGGGACGGGTGTTGGGTCCGCGTGGCTTGATGCCGAGTCCGAAGGCCGGCACGGTGACCCCGAATGTGGGTCAGGCCGTGGAGGACATCAAGAAGGGCAAGATCGACTACCGCGTGGATAAGCATGCCAATATCCATGTGCCGGTCGGCAAGGCCTCGTTCACGCCGGAGCAGATTGTGGAGAATGCGCAGGCGGTCATCGAGTCGGTGATCAAGGCCCGCCCTTCCGCCTGCAAGGGCACCTACCTCAAGGGCTGCACCATGAGCAGCACGATGGGGCCGGGTTTCCGTGTCGACGCGAGCAGCGCCCGGACCAACTAAAGTAGGCGAAAGTCGCAGCCAAACTGCATCAGGAGCCAACCATGCATTCTCGAAAAATGTTATTCACCTCGGAATCCGTCACCGAGGGTCACCCGGACAAGCTGGCCGACCATGTGTCGGACGCGATTGTCGATGCCTGCCTTGCGCAGGACCCGATGAGCCGCATCGCCTGTGAGACGCTGGTCAAGACCGGTTTCGTGGTCCTGGCGGGCGAGATCACCACGAAGGCGGTGGTGAACTACGCCGAGGTGGCCCGCAAGGCCATCCTCGAGGTCGGCTACAACGGCGGTGACTCCGGTTTTGACGGTGCCAGCTGCGGCATCCTTGTCGCCATCGATGCCCAATCGCCCGATATTGCCCAGGGCGTGGACGAGACGGCCGACCACGAGCAGGGCGCCGGCGACCAGGGCATGATGTTCGGCTTTGCAACGGACGAGACGCCCGAGCTGATGCCGATGCCGATTCTGCTGTCGCACAAGCTGGGCCTGCGCCTGTCCGAGTTGCGCAAGAACGGCACGCTGCCCTGGCTTCAACCCGATGGAAAGACCCAGGTCACCATCGAATATGTTGACGGCAAGCCGAACCGCATTGACGCCATCGTCATCTCGAATCAGCACTCGCCCAATGTCACGCAGGAGCAGATCCGCGAGGCGCTCATCGAGCAGGTCATCAAGCCCGTCATTCCCGCGGAATTGGACAAGGGCGACATCAAATATCACATCAACCCGACCGGCCGCTTCGTCGTGGGTGGTCCGGTGGGTGACTGCGGCCTGACGGGCCGCAAGATCATCGTTGACACCTACGGCGGCATGGGCCGTCACGGTGGCGGCGCGTTCAGCGGCAAGGACTCCACCAAGGTGGACCGCTCGGCCGCGTACATGGCGCGCTATATCGCGAAGAATGTGGTGGCGGCAGGTTTGGCCGAGAAGTGCGAAGTGCAGTTGGCCTATGCCATCGGCGTCGCACAGCCGGTGTCGATCAATGTCACCTCGTTCGGCACGAGCCAGCTTTCGGATGATGCCCTGTCGGAGTTGGTGGAAGGTCACTTCGATTGCCGCCCGGCAGCCATCATCAAGCAGTTGGATCTGCGCCGCCCGCAATTCTTCAAGACGGCGGGCTACGGCCACTTCGGCCGTGAGGATCAGGGCTTCCGCTGGGAAGAGACCGATCACGCCGAGGCGCTGAAGGAGAAGGCGGCAGCCGCTGCCACGGCCTGACCCGTCCGTACCCAACGGGTTTGCATAGGGGGAGGGGGCACGCCGCCACGGCGGGCCACCGGGCAACCCAACACGACCAACGAGTCAATACGACTGACGAGTAAGTAACCGGAACCAACCGGCGCGGATTTTCCCGGCCGGGGTGCATTGGATGCGCCCCGGCCCATGGGATTGCGCCAAGCGGCTTTATGCCGCAGCCCTGCGAGAAGGAGAGAACGACTCATGGCCCTCAAGACCGCGCGTCACATGGATGACGACGATCGCCGACGCGGCACGCTGACGCCGTACGCCCCGACGGGTACCGCCGACCAGCCGCATTTCGTGCGCCCGTTGGAACCGACGCACACGCCGCGGCCGGTGTGCTTCAACTAACGCACACCGCTCGAACGCCATCGAACGCCCCCGGATTCGGCCCATGGCCGCCCCGGGGGCGTTTTTGTTTTGCACGGCCGGACGGAGGGCCGCGTGACCATCTCGGCATTATCTGTTATAGTGAAGGTGTGCGTACGGCACCAACGCCAAGCCCTGGGGACTTTGCCTGGAGTTATGCCGAAGAAGGCCTCTACTCGACTGCCTTCCCTTCGCGAGCGTGCAATCGCGAGCGCTGGGATCGGATCCTATCGCTACACCTACGACGGACGGGTGGAGCGAATGGATGCCCTCGCATTTGCCATCTTCGCCTTGGAGGAGCATTTCAAGGATCCGCGCGAGGTAGTAGGCCATAACTTGACGGAACTCTTCGAGTACCTCCACCCGGTCGGCGAGGGCCGCAAGCAGGTGGAGCGTTTTGGCCGCGTGCATGGCCTTGAGCGCCAGTTCATCACGCTGCTGGGCCAGCGCAAATGGGTGCTGGTCGATTTGTGGCACATTGAGGGGGAGAACGGCGCCCCACCCCTCATTGAGGCCGTGGTACGCGATATCACGCGCCTGAAGCTGGCGGAGGAATCCCTCCGGGAGCAGGAGGAGCGTTGGCAGCAGCTCTTTCAACAGGCCGATGTACCAAAGCTGATCATCGATGGCGAGAGCGGGGCCATCGTGGATGCCAACGCGGCCGCGGAAGCGTTCTACGGATGGCCGCGGACGACCCTGCGAACGCGCACCGCTGGCAGCCTGGCCCTGGAAACACAGGGGGACGGCCAACCCTCGAAGGACTCTCCCCCATTTCTTGAGCAACACCACCAGCGGGCAGACGGCAGCACTTGCGCCGTGGTGGTCCATGCCACGCCCTACCCGTGGCACGAGCGCGACCTCATTCTCTGGACAATTCGCGATGACTCCTCGCGGGGGTACGACCGCAAAGTATGGGCGAACACCGAGCAGCGGTTTCGCCGCATTGTCGAGGCCGACACGGCCTACATCTACCGGGTAACGGTGGAAGAGGGCGCCGCGGTGACGACGGAGCACGAGCCGGGCTGCCAGGCCGTGACGGGCTACCCGAGCGAGGCCTACCGGGAGAACCCTTACCTCTGGTATGCAATGGTGTATGAAGACGATCGGGATGCTGTGGTGGAGCAAGCCCGGAGGGTGCTCGCGGGCGAGGGATTCGACGCGATTGAGCATCGAATTGTGCGCAGCGATGGCGTGGTGCGGTGGGTGCGTAGTACCGTCGTGCCAGAGTTTGACGACGCGGGCTGCTTGGTGGCCTACGATGGACTGATTCGAGATATCACGAGCCGCAACGAGGCAGAGGAGGCCATGCGGCGGAGTGAGTCCCGCTTCCGGGTAGCCTTCGAGACCGGCTACCAGGCGATGTTTGTCCTCTCGGGTGATCTGCGGATTATCGAGTGCAACGAGGCCGCATGCGTGTTTCACGGCCTGTCGCGCGAGGAACTCATTGCCGCGCCCATCAGCCGCCGAATGCCCACCTCCGCGGAAGCACAGATGCTGGGTGTATTCGAGATTGCGAGCCGCACCGGCACTTGGGCGGGAGAATCGCAGCGATTCGGGCCCGAGGGCGACTTGCGCGAGGTAGAGGTGGCCGTGACGCGATACTTCGTAGACGGCACCATGCACTTTTTTGTGTCCGTACATGACATTACGGAGCGCAAACACCTGGAGGCTCAGCTTGCATCCGTGAAGGATACGCTTGATCTGACCTTGGATGCGGTGATGATGGTGGACCCGGACACCTTGCGGTTCATCTATGCCAATCGCGGGGCGTCGGAACTGCTCGGGCTGGACCACGACGCGATCTGTGAACGAACCCCCTTGGATTTCCACCCCGATACAACACAGGCCAATCTGCACGCAGCGCTGGACTCACTTCGTGAACAGCGCACGGCATCGATGAAAGCGGAAACGCGTATCCTTCGGGCAGATGGCCAACTGGTTCCAGTGGAGATCTTCCTTCAATATATCCAACCGGCAGGCGCGCCCCCGCGCGTGGTGGCCATCCTGCGTGATATCACGGAGCGCCGGAAGGTCGAAACCGCATTGCGCGAGAACGAGGAGGAATTGGTTCGGGCTCAGCGCATCGCGCACTTGGGAAGTTGGTCGCACCCGCTCGGCGCGGAGAGCGTGTTGCTATCCAACGAAGCCCGCAGCGTCCTCAGCTGGGAACCGAACACGATCGACGGCATCTTTCCAGATTGCGTCGCCCCGCTCTGCCATGAGCACGATTGGCCAGAGCTGCGCGAATCCCTTGAGGCATGCCTTTCCCATGGGCGATCGTTCGAGCATGAGGTTCGCGTTGTCCGCCCCCATGGCGCCGGCCGGCATGTGCTGTGGACAGGGGTAGCGAGGCACGACGACGCGGGCGTGTTGACCGAGGTGCATGGCACGGTGCAGGACATCACCGAGCGCAAGCGGGCGGAGGAGGAGCGCCTCAAGCTGGAGGCGAAGATGCGGCACGCGCAGAAGCTCGAGAGTCTCGGTGTGCTGGCAGGCGGCATTGCGCACGATTTTAATAACATTCTCACGGCCATCCTCGGCAATGCGGGGTTGCTGATGGAAGACCTGCCCGAGGACGGCGTATTTCGCCGCCGATTGGGCGAAATCGAGCGGGCAGCACGGCGCGCGGCGGACCTGGCCCAGCAGATGCTCGCCTATTCCGGCCGGGGGATGTTCATCATCCGGCTGGTGGAGCTGAACGACCTCTTGCACGAGACGGCGGTGCTTTTGAATGCATCGATCTCAAAGAAGGTTAACCTTCGCATTGAGTACGCGGACGCCCTGCCGCCGGTGCAGGCCGACGCCGTCCAGATGAGCCAGGTGATCATGAACTTGGTGGCGAACGCCGCCGAGGCCATCGGCGACGAGGACGGCGTGATCACGGTGCGCACGAGTACGATGGTCATCGTGGATTCCGGCCCTGTGCAGACTGTGGATGACGATCCGATTGAGCCCGGAACCTATGTCTGCCTGGAGGTCATTGATACCGGCTGCGGCATGTCGGAGGATGTGAAGAGCCGCCTGTTCGACCCCTTTTTCACCACGAAGTTTACCGGCAGGGGCCTTGGCCTCGCGGCGGTGATCGGCATCGTTCGCGCCCACCGCGGAGCGCTGCAGGTGGAGTCCAAACCGGGTGAAGGCGCACACTTCCGCGTCCTGCTCCCCATGGCGTCGGGTCAAGTTGCCAAGCCGACCGATGTCCTGCCTGCCGTGGAGGGTTTTCGCGGCCAGGGTACGGTTCTGCTCGTGGACGATGAACCCGCCATTCGGACGGTGGGCAAGCGGATGCTCGAGCGATTGGGCTTTACGGTGCTCACGGCCGAGGACGGCGTCGGGGGTGTTGCCCTGTTCAAGGAGCACGCGGACGATATCGTCTGCGTGATTCTGGACCTCGTCATGCCGCGCATGGATGGCGCGGAGGCCTTGCAGGAGATTTATCGCATCCAGCCCGGGGCGAAGATCGTGCTGTGCAGCGGGTACAGCCGCGAGGAGATCTCCCAGCGCTTCGCGGACCAAGGCATCTCAGGATTTCTGCACAAGCCCTTCCAGATGCACCAGCTTGCCGCCGCGCTTCAGGGGGCCTTGGCGAAATAGCAGGCCACGACCGGCACGCTACGAGGTGATGCGGATGGACGCTCCCGGCATTCGCGGCGGGGCATATCCTTGAGTACAAGGGCTCCTCGGGCACAAAAAAAGAACTTGCCCTTCCCGGGAAGGAAGGGCAAGCGTATAATCTATCCATAAGTTGTCAGGTGCGCGTGCGCCATCGCACTCACTCGCCAACAACGGCGCTCCTTCGTGCCAACCTATCGCCGTGCATCGTTTAAATCATGGGGCGTGGCATTCTCGACGCGGTCCCATGCATCCCGGGCGGGGTGCTTGGCCTTCTCCCAGCTCATGTCGGCTGCCGCCGGAGACTTCTCAAACTCACGCTTCAGTTCCAATTCCACCTCGTCGAAGCTCCGGTCGGGGTACTTGGCGTATCCCTCATAGCCGATGCGGTACGCATCTTGATAGTTGTCGTAGCTGAGGTTCTCCTCGGTGTACGGGCGATTGCGGTACTCGTCCTGCCAGTACGCAGCCTCAACCGTCGGGTCGAAAATCTCGGCGACGCCCTTGCCGGCATACCCACCGGCCACTGCGCCAGCAACCATGCCGACCGCTGCACCAATCGGGCCGGCCAGCGAGCCAATCGCGGCTCCTGCCGTGCCGACGCTCGCGGCGCCGACACCGGTTCCCACTGGGTGAGCGCCCGGCGCCCCACTGATCGGGTCCCTGTTCTCGTCCTTCTCAATTCGTTCGGTGCGGTTGATCCGGTCTGCTTCTGTTCTGCTCGTGTGTTTCATGATTCTCATTCCTATCGGGTTGGCCTCGCTTGACCGGGAAATTCCGGTCAGCGCGGGCGGGATTTCGAATTGCCATTCGACTTGGGAGCGACCTCGCCTGCCTCGTCATCAAGGGCGGTATCGTTGCTCGTGGCACGCGCCAGTTCCGTGAGCGCCTCATTCGACGCAGCCTCTTCCTCGAGGATCTCGTCGAGCAGCTTCGCCGCTTTGGTATTGCCGAGCAGGCCGGCCCACTCGCGAAGACAGCCGTACGAGGCAATCTCGTAATGCTCGACCTTCTGGCAGGCAGAGATGATCGCGGCGTCGCATGCCTGGGTTCCCTTGAACTCGGCCACGATTTCATCGCCCTCCGCAATCAGCCCCTCGACCGCCTCGCACTTCTTGCCCTTCGGCTTGGCATCGCAGCTGGCAAACACTTGTTCGAGAATCGCCACATGGCCCTCGGTTTCCTTGAGGTGCAGATTAATCGCCTTCGTCAACCGATCCGCCATGGCGGCCTTGGCCAGTTTCGGCAGGGCCTTCACGATCCGCTTTTCGGCGTCGTACATATCCGCCAGCTCACACAGAAACAGGTCGTTCAGGGTCTTCTCGACCTTTTGGGCTTTTTTCTCCGGTGCGACTTTGGTGGTCATCCAAGTATCTCCTGATGGTTGCGTTTCCACGGGTCCGATTGGCTCGTCCACTCGATGCGGTCAGGGTCGTGCTACCGGAAGGCCTCATTGAGACCATTGGCTTTTCGTCCGTACCGACAGGCGCCTCGCCCGACTGAACAAAGGCTACCTGCCGCGAATGAAATTGCAACCAAGGTGAATCAAAGAGTGGGTAAACAGGTTCCGAAGGCAGGATCTACCGGCGTTGGCGAAGCTGGAGCTTCGCGGGAACTTGGATTACCAAGCTGGAGCTTGGTAATCAGAGGGGGTTGGAGGGAGAGGGGGGCGGCGAGACGCGTGTGCGAGTCCGTGTCCGTCCCTGTCAGTCCGTGTTCCCCATGAGGGCTCGCGCTAGACTCGGAAAAACCGCTCCGCATTCGCCGTGGTAAGGGCGGCGGCCTCCTCGGGGGTCATGCCGAGGGTGTCGGCGAGGGCCACGAGGGTGTGCACCACGAAGGCGGGCTCGCAGCGCTTGCCCCGCTTGGGCTGCGGGCTGAGGTAGGGGCTGTCGGTCTCGACCATGATGCGGTCGGCCGGCACGGCGGCGGCGGCATCGCGCAGGGCCTGCGCCTTGGGGTAGGTGAGGTTCCCCGCGAACGAGATGTGAAAGCCCGCGTCCACGCAGCGATCGGCGAAGGCCGCGTCGGACCCGAAGCAATGCATCACGACGCCGGGCAGATTCGCGGCGTGTTCCGTGAGAATCGCGAGGCAATCGTCATCCGCTTCCCGGTTGTGGATGACGACGGGCAGGTTCAACTCGGCCGCGAGGTCGAGTTGGCGGTGAAAGGCGGCGTGCTGTACATCCCGCGGCGTCTCGCAATGCTTGAAGTAGTCCAGCCCCATTTCGCCCAGCGCGACGACCTTGTCATGCGTGGCGGTCTCGCGGAGGGCGGCGAGGGTGTCGTCGTTGAGTTCGCCCTCGTGGTAGGGGTGAAACCCAACGGCGGCATACACGCGTTCGCCTGTCAACGCGAGTGCGCGGGGCCAGTCCCTCGGCTGAATACCAATCACCACGAACCACGCGAGCGTATCGAGCGCGCGTTGGCGGGCCTCGTCCCGGTCCTCGTCGAACGATCCGTCCTGCAGGTGGCAATGCGTATCGACGATTCTCATTCGGCGTCCCGGTGCACGGTATCCGGCGTGAATGCGGGCACGCACACGGCGATGTACTCCGCCCCGCCCGCGTGCGGCGTGCTGTAACGAATCCACTCGCCCTTCGGGGTGTGCACGGCCTGGCCCGCCGCGATCTCGAGGGTTTCGCCCTTCGTTTCCACGACGAGCGTGCCGGAGAGCACGATGGTGTACTCATCGAACGCCGGTGTCTGCCCGGGCTCGCGCCAGCCCTCGGGGCTGCTCATCCGGGCGATGCTGACCGCGGAATCGCCGGTGTTCACGCCGCCGACAAACTCCAGGATCGTCTTGGGCGGTTCGCCGACGGCGGCGACCTTCGTGGGCGACTCAATCTTTCGTGCCATGCCAAACTCCCCCCGACGGAACGCTAGAAATCATCCAGCCCCGTCAATCTCTTTTCAATGTAGTCGCCGTAGAAGGCGATTTCCTTCACGGCGGCCTTCAATTCACGCGGGCTGGCCTCGCCATCGAGAAAGGTGCGCGTGACGACGAACATTTCCTCGCCATCGAGCTTGTGCAGGGCAACGGCGCTCTGCGTGAGCTTCATGTTGGCCCGCAAGGCCCAGGGGTGGGCGTCCTCCGTGGGCGCGCCGCAGAAGGTGAACACTCGCAGAAGCTTCGTGCCGTCCCGCCGCTCGTGCGGCTGGAGGTAGACCGTCTGCGTGCGGCCGCCGTCGAGCTGAATTTCGATGGCGAAGCGATTGCCCTGCTGACTGACGGTACGGCTGCCGCGCTTTTCCAGCGCGCGGGCCATCTCTCCCAAGGAAGGGTAGGACTTCGACTCCACCGGCGGCGCGGCGGCGGACTTCAGCTCATCCAGCGCGCGCGTGACCGCCAGGCGGACATCCGTGTCGGCGTCCTCGGTGAACTCGGTGAGCACTTCCATTACCCGTGCGGCCGTCTCGGCCAGCTCGACGACGGCATCCCGACGGTTGACCCAGCCCGCGCCGGTGTTCCGAAGCGTTTCTTTCGCCTTCTCAATGCTCATGACGCCCCTCTCTCCCCGCCCCATTGGCCGTGTTGCGTGCATCGCCTCCATTGTAAACGCCCCGGCGGCGAGCTTCCATACTCGCGCTTCCCCCCGGGGATGCGGTAGGGTATGCAACGGGTTTCATCGGGCAGAAGCCAATTGGGGAGTGTATTCGGATGACAATCATCGACTGGCTGGTGGTGGCGGGCTATCTGGGCGTATTGGTGGGTCTCGCCGTGTGGGTCATCCGGCAGAACCGCGATACGGCGGACGACTACTTCCTCGCCGGGCGCAACCTCGGCTGGTTCGTCGTGGGCGCGTCGATTTTCGCCTCGAACATCGGCTCGGAGCACCTGGTGGGCCTCGCGGGCTCGGGCGCGACGGACGGCGTGGCCATGGCGCATTACGAGCTGCACGCCTGGTGCCTGCTGGTGCTCGGCTGGGTCTTCGCGCCGTTCTACATGCGCTCGAAGGTGTTCACCATGCCGGAGTTCCTCGAGCGCCGTTACAGCCCCGCCGCACGCACGGTCCTCTCGCTCATCTCGCTCGTGGCCTATGTGCTCACGAAGATCGCCGTGGGCATCTTCGCCGGGGGCATCGTATTCGCCACGCTCATGCCGGAGATTCGCCTCAACCTCGGCTTTGTCGTGCTGGACGCCTTCTGGCTCGGCTCGATCGCGGTCATCCTTTTCACCGGCGCGTACACCGTGATGGGCGGACTGCGGGCCGTCGCCTATACCGAGGCCCTGCAGACGGTCGTGCTGATTCTCGGCTCGCTCATGGTCACCATCTTCGGCCTGTACGCCCTGGGCGGCTGGAGTGAGCTTCGCGAGATCGCGGGCGCGGAGATGTTCAACCTCTGGAAGCCGCTCGTGCCCGAGGGCATGACGGGCACCTGGGCGCCCGTGCACGAGGCCGACCGCATCGCCTGGTATTTTAATGCGGACTTCCCCTGGCTCGGCATGCTGTTCTGCGCGCCGATTATCGGCCTGTGGTACTGGTGCACGGACCAATACATCGTGCAGCGCGCCTTGGGCGCCCCGAATGAGCAGCAGGCGCGCCGTGGCACGATCTTCGCCGCCTTCCTCAAGCTCTCCCCCGTGTTTCTGTTCATCATCCCCGGCATGATCTGCTACGCGTTGGCGGAAAGCGGCAAGGTTGGGGCCCTGCAGGACGCGTTGATGGTGGACGGCGTGGTTGACACGACCAAGGCGCAGGCGGCCTTCCCCCTGATGGTGCAGCATGTGCTGCCCACGGGCGTGCGCGGGCTGGTGGTCGCGGGACTGCTGGCGGCCCTGATGAGTTCCCTCGCGGGCGTGTTCAACGCCAGCTCGACGCTGTTCACGATGGACTTTTACCAGAAGTTTCGCCCGTCCGCCCCGCAATCGGAACTGGTGTGGACCGGCCGCATCGCCACGACGATGATGGTGCTCGTGGGCCTTGCCTGGGTGCCGGTGATTCAGGGCGCGCAGGGGCTGTATTACTACCTTCAAGGCGTGCAAGGCTACCTGGCGCCGCCGATTTTCGCCGTGTTCGTGCTCGGGGTGTTCTCCAACCGCATGAACGCCAAAGGGTGCCTCTCGGCCCTGCTGATTGGCTTCAGCATGGGCGCGTTCCGCCTGGCGATCGACACCCCCATCGCCCTCGGGCTCGCCGGATTCGAGAACGGCTACACCGAGGGCTCGTTCCTCTGGATACTCAACAATGTGTACTTCCAGTACTACAGCCTGCTCATCTTCGCCGTGTCACTCGCGGTGATGGTCGGCGTGAGTTACGCCACCGAAGTGCCGGACCAGAAGCGCATCGCCGGCCTCACCTACGCCACCGTCTCCAGCGAAGACCGGGCCACCTCCCGCAACAGTTGGAACAACGGCGATGTGCTCGCCTCCGTCGCGGTTATTGCGTTGATCCTGGCGGCGTACCTGTACTTTAGCGGGTGAGAAATGCGGAGAAAAATGGGGACAGTAACCATTTTTCATGGGATAAACTACCGCCCAATCCGATTGCTTCAAGTTGAAAAATGGTTACTGTCCCCATTTTTCGGGAGACTTAGACGATGACCGAAGAAATCCCCCTTTGGGATGATGATATTCCGCACGCGGTGGGCGAGGGGCCGGGGCATATCCCCACGCTCATCCCGTTTCTGCCGGAGGCGGACAAGGCTACAGGCACGGCGGTGATTGTGTGCCCTGGCGGCTGCTATGTGGGCCTGGCGCTGGAGCATGAGGGCGTGGAGGCCGCGCAATGGCTGCAGTCGGAGGGGATTGCGGCGTTCGTATTGCGCTACCGCCATGGGCCGGAGTATCCGCACCCGGTTCCGCTTGAGGATGCCCAGCGCGCGGTGCGCAAGCTGCGGCATCACGCGGAGGAGTGGAACCTGGACCCCTTTCGCGTGGGGCTGATGGGTTTTTCGGCGGGCGGGCACCTGGCGGCCTGCACGGGCACGGCGGAGGACAGCGGCAACCCGATCTCGCGTGACCCGGTGGAGCATGAGAACGCGCTGCCGGATTTCCTCGTGTTGTGCTACCCGCTCATCACGATGGAGGACCCGCTGGCGGAGCCGCTGACGAAGCAGACGCTCTTGCATGAGAACCCGAGTCCCGAGTTGGTGGACCTGCTCTCGTGCGAGAAGCAGGTGACGGACTACACGCCGCCTGCGTTTCTCTGGCATACCACGGAGGACGATGTGGCCCCGCCGCAGCATTCGCAGCTGTTTCACGATGCGCTCAAGGCGGCCGGTGTTGAGTCGGAGTTGCACCTCTTCGCGGGCGGTCCGCACGGGCTTGGGCTCGCGCAGGAACACCCCGAGGCGAGCGCATGGCCGGGCCTGCTTCTGCAATGGCTGGAAGCCAGGGGCTTCGGCTGAGGGGCGGCACGAACGGCAGGTCCTTGTTCGTCCGTGTCAGTCCGTGTGGAGGCTATCCGCGCGCCGATAGCCGGTGATGGCGAGGCTGCCGTCATTAAAAACTTCGACGATGGCGTAGGAACTGCTGTCCATGCCGCCGCCCTCGACCATGGCCTTGAGGGTGTAGTAGTGGATGCTGCCGACTTGCTGGTAGCTGCCGGCGTGGTGGTGTCCCTGAAAGACGGCGAGGACTTCCGGGTGCCGCTCGAGCACGGCGCGGACCTCGGCGGCATTGCGCACAAACACCATCCCCTCGTCCTCATCAAGCAGTTGATGAATGCAGATGATCGTGGGCAACGCATTGGCAGCTAGGTCGGCCTCGAGCCAGTCGAGCTGCGCCTGCGGGATGCTCGCGTCGTCCCAGCGGAAGTTGCCGGTGTCGTAGGGCGTGCCGTCAGGATTGAAGTTGGCGTCCAGCACGACGACATGCACGCCGCCGTTGTCGAAGGCGTAGTGGGTGGCGTCCTGTGCGATGCCGGTATTCTCGACCCGTGCCTGCACTTCGGCCTTTGACAGGCTGTCGAGGTCGTGATTGCCGAGCACATGGAATCGCGGGCCACGGAAGGAGGCGTATATCGCCTCGATGGTCTCCAGGTGCGAGGCATCGCCCTCCTCGGCGCCGTTGGTGAAATCACCGAGTTCGACGAGGAAATCGACTGCCTGCTCGTTCATGAACTCGATGCACTCAGTCATTTTGGCGATGGATTCGCGGTAGTGCCGGCTGCCGCGCGTGTCGATGTCGGCGAAATGGGCATCCGTCACCAGCCCGAAGCGGGCGACGACCTCCGGGTCGCGTTCTTCCCCCCACGCGCGCGCACCGAGCAGGGCCGCCACGGTTGCGCTGGAGGCTCGGAGGAAATCGCGGCGGCTGACCTGCCATTTTCCTGTATTCATCAGCCATTCCTCTCCTTTGGTCAGACCGGCAGACTAGCCTTCGCGGAGGCGCTTTGCAACCTCCGGTCACTTCGCTGCATATCGGGCGCGAGCGCAGCCGTACCCCCTTGACATTACACGCAGGATGGTTTATACGATCCTTGATTCTCTTGTGAGCCGCACGGGAATTTGGGGGCCGGGAAATGCTCATATACATTGCACTCTTCGCCAGTGTTACCAGCTTGTTTCGCCAGCGCGGCTGGTTCTCACCGCTGCTTGGCCTTGGCGCGGTCCTCCTGATGGTTGCGCTTGCGGCATTCATCATGAGCATGAGCAATATTGATGTACTCGCGCACTGGGAATACTACTCCGGGATGGAACTGCTGATTGCGTTCTATGTAGCCGGAGCAGCCTATGCGGTGTTTTATGTTTGCGCATCGTTGTTGCCTGTGGTCGATATGCGCACGATTTCAAAATCGAGCCGATTTCCCTACCGCGCAACCGGCATTGTATTGAGCGTCATCATCGCGATCTCTGTTGTATTCATTGCCCTGAGCTTGCTGGGTGGGATCGTTGCAGGTGATCAATTTTTGGAAAGCGACGCCGATTGGCATATGTGGACTCGGTTCCTTTTGCTGCTGCTCTACATCAACATCATGTTAGTGGTTGCGGCCGTCTCCTGTTTCCGCCTCTCGCAGCAACAGCGGCAGGCGGCCAACCGCTGGAAACTGCTCTTGGGGAATCAGTATCCGATCCTCTACCTCCGGTCATTCGAATTCGAGAAGGAGAGTGTGCGGAACCGCCGAAACCGCTCGTTTCTCTCGCAGCTGCGGCGGACGCCCGGCGCACGCTTCGACAATGTCCTCGGCAAGGCCTTCCGCCGCTTGGGCGTGTTCATCGCGCTGGGCAACCCCGGGGACTATCTCCCAACGCCCGGTGCGCACAAGATTTATCCGTCGGACGACGCCTGGCAGGACTATGTCCGCCGATTGTCCGATGTGTCACGCGCGGTGTTGCTGGTAGAAGGGGCAACGCCGGGCCTGCTCTGGGAGCTGGAACACATCAAGGCCCATGTCGAGCCCAAGCGGCTGTTCATCCTCACGGCGACGAAGGAATACCGCAAGGCCTATCGAAAAGGTACCAAGGAACCCCTGTGGGAGGGCTTCATAAAGCTGCTGAACCAGGCGGGCCTGCCCGATCTCGGTGGCGATCCCGGGCCTGGCGCCGTGATTGCGTTCAACGACGACTGGAAGCCGATGGCCATCGCGTACGGTGTGAAGTCGGCGCGGGCCTACCGCTCCATTTTCCAAGAGTTTCTGCCGCGGACGGAGGGGGAATTCGACTTTCGGCAACTCTCTGATTTGTTGTTCACCGGTATTGTGGAGCGCGAGGAGCGGTCATCCCCCTTGAACTGGCGTCTCATCACGGGTGTGTTGGTAGCAGGTACCACAAGCGCGATGCTCAGCGTGGTGATCGCGCTGTTGGGCATCAATATTCTACTCGGCGGTGAAATTCAGGCTGCTCAGGAACGATTGGCCGAGCGGCAGCGTGCGCAGGACGAGGGGCATGCGGCGATTGCTGCTGTGCGGCCCCAAACTTTCCGGCACGAATATTCCGATGCCCCATTCACGCTGCGACTATCCGAAGGTTGGCGGCGTTTGCCCGCTAGGGGGAATGCCGCCATGCTCTTTGACCACGGTGCCGAGACCGCGTTCAGTGCCGTCGCGGTCGGCCGAGAGTTTCTGGTGCCGGGACTGGACGAACAAGGGTGGCTAGAGTCAGTTCTGGAAGAGATGGCGATGGGCTCCGAGCAGCCTGTGCATGTACTTCGCCATGAGCGACGGACATACGGGGGCCGTGAGTGGGAATACGCCCAGATTGAATGGGTGGAAAACGGGATCTTGATCGTCGGTACGCGTGTATTCTTTATCGGGGATGATGGCGCTTTCATGCTAAGTGGCTGGACATCGGACCCAGAAACCGGCAACCCCGTCATTGATGCAGCCTTGCAGGGCTTTGCTTTCGGGCTGTAGGGATTGCCGTCTGTTACACTCGCAATGCCCGGATGCGCGCCAGGTACTCGTCCCCGCTCCATGCGGGCGGCCTTGTCAAGCACAGCAGGCTTGGTTACACTGCGCGTGAGGCCCGTAGTCGGCTCACACCGGGGAGCGCACACATTCGATGAACACTGCCTATGCCATTCTCAATTACACGACGAACACGGCGTTGATGTACCTCTTGGTGCTCTGCGGGCTTGGCGTGCTCCGGGGGATGTTCTGGTTTCTGCGCCTGACGCGGGATAGCCGAATCCTCGGGGAGAACTTCACGCAGAAGGCGGACGATGTGGCCGCCATTGCCGGACGCGAGGTGGAGCCGCGCACGCTGGAGTATTGGCACGAGCCGCTGTGCTGGATTCACACCGGGTACGGCCTGCTCTGCTTCTGGATCGCCCCATGGATGGGCATCATGGCCATTCGGGGCTATGCCACCAAACCATGGCTGACGGGCGGGGAGTACCTAACGGTTCTCGCGTTTGCGGTCGTCGTGGCGGCCCTGTTGTTCTTCTGGATCCGATCGGCCCGCAAGAATCAGTTTTCGGTGACGGAGGAGGGCATCGTCTTCAAACGCGGGCTGCGCCATTCGCTGTTGATGCGCTGGGAGGATGTGACCGAGGCGGAGGTCATGGGCCGTCGGCCGCTCCTTGCCGGCGTCCGGGGAATGGCTTCCGATGGCAAGGAACACCTGTTGACGCTCAATAACGGCTTCTACAAGCGCGGTGATTTCGAGACCATCACCTACAAGCTGCTGGGCCGTCGGCGGCCGCAGCCGGAGTAGGCTTCGCGCTCTCCCGGCACGGAAAACTCACGCAACGGCGCCAAGAACGCAAAGAATTACTAAGCGAACTGCATGCCGCTCTGCGCTCTTTGCGGCTTTGCGCCTTTGCGTGAGAGCATTCCGCGAGGGGAATTTCACGGCACAACGGCGCGGTCATGACGCTTGATGGCGTTCGGGAGTCCCCGTAATATGGGGGCATGGGCACGGAAATCGAGCGAAAATTTCTGGTAGTGGGCGATGGGTGGCGTGCGGGTGGTGAGGGCACGCGCATCCGCCAGGGCTATCTCATGGCCGATGATGCGCGCCGGGTGGCGATCCGGGTGCGCGTGCATGGCGAGCGAGCCAATCTCAACATCAAGGCCGTGCGTGGCGATGACCTCGCCGTGCGCGATGAGTACGAATACCCGATTCCCCTTGCGGACGCGGATGCGATGCTCGATGCGCTGTGCATGGACACACCGATCGAAAAAGTGCGGCACGAGGTGCGCCACGAGGGCATGGTGTGGGAAGTGGATGTGTTCGAGGGGGCCAACGCGGGTTTAATCGTCGCCGAGATCGAGCTGGAAACACGCGGGCAGTCGTTCGCGCTGCCGGACTGGCTTGGCGAGGAGGTTTCGGACGACCCGCGCTACCTGAACCAGAATCTCAGCAAGCACCCGTACCGGGAGTGGGAAAAATGGGGACCGTAACCATTTAATTGGGCGGCGCCTGTGCCCATTCCTGTGCTCGTACCAACTTAAATGGTTGCTGTCCCCATTTTTCCTCCGTCTACTCTCCCAGCGCCACGCGCTCGGCGGCGGCGGTAAAGCCGGGCAGATGTATGGTCTGGTTGACGAGGTACCGCACGGGATGCTTCTTCCACAGGCGCAGATCCGGCGCGGGCAACTGGCGGATGGCATCGAGATTGGGCGTCACTCCCTCCTTAGACTCCCGGAGCAGACCCGCGCGCTGAAAACAGCGAACCGCCCCGCGAACCTCGGCGGCCAGGGTGGATGCGGTGTAGGGGGCGATGAGGTCGTGTCCGGAGGATTCGAGCACGCGCTTCACGGCCGTACAAAGTTCCTCGAGCGTGCGCGTTTCCGCCCGGTTGTGCGTGGTCCACAGGAAAAGCAGCGCCGCGAGGGCGTGCGAGGCCTGCAACTCGATCATGTTGCCCATGCGCTCGATGAGGTCGGCGTCGAAGTCGCGCTGCTCGGCGCGATGGGCCCCTGGGGCGAGCGTCATGGGGGCTCCAAAGACGATGGTGTTCCAGCCGGTCACGATGTTGGCCGTGCGGGCCATGGGCACGGCCACGGGCGTGCCGGACTCGCTTTTGCGGCCGGCCTGGGCAAGAAAAAAGGAGGCCGAGCCGGGTTCCTGCCGGGAGTCGGGCAATTCCATGAACAGCCCGGAGCGGGTGCGGGTGCCGGAGGGGTACATGAAGAAGGCGTCGCCCCGGCGCAGCACCTCGACAAAGGGTTTTAATTGGGTGACGCGCACCTGGTCTCGACTGACGGGGAATGCGCCGACGAGGTGCATGATCTCGTCGAAATCGAACAGGGGGTTGTTCATGCGGCCGAAGAAATCGTCTCGCATCATGGAGTAGGTCTTGATGCCGCAGCCGCTGCCCACCCAGATGCTGAAGAGGGTGTAGAAGGGGTCGAAGGTGGCGATGTGGTTGGAGGCGAAGACGGCGGGACCCTGCGCGGGGCAATGCTCGGCGCCCCGGATGCGCAGGCGGTCGTGGCAACGGAAGCAATACTGCAGCGCGGAGAGGCCCTCGCGGTAGATCGTGCGCACGGGCGGCTGCTGGGCAAGACCGATGCGGTACGCGAGGTACCGCGTGAGCCACCAGCCCAGCACCACGACACCCCACAGGGGATGGGCCGGCCACGGCAGCCCCTCGGGCGTGCGCATGGCGCGGGGAACGGATGAGTCGTGCTCTTTGGCGATTTCAGCGTTCTTGGGCATCGTTCTCGCTCGAACCGGTGTCAGGGCGATTTGCTACACTTCCTGTGGCTCATTCCCCACCAGTCTAACAAACCCCGAGGCCTTCGTGGATATCTTCGCCTTCGTAATCGAGATGCTCCTGATTGGCATTGCCGTGGGGCTCATTAGCAGTGTGCTTGGCCTCGGCGGCGGCATCGTCATGGTGCCGGCCTTTGTCACCTTCATCGCGGGGATGGACGGCCACACGGCGAAGGGCACGAGCCTGCTGGTGATCGTGTTCGTCTCGGCCCTGAATGCGTGGCGCCAGAACCGCGGTTATCCCATCGATTGGGGCCTTGTCATCCCCTTGGCGGCGGCGGCGATCATTGGTGGCTACGCCGGGGGCTGGCTCACCGCTCGGATGCCGGAGCGGATCGTGCTCCTGCCCTTTCTGCTGATGATGCTGATCACCGCCGCGCAGACCTTTTTGCTCAAGGAAATCCCAGTGCCGGACGACCCGAAGCCGGGCAGGCGGTCCCGGGCGGGGGGCATCGGCCTGCTCGCCGGGCTCGTGTCGGGCGCGACCGGCACGGGTGGCGGCATCGTGATGGTGCCGCTGTCGCTCATGGCGGGCTTCGTGACGAATGCCCGCGTGACGGCGCTGAGCAACCTCGTGATGGTGCCGATGAGCATCGCGGGGACGGCGGCCCATGTCATGGCGCCAAAGACGACGGACCTCGCATGGACGACGGGCCAGGTTACCTGGAGTCTGCTGCCCCTGGTGTTTCTCGGCGCGGTGGTCAGCTCGTACTGGGGCCGGCGGTTGAACACGGTGCTGCCGCTGCACTACCGCCGGGTGCTGCTGGGAACGCTGCTGATTGTCATCATCATCCGCATCGCCTGGCGCGTTATTTCGCCCTAGCTGGTCATCGTGTTAGAATCCGCCGCGTGGTGGATTTGGAATGTGGGCGCGAGGGCCTTGATCGGCCGTGGCGGCCAATAAGGGGGGCGCAAGTTGAGCGTTGTCTGCCGGTGTTGCGGGGCTGCCTTGCGCGATGTGTTCGTGGACTTGGGCAAGTCGCCGCTGTGCGAGCGCTTCCTTGCCGGGGATGAACTCAACGCGATGGAGCCCTTCTTTCCGCTGAAGGTGTGGGTTTGCCACGAGTGTTACCTCGTACAGCTTCAGTCGTATGTCGCCCCGGATGATATTTTCAGCCATTACGCGTATTTCTCGTCCTTTTCCTCATCATGGCTGGTGCATGCCCGCCGTTATGTGGAGATGGCCTGCGGCCGGTTCGCGCTCGGCGCGCAGAGCAAGGTCGTGGAGGTGGCCAGCAACGACGGCTACCTGCTCCAGTATTTCGTGGAGCGTGGCGTGCCCTGCCTAGGAATCGACCCGGCAGCGAATGTGGTGGAAGCGGCCGGGGAGAAGGGAGTACGCACGCTGGTGCGTTTTTTTGGCGAGGCCACCGCGCGTGAGGTCGTCGACTCGGAGGGGCAGGCGGACCTTGTGCTCGGCAACAATGTGCTCGCCCATGTGCCGGATCTGCATGACTTCGTGACGGGCCTCGCGGTGCTGCTCGCGCCGGGCGGGGTCTTGACGATGGAGTTCCCACACCTCGCCCGATTGATCGAGGGAAACCAGTTTGACACGATTTACCACGAGCACTTCAGCTATCTGTCGTTGGCGGTTGTGCAGCGACTGTTTGCCATGCATGGCCTGCGGGTGTTCGATGTGGAGGAATTGAAGTCCCACGGGGGCTCCCTGCGGGTGTTCGCCTGCCACGAGGATGCCCCCCACGAGACGCTTCCGTCCGTGGCGGCGCTGCTGGAGGCCGAGGCGCGCGAGGGCCTCACCTCGATGGCGACCTACGCGGCGTTCCGCGAGCGCGTGATTGACACGAAGAACGCGCTGGTCGCGTTCCTGATTCAGGCCCGGCAGGAAGGTGTCCGCGTGGCGGCGTACGGCGCGCCTGGAAAGGGCAACACGCTGTTGAATTACGCCGGCATCCGCGAGGATTTGATCGCCTACGCCGTGGATCGCAACCCATTCAAGCATGGCAAGTATTGCCCCGGCACCCAGATTCCGATTCACCCGGTGGAGATGGTGAACGAAGACAAGCCCGGGCTGCTGGTCATCCTTCCATGGAACCTCACGGATGAAATCGTCACCCAGATGGCCCATGTGCGCGAGTGGGGTTGCCGATTTGTGCGGCCGATACCGGAACTGACGATCATCGATTAATGCGAGGGGAGAATGGCATATGAAGGTAGTGCTCTTTTGTGGCGGTCTCGGCATGCGCATTCGACCGCTGACGAACAGCGAGCGCAGCCACGCCGATCCGGTGCCAAAACCTATGGTGACCATTGGCAGGCAGCCTTTGCTTTGGAATGTGATGAAGTACTATGCCCATTTCGGCCATGATGATTTCATCCTCTGCCTGGGCTACGGGGCGGAAGCCATCAAGCGGTTTTTCCTCGATTACAACGAGTATCTCGGAAATGACTTCGTGATGACCGCGGGCGGCCGCAATCTCGAACTGCTCCATCGCGATATCGAGTCCTGGAAGATTCAATTCCTGGATACCGGCCTCAATACGAATGTGGGCGAGCGGCTGAGGCGGGTGCGGCACCTGCTTCAGGACGAACCCATGTTCCTCGCCAACTACAGCGACGGCCTCACCGATCTTCACCTGCCCACCTACCAGAAGGCCTTCGAGGAGAGCGGCAAGACCGCGGCCTGCGTGTGCGTGCGGCCACCGGCATCGGGTCATGTCATTTCGTTCCGGGACGATGGCGGTATTCGGGCGGTGCAGACCTATACCGATGCGGATCTGTGGATCAACGGCGGTTATTTCATCATGCGGCCGGAGATTTTTGATGTCATGAACGAGGGCGAGGAGCTTGTGCAGGAGCCGTTCCGCCGCCTCATTGAGAAGGACCGCCTCATGGGGTACCGCTACGAGGGCTTCTGGCAGTCCTGCGACACCTTCAAGGAGAAGGAAGACCTCGACCAGCGGTACATCTCCGGCGACCGCCCCTGGCAAGTGTGGGTGGATTCCGCCGTGCCCGAACTGTAGGAGCCTGTCATGTTGCCCCTCGGTCTTCCCGTTGACACCCTCCGGCATGTCCTGTGCCTCGGCGCCCATAGCGACGACATCGAGATCGGCTGTGGGGCCACCATGCTGCGCCTGCTCTCCGAGCGCCCGCACATCACGGTGACCTGGGTGGTCTTGGGCGCCCGCGGGGAGCGCGCGACGGAAGCCAAGGCCAGTGCCCGGGCGTTTCTGCGCAAGGCGGCGCGGGCCGACATCGAGACACAGGCTTTCCGCGATGGGTATTTTCCGCATGAGGGCGCGGCGATCAAGGACTACTTCGAGGACTTGAAGGCCCGCGTGAAGCCGGACCTCATCTTCACGCATTGCGCGGGCGACTTGCACCAGGACCACCGCGTGACGCAGGAATTGACGCGCAACACCTGGCGCAATCACCTGATACTCGAGTACGAAATCCCGAAGTACGACGGCGACCTCGGCCGCCCCAACGCCTTCGTGCCCGTCACCGCGGCCCATGCCCGGCGCAAGACGGCGCTGCTCCTCAAGCACTTCGGAACGCAGCGGCACCGCCACTGGTTCGATGAGGAGACCTTCATGGGCCTCATGCGCCTGCGCGGCCTCGAGGCCGCCAGTCCCACACGCTACGCAGAGGCCTTCCACGCGCCGAAAGTGCAGCTGCTGGGCTGAGCCCTACCGGTACAGCGCCTCGAAGGCCGGCGTCGAGCGGCTGGCGAAGGCATCTCCGTCGTGGTGGATGAGGTGGACGGGCAGGCCCATCTCGACGGCCCAGTCATAGCCTTCCTCCGGGCCGAGCACCATGAGCACGGTGGCGTAGGCGTCGGCCATCATGGCGGAGGGGTGGATGATCGTGGCGGAAGCGAGTCCGTGCGCGGCAGGCCGCCCGGTGCGCGGGTCAATGGTGTGTGAGTAGGGCTTTCCATCCGCATCGAATCGAATGTTGCGATAATCGCCCGAGGTGGCCATGGCGGTATCGTGCAGCGGCACGACGCCGCTGACGGGTTGGCCCTTTTCGTTCGGATTGATGATGCCGATGCGCCATGGCTCGCCGCGATGGTTGACGCCGCGCGTGCGAATCTCACCACCGACCTCGGCCATGTAGTCATACCCGCGCGCATCGAGCATGTCGGCGATGCGATCGGTGCCGTAGCCTTTCGCAATGGCGGAGAGATCGCAGTAGATCTCGGGAATCTCCTTCCGAACCGTGCCGGTCTCTTCATCCACATGGAGACGCTCGAACCCAACTTTCTGCTTGAGTTCGGCGATGCGCTCGTCGCTGAGTGGCTGCGTCACCGCCTGTGGTCCGAAGCCCCACGCGTTGACGAGCGGCCCGACGGTGATATCGAAGGCCCCATCGCTTTCGCGGCTGACGCGCTGGGCGGCGGCCAACACATGCAGCGTCTCGGGAGAAACGGGAAATGGCTCCGTGCCTTCGTGCTGATTGAAGCGCGACAGTTCGGAATCCGGGCGCCAGGTGGACATCTTCTCGTTGACGAGGTCGACCTCGGCCTGGATCGCCTTGGCCAGTTCTTCGCGTTCAGCGGCATCCAGCGCAAGGGCTTCGGGGGAGGACACACGGACGATGTACGAGGTGCCCATGGTCTCGCCGGTGAACTCGAGGTACAGCTCGGGGGCAGGCCGGGCCCCGCAGGACACGAGCAGAATAAGAAGGCCCGCCACGAGGGCGGGCCGAAGGGTAGAGGAAATGCGCACGAAGATTATCCGCCGAAGTCGTCGAACAGGACATTTTCCGGCTCGACGCCGAGGTCATCCAGCATGCTCATGACGGCGGCATTCATCATGGGCGGCCCGCAGATGTAGTACTCGCAATCCTCGGGCGCCTTGTGATTCTTCAGGTAGTTCTCGTAGAGCACCTGGTGGATGAAACCCACGAGACCGTCCCAGTTGTCTTCCGGTTTTGGCTCGGAAAGGGCGAGATGCCAGGTGAAGTTTTCGTTTTCTTCCTGAATCTTGTCGAAGTGATCGACATAGAAGGCCTCGCGGTACGAGCGCGCGCCGTACCAGAAGGAAACCTTGCGATCGGTCTTGACACGGTAGAACTGGTCGAAGATGTGCGAGCGCATCGGGGCCATGCCGGCGCCGCCGCCGATGAAGACCATCTCGGCCTTGGTGTCCTTGGCGAAGAATTCGCCGAAGGGACCTGAGATGGTGACTTCGTCGCCCGGCTTCAAGTTGAAAATGTAGGACGACATGATGCCCGGCGGGGTGCCCTCGGGAGCGCGCGGCGGAGGCGTGGCGACACGCACATTGAGCATGATGATGCCGGCTTCCTCGGGGTAGTTGGCCATCGAGTAGGCGCGCTGAACCGATTCAGTGACGACGGAGGTATAGCGCCACAGGTTGTAGCTGTCCCATTCCTCGCGGTATTCCTCTTCGATATCGAAGTTCTTGTATTCGGCGGTGTGAGGGGGGCACTCGATCTGGATGTAACCGCCCGCGCGGAACGGGACCGCCTCGCCCTCGGGCAGCTCAAGCACCAGCTCCTTGATGAAGGTCGCCACATTGTGGTTGGAGCGCACTTTGCACTTCCATTTGCGCACGCTGAAGACCTCGTGCGGCACCTCGATCTTCATGTCGTTCTTCACCTTGACCTGGCAGGACAGGCGCACGCCTTCGCGGGCCTCGCCGCGCGAGATGAAGTTCGTCTCGGTGGGGAGCATCGCGCCGCCGCCTTCCTTCACGGTCACGGTGCACACGCCGCAACTGCCCTTGCCGCCGCAGGCGGAGGGGATGAAGATGCCTTGGTCGGCGAGCACACCGAGGAGCGTGCCGCCGGTCGTGGCCTGCAAGGGTTTGTTGGTGTCGTCATTGACGATGATGGAGACATTGCCCGACGGCACCAGCTGGGACTTGGCGACCATGAGAATGGCCACCAGGCACAGGATGACGAAGGTGAACATGAATACGCCGAGCACGGCAGTGAACATGAGGATTCCCTTTCCTGACTACGATGCAACCGCGTGGAGTGAGCGGGACCCGCGGGCTAGTTCAACTGGATTCCGGCGAAGGCCATGAAGCCAATCGCCATCAGGCCGGTCACCATGAAGGTAATGCCAAGACCCCGCAAACCGGGCGGCACATTGCTGTAGGACATTTTCTCGCGAATCGCGGCCAGCGCCACGATGGCGAGGGCAAATCCAAAACCGGAGCCCAGGCCAAACACGGTGCTCTCGGCGAAGGTGTAATCGTAGTCGACCATGAAGAGGGTGGAGCCAAGAATGGCGCAGTTCACGGTAATCAGCGGAAGGAACACGCCCAGGGTGACATAGAGCTTGGGGGCGTAGCGGTCGAGAATCATCTCGAGCAACTGCACCGCGGCGGCAATCGAGCCGATGTAGCTGATCAGGCCGAGGAAGGAGAGGTCCTGCGTGGCGAGCGAATCGCCGAAGATCGGCACCCAGGCCAGGGCCCCTTCCCGCAACAGGTTGTTGTAGATGAGGTTGTTCATCGGCACGGTGATGGCCAGCACGCAAATAACGGCGAAGCCGAGTCCGATGGAGGTGTCCACCTTTTTCGAGCAGGCGAGGAAGGTGCACATGCCGAGGAAGTAGGCAAGGGCGATGTTCTCGATGAACGCCGCCGTGATGAACATGTTGAGGTAGTGTTCCATGACCTAGCTCTCCTCGACCAAGTGCGGCTTGACCGTGCGCAACACCCAGATGAAGCCGCCGATGATGAAGAACGCGGCGGGCGGCAGCACCATGAGGCCGTTGGGGATGTACGAGCCGCCCTGGCTGGCGGTCTGCATGATCTGGATGCCCAGCAGGCTGCCGGAGCCGAAAAGCTCGCGCAGGGTGGCCACGAGCAACAACACGACACTGTAGCCCGCGCCGTTGCCGACGCCGTCCAGGAAGCTGATGAAGGGCTTGTTCTGCATCGCGAAGCCCTCGGCGCGGCCCATCACGATGCAGTTGGTGATGATGAGACCAACGAACACCGAGAGCTGCTGGCTGATCTCGAAGGCGTATGCCTGGAGCACCTGGTCCACCACGATCACCAGCGAGGCGATGATGGACATCTGCACGATAATGCGGATGCTCGTGGGGATGTATTCCCGCAGCAGGCTCACCGACAAGCTCGACAGGCCCGTCACCGTGGTGAGTGCGATACACATCACGATTGTCGGTTCGAGTTGCACGGTCACGGCCAGGGCCGAGCAAATGCCCAGCACCTGAATGGCAATCGGGTTGTTTTCAAACAGCGGATCGGACAGGGCGCCCTTTTCCGCTTTCCCGAGTAACTGCATCGTCGCTCTCCTTTCCCCGCGCACCTTGGCGGCGGGCTGTCAACAGGCTTGTGCCTAGGACAAAGTCGCCTCGAGGGGCTGGCCCTTTTCTTCGCGAAGCCGCTCCAAATAGGGACCAAATGCGTGCTCGCCCAGCCAGAATTGCAGGCCGTTCGTCACGCCGTTGTTCGAGAAGGTGGCGCCGGTCATGCCATCCACCCGGTAGGGGTCTTCATCGGGCTCACCGGCGGAACCCTTCACCACGCGAATGGCAACTTCGCCTTCCGAGTCAAAGGCCTTGCGGCCGGGCCAGAGGGCCTGCCAGTTCGGGTTGTCCACCTCACCGCCGAGGCCGGGCGTTTCCTTGTGCTCGTAGTAGGTGATACCGCGAATGGTGTTCAAGTCGGCATCCAGGGCGACATAGCCGTACATCATGCCCCACAGGCCCATGCCCTCGATCGGAATAATGACCATGGCGAGGCTGCCATCGTCTCCGAACACCTTGTACACACGGCTGTAGTGCGGCACGCGGCGGACACTGGCGGAGTTGGCCGGTGCAACCTCGCTCATCGAGGGGTCTTGCGCGGCACGCACGGGATTGTAGGTTTCCGGGTCGCCGATCGGGGCGTCCTCGGCTTCTTCGCCGGTGCGCAGGTCGACGATGACCGTGACCATGTTGTCGTCCCAGACCTGTTGGATGTCGGCGGGGCTCAGGCCGCCGCGCGGGTCAAACAGCCCGGCCACGCCAAGCACGCGCTTCTGCAGGTCCAACTGCCGATTGGCCGCCTGGGTGCTGCTGAGCGACACGGCGGCCGCGGAGACGAACAAGGAGCAGACGAGGCAGACGGCCCCGGCGAACATGACGGTGTATTGCACGGAGTTACGCTGCATAGCGCGCTGCCCTCCTCTTTACATTGGCCTGTACCACGAAGTAATCGAGCAAAGGCGCAAACAGGTTCATGAACAAGATGGCCAGCATCCACCCTTCCGGATAGGCCGGATTGAGAACGCGGATGACCATGCCAAAAACGCCAATAAGCAAACCGTACATCCACTTGCCTTTATTCGTAAAGGCGCTGGATACGGGGTCGGTTGCCATGAAGACGATGGCGAAGGCGAAACTGCCGATCACGACATGCCAGTGGAACGGCACTTGGAGAAAGGGGTTCGTGGCCCAGCCCCAGCTGTACATCGCATTGAACAGGGCCGCCATGACGAAGGAACCAAGAACCGCGCCGGCCATCGTGCGCCAGGAGCCGATCTTGGTGGCGATCAGCACGACCGCCCCAAACAGGCAGAAGAGTGCGGAAGTTTCGCCCATGGAGCCGGGAATGAGTCCCAAGAAGGCGTCCATCCAGGAGTACCCCGTCGCGCGGATGGCCTCCATGCCGCCCACGGCGCCCTCGGCCAGCAGCGTGGCGCCGCTGTAGCCATCGGCGCTGGTTTCGGCCGCGATCCAGATTTTATCGCCCGACATGTGCGCGGGATAGGCGAAAAAGAGGAACGCGCGGGCGGTTAGCGCCGGGTTCCAGATGTTCATGCCGGTTCCGCCGAAGATTTCCTTCCCGATGACGACGCCGAAGGCAATGCCGAGCGCGACCATCCACAGGGGGATGGTGGGGGGAAGCGTGAGCGGAAGCAGGGCGCTGGTCACGAGGAAGCCTTCGTTGATCTCGTGCTTGCGGATAATGGAGAAGGCGGTCTCGAGCAGGCCGCCGACCGCCAAGGTCACGATGTAGATGGGAAGGTAGTACAGGGCTCCGTGAAGGGTGCAGAGTAGTACACCCAGCAGGCCCTCCGTGGGAGTCGGCAGCCCCAGCAAGCCGATGTAGATCTGCGTCTGCCAGCCTTCCCACGCCGGGGCGAGGGAATTGAGGGCCTTGTGCGCCTGGAGGCCGGTGTTGTACATGGCCCAGAGCATGCACGGCAGCAGCGCCACCACGACGGTAATCATCATGCGCTTGAGGTCGATGCCGTCACGCACATGCGAGCCGTGCTTGGTCACATGGCCGGGGGTGAAGAGAAAGGTGTCGTTCGCCTCGTAAATCGGGTAAAGACGCTCCAGCGGACCGCCCTTCATGAAAAAGGGCTCCTGGATGTCTTGAATCTTCCGCAGGAGCTTCATCTAGCCTTCCTTCTCGATATCGGTCAGCATTCCGCGCAACAACGGACCGTACTCGTACTTGCCGGGGCACACGAAGGTGCACAGCGCCAAGTCTTCCTCGTCCAGCTCCATCACGCCCAGCATCTCGGCCTTTTCCACATCCCCCGAGATGATGGCCCGCAGGAGGTAAGTCGGCATCAGGTCAAAGGGCATCACTTCCTCGTAGGTGCCCAAGGGCACCATGGCCCGCTCGGAGCCGTTCGTGGTCGTGGTGAAATCGAACTTCTTCCCCTTGAACAACCGGGAGATGTAAATATTCAGTGTCGAAAATCGGTTCAACCCGGGCGTGAGCCAGCCGAGAAATTCGCGCTCATGGCCTTCGCGCATGACGCACACCTGCAAGGCGAAACGCCCGAGGTACCCCGTCACATCGCCCACGGCCGTGCGGCCGGACCAGATCGAGCCGCTGATCGTGCGGTTGTCGCCTTCCTTGAGCGCGCCCTCGCACAATTCGCCGAGGTGAGCGCCCCAACGGGTGCGTACGAGATGGGGATTCTTCACCTGCGGGCCTGCAAGGGAGACGACGCGCTCCACATCCAGCTTTCCGGTGCGCAGCAGCCGTCCAACGGCGATGACATCCTGGTAGTGCAGGTGCCACACCTCGCGCTCCCGGTTCACCGGGCGCAGCGTGTGAATGTGGTACCCGACGGTGCCGCAGGGGTGTTTGCCCGCGAATTCCTCGTAGCGAATGCCCTTCTGCGTGCTGACGGGGACCTTCGAGCCGGGGGCCACGCAGACGAAGGTGGCGCCGCTGGTCAACTTGGCCACGGTGTTCAGGCCGAGGCGGAAGTCATCCTCATTACCGGCAAGCACCACATCAACATTGGGCGCGAGGGGGTTGCTGTCCACCGCCGTGACGAAAATGGCGTCGGGTTGCTTCCCCGGAGCCGCCACCTTGCCAAAAGGCCGGGTGCGCAGGCATGTCCACATGCCGGACTCGACGAGGAGGGCCTGGATGTCGTCGCGCGAGAGCGCGGACACATCGCTGCCCTTGTAGGACTCAAAGGAGACGAAATCCTCGTCCGACGGGTTGCCCGTGCGCTCGCGCTCGTTCAACTCGATGACCACCGAGAGCAATGCACGCTTCTTGCCGCGGTTGACCGCAACGACGCGGCCCGCGCCGGGAGCGGTATAGACCACGCCGGGGTTCTTCTTGTCCTCCATGAGCGATTGGCCGCGGAGAACTTCCGCGCCTTCCTCGACAAACATGGTGGGTTTGAGCCCGATGTAGTCTTCCGCCGTGATGGCGACCCGCGAAACAGGCCGTCCGGCCTCGATCCGCTGTGCAGGCTCGCCCGCGATCGGCAAATTCAGCCCAGTTTTGACCGTGTGTAGCGCCATGAACCTTTCCGTCGCCCGCGAAACCGCAATGATGCCGGATACGGGCCCGTTATCGGGATGTGACGGCCTGCGAATGCCCCCGGAAGTACCGAAAGGCCTTCCCGCAATGGCCGCGTCCCAACGCGCAAAAAAAGACACGAACGCGCCCCAAGACACACCCGGACACGCTCGGGGCAGATTTTGGCACACGGTATGGGGTGATTACAAGTGAATCCGCAAACATGCCGCGCGGAACGGGATCATCCGGGGAAATCAGCTTATTCCCAGCGCCGCGTTGATGACCAGTTGCACATCCACCGCATTGATGCTGCCATCGCCGTTCACATCGGCGTTGAGCGGGGCAATCGAGTTGCCCAGGGCCGCGTTGATCACCAATTGCACATCGAGCGCGTTGACATCGCCGTCAAGGTTGATGTCGTACGGGTTCGGCGGCGGGCCGGGCAGGATGTCGAAGGCGTACACTTTTCCCTCTCGAAACGGGCCGGAAATTGCATCCTCGCCGGACACATACAGCGTGTCCTCAACAAGGTGGAGTCGAACGAGTTGGAGAGGAGAGATCGGGGGATTCCATGGCAGCAGCTGCGCGGGCTTGCCGACGCCGGTGATGACAGCGTAGCCCGGCCGACTTTGCCCGGCGACTTGACTGAAGGAACCTGCGAGGATCAAGTAGCCATCTCTTTCCACGATATCGTTCACCGAGAAGTTGATCTGCGAGGGAACCCAATCCAAAACGACGCCTGTGACGCGATCAACGGCCGCGAGATTCTCGCGGGAAACGCCGTTGATGCCTTGGAAAAGTCCGGCAACATACACGACATCACCCACGACTAGAACCCGATTCACTCGAGGTTCAGTATTCGGGTGCTGCGGTACCACGGTCCATGGCAACACAACCCCCGATCCGGGGTCCAATGCAGCCGCCCGCCGGCGGGGTTGGTTGGCAACATTGTCGAACTGACCAGTCACGAAGAGGGCCAGATTCGTCAGGGTCATACTGGATACGGTCGCGTCCGCTCCCGGGTTCCAATCACGCAGGTTGGCGCTTATGGTACGGTCGAAGGCCGCGAGAGAGTTCCGCGGCGCCCCACTCGCCGTTGTGAAGAATCCACCCGCGAACACCGTGCCGGGGCTCACCGCCAAGGCCAAGACGGTTCCACTGGTCGAGGGGGCCCAAGTCGCCAACGGATTCTCGGGGTTCGCCTCCAACTGCGCGAGGCGCATTCGGGGCTGACCGCCAATGGAGGTGAAGTCACCCCCGGCATACACCCAGAAAACTGCCGACTCGAGAACCCGAACGATGCCGTTGGCGGGAATGTCGTAGCCAAGATCCACACCGGTATCGGGATCCACCGCGGCGAGGTTCTGGCGGCGCGTACCACCCGCGCTGGTAAAGTCGCCGCCTGCCAGCAACCGCGCGGACTGAAATTCCAGTGCAAAGACTTGGCTGTTCGCGCCCCCCACGATGCCGAAGTCGACACCGTCCGAACCCGTCGCGATGCGAACGAGGTTGGCGTAGCCGCGTGTCCCCCCCGCCACGCCATTGAAACTGCCACCGACATACAAATGCGGCGAGCGAAAAACGAGCGCATTGACACTGCCACTGACACCACTTGGGAACCAACTCGAAACATTCCCGGTGATGGCGCCTACGGCACCCAGACCGGGCCGTGCCGTGCCGTTGATGGTGTTGAACGCTCCGCCAATGTACACCGAAGTTCCGATCCGAAGCACCGCGAACACCTCCGCCTCCGTGGCGGGTAGCCACGGGAGCGGCGCACTCGAATCCAGCGAAAAGGCCGCCAGATTGAACCGGTTCACCTGGCTGGTCAAGGGACCGTCGGGCCATTCCACCCTGCCGAATAAACCGCCGACATAGAGGGTATTGCCGCCGAACGAAAGGGCATTGACGCGCGGGCTCGAACCGCCCACGATGGATGGCCGCCACGGCAGCAAGGCCCCCGTGGCGAAATCAACGGCCGCGAGGTTGCGACGCGGCTGTCCCGCCACTGCGGTGAAATCACCGCCGATAAACACCGTGCCCGAGGCAACGACCAAGGCATAGACCGTGCCGGGCGTGCCGGGATTCCAGTTGGTCAATTGCCCAGTGCTCGTAAATGCCGCAAGGCCGGAGCGCGCTTGATTGCCAATGGTGCTGAAGGCGCCCCCTGCCAGGATGGTCGTACCAGAGCGCGTGAGTGCGTATACCGGTCCCGACGCGCTGATGTCGATCGGGTTCACCGTGCCATTGGGAAGCACATGCGCGAGATTCGTCCGCGCAATGCCGCCAATCGAGCTGAAAACACCCCCGACGAACCAACCGCCCGTGCTGTCGGCCGCGACGGCCAGGACTGTTCCGTCAACCGCCGGAAAGTCCCCCGCGAGCAGTCCATCGGTATCCAACACCGCGGCCGCCCCGGTGAACGGTCCGATGTAATTGAAGTTCCCGCCAACAAAAAGGGCGTCGCCCGCTAGGACATGGGCCACATCGAAAATTGCGCCATCCGCCGACCAGAAACCCTCGCGCGGGGTATCGCTGATGGTGAGGGCATGCGCGCCGGTGGTGAGGCCGATAAAGCACACGACCGACGCCATGCGGAGAGCCGCGCCAATCCGGATTGAATGCATCAACATTACGGTACCCTCCGAACCAACCCTACACAATCCCTGCAAAACCGTGCGTCTACTAAATCCCCAAAGCCGCGTTGATGACCAGTTGCACATCCACTGCATTGATGCTGCCATCGCCGTTCACATCGGCGTTCAGCGGGGCAATCGAGTTGCCCAGGGCGGCGTTGATGACGAGTTGCACATCGAGCGCGTTGACGGCGCCATCTTCGTTGATGTCGAAGGGGTTCGGCGGCGGGCCCGGGGGGAAGTCGAAAACCGCGATGTTTCTCCGTCGCTGTTGCTCATCCAGGTAACTGATTACTCCAACGGCATAGAGGGCGTCGCGGGCGAATACGATCTTTGCCACTCCCCGTGTGGAGTCCGTAAACCCGATCTCCGGTTGCCACGGCAGTACAGTCGAAGCTGTGGGCCCAAGCGTTAGGGCGGCGAGCCCGTTGCGGTCTTGCTCGGCAACAACACTAAAATGCCCGCCGATGTACATGACGCCGCGATGAATCTTGATGTCGGATACCGTGCGGTTCGCTCGGGGATTCCAAGGAAGGAGTGCTCCTTGCTCGAGGTCAAACGCGGCAAGATTCTGACGCGACTGCCCGCCCGCCATGGAGAACTGCCCACCGACATACATCACGCCCTCGTGAATCACCATGGTGCGAACCGTGCCGTTGGTCGAGGGCAGCCACATCAACGGCGCGCCGGTGTTTAGGTCGAGCGCGGCGAGCGTCGGGCGGGATCCGCCTCCAATCTGGGTGAATCGACCCGCGGCATAGAGGATGTTGTCTACCCGAAGCAAGGCCCGGATGTCATCGTTGACACCCGGATTCCACAGGATTAGACTGCCGGCGGGGTTGACGGACGCGATGTTCTGGCGCGGCTGCGTATTGACCGTTGCAAACTTCCCTGCGACATAGACCGCCGTATCGCTCGTCGCCATGGCAAGGACAGTATCACTGGATTCCGTACCAATCGTCGGTGCAAATGGCAGGACGGGGTCGGTCGCGGAATCCCGGATGGCGGCAATCCTATTTCGAGTGAAACCACCAACATTGGTGAAGGACCCGCCGACATACGCCATGTCTCCATCGACGATGATTTTCTCTACGCTGCCAGGGAAACTACCTCGTTCAATTCCTATGTCGAGGCCGCGATCTTCGCCCGTTTCCAGGTCTAACGCGGCGAGGCCTCGACGGGCGACACCACCCACGCTGCGAAAAGTGCCCCCCATGAACAGGCGCCCGCCGGAAACGGACATCGTGTTCACGGTTCCGCCACCAGCTCCACCCGACCACGGCAAGCGTTCCCCGGTGGATGCATCCAACCTCACCACATTTAGATGACTCGGGCCGCTCGATGGAACGATCGAGCCAGCAATGTACACCGAATCACCCGATACGGTGAGCGCACCCGTGGCCGCGATGGAAAGCCCGTCCTCCGCTACCCAACTCTGAAGCGCGCCGCTCGTCGCGTCGACACGGGCAAGCCGTGGCCGCGGCACGCCGCCGACTTCGTCAAAAGAGCCCGAGATGTACACCATCGACCCTGACACGGCGATTGCCCTCACTGTGCTGGAGGGATTGGGATTCCAGCTTCGGGGTATTTCCGAGCTCGTGATGAGCGCGGCGGCGTTATTCCGGTTGGTACTGAACCGCGACCCAGCGACCCCGCTCGGATAGGAAACATGGGCAAAGCTCCCCCCGATGTACAGCGTGTTGCCTGACACCGCGATCGCATTGACTGTGGGAAAACTGCCTCCACCCACCCACGGGTCCCAACTGAGTAGCTGGCCACTCGTTCCGTTCACGCCGGCAATGCCGATCTTGGTGACGCCCCTGACCTGCGTGAAATCGCCGCCGATATACACATTGCCGCCCGACACCGCCAGCGCGCGCACAATCCCATTCGTGTCCGCGTTCCATGCCGACAGTTGCCCGGTCGAACTGTTGAGCGCCGCCACATTCCCGCGACTCACAAGATTCACGCTGCTGAAATTGCCGCCGAAATACACCGTCGTTCCCGAGCGCGCGAGAGCCCACACTGACCCGGTGATGGAGGGGGCGATCGCTGGATTAAGCGTGCCGTCGCTCCGCAGATGCGCGAGATTACCGACTGGCACGCCGCCGATGCTCTCCAAATTGCCACCAATGAACCAACCGCCGCTCCCATCGGGGATCGAGGCTAATACGCTGCCGCGCACCTGGGGAAATTCATCGAGCACCTCGCCACTGGTCAAGCCCACCACCACGCCCTGGCCGGTCGGTGGACCCAGATGCCGAAAGGCGCCGCCCACCAATAGCGAATCACCGAGTACAGCCGCGCTGGTGATCGAATCGTCCACCATCCAGAAGTCCGGGCGGGGGGTCTCGCCAGGCAGCACCTGCGCGCCCGCCGACACATGCACGACGGCCAGCAACGCCACGATGGTACCGCCCATGGCCGGACGACAGCGGCAGGCAGTTGTGAAGGCGGAAACCGCCGAAGCACCCCAAAGCAACACCGCTTTGCCCATCATTCCCACTTCCCATACTTTCTGGGCTTCCAACGAATCCCACGCCACGGCCAACATGAGTATTGATGACAAATTTTTCGTGGAACCTATCCTGCACCGGGCGGGCGAATCTGTCAATCGTTTCCGGAGCCGCCGGAAGTTGACAGGAGCGTCGTTCTCTCGTATAATTTCTGAAATGACTGAAAGGAATGAAGCCAACATGAACCTCTCCCCCAGCGTCGAAAAATTCATCGTCCATTGGGGCGAAATGGGCGCCCGATGGGGCATCAACCGCACCATCGCCCAGATTCACGCCCTCCTGTACATCTCCGAGCGCCCCCTCGATGCCGAGGAAATCGCCGAAACGCTCTCGATTGCCCGCTCGAATGTGAGCGTAAGCCTGCGCGAACTCCAGAGTTGGGGCATCGTGCGCCCGCAGCGTGTGCTCGGCGAGCGGCGCGATCATTTCGTGTGCGAGAAGGATGTGTGGGAGATGTTCCGCATCATCCTGAATGAGCGCAAGAAGCGGGAGCTGGACCCGACCACCTCGGCGCTGCGCAATTGCGCGTTGAGCGCGGAGGAGGAACTCGGCGAGAGCCATTACGCGACAGTACGCCTGCGCAATGCGCTCGAGATGTTCGAGGAGGTCTCGACTTGGTATGGGCAGATCGAGGGCATGTCCACGGAGCAACTGCGCAAGACCATGAAGATGGGCGGCACGATCGTGCAGTTGGCGGGTGGACTGAAGAAGCAGAAATCGCAATAAAACGGCGGGACCCCGTGGAAAGCGGACGGAGCCGGAGGAATGGACAATGAATATGCCACGGGTGGTCATCGCAGAGGGCGTAAACACGGCGGGAGCGGCCCTCGTGCGCTTGCTGACCTTACGCGGGTACCGGGTAACCGTACTTTCGCGCAAGCCGGAAAAGACGGCCGGTGCGGTGCACCATGTCGCGTGGGATGGCGCAACGCTGGGCCCGTGGTTTGAAGCGCTCGAGGGCGCGTGCGGCTTGGTGAATCTTGCGGGCTGCGGCGCGCGTGAGAACGCACGCGAGAGTTTGAGCGCCGCATCGGTATTGGCCACGGCCTTGGCGGCCTGTGCCGATGGCCCCAGTGTGTGGCTCCAGGCCGGTTCCCTGCGAATCTACGGCGATGAAAGACGCACCCGCGCGGCCGATGAGCTGACTGCCGCGGGTGAGCAGTCCCCCTCGCAGGAATGGCTCGCGGTGGAGCACGCCATGAACGAGGCCCCGCTCCCCCAAGTCCGCCGTGCGGTATACCGGCTGGGGGCAGTGCTCAGCGAGAGTGCGCGTTCCCGGCGCCGCGTGCAACACCTGGTGCAATGGTCGAAGGAATCGCCCGCCAATCGCACGGGCTGGTTGAGCTGGATTCACGCCGATGACCTCGCCCGGCTGCTGTACTGGGGCCTGCGCATGGAGATCATCGCGGGACCGTACAACGCATGCGTGCCGGAGGCCGTGCCGCTGGATAGCCTGGGCGGCATGAGTGGGAATGGGGTGGCAACACCCTGGCCGGGCGAATCGAACGCCGCACCGGAGTCACTCGTGCGCGCGATGCCGCGGCGTTTTCTCGACATCGCCTATCAGTTTCGCAATGAGGACCTCGCCCAGGTGGTGGGCGAATCGCACGAGGCCAACGCGCCCGGCGAGCATGCGGCCGTGGCCGCGATGCGCTAGGGAGCCGGTCAAGAGGCCTTCCGAAAACAGGGAGTTCAGGCCATGGGCATGCAGGAAGGCATTCACGCCGTTACCGGCGCGTACGGATACTCCGGCAAGTACATCGCCCAACGCCTGCTGGACCAAGGCGCGCGCGTCATCACGCTGACCAACTCCCCCGCGCGCGGCAACCCCTTCGACGGCCAGGTGCCGCCGTTTCCACTCTCGTTCGATGATCCCGGGGCGCTTGCCGAGTCCCTCGCGGACGTCTCCGTGCTCTACAACACTTACTGGGTGCGTTTTAACCACAAGCGCTTCACCCATGCCGACGCCGTGCACAACACCGAGGTGCTTTTCGACGCGGCGAAGCAGGCGGGCGTGAAGCGGATTGTGCACATCAGCATCACGAATCCCTCCGAGGATTCGCCGTTGGAGTATTTCAGCGGGAAGGCCCGGCTCGAGCGCGCCCTTATCGAGACCGGCCTCTCCCACGCCATCCTGCGCCCCACGGTGCTCTTCGGCAAGGAGGACATCCTCGTCAACAACATCGCCTGGGCATTGCGGCACCTGCCCGTGTTCGGCGTTTTCGGCGACGGCGAATACCGGCTCCAACCCATCCATGTCGACGACCTCGCCGCGCTCGCCGTGGAGCAGGGCGCGCGCGAAGACAACGCCGTCATCGACGCCATCGGCCCGGAGACCTTCACCTACCGTGAACTCGTCGCCGCCATCGGCGAGATCATCGGCAAACGGCGCCCCATCATCGGCGTGCCGCCCGCGGTCGGTTACGCCACCGGCGTGATTCTCGGAAAAATCGTCGGCGATGTGATGATTACCCGCGAAGAAGTCGAGGGCCTGATGGCCGACCTCCTCCATGTCGACAGTCCCCCCGCCGGCCAGACCCGCCTCACCGATTGGGCCCGCAAACACGCCGACACCCTCGGCCGCCGCTACACCAGCGAACTCGCCCGCCGCGTGGATAGGGAGTCCGCATACGCGAGTAACTGAGGGGCCGGGCGGAGCCCGGGGACAAGGAGCAATGCCATGCCGCTCCGTGCGGTGACCGGGTCAGCATCGATTAACCACAGAGATCGCAAAGAGCACAAAGAATTCCGCTCTGCGATCTTTGTGTTCTTTGTGGTTAGAAATGTACGGGTGATGAGGCGTCGCGTATCCATCGCTGCCGTGGAACGCGACGGTCCTCCGTGGCAACGAGTGCGGGCTTGGCTGTATGTCCCGCTTGTGCCACGCGGGAGCGTGGCGTTCCACGGAGGCGTTCCCTGATGGCAACATCCTTGCCGCTCGACGACGCATTCAATCGAACGGCCAGAGAGCCCCAGAAAACGGTCGTAGGATCCGGTGATTGTGAAGAATTCCTGAGACAAAGCTCACGGCCACCAGACCCACTTCGGAACAACTATATTCAAAATCGCGTTGACAGCCCGTAGATTTGGTGCAATAGTTAATGCAGCCGTGGTAACGGTGCCATCCCGCGCACCGTGGCCTCGCGCTTCACGATGGCATCCGGAGAGGTGGTTATGGGACTGAGCATCGGCGATAGTGCACGCTCGCTGCCGACCTTTCAAAGCGTAGGCGCTTTGCAGGGCCGCGAGCCCGTGCGCCCACGCCCGGAGGTCCGCCCTGTTGCCTCTACCGCCGCCCAGGCCGAACGGGTGCGTCTGGGTCCCGTGGCCCCGAGCAGCCGGGAGGAGATTGTGCAGGCAGCCTTGCGCGAGCCGGTCAGCTCGCCGGCAGGCGCCGCCGTACGCGCCTTGGGCACCAGTTTCCGCGCACTCCGAGAGGGGCAGCCATCGCTCGAGGAGCAACGCGCCCAAGTGCGCGAGCGCTTCGACCAGGCCCGCGAGCAGGTCTTCGGACGCGAGGGCGAACGGGCCGCCATCCGTGCCGAGCGCCAGGCGGAGGCAACTCAGGCCTCCGAGGACGCCCGCACGCGAACCGTGATCACCCCGGCGGAAACGGCGCCCGCCGCTACCCGCGAAGTTTCTACCCAAGATCGCACCGCGCGATTCACCCCGCCCGAGCGCCCGGAGCCCGTCGCGCCCAATCCGCGCATCCTCCAGCGCTTTGATGAGCCCGCCCCCCCGGGCAGCGTGGATTTGCGGGGGTAGGGACGAGGAAGGGCGGCCACGCCCTCCATCGAATCGGCGCGCTTACTCGGGCTGGTCGGCTTTGTCCTGCGGGGATGGGTGCAACCAACGCTCCAATGCTTCGAACAGCTTTGGCTGTTCCCGGCGGACGACGCGCCGAACATGGCCGTCCATGTAGAGCACGGTCATCTCTCTCGCATGACCGGCGCCGTCGCGAAAGACATTGGTAATGACCACGGGGATGTCCGACTGGGCTTGGGCGGACCCGGCGGGATTGTTGATGTCGGTAATGAGGAAGCGCTCGATGCCCTCGCGCAGGCGGTTGATGGTGCGTCCATCCTCGAGCCGGATATTGGCACGCTCCGGCGGTATGGACGCGACGGCGAAGGCATCGAACATCTCGGGCTCCCGAAGCAGATACCCGGTGTAGACAAAGTGCCGCGCCACGATCCCGTGGGCGGCGTCCCAATCCGGGGGCTCCTGCTCGAGGGCCTCGGTGAGCAGAGCGCGATCCCGTCTTCCCTCGCGCCCCTCGGTGATGAGGATGCCCGGGTCGGTCATGAACTCGGGGTAGATGGTGCGAAGGTCCGGCACCCAGGAACCATCCACGGATACGCTCGGCGGCCACAACTCGCCGCGTGATTCGTTCGCGTACATCTTGAACACGAGCCCGAGCTGCTTCATGTTGTTCTCGGTTGACGCCCGCCGGGAAGCCTCGCGCGCGCGCCCGAGAAGAGGCAGCACGATGAACGCGATCGCCATGATCGCAACGGCAGTCACGACGCCCTCCGGGAACCACGGGAACCGGTATTTCGCGGGGGCCTCGTCTTGTTCCAAAACCTGCGCGATCGCACGATCGGCAAGGCCCGGCGGCGGAGCGGACTCGGGAAGCAGGTCGAGCTGCGCCAACTCCGCACGCGTATCCTCCAGCAGCGCGCGCAGGGCTTCATCCGCCTCCAGGCGACGGTCGAGGTCCTGCCGCTCGGCCTCGGGGAGCGTCTCGAGCAGATAGCGCCGCAGCTGGTCGCGCGTCGCGCCGTTCTCGTGCGATTCCTCGCTCATGCCTCTTTCAACGCCTCCAACAACATCTTGACCGCCGTGTTCATGCGCGATTTCACTGTGCCCTCGGGGATATTCAGCGTCTCGGCAATGGCCGCGTAGGGCATCTCCTCGTAGCGCGCCATCAGAAACACCGCGCGGTGCTTTTCCGGTAGCCGGGCGACGGCCACCTCGAGGCGTTCCGCCGTTTCCGTGGCCTCTACCTGAGCGTCGGGCCCCGGCCCGGGCGCGGGGATTGAATCCGCCAGCGAAACCTCCGGCGTGGACGGATGCGCCGAGAAAATGGACAACATCCGCCGCCGATTCCGATAGCGCAACCTGTCCTTCGCCAGATTCGTGGCGATGCGGTACAGCCACGGCTTGAAGGGCGCATCCAGGCGGAACTTGTGGCGGTGCGTGTGCACCTTGAGAAAAGCTTCCTGGAAAATATCCTCCGCGTCCGCCGCGTCTTGCAGGAAGCGGCGAAGGTAGTTGAACAGGGACGACTCATATCGCCGCACGAGCAAGGCGAAGGCCGTTGCATCATCCGCGCAGACACGCGCCATCAGTTCTTCATCCGTGGGCGCTGACATGGTCTATACGCCTGACATGGTCTATACGCTTGGAAGGGGGAGCAGGTTCATTCCACCCATTGTAGCCGCGCGTGGCGGGCGCGTCGAGAGGACGCAAAAAAAGTGGCGGAGGGTGGGGGACTCGAACCCCCAAGCCCGAAGGCGGCGGTTTTCAAGACCGCTGCGTTACCAATTACGCTAACCCTCCGCAAAAGGGTGGTGGGACGGGTATTGTACCCCGGCCGTTCGGGCGGGTTCCATGGCAGGATGGGCGCGGCCTTGGAGGAGATAGCCGCCATGAGCGTGTAGCGGGAAGCTACGGCGAGACGGCCCCACGAGTGGAGGCCAGGATCAGGTCCGTGACTTCGTGCAGGTCGTCGAGAACGGCGAGGGGACTCAGGGCCTGGAGCTGGGCGCGGGTGTTGTACCCCGTGGTGACGGCGATGCAGGGAACCCCGGCAGCGGCGCAGGCCTTGACATCGAAATCGGTGTCGCCGACAAAAATGCACTCGTTGGGCTGCACGCCGAGATTGTCGAGGGAGCGCTGGACGCACTCCGGGTGGGGCTTGGGGTGCGTCACATCGCCCGGGCCGATGCGGGACTCAAAGAAATCGAGTACGCCGAGGTAGTCGAGGATTTGCTCGGCGAAGGCGCGCTGTTTGGAGGTGGCGAAGCCGAGTTTGAGTCCGGCTTGGGTGAGTTGCTCGACGGTCTCCCGCGCGCCGGGCAGCAGCGTGGTCATCTCGTTGCAGATGGTGCCGTAGTAGGCCCGATAAATGCCCGTGCAGTGGAAGGGGTCCGTGTCCGTGTAAAGCGCGAACTGGTCCTCCAGCACATGGCCGATGCCCGCCGTCAGCACCTCGCGCGGCGGCCGCGGCTCTCCCAAGGCGTCGAAAGTGTGGAAGAACGAGGCGATAATGGCATCGGTACTGTCGATGAAGGTGCCGTCGAGGTCAAACACTGCGGCGCGAAACATGGGGAAACTCCAGTGGGGGTTGCACGGACGGACACGGACGGACACGGACAAGGCAACGGCCATCACGAACCCTACACCAGATTGGACTCCAACTCTGTGCAAGTCCGTGTTCGTCAGTGTAAGTCCGTGTTCCCCCTCACTCCTCGACGGTGACGATCCGCCCCTTGACCTTCACCTTGTTCTGCGCGAGCAACTCGATGGCGCGGGGGTAGAGTTCGCGCTCGGTTTCCTGCACGCGGGCGAAGAGGGTTTCGACGGTGTCATCCGGCAGGACGCGGACGGGCTCTTGAAGGATGATGGGGCCGCGGTCGTACACATCGTCGACGAAGTGGACGGTGACGCCGGTGACCTTGACGCCGTATTCGAGCACGGCGTTCTGCACATGGGCGCCGTACATGCCTTTGCCGGAGAAGGCGGGAATGAGGGCAGGGTGAACATTGATCATGCGGAGATTAAACTCCTCGGGAATCTCGATCAGGCTCATGAAGCCGGCGAGAACGACCAAGTCCACCTGGTGGCGGCGAATGGCGTTCCAGATATCGCGATTGAAGCTGGCGAGGTCGCCCGCGTAATCGGCCCGATTGACGACAATCACCTCGAGTCCGTGCTTCTGCGCCCGCTCGATGCCCTTGGCATCCTTGCGGGAGCTGATCACGCAGGTGATTTCCGCATCAAGCCGGCCGGACTCGATGCGATCGATCAGGTTTTGCAGCGTGGTTCCGCCGCCGGAAATCAGTACGGCCAGTTGAATCGGCATGTGATGTCTTCCTTTTGCGCCCCGCCGCGTGGAGGGCAGCCCCTGCCGCCGTCCTCAGGATTCCCAAAGACCGGTGAACACCTCGGTGGCCGGCCCTTCCTGGTACACATGGCCGTCCTCGGCCCATTCTATCGTCAGCGAACCGTACACGAGGTGCACGGTGACGCGCCGCTCCACCTGCTCGGTAATCATCGAGGCCAACGCGGCCCCGCAGGACCCGCTTCCGCTCGCCATGGTGATGCCGCTCCCCCGCTCCCAGATCCGCATCACGATGTTCTGGCGGTCCTGCACGGTGACAAACTCGACATTGGTGCGCTTGGGAAACTTCGGGTGATTCTCGACCAGCGGCCCCCAGTGTGCCAGATCGACCGCCGTGGCGTCCTCCACGAAGAACACCGCGTGCGGATTGCCGACATTGGCGCAGGTGACCTCCATCGTCGTGCCGTTCACCTTGATGGGCTCGCGAATGACCCTGCCGGCCGGCCCTTCCATGGGAATCTCCGCACGATCAAACCGCGGCGTGCCCATGTTCGAGCGCACGGTGGCCACTTTGCCGCTGCCGTCCAAACGCAGCTCGACTCGGTTCGGCCCGGCGAGGGTGTCGATAACGAAATCGGTCTTGTCCGTCATGCCGCGCTCGAAGACATACTTGGCGAAGCAGCGCAGGCCATTGCCGCAGGTTTCCGCCTCGCTGCCGTCCGCATTAAAAATGCGCATGGCGAATTCCGCCGAATCACTCGGCTGAATGAGGATGATGCCATCCGACCCGACGCCAAGATGGCGATGGCTCATCGCACGCGACAGGGCTGGCGGGTCCTGGATGTCAAAACGGGCAGCATCGATGAAGTGGTAGTCGTTGCCGAGCCCGTGCATTTTGGTGAATTCAATCGACATGAGGGTATCAGCGCTTTCCATGACCGTTACACGGTCCCATGCACATGGAAGTGAAGCTGCGGCCCCAAAAAGGGACACGCCAAGGACTGCCACAGCATAGCACCCCCCGCGGTAGAGCGACAAACGGCGGGGGCGGGCCGGGGGCATTCAGGGGGCCTATCCTCGCCCACCTTCGCCAAGGCGTTTCGGCGCGGGAACCGAGGACGCTCGGCTCCCGGGGTTAGGGAGACACGGATTTCATTGGATTGCAAGGATTGTTCCCGGAAGGTGGTGAGTGCGCCGCCTCCCATCCGTGCAATTAATGGAAATCTGTGTTCGATTCCTGGGGGTTCCGTCTATGCGTCGGGCGTGATTCCCAGCGCATCATTGATGACGAGCTGGACATCCACCGCGCCCACGGAGCCACTGAAGTTTCGGTCGGGATTGAGTCCGGGTGGGATTTCGAGTCCCAATGCGGCATTGATGACGAATTGCACATCGATCGCATCGATAACGCCGTCGTTGTTCACATCTCCCACGAGATAGGGATTGAAATCGGCGATATTCCACTCGTGGATGGCCGGGGTGAGGTTTGTATCCTGCGCGGCGGTGATGCGTTCGCCGTCGGGAGAAAAGGTGATCGCCGTGATGGGATATACACTGTACCGGCGCACTTCCTCGCCGGTATTGATATCCCACACCTGCAGATCTCGATCCTGGCGGCGGCGATCGAAAAAATGGCGGCTCGTACCTGTCGCCAGGTAGCGGCCGTTGGGAGAAATCGCGGCGGCGCCGATAGGGCCGGCATGCTCGGAAAATGAGCGCACCACCTCGCCTGTCTTCCAGTCCCACAGGGTGGCCGTCGAGCCGCTCACGGTAAGGAGGTGGTTGCCGTCCGGGGTGAATTGCAGGACGGGCGAGGCCCCCATTCCCTCGCCAATTTCGCGGACCACCAAGCCCGTTTGCGGGCTTCGCACGGTGACCGCCGGGCCTCCCCCGAAGTTCCATTCATTCGTGATGATCTCGCTGCCGTCCGGTGTGTAGACCATCCGGGACATGGAATCCGTGTTGACGATACCAATGATCTGGTGGGTTTCGAAATCGCGGAACTGCAAAACGCCGTTCGACAGGGCCAGCACGAGTTGCTCGCCGTCCGGTGACCAGGCAATGGCAGTTGCCAAGTTCGACAAACCCTCGATGCGCCGCATTTCCTCGCCCGTTGTTGCGTCCAGAAAGTGGATGGAGCGATCCGCGAAGCTTTGGAGCACATGCCACCCTTCCTGCGTGAACAGGGCCAGCGGGAAATCAATCTCGTGATCGTACAGGGTGCCCAACGGCTTGCTCGAGGCCGTGTCCCATAGCCGCACAGTCGGGTCCCGTTGATTAAAGGAGAACGAGCCTGCCCACCGTTCATGGTCCACACGCCCCGCCGATGCGACGCGTTTGCCATCCGGGGCATAGCGGAGTTGCTCCACCAGGAAATATGCCGGATGTCCGCCGACCGTCCGAAGGTGCTCGCCACTCGTGGCCTCCCACCAATCAATGCGGTGCGTGTAGAGCGACGCAGTCACCACCGTGTCGCCCTCGGGGCCGAAGACACCCGCTGTCGGCCAATAGGCAATATTGAAGCCGTCCAAGCCGAGGATGGACCCTGTGGCGTTCTCCAGTTCAAACAGGTAGCCAAACCCGTCGTAAATGCCTCCATTGGTGAAGGCTTGGGTGCCGTCGGGTGAAGCGACCACCCTGCCAACTCGACCATCCCACGAGGCCCCTTCGGTGATGGGCTCGCCATCCTCCACCCGCCAGACATGGATGCTCTCATTGAAGCCGACGGTAATGGCGCGAATTCCATCCGGGGTGAATGCGACTGCCGATAGTCCACCGCTGTGGCCGTCATATTCAAGGACAATATCGCCGCTCTCTGCGTCCCACAGTCGGGCGGTAGCGTCGGATGAACCCGTGAGGATCTGCGTGCCATCGGGCGAGAAGGCCACGCCGTTCACCGCGGCCTCGTGCCCCTCGAAAGTCTGCAGCAGCGAGCCGGTATCCAACGACCAAGTACGGGCGATGCCGTCGCCGTGACCCGTGACAATCCGCTGCCCATCGGGCGACCAAGCGGCCGAGAGGATCGCCTCGAGTCCCGTGGGAAGCAATTCCACTTGCTCGCCGGTATCCATGCGCCAGAAGCGCAGTCCGTCGAGTGTTCCGGCATGGGATTGGAGCAGGGCCATGAGGACTGCGCCATCCGGCGAGAAGTAGACCTGGCGCACAGTCGACCCCAGCAAGCGGAATGTGTGCAGGTAGGCGATGGTGTCGGCATCCACTACGCGCACCATCTGGCTCCCGCCGATGGCTATCAGGGCGCCATCCGGGCTGATATCCAGCGAGACGACGAAATCCGCCAACTCATATTGTTGTACCGGCTCGAGCGGACCGGCCTCTGCATGGGCGGTGACGGCGATCGAAACGGCCGCTGCCCACACCGCAAGCCACGCCAACCGCATACCCGCGCTTGAGAAAAGTGCCTGCCCCATCATCGTGAATCTCCCTACGCCGATTCCGCCCAATGGATACGCGCCCCTGACGGACCCACCCTCGAGCCGTCACCCACGGAGCTGTATCACCTCCCACAGTATAGGCAAGAGAGCGTGGCGTCAAGAGGATTTGGCATAGCGGATGGAAACACGGCAAATTGCGGGCGTTTATCCTCGCGCGGACGCTTTCCCCTTCGCACTGCGCGCTACGCGGCCGGATTGAAACACGGATTTCAATGGATTGCACGGATTTTTCCGGAAAGTGGACAGTGCGCCGCTTTCCATCCGTGCAATCAATGGAAATTCGTGTTCGATTCCGGGGGCAGTCAGTGCGCGGGCGTCAGGCAGGGAACACGACGCGGGATTTGGTTTGGGTGTAGGGGAAGGCGAGCACGAAGAACAGGAGTGGAGGCATAAATATGACCATAATTGGAATGGTCAACACTGCAAAGAAAAACCATTGAAGACAAAAGGCAACGATACCGCACCGCGGTTCGGGACAATCATTCAACAGTCTTTTCGAATACGCGACCTTCTTGAAATCCGGCACGCTGCGGCGGGCCTTCATAATTTCTGACATCGAAGCGAATGGTTTGACAGCGATCGTGCCATCTGCATCCCTTTCCTGGCGTGCCACCATGTAGAAGGCACATGGGAGGAGTACCAAGCTAAGGGGCGCTGAAAGAATGAGGGCATCCCCTCCACCCATGAACAACAATGCGATGTAGAACCCTGCAAGTGGAGTCGCCAGAAACTGGACCGCCGTCCATCGCCAGTGCTTGTCCAAGTCAACTTGCCCATTCGATCGCAATAGCAGCAACAAGCGGTAGAGGTGATTCCATTCGACGCGATCCAGATACGCGATATCCAATTCGGAGTCATCAGCGATAGTATCTATCTCCAACGCCACAAACCCGAGCGTCGGATCGCTTGAGTTGGAAGTGATGGCATTGATCCGCTCATCAAGTTCGCAACTGTCCATCACCCGATTCAAGAAACTATCCAGCGCGTCCGCCATGCGGTCGCGGCCTTCGCGATCAATCGGCGATTCGTGCGGCGGAATGGGCGATTTTTTGAAGAGGTTCATGGCGGGTTCTCCGGGGGCATTGTCTGCACGGACCTGCACGGACTTACACGGACGGGATCTGTGTGGTGGTGTAGTTTCCGGGTATTACCCGGTGCCGTTCAAGCCTAAGACATGGTTGATGACCAACTGCACATCCACGGCATCTGCCTTTCCGCTGAAGGTCCGGTCCCCGCGCAGTCCGATGGGAATTGGCATTCCCAACGCCGCATTGATGACGAGCTGTACATCCAGCGCGTCGGCGTGTCCGTCGTTATTGACATCGCCGACGATGAAGGGCGAGATATCGGCGATGTCCCACTCGAGGATGCTCGGCCCCGACATAGCGGCCACGACTTGCTCGCCGTTGGGTGAGAAGGTCACCGCGGCGACCGGCCAGGTGACATATGCGCGCAGTTCCTCCCCGGTTTCCACTTCCCATACGCGCACGCTGGCCTCTTGGACGCTTGCCGGGAAGGGAGTGAGGGGGTCGCCCCGTTGACCGGTGACTACAAACTTGCCGTTTGGCGAAAAGGCGAGGCATGTTATTGGCTGATCATGCCCCGTGAATTGCTGCAACTCCTCACCCGTTTCCGTATCCCACAGGTATGCATTCGCGCCATCCATCGTTAGGATGCGTGTGCCGTCCGGAGAAAATGCGACGGCGTGCGACAGCCCAAGGCCGTCGCCGATGTCGCGGATTGGCAATCCCGTGTCACTGCTGCGCAGGCGCGCGTGCACGAAGGGGCCCGCGGATGCGTTCTCGGATGTCAAGATCGCCGAGCCATCCGGTGCGTAGGCCAAGGCCTGCACAGCCCCATTGCCGACGGTGCTGATCACCGCCAGCGTATTGGCGTCGTAGATCCGGATTGAGCCGTCAAGGGCCCCCAGCACGAGGCGTTCGCCGTCGGGCGAGAATGCGACTCCGGTGAATCCAAACTCTAGGCTTGTATGGAAGGCGTGGAGTTCCTCGCCGGAATGCATATCCCATAGCCGGGCGGTGCCGTCGAGGGAGGCCGTGAGCAGCCGCGACCCGTCCGGGGAAAAAACGGCGTAGAGTATGCGGCCCGTGTGCCCCTCGAGCTTGCCCAGGGGCGCCCCGGTCAGCGGATCCCAAAATCGGACGGACGAGTCCGTCGGAGTGAAGATGGGAAGGTCGAATTCGTAGGAATTGTACCCACCGGCCGTCATCAACCGGTCGCCGTTGGGCGAGAACGACACCGCCACGACATTGTCGAGCATCCCGTGGCCGGAGATGTGCCGGATGCGTTTCCCCGTGGCCGCATCCCAGAAACTCAGGCTGTTCGCTTCGGCGGAAATGGAGACAATCTGCGACCCGTCCTGCGTGTAGGCGGCGCCAATCTCGTACGCCAGCGGCCTGTCTTCGTGCGACAACTGGAACCGGCGCTCGCCAGTCGCCGTATCCCAATTCACGCCGATCGGATGGAAAATCCCGACCTGGGTGAGGGCATGTGTACCGTCGGGCGACACCGCCATCAGTTGCACAGCTTGGTTGCGGTCGGTGAAAGCGGTCAGCGCGTCCCCGGTGTCTACATCCCACACAATGGCCGATCTATCCGACGAGGTCGAGACAATACGCTTCCCGCTGCCGAGAAAGGCCACGGAAAGGATGCGGGCCGTGTGGCCCTCAAGGCTGCGCAGCTCGGCGCCGCTTGCCATTTCCCATACGCGCACGGTCTCGTCGGCCGAGCCGGTTGCCAGGTGCGCGCCATTGGCCGAGAACGCCACCGCCCGTACGATGCCGTCGTGGCCGGTGAAGGTGCGCACCAGGGCACCGCTTCCGATGTCCCACAGCTGGGCGTCGTTGCCGATAGCAGTCAACATTTGGGAACCATCCGGTGACCATGCGGCGGAAGTCACGGATTCCACAAAGTTCGGCATCAAATCGATGGGCTCGCGCGTGGCGATGTCCCAGAATGACATGAATTGAAACCCGGTGGCCGATTCCCGCTGCATGGCCAGCAGAATACCGCCGTCCGGCGAGAATGCGAGGGTCTCCACATGATGCTCGATGCCGGGAAAGCTGTGAATGAACGCGCCTGTCTCGGGGTCCATCAATGCCAGCATTTCCGTTCCCCCCACGGCCAGCACGCTGTCGTCCGGCGCGAGTGCGAGGCTGTCCACATTCGCGACATAGTCATAGGTCTGCACAGGGGCCAACACCGCCGCGGCGTGCCCCCCTGCCCATAGCGCGGCACCCAAAACAAACCCCTGAACCCAAGCGTGACGGCCGGAGGGGCACTCCTCTAAAGCCATTGTTCGCTCCTTCCCTACGCGAAAATCGCCCGGTATACCCACTGCTCAAGGCGATCTTGTATGTGTCACTACAATATACCCAAGTGGGTTATCCGTCAAGTTCTATTAGAAGCAATTTAGCACGCACTGACACGGACGAAGCCGGCCCTAATTCCGCTCCAACCAGCTGAGGATGGTCTCGGTTACGAGGTCGGGCTTGTCGTGGTGGGGCCAGTGGCTGGCGCCGGGGATGGTGACGAGCGTCAGGGTGTTGTCGAGCCAGTTCCAGGTGCCGTCGAGGCCGCCGGGGAGCAGGGCGGGGTCGTCGAGTCCGTGCAGTTGCAGGACGGGTGCCTGCACTTTGGGGAACGGGATCGCGCTCTCCTCGTAGGGGGGTTTGGGGTAGTTCTGCTTGTAGTAATGCAGCATCCCCTCCATGCTGGATTTGCCCAAGGCCTCCTTGTACAGCGCCAGCGCGTCCTCATCGCCCCCGGATGGCATCCCGGCGAGCATGTCGACCGTGACGAGGGCATGCGCTCCTTCCATCTGGAACATGCGGGCGTATTCGGATGCCGCCTGCTGCTCGGGGTTGTTGGCCAGCTCGCGCGCGAGGTTGGCGGGGTGCGGCAGGTTGAGAATCACCAGGCGCTCGACCACCTCGGGCGCGTTCATGGCGGTGAACCATGCGATGGCCCCGCCCCAGTCGTGCCCGATGACGGTTGCCTTCTCCGCGCCCTCGGCGCGAATCACGGCGAGTACATCGGAGACGAGCAGGGTCATGTCGTAGTTTTCCTGGCCCTCGGGTGCGTCGCTCTCGTTGAAGGCGCGCAGGTCGAGCGCGGCAACGCGGTAATTCTCGGCGAGTGCGGGCATCTGGTGGCGCCAGGAGTACCAGAAATCGGGAAAGCCGTGGACCAGCACCACGAGCGGACCCTCGCCCATGGTCACATAGTGGATCTTGACGCCGTCGCTGTCGGCGTAGTGGGACTCAACCCGGTCCATGAGGGACTCGGCGTGGGCGGCGGCGAAGCAGAGCAGGCAGGTGGCAATCAGCAGACGGCGCATGGCGAGTACTCCCCGAGTTCGATGCATCGGCGTTTAGCGGTCGGCATTTAAAGGGAGTATAGCGGGTCGTGGGGATTGGGGAAATACCATTGCTGCGTATTTGCCCTGTCTTTGCCGTGGATTTGCGGCGAACTACTCGCAATCGAACCTGCATTAAACACGGGGCAAAAGGCGGGCAACGCCGCGTGCCTTCATGCTGGGGCCGTTGATTGGAGACGGCAACACAGATATGGAGGATTGGAAACATGGCGGGCAAGACGCGTGCGGAGCGATTGGCGGTGCAGGTGCCGGTGGGCATGCTGATGCGATTCGAGGAGGAGCGGGGGGCGTGGCACGAGTCGCCCGCGGAGGTGCGGGCGGCCCTGGCGTGGGGGTCGGACAAGGCCATCCTGATGGCGTGGGTGCGCGCGCGGATGGAGTCGCTGTTGACGGAGCGGGAGCGGCAGTGCATCCGTCTGCATTACTTCGAGGGGCTGCATTACCGCGAGGCGGGCCGTCGGACCGGCACGAATGCCTCGTCGGTGTACCGGGCCGTGGCGCGGGGCATCCGCAAATTGCGGATTGCCGCCGCGGATGACCCGGTGCGCGCGGTGTGGGAGCGGCATGCGGGGCGTGGTGAGAAGTGAGTGGGCGTTGTCGGGCGTTGATGTGGGGTTGTTGGAGACCTATGCCACGCGGGAGCGTGGCGTTCCGCAGGCGCGCGTCGTGGCGAGGTCGGCGCGATGGGTTTGAAGCAGCTGCATGCGTCCGTCTCCCCTCACCCCGGCCCTCTCCCGGAGGGAAAGGGAGTGGGCGCGTGATCCCGTGGATCAACCTGAGTCCCGTTCCGCAACAGGTGCGCGTCTCGGGAACGCCACGGTCCTCCGTGGCAAGAGCGCGGATGAAGGCGTTGATGCCGGGCTCATGCCACGCGGGAGCGTGGCGTTCCGCAGGCGCGCGTCGTGGCGAGGTCGGCGCGATGGGTTTGAAGCAGCCGCATGCGTCCGTCTCCCCTCACCCCGGCCCTCTCCCGGAGGGAGAGGGAGAATGCGCCCGCGATGCCTACCCCGTCGTGGGGCTTGGGGGGCGGGGGGCGACGCGGGCGTAGGCGGGGGCGAGGGCGATGAGGGTGGTGCAGAGTTCCGCGATGCGGGGCTTGAGGGCCGGGTCGCGCAGTTTGCCGTTCCGCACCTGGGACTCGTCGGCGTAGATGAAGCGGGGCACGACGAGGCAGCGATAGTCGAGCATGAGGCTGTTGGCGAAGGGCATGAGGCTCATGTAGCTTCGACGGCCGCCGGCGGTGGAGAGAAGGCCGACGGTGGTGCCGTACCAGGCGCTGCCGGTGAGTTCGAGCAGGTTCTTGGTGGCGGCGCTCACGGCGTAGTTGTAAACGGGCACGGCGAGCAGAACGCCCTCGGCAGCCATGATTTTGCCGGCCATCTCGATGGCCTGGGGGTGCTCGTAGCAGGCGCCGCCATCGCACAGCGGCAGGGAGAGATCTCGCAGGTCGACGAATTCCACGGGGACCGCGGCTTCGTCCAGCCGATCGTACGCGGCTTCGGCGAGTACGCGGCTGTTGCTGTCGGGGTTGAGGCTGCAACTGAAGACAAGATAGCTCATGCGCGGGAATCCAGTGGGCAGGTCACAGGGCCAAATGGGGCCGATTCACCGGGAAACGCCACGCAACCCGCCGTGTATTTCAGCAACTGGCCTAGATGCGCTTGTACACCGCGCCGGGGATGACCTGGCGGCGCTCGGTGAGGACGGCGCCAACGACCTTTTCACGGCCTTCTTTGAGGCTGTGAAGGGCGCGCTGGACCACCTCGCGGCGGGTCGCGTCGGCCTTGATGCAGATGATGATGCCGGTGCACACGCGCGCGGCGTTGATGGCGTCGGAGGAGGCCAACACGGGCGCGGTGTGGATGACGATGCGATCGAACTTGGCCGTCAGCTCGTTCATCATCTCGCGCATGCGCTCGCTGCCCCAGATGTAGGAGGGGCAATCGGCGTGGCTGCCGCGGGTGAGTCGCACGATGTTCTCGCTGGATGCGGAGAGCACGCTGTCGAGCGGGGCGTTGGCGAGCAGGACATCCGTGAGGCCCTGTCCGTTGGCGCTGGCGAAGTCGATGTAGAGAATGCGGGCGGAGGGGTCCGCGGCTTGCGCATTGGCGAGGGCCTCCGCGACGCGGTGCGCGCCTTCGCCATTGACGGAGCTGGTCACGAGGGCCACGGGGGTGGCGCTGCTCTCAACGACGGTGTCGGCCAGCGTGGCGAGGCGCTGGGCCTCGTTCGGGTTGAGCTGGGCCTTGGGCGAGTGGAAGAACGAGGCCAGCGGCGCGATGCCGAGGTAATGCTCGATGTCCTCGGGGTTCTTGAGGCCGTGGTCGAGGTACTCGAGGAAGAAGGCGAGTGCAACGCCGCCGATCACACCCGCGAGCAGGGCAATGAGAAGATTGAGGATGCGGTTCGGGCTCACGGGCTCGTCGGGCAGGTCCGGGCTGGAAGTGACCACGATGTTCGAAATGCGCCGCTCGGACATGGCGTCATTCGCGACGGCTTCCTGCAGCTGCTGCTGGTAATACTCCACACTCTCGGCCGAAACCCGCACCGCGCGCTCGAGGTTGTCGAGCTGGGCGGAAAGTTCATTGATTTCCCGGATGCGCGACTCGATATCGTTCACGCGAACCTGGGTGACGATGCGGGTGGTCGCGACCGCCTCGTTGAGGCGCTCGGTGGCGATTGCAATCTCGTTGTTGACGGCGATCGTCTGCGGATGGTTGGGCCCCTGGCTCTGCTGAATGTTGTTCCGGCGCAGAACCAACTCAAGCAACTTCAACTGCAACTCCGTCACAACGATGTTGTCCGTGCTGCGCGAGAGGGTTTCAATCAGGGTGGCATCCGTTGCGGCGCCCTCGATGACCGGCGACGATTCCTCCAACTGCACGAGCAAACGCTTGGAATCGGTGTACTGCTCGATCAGCAGTTCTTTCTCCACCCCGATGCTCACGAGGCGGTGCTGCTCGACAAACTCCCTGAGGGCGGCCTGGGCCTCGGCCAACGAGGCCTCCACTTGCTCGATCTGGTCACGGAAGAAGCCGGCAGTTTCCTCGGACTTGAAGACATCAATGTGTTTTTGCTCGTAGGCGGCCAGAAGGACCTCGAGGACACGCTTTGCGCCCTCGGCCGTGGGCATTTGCACGGTAATGCGGAGGTTGTGGGTATCGGGAATCGGCTCGACATCAATGGCTTTGGCCAGGTCATCCATGGCGGCACGCTCGGCGTCGGAACGGCTGGCGGGCAGCAAGACGGTCAGGGGGTTGGTGGAGCCAATGGATTGCCCGGCGAGATTGGCCTGCTGCACGACGGTGCGCAGCACATCGTTGCTGTAAAAGAGCTGCATTTCGCTCTTCACATCTTCCTGGCCCATCTGGAACACGGTGGCCCCGCCGCCCGTCCGCACGACGGTGGGAACAACCGAGGTGGCCTCGCGCCCGCGCATGACGCGAATCTCGGCGGCGGCTTCGTAGGTGGATGGCCAGATGAGGTTGCCGGCGAACACGACCGCGACCACGACGATCACAAAGAAGGCAATGAGGAATTTCCGTTTAAACAGGACGGTAAGTACATCCCGCAGGAAAATCTGGCGTTCATCCATGACTTGCGTCCCCCACGGGCGTGCGTTTCGGCATCGCCCGATTCATGTACGGAACGGACTTAGAATCCGAGTCCCAGTTGCGGCGCACCGGTAAATCCGAGGTTGTAATTCAGGTTGCGCGACTTGGTGCGCACCTTCTGTTCGTTCAGGTAGTAAGAACCGGTAATCCCGAGTGAATTGTCGAAGGGCACGAGGTCGTTGATGTACTGCTCGACGAAGAGATTGGCGCGCGAGATCAGCTTCTTCGGCACATAGACGACATCGAAGCTGCGCAGGTAGAAGTCGTTCTCGGTCGAGCCCTGCGTGAGCACCTGGTGCAGGTTCGTCTTGAAGACATAGGGCTTGCCGTCGGGGTTGCGGCGCATCACCAGCACGGAATTCATCCGCGAGGTATTGATGGGGCCCTGCGCCATGATGACGGCCTGCAGCACCGTCGGCGTCGCGGAAAGGGCGTAGACACCGGGGTCGGCCACTTCACCGCCGACATAGATGCGTCCGCCGGTCATTTCGGTCAGGCGGGCGATGACATCCACCGGGTTGTGGATGATATCCGCGGCATCCTCGGTGAGCACGGCGCGCACATCGGCCAATTCAAAGCCGGCGGCCTGGTATTCGCCCAGGCGCGGCACATCGATCTTGCCATCCGGCCGCACCTGCACGACGGCGTCCATGCCGAGCAGGGTCTGGTTCAAGCCGGGAAAGAGAATGATCGAGACGCGCGGGCGATTGCGATAGACGCGCGCGGCCTCTTCCTCGAGGGCGCGGCAGGCCTCGCCAACGGTCAGCCCGGCAATGCGGACATCGTTCTCGAAGCCGGGCAGGCGGATGGCGCCGTCCGGGCGGACGGTGACATCGCGGCTCATGCTCTCCAGCCGGTCGAGGTTGACGAAGTCGACATTGACAGTGATGTTTGGATCGCCTTGTATGATGCCGGTCTGCTCGTACAAGGAGTTGAGACGCGCCTGCAGCTCGCCGGGCGTGAGGCCCGTGGCGACCACATCGCCGATCTGAGGCAGGGTGATCTTGCCGTCCGTGCGGACGGTGCGGATGGAGTTCAGCGGCCAATTGTTCAGGAAACTGATGCCGATCACATCGCCGACATCGATGCGGTACTCGGTCTCCTCGCGGAACCGCGGCGAGAGGCGCACTTCCATGCTGTCGCCCGCCTCGATCCGGTAGTTCCAGTCGATGTCGTTGGCGTGCGCCGTTTTCACGCGGAATTGCAGGTCGATTTCGTCGCCCACTTGAAGCAGATAGGGGTTGTGCTCCCCGCTCATCAGGTCGACCTCTTCCGGCGTGACCTCGCGGGTCTTGCCTTGGGGATCGTATACCGTGATGCCCTTGTTCGCGGTGGCGCACCCGGCGCTGACGAGCAGGGCCAGTGCGAGTGCGAGTGAGCAGACTGTGCGCATGGTTCTCTCCGTACCGCTCACCGGGGTGCGATGTGCCCCGGTGCGTCGTTCTCCGCCAAGAAGATGGTAGTGCGAAGGGTTCAGGAGAACCGAACCTACAAGGCCGTATCGTGGTTTCCCCATGCGTCCCCCTGCCTGTCTACCATCCCGTGCGGTAATTGAACACGAATATCCGAAAATTTGCAACTTTTCTTTACCTCTCGCGTGCCGATTCGCGCGGCCGGGCATCCTGAGGACGCAACCCGGGCGGCGCCCCCGTTGCCGCAACAGGCCGCTGTTTGCCCGGGGCGTAATCCTGCGGACGGGGCGCCTCCAGTTGGCGCTCCTCGCGTTGTTCCTCGTCTCCCAGTGGGTTGAGCGTGCGGCCCTGGGGCAGTGCCCGCCGCTGGAGGGTCTCGTCCAGCCCGCGTACCCGCCCGACGATGCTTCGCTCAATGGTGGCGGGCAGCTCGGCGGGAAAGAGGCTGGTGTCTTGCAGCACGCCCACGGCCATAAGCCCGCCAAAGTGCAGGGCCTCGCGGTCAACGCCCTGCGCGCGCGCGGCCATGCGCTGAAACTCTGCCAGAAGTATTTCCCGGGCTTCGATATCGCGCACGGTGTGGACGACGGCGTAGTCCGGCTCCAGCTCGACGCCTTGAAAGTAGATGCGATAGAGGGTGCCGGGGTTGGAAAGATTGTTCGGCCGCGCGACCTGGAGGACATCCACCCGGACGCGGGCGAGGACGCGCTTGTCCTCGAAGCGGAAGACTTCACCCTCTTGCTGGCGGTGGCTCGGTGCGACGGGCCCGCCGCCCTGCGCGCGGGTGCGCATGGAGAGGAACACCTCGATCTGATTGTAGCGCTGCTCGAGCATGACCTTGTGCTTCTCATCGAGGTCGATGCCGTGGAAGCGGGGCGGATCATAGGCATTCGTCGCGGCGAGCATGGCCGCGACGGCGCAAAGCACAAGTGTTTTGGTGAGATACGAGGTCATGGCGTGTCTTCCGCAAAGACTTGGTCTTGGTATTGGGTTCCCCCGGCCAACTTCACCCCAGACAATACCACACAGCGTTCCAAACGCGTAGGATTTTCGATAATTACGCCCGGCCCGATCACGGAGTCGATCAACTCACTACCCTCGGCGATTTGGGCGTCCGGGGCGACGACGGAGTTCTCTTCACGCCGCGAAAGCTCGTGCAGGCAGCAGGCGAGGAGGTCGTCCACGAAGGTGATGTTGAGGTCCCACTCCACCACGGGCGCAATACGCACGCGGTACTCATAGTCGATGAGAATCTGGATGGAGTCGGTGAGTTCGTACTCGTCGCGCAGGGCGGTGCGGGGCGTGCGTCGGATGGCATCGAAGATGCTCAAGTCGAAGAGGTAAAGCCCGCAGCCCTTGAGGGAGTTGGAGATATGGCGGGGCTTCTCCACGACGCGGCGCACGGTGCCATCGTCGTTGAGGAGCACGGCGAAATTGCGCCGGATCGCGGCCTCATCGGGCTCGTCCTTGACGGCGAGAACGGCGGCGGTGCCGGGCTGCTCGAAGGCTTGGAACATCGCGGGCAAGTCATTGATATCAAAGAAGATATCACCAAGCAAGAGAAGGAAGGGACGATCCAGATGGCGCTCGAGCTGGCCCACGGCATGGGCGATGCCCAGGCGCTTTTCCTGCTCCACATAGCGGATGCGCACGCCGTAGTCCGTGCCATCCGCAAGGGTCTGGGTGATGATGTGGCCCAGATGGCCGATGACGATGACGACATCGGTGATGCCGGCGGCGCGCATGGTGTCGAGCTGGTAGGCGAGCAGGGGCCGGTTGCAAATGGGCAGTACCGGCTTCGGGTGGCGCTCGCCAAAGGGCCCCAAGCGCGAGCCATGGCCCGCGGCGAGGATTACGCCTTGGTATGCGCCGTTCCGGTTCATCGGGTAGGGGGCGTCCTCATGGCGTCAGGGTTATTTGTGGCTGCGCAGGTGGTGGCCTTCCTGGAACCAGGCAACCGTGCGGCGCAGGCCTTCGTCCAGGCTGACCTTGGGCTCCCAGCCGAGCAGATCACGGGCCTTCGAGATGTCGGCCACGACGCGTTGGATTTCGCTGCGTGAAGGGCGCACGCGCTCGGCTTCGCGCTCAATCTGAAGCGGTTTGCCCATGATCTCGGCGATTTTCTCCGCCAGCTGGCCGATGGTGACCGCTTCCTGCGAGCCGAAATTCACCACCTCGCCCTCGACACCGTCCGCCGCGGCCACGCACATGAAGGCCTCGACCATGTCATCGACATAGGTGAAATTGCGGGTGGGGGTGACATCGCCCAGCTTGACCGTATCGGTCTCCAGCAATTGCATGATGATGGTCGGGATCACAAGGAACTGGCTGACGCGGGGACCGTAGACATTGAACATGCGCACGGTGGTGACGGGCAAATCGTAGGAGCGGTAGAAGCTCTCGACGATGTTGTCCGCCGCGAGCTTCGAGGCCGTATAGGGGTTGTGGGCGACGAGCGGGTGCTGCTCGGAGATTTCCTCATCCGGCGTGGCAGAACCATACACCCCGGCCGACGAAGTATGCACGACCCGGCGGCAGCCCTCGTGCCGCGCCGCGGTGCATACATTCAGGGTGCCGGTGACATTCGTCATGATGGTGTCGTCCGGGTTCCAGTAGGAATAGACGACGCTGGTGCTCGCGGCCAGGTGGAACACGGTGTCCACCCCGCGCGAGACGCTCGAGATGAACGCCGCATCGCGGATATTGCCGAAGCAGGGCATCAGCTTGCCGGGGTAATCGTCGTTAAGCTCGGACAAGTGCCCCATGCGTCCCTCGCGGTCACTGAAGACCAACGCACGCACATGGGCGCCCTCCCGCAGCAAACGCTCGGTGAGATAGCTCCCGATGAATCCCCCGGCCCCCGTAACGAGGACCTCCTTGTCATGCCAATCCATGTCCCTCTCCATCCCAGCGCGTAATTGTACACGCAATGCGTTGTCGAAATCGCGTCAATCCCAGAGGTGCTGCTCGTCGAAGTTGATATTCCATGTATCAGCAAGGCCGGGTGTTTGTCTTGAACGAATCCCGATTGTGTTGAGCGCGGCATAGCGCCATGTGGAGTGCGCGAGCTTGCTTGCGCCTTCCGGCCGGGAGCTTGCTCCCGGGCCAAGGCATGGGTAGCGCTTCCAGCGTTCGCCACGCGCTCCGCTTTCACCACGCAACCATGTTCGTCCCGCCCAAGCGAGCTTGGGCGAAGAAGGGCGGCAGCAAGCTGCCGCACTCCACATGGCCTCGGCCTGCGGGTTGGCGCTCATCCTCCCCCCCCATTCCCCGCGGTCATGGCGGCGATCTCGGTGGGGGTGGCGCGGTTGAGCATGGCCTCGAAGATGCGCTCGTATTGGGTGACGACATCGTCCCAGATGTAGGTGGTGCGGACGCGCTCGACGGCGTTGCGGCCGTGTTCGCGCACTTCGTCGGGGTGGTCGGCGAGGTGCTGGAGCTTCTCGCGCAGGTCGTCCACATCCTTGTTCTTGAAGGTGACTCCCGCCGCTGCCACGGCCTCTTCGTTGTAGGCGATATCGCTCACGAGGCAACAATTGCCGGCGCCCATGGCCTCGAGAATGGCCGGGTGCGTCCCCCCGACTTCCATCGCATTCACATAGACATAGGCGTTGGCCCGCAGGGCCGCGTAGATGTCGCCGTATAACGCCCCGGGAAAAAGGATGCGCGGGTCCGTGGTGGATTTCAGGTCGTGGATGAAGTCGTGCGCGAAGGGTGCGCTTCCGACAATGAGGAGCTTCTTGTCCGTTTTCACCTGCTCGAAGGCCTTGACGAGCAGGTGCGGGTTGTTCTCCGGCTCGAGGCGGCTCACATAGAGGAAATACTCGTCCGGTTCGATGCCGAGGGGCTCGAGCAGGTCCTGCCGCGTGCCCCGCTCGACGATGTCCGCCCCGTAGGCGACGAAGGCGGTGTCGAGGCCGTATTTGCCCTTGTAGTAGCGCTGAATCACCCGGCTGTCGCTCGCGAGCACATGGGGCAGCACGCAGGAGATGCGCTCGCTGATCTTGTACCAGCTCTTGCCGGCGAATCCCCACTTCGCGCGCTCCCACTCCAGGCCGTCGGTGTTGAGAATTACCCGTGCGCCACGCAACCTCGGCAGGAGCGTGAATATCGAGTTCGCCCCGTTGCAGAAGTAAGCGATGTCCGCGCTCTTCAGGCAAAAGTGCAAGGAGGAAATCGCCGAATGCGAGAGGGTGTCGAGCGACTTGGTGTGCAGGCTCGGCAAAGTGACCCGCTTGACGCCGCGATACTCGTCCATGTGCTCGCCGTACTGGGACTTCCGGCAGTAGACGGTGACCTCGTGCCCGCGGGCGGCGAGGCGCACGCTGAGTTCCTCGGCAAAGGTTTCGAAACCGCCGTAGTTTGCGGGAATGCCGCGAGTGCCGAGGAGAGCGATGCGCATGGAATCCCCCATGGTAATGCGAAACGGTAAATTATTGACAAATAATACGGCAGTGCATCCGGGCTGTCAAGATGCATTTCGGCACGAACCGGCAGATTCTACCCACTCCCTTGCGGTTCGTTTCAAGTGAAATACATCAACCTGTATCACTAGTGAATCCAGTTTGTTCATGCAATCGGTAGATTTACGCATTTTTCTTATCCAATTTCCCTTGCGCTTACGCCATTGACGCTGCAACACCCCGTGCCTTGCCCATGCGGGACAGCACCCGTTCACCGAACACTACCAACGGAGGCACGGACGCATGGCGGCTTGGTGGCAAGCGTGGGGCAAACAGGATTCTCAGACGGTGGCGCACCGGCCACCGGCCGAGCCGTTGCGGGCGGTGTCGACACCGGAGGATCTCTCGGCGATGGCCTCGGCCTGGCGGAGCTTCATCCCGCTGCCGAACGGCACGCCGTTTGAGATGCTGCGGGTGTACCGATTCCTGCGGGACGCGATCCCGGATGTGTCGGATGCGGTGTGGACCTGGAAGCGGCTGTGCCAGTCGGGCTACGACATCGAAATCGTGGGGGCGTCGTCCGGGTTGGCCCACCGGCGGGCGGAGCGGTTGATTGACGGCCTCAACAAGCGCGCGAACAGCGGCGACAACGGCATGGACGGCCTGCTGGATGTGATTTACGGCTCGCTGTTCACCTACGGGGCGGCGGCCTTGGAGATCGTGCCGTCGCAAAGCCGCGAGTCGATCCACGATGTCGTGCCGGTGGATGTGTGGACGGTGCGCTTCCGCCGCGAGGAGGACGGGGCGCTCCAACCGTATCAGGTGGTGGATGGCCACGAGGTGGCGCTCCCGCGCGAGCGGTTCATCTACCTCGGGCTCGACCGCGACGGCACGAACCCCTACGGCCGCTCGATGCTGCGCTCGATCCCCTTCGTGGTGAAGATTCAGCAGCGCCTGCTGGAGGACATGGCCAAGGCGACGCACAACGCGGGCTGGGCCAAGCTGCATGTGTCGTACACGCCGGAGGAGCGCCAGCGCGGCGAGAGCGCGGAGGCCTACGAGCAGCGGATCGCGTCGAACTTCGACTCCTTGCGCGAAAAGCTCGGCGGACTCGAGACGGACCAGAACCTGGTCACCTACGACAATGTGAAGGTGGACCTCGTGCGGGGCGATCAGCGCGCGCAGGTGTTTTACGAGAATCACAAGGTGATCGAGGAGCAGGTCATCACCGGGGTTCACCTGATGCCGATTCTCATGGGCCGCAACTACGGCACGACGGAAACCTACGGCACGGCGCAGTTCGAGATCATCAACCGGCAGGCGCGCGCGGTCAATCGGTCGATCAAGCGACTGCTCGAGCGCCTGTACAACTTCGAGCTATCCCTGATGTGGGGCGAAGCCGAGGCACGCGTGCATATGCGCGAAAACCGCACGGTGGATGTGATGAAGGAAGCCTCCGCCCGCGGCCGCGAAATCGCCAACGCACTGAAACTGCGCGATGCGGGGCTGATGGATGAAGACGGCGTGGCGCGGGAACTGGGGTTGATGAAGAACGATTCGAACCGCAGATAAACACAGATGAACGCTGATGCTCAAGGACCGAGTACAACGCGCTTCACCTGTACGCGGGGAGTCCCGAAATTGAGGATGAGTCCTCGATGGATTCTTGTGGCCCGCAGGTAGTTCAAGATCTGCGCCATGTGGATCTCGTCGATGGTTTTTGAAGCTTTCAATTCGACGACAAGCTCATCCTCGACAAGCAGGTCTGCGTAGTACTCGCCCACTTGGATGCCGTCGTAGAAGACAGGAGTTGGATGTTGTTGGGCTACCGCTATTCATTGCTTCCGCAGCTCATGTGCGAGCGCGTTTTCGTAGACACGCTCGAGAAAGCCGCTCCCAAGCGTATTACTGACGGTATAGGCGCAGCCGATCACCTGGCCGGTCAACGCGTCGTCATTGGAGGATTTGTTGTCCGTGTTCATGTTCGTTCACTTCCCAACCTGACACGATTGGAGCGTATCAGAATCCATTGAAACCGCGCATGGCGGGAGATGATTTGCTTCCGATGACGATTAGTCGAACCGCTGTCGAGCCCACATTTCAAACTGACGCCGGCTCGTATCGGACGATTCATCCGTGTTCATCTGCGTTCATCTGTGGTTCATGTAGAAAGCCTAACATGGGAGGTTTGCCATTGCATTACGATCCATTTCTGTTTCATTGCGAAGGCCGCGTCGTCGGGTTTCGGCGGCGGGCCGCCGAGAACGACGCGGACGGCACGCTGGCGGCGGTGAATCAATTCGCGTTGCGGCCGCTTGGGCCGGACGACTTCGCGGTATTCACGCTGGACCTCTGCCACAACCAGGTGGATAAGCATCACAGCCGGTTTCCCGAGGAGGAACTCGAGAAGATCGCCGCGATGGTGCCGGGGCGTCCGCTGATGGAGCGGCACGACATTCGCGGCGCGTTGCCGCGGGGCACCTTCTTCCGCGCGCGCCTGCATCGCGAGGGCGAGCGGGTTTCCGTGCGTCCGGATGTGTATGTGCTGCGTACGGCGGAGAACGAGGCGTTCATCGCGAATATCGAGGGCGGGGTGTACCGGGAGACCTCGATCGGGTTCGCGTTCGCCAAGCCGGAGTGCTCGGTGTGCGGTAAGGACATCCGCGCGTGTCCGCATGTGCCGGGCGAAACCTACGACGGCAAATCGTGCCACTACCTCCTGCGCGATGTCCTCGAGGTGATCGAGGGTAGCGTCGTGGCGAGTGGCTCGCAGGGCACGCAGTTCGTGCCGGTGTCGGAAGGCTTGGCGGCGGCCAGGGGCGGTCTGAGCCAGGTGTCGGGCTGGTCGAAGCGGGTACTGGCGTGGTGCGAGGAGTAATGGCGATGAACGAAGCAGGACGCGAGCGCGTGTTCGAGCGCGTGGCGGAGGTGCAGTTCAAGAACCTGCACAACGATTTGGACGAGTTGAAAACGCGCGTGCGTGGACTCGAGGAAAAACTCACCCGGGGCGTGATGCTCCTCGTCGCGAACCTTGCCGGCGTGGTGGTGATGCTCGCGCGCGAGCTGATGGGCGGCTGAGGCCGGAAAGGAGATTCCATGCTCTGGCGAATGACGAGCGAAGCAATCGAATCGGGCGGTGAATACGAGTCCGCGGGGCGCTTCGTGTTGCAACGGCACACGGACGATTCCGGTCCGCACCTCGATCTACGGCTCGAACACGGCGCCTTCCTGGTCGGCTGGCGGATCGAGGAGGGGATGGACGAGGGCCCGAGTCTGGCCACGGAAAAAATGCCGCACCCCTTGCGCTGGCTGGAGGAAGACGGCGCGGTGGAGCGAATCGATGCGGGCGCGTATGCCTGGGTCGAGCGCGGGGCGCAACGGCGCGTGCTGATTCTGCAGGGAACGCATGGCGCGCGACGCATCACGGCGGAGCGAATCGAGGGGTTTGACCCCGGCGCCGCGGCCGCCTTGGTGGAAACGATGGACAAGGCACGCGTGCCGCTCGAACGGCTGCCGCTGTTGGTTGAGGAAGGACTGACCGCGCGGCGCAGGGCGGTGGCTCGCCTCATCGGCCTCGGGCGCGAGCTGGACGGCGATGCCTTCGATGCGGACCTGACGAAACGGATGCTCGAGGGCTTGACGCTGAACGAAGTCCACGCGCATCTACGGGCATTCGAGGCGCGATTCGACGCGCGCTACCCACCGAGGCCGGTGTCGCAGCCGGAATGCGAGGAAACGGAAACAGACGCGCGCGCGGGCGAGGCCTTGGCCATCCTGCGTGCATGACAGTGGAGAATGACTCATGGCAACGAGTGCAATCGGCGGTCCGGTGACGGAACTGATCCTGACTTGCGTGACGCCCGCCGACGGCGAGGTGTCCATTGCGAAGGGCGACGCGGTTGCGTTGACGGGCGACTACGAGGTCGCGCATGCGGACTCGGCGGACGACCCGATTTTCGGCCAGGCCCTGGCGGATGCCAACAGCAACAGCGAGGGCGTGCCTGTGAAAGTGCGCGGTGTGTGCGTATTCACCTACACCGGCATCGCACCAACGGTGGATGGCGTCAGTGGCGTGACGGCCTCGGCCACCGCCGGCGCCGTGCAGGCCCCGGACGAGAACGACGGCGTCGGTATCGTGCTCGCCGTCGACGAGGCGAAGAACGAGGTGCATGTGCTGATTTAGGCCTGAGGCCTGAGGCTTTAGGCTTGAGGGATGTGGCGTATGTCCTGATGTGCCCGGGTCTCCCGACCCGGGCTGGGCTTTGGGGATGTGGCCGGTCTCTGACCGCGCCACTCTTCCGACCGTAGGTCTCCCTGGCCCGGGTCATGCTGGAGGTGTTTGGAGACCTTCGGTCGCCGGAGTGGCTCGGTTCAACCTTCGCCAAGGCTACGGCCCGACACGCTGGAGACCGGCCACATCAGAATCGGGTGACCGGCCACATCGGAGTTTTGAGACCGGCCACATCAACACAAAAAGGAGAAAAACCCATGGCGGTTTTGGATGAACGCGTGCGTGAGCGCGTGGATTTTTTGAGTCAGCCCGCGGATACGCTGCGGGGCATCAAGGGGCGCGGATTGTATGAGACGCTCCACGGCCTCGGCCTGAGCCATCAGCAGTTTTTCCGCGCGCTGGACACGAACACGGCGGATTACTGCGCGCAGGAGTTCGGGGTAGACATGGGGCGCATCACGGTCGAGCGCTTCTTCGGGTCGGACCCGAACGCGAAGTGGTTGTTCCCGGACATTGTGCGCGAGGCGGTGGTCGAGGGGATGCGGCGTGGTCCGCGTTACCCCGAGCTGATCGTGCGCGATGAGGCGGTGAGCGGCACGCACTACGATGTGCCCTTCGTGGAGGAAAACGAGGACGAGGAATCCCTGCGCGGCGTGGTCGAGGGCGCGGCGATTCCCGAGTCGGAAATCACCTACGGCAACCGCACGGTGAAGCTGCACAAGCGCGGCCGCGGCGTGATCGCGTCGTACGAGGTCATCCGCCGCATGTCGGTGGACATCCTGCGCGTGCACCTGATGCGCATCGGCGCGCGTCTGGGGCGTCACTTGGATGCGCAGCTGGCGATGGTGCTGGCGGCGGGCGACGCCTCGGGCGAGACCACGCCGGTCGAGGTCGACACGGCCACGCAGAACGAGTGGGTCTACGCGGACCTCGTGAAGGGCTACCTGCGGCTGATGGTCGAGCACGGCTTCACGCCGACGCACATGCTGGCGAACGCGGACCTGGCGCAGACGATTCTCAACATGACGGAGTTCAAGGATGCCGCCCTGTTCGACTCGGTGCGCTCGGGCGCGTTGCCGACGCCCTTGGGCACGACGCTGGTGCCGATGGTGGACCAACCCGCCAACGCGTTGACCATCCTCGACCGCAACTACGCCGTGCAGAAGGTGACCGAGCAGGACCTGCTGGTCGAGAGCGACAAGCTCATCAACCAGCAGTGGGACCGCACCTACCTCACCGTCGTGACCGATTTCGCGATCGTCTACGACAAGGCGCGCGTGGTCGTTCGCAGCGACTGGTCGTAATCGGGCTTGATGTGGCCGGGTCCCGGTTTGATGTGCCCGGGTCTAGGTTTGATGTGCCCGGGTCTCCCGACCCGGGCACTCCGGGCCTGCCGCGACGAAGCTTCACGCGAAGGTGGGGGACCGACGGTCTCCCTGTGCGGGGCCACACCCGAAAGCTTATGGAGACCTTACGGTCGGAAGAGTGGCTCGGTCTGGAGACCGGCCACATCAGCGGGAGCCGAGCGTCCCCGCGAGGATGAGCACCCTGAATGCCCATTGCTCGCCCCCCTTCGCCAAAGGGCTACGGCGCGGGACCCGAGGACGCTCGCCTCCCGGGTTGGCGTCACCAAACCAAAGGAAAAGCACTCTCATGCCTGCATTTACCGACGAACAACGAGTCCGAAGCCGCTTCATCTTGCCGGAGGAGGCCTCGCTGCCTTCTGAATTGATGGCGCCGCTGATCGCCGATGCGCATGCGGTGTTGTTGACGGAGCTGGACCCGGCCTTTGCCGAGGCGGACCCTGCGCCGGAGGTGCTGGTGCTGGGCGAGACGCTGCTGGCGGGGGCGCGGGTGTTGCGGGCGTTGGCATCGCATGAGGCGCTGCAACAGCGCGCGCAACGCCTTGGCTCGCAGACGCTGCAACCGGGTGGCCGGGCGGAGGCCCTGCGTGAGACGGCGCGCCTGGCGGAAAGCGAGGCATGGCTGCTGCTCGCGCCGTATCTGCGGCCCAAGGCCATGAGGCGGCCCGCCGATGCGAGTGATTCGCAGCCGGTGCTGGGCGGGGCGTGAGCAATGGCCATTCAACTGGATTCCCTCATGCTGGACCCGCGCACCACGGGTGTGCGCGAGCAGTTGGAGGAGGTTGGAGGCAGGCGCGAGCGCCGCGTGACCCTCTCGGGCGTGTTCGAGTCGCTCGCGGATCGGGCGGCGGTCGAAGCGCAGCTCGACGCCATTCTCGCGGCTGCCTCGCAGGAGGATTTTAATTGCGCGCTGTCCTTGCGGCCGGGACGGCGCCTGTGGGTGCGGCGGGATCAGTTCGTGCGCGAGGTCGTTACATGGCCGGTGACGGGCTCGTACTCCCTGCGCCTGCTCGCGCGCGAGCCGGTCGAGGAGGCTGAGGTGGAGTCGAGTGAGTCGGGCGCGTTTTCCACGCTTCCGCATGGCATTGCGTTGGAAATCGGGGGCAATGCGCCGTCCCCATTGCGGATTACGCTCGAGGCCGGGAGTGATCTGTCGGCGCCGTCCTTTACCGATGGCGAACGCACGCTCTCGTACGACGGGCTCGTGCTCGAGGGCCACACGATGGTGGTCGACGGCGTGGCGGGGTGCGTGTGGCTCGAGGGGGAAGACATCACGCCCTACACGATGGGCCTCTTCCCCAGGCCCGCACCGGGCAACGCCACGCTGACTCTTTCCGCCAATGGCGATGACCCCGCGGGCACCCTAAGCGTCGCCTGGCGCGACCGGTGGTGGTGAGCGCGATGGACTATTGCATCGAGGTGTTCGACACGCGCGGTCTGCGCATCGGGAAGTTCGATCGCGTGCCGCTGCTGGAAGCCACGCGCGCGACGCCGGACGGTCGCGACACCATTCGCGGCCTGTTGCCCATTGGTATCGATTCGCTCGGGGTGGACTACCGCGTGCGCGTCACGGTGGGCGGGCAGTTCTTCTGTGAGGCCCCAGTGGTTCGCGTGTTGCCCGAGTGGAGCGACATCCGCAAGCTGATTCTCGACCGCTATGTCTCGTTCCATGAGGTCGTCGGCTTCGAGGCGGAAACCCGCTTGCGGCCGGGAAACACACGCACCTACGGGGCCTTCCACGACGAGCCCATCGACGCGATCGTACGGGCCGTGATTAATCGCGCACTCGGGCCGATTCACTACACCGTGTTTCATCAAGCCTACCCGGACGGGGCCATCCGCGAGTGGCAGAAGTTCTTGTCGCGCCGTTCGTCGGAAAACGAACTCGAGGTGGGTGGCATCAGCGAGGGTCAATGGGTCTCGACCCCACGGCTGGATGTATCCGCTGCATTCGCGAAGGACGGCGACACCATCGCGGGCATCGTGGTGGACGGCGAGCCGTGGCCGGACCTGCGCATGATGATGATCGACTCGGAAGAGACGAGCCTGAACAGCCATGCGGTGAGCCGTCACCCCGAGGTGGCGGACTGGGACGCGGCGCGCTACAACCGCAGCGGCTACAAGCGCACGGCGGACGAGGCCACGGCGGCCCTGCAGGACCTCATCGACACGCAGGGCATCGACCACATCGAGTTGAACCCGCACCGCGACGCCACGGGGGCCTTCGACGACCGCGTGGATGCCTTCGGGCGCTACCTGGGCTGGGCCTACGGCGGCGGACGGTGCTTCAACGCCGCGATCGTCGAGCTGGGCCTCGCGGATGTGTTCCTCTGGCGAGACGGGCGATTCCACGAGCCCTCGATGGAATTGAAGGACTATTTTTCGTATCGCGGGCCGAATGAACACTCCGTCGCGGCGGCCCCGGCGGTATTGCGTGCATTCGACACGGAAGCGGGCGTGCTGGAGGTGCTGGCCGCGCTGGCCTATGCCGCGGGCGGCTACGGATTCACGGTATCGCCGGACCTGGCCGTCAGTTTTCAACCGCTGGATGTCGCGGCTCGCGTCGTTCCGTTTGACCCGATCCATACCGGCGTGCAATTCGGCACCAACGGCGCCCTGCTGACCAATGCGATTTACTTCGAGGGGCATCCCGTCACGGGCCTCGTGCAATCGACCTATTCACGCTCGGCAAGCGTGTCGCGCCACGGATGGCGCCCGCGCTGGTGGAACTACTTCGCGGTGTCGTTGGAGGAGGATGCCGCCCGGATTGCCGAGGGGCTGCTGGATGATCTCGCGTATCCCGAAGTCATCGGCGCCGTCACCTTCCTACACGGCGATGAGCGCGTGGAGGTGGGGCATTTGCTGGAGGTTCGCGATGGCAACCTGCGTGCCTTGGACCCGCCGCTCGAGGGCGCATGGGGCGGCCGCTTCGAGGGAATCCTCACCGGCCGCGTCATGGAAGTGACGCACCGATTCCAAGGACGCTCCGTGCGCACGACAGCGACGCTCGGCGGCCCCCTGCGAAGCGTGGCCAACCCGCTGAGTTTCATCACGCGCCAGCAGCCGGACGCGGCGGACCTCTTCCTGTTTCGGTTGGACGCCCCCGGCGTCGGGCTGGACTTGGGCTTCCGGCTGGGGTAGGCGAGTCTCTAAAAAAGTTCCAGGGCATGCTTCGGTGGCAGAAAATTGTGACCAATCCCCTTCAAATCCCCCTCGGTCCCCCTTTGCTAAAGGGGGAGGAATGCGGGCGGATTCAAATGCGGAGCGCGACCGGAAAGTCCTTGGATTCAAGTGGGTTTCGGGCATCACCGTTGCTTCTGCCCATAGTAAAGCGCACAAAGTCCCCCCCTTTGGAAAAGGGGGCAGGGGGGATTTGAATGAGCTTGGGCATGGATTCCTGCAGACCGAACAATCTCCCGAGACTTTTGGGAAGGCCCCCAAGGGGAGAGGGGGCATGCGCGATACGCGGCGTAAGCGCGGGGGCGCCTTCGCCTGAACTTTTGGAGAAAACAACGATGATTGGAAACGCATACCCCAAAACCAGCTGGGTGCACGGCGAACAACCGGTGGCCTCGGCCAAATTGAACACATGGGACAACCGCATCGAGGCGGCGGTGGCTTTGGCGTTCCTGCTGCTGCACCACGCATGGGGCGGCGTGAATGGCGTCGTCTCCGGGGCCACGGACGATGACTTGCTCGTCTCGGAGACGGAACCGGCCAGCATGAGCGTGTCGGTCGCCACCGGATACGCCATGATCAACGGCGAGCCGTTTCACCTCGCCACGCCCGCCACGGCGGGCCCGATCACGGCGCCGACAACGCACCCGCGCATCGATATCGTGCAGGCGCGCCTTGCGAACTGGTCCATCTCCATCAAGCCGGGCGTCGAGGCGGCCTCGCCCGTCGCGCCGCAGGCGGATGGCGACGCCATCGTGTTGGCGGAAGTCTTCGTGCGCCCGGGCGCGACACTCATCCTCGACGCGGACGACAGCACGAACGGATACCTGACCGATGCCCGCCACACCCTCTAGCGGCCGCAACGCCGTGCGCCTGATGACCCTGCTCGACGGCGAGTGGGTGTCGCACTTCCGCCTGCGCGAGTTCGAGAATCGCGAGGGTCTCGCCATGGTGCACGCGAGCGTGTTGGAGTCGCTGGAGCGCACCCGGCGCGACCTGGGCGCAATGGCCGACGAGGAAGTCTGGATCATCATTACGAATGCGGTGCGCACGCAGGCCGACCTTGAACGGCTGGCAGCACGCCTGGGCTGGGTGGACGAAGGCGGCCTGGTCTCAAGGAACTCGCGGCATTTGGCTAAGTTCGGCGGCATCGCGGTGGATATCGTCGCCCGGGTGGCGCGCACGCACCGGGCGATCCCGCAGCGGACGCTCGGCGCGGTGTGCCGCCGTCATTTTGACTTCGTCAAGGATGACTACACCGACGGGCATGTACACGCGGACAACCGCGAGCGCGCCGCGTAGCGGACACCAGGCTCCAAGAACAGGGCGAGGGCCGCACCCCGGGTGGGGTGCGGCCCTCGTGTCGTTCGTGGTCTAGCCGCGACTACCGAAGGAGCGTGAGCGCCGTCTGCGGTACGACATTGGCCTGCGCCAGCACCGAGGTGCCGGCGGTGACCAGGATCTGGTTGCGCGTGAAGGCGATGGTCTCGGAAGCGATATCCGCATCACGGATGAAGCTTTCCGAGGCCGCGCTGTTTTCACGCTGGATATCCAGCGTCTGGATGGTGAATTCCAGGCGATTCTGGATGCCACCGAGCGTCGCCCGGCGGGTGTTGATGTTGCCGATGGCCGTGTCCAGCGTCGTCAGGGCCGCCTGTGCGAGCGGCTGCGTGCTGATGTCGAGCCCGTTGATCCCGATCTCGTTGGAGCGTGAGCGGAGCGTCGCGAAGTCAATCGTGATCGTCTGCCCATTGCGTGCCCCCACCTGAAGCGATATGGAGGCCGCGGCCCCCGTCAGGTTGAGCACATTGACCCCGTTGAACTCGGTGTTCGAGGCGATGGCATCGACCTGTGCGATCAGCTGCGTCACTTCGCCCTGGAGCGAGGTGCGATTGGCCGCCGACAGCGTGCCGTTGGCCGATTGTACGGCCAACTCACGAATGCGCTGGACGATGTCCGACATGGTGGCCAGGCCGCCCTCGGCGGTCTGCACCAGGCCGATGCCGTCCTGCGCGTTGCGCGAGGCGACCGCCGTGCCGCGCACGACCGAGCGAAAGCCCTCGGCAATGGCGAGACCGGCCGCGTCGTCACGCGCCTTGTTGATGCGCAACCC
>ERZ869909.283-NODE-283-length-70922-cov-5.233834_pt1 | contig 70922 bp, 70 predicted proteins | sample MGYA00520892_ERZ869909 | MGnify/ENA primary metagenome ERZ869909 (study PRJEB32215, sample SAMEA104723947) | bioreactor metagenome | biome: bioreactor; feature: anaerobic bioreactor; material: water | place: China | collected 2015-03-12 ...
AACAGGGCGGCCAGCGTCACGTCGATGACGATGAGCGTCGTGGCGATGAACGCCACCTCGCCGCCGAGCAGGCCAAAGCCCGAGTCGATGTAGCGGGTGAAGACCCCGAGAAAATTATCAATGACACCCGCGCCGCCCATGCTTCATCGCCCTTCTGTCGATAGCGGAGCGGCAGGTGCGGGCGAGCGACCGAGGAAACGATCACGGGTTTCGGCCCAGACGCGCAGGCAGTCTGCATCGCCGGCCGCCTGCTGCCCGAGTTGCTGGCAACGGCGCTGACCCTCGCGCAGCGGGTCGTTTTCCACCAGCCAGGCCACCGCCTGCTGACGCGCCTGAATGGTGTTCAGGCTGCGCGACGGCCCGGCGATGCGGCGTTCCAGCAGCCGGGCGCCACCGGCGGTCATGGTCATGTCGATGGCGCCCAGCAGCGACCCCTCGCGCCGCCCGTCCATGGAATGCGTCAGTTCCAGATTGCGCCGGGTGGCGGCATCGATCTGCATCACCCCGCCGGCGGATTCGCGCATCGGCGGGCGCAGCAGCGGCATCTGGCCACGCTGCGTCAGGTCCAGATATTCGGCCAGCGCACCGAGCGCCGAAACCTCGGCCCGCTCGAAATTGCCGAAACCGTCCAGCGTGCTGACACCAAAGAGCGCACAGAGCCGTTTCTGCCCGCCGGTGCTGTCGAAACTGGCGCGGGCCAGCGGGCTGAGCGCCAGACTGAAATCCTCGGCCAGCGCGCGCAGTTCCGGCTCCATCTCGGCCATCACCACCAGTTCGCGCGGGGCCAGCCGCGCCAGTTCCGGCGCCAACCGCAGCCGCGAGCAGCGCATCACCCGCAACTCGCCGGTGGAAATATCGGCCCAGGCCAACGCGCCCTCGTCGCGCAGCTCGGCATAGGCGGCAAGAAAATTGTGCCGCCGGGGCTCCAGCAAACTGTCCTCGGTCAGCGTGCCTGGTGTGACCAGCCGCACCACATCGCGTTTGACCACCGATTTGGCGCCGCGCTTCTTGGCCTCGGCCGGGTCTTCAAGCTGTTCGGCGATGGCGACGCGAAACCCCTTGCGGATCAGCGTCAAGAGATAGCCCTCGGCCGAATGCACCGGCACGCCGCACATCGGGATATCCTCGCCCAGATGCTGGCCGCGCTTGGTCAGCGCGATATCCAGCGCCGCAGCGGCGGCCACCGCATCCTCGAAGAACATCTCGTAGAAATCGCCCATCCGGTAGAACAGCAGCGCATCGGCATATTGCGCCTTGATCTGCAGAAACTGCGCCATCATCGGCGTCACATTGGCGTTCTGCACGGTCACATCGGCTCTCCCTGGCTCGTCGGCGCGACCCTACAAAACCGCTCCGACCGCGAAAAGCCGATTTTGCCATGGTTGTTCTGCCCTCGCGCCGGCGCTATGCAGAAATCAAGAGGGAGGAGCGCCGCCAATGACCCGTAAATCGAAAACCACGCCGGAAGAGGCGCTTGCCTATCATTTCGAACCCGTGCCCGGGAAGTTCGAGATTACCGCCTCGAAGCCCATGGCCACGCAGCGCGACCTGTCGCTGGCCTATAGCCCCGGCGTGGCGGTGCCGGTGGAGGCGATCGCGCGCGATCCGGGCCTGGCTTATGACTATACCACCAAGGGCAACATGGTGGCGGTGGTCTCCAACGGTACGGCCATTCTGGGGCTGGGCAATCTGGGTGCGCTGGCCTCCAAGCCGGTGATGGAGGGCAAGGCGGTGTTGTTCAAGCGCTTCGCCGATGTCAACGCCATCGATATCGAGCTGGATACCGAGGATGCCGAGGAGATCATCAAGGCGGTGCATCTGATGTCGCCAACCTTCGGCGGCATCAACCTTGAAGATATCAAGGCGCCGGAATGTTTCATCATCGAACAGCGGCTCAAGGAACTCTGCGACATCCCGGTGTTTCATGATGACCAGCACGGCACCGCGGTGATCTGCGCCGCGGGGCTGATCAATGCGCTGGAGCTGACCGGCAAGCGCATCGAGGATGTGAAGATCGTGCTCAACGGCGCCGGGGCAGCGGGCATCGCCTGTCTGGAGCTTTTGAAGGCGATGGGCGCGCAGCAGGACAACTGCATCATGTGCGACACCAAGGGCGTCATCTGGCAGGGCCGCACCGAGGGCATGAACCAGTGGAAATCGGCCCATGCCGCGCGCACCGAGGCCCGCACGCTGGAAGAGGCGATGGTGGGCGCCGATGTCTTTCTGGGGGTTTCGGCCAAGGGCGCGGTGACGGCGGAGATGGTCGCCAGCATGGCCGAAAACCCGGTGATCTTTGCCATGGCCAACCCTGATCCGGAAATCACCCCCGAGGAAGCCCATGCCGTACGCGCCGATGCCATCGTCGCCACCGGGCGCTCGGATTATCCTAATCAGGTCAACAACGTTCTGGGCTTCCCCTATCTCTTCCGCGGCGCGCTCGATATCCATGCCCGCGCCATCAACGATCAGATGAAGATCGCCTGCGCCCGGGCGCTCGCCGAACTGGCGCGCGAGGATGTGCCCGATGAGGTGGCCATGGCCTATGGCCGCAAGCTCAGCTTCGGGCGCGATTACATCATCCCCACCCCGTTCGATCCGCGGCTGATCTATACCATTCCGCCGGCAGTGGCGAAGGCCGGCATGGATACCGGAGTGGCGCGCCGGCCGATCATCGATATGGAAAGCTACCGGCTGAACCTGAAATCGCGCATGGACCCCACCGCGAGCATCCAGCAAAGCCTCTATGCCCGCGCCCGCCAGGCACAATCGCGGATGATCTTTGCCGAGGGCGATGACGAGCGCGTGCTGCGCGCCGCCGTTTCCTATCAGCGCGCGGGCCTTGGCAAGGCGCTGGTGGTCGGTGTCGAGGAGGATGTGCGCCGCCGGCTGGAGGGCGCGGGGCTGGGTGATGCGGTGCGCGAGCTGCAGGTGGTCAATGCCGCCAATACCCGCCATCTCGATACCTACAAATCCTTCCTTTACAATCGTTTGCAGCGCAAGGGGTTCGATCAGAAGGATGTCCACCGCATGGCCTCGCGCGACCGGCATATCTTTGCCGCGCTGATGCTGGCGCATGGTCATGGCGACGGGCTGATCACCGGGGCCACGCGCAAATCGGCGCTGGTGATGGACATGATCAACCATGTCTTCGACGCCCGCGCGCAGGATGGCGCGGTGGGTGTGTCGGTGCTGCTGCACAAGGGCCGCATTCTGCTCATTGCCGATACGCTGGTGCATGAATGGCCCGACGAGGCCGATCTGGCCGATATCGCCATAAAGGCCGCCGGGGTGGCGCGCGGGCTGGGGCTGGAGCCACGGGTGGCTTTCGTCAGCTTCTCCACCTTCGGCTACCCCGATTCCGAGCGCGCCTCGAAGATGCATCGCGCCCCCGAGGTTCTGGACCGTCTGAAGGCCGATTTCGAATACGAGGGCGAAATGACCGTCGATGTGGCGCTCAATCCCGCGGCGGCGGCCAATTACCCGTTTTCGCGCCTTTCCGGCCCGGCCAATATTCTGGTGGTGCCGGCGCGGCATTCGGCCTCGATCTCGGTCAAGCTGATGCAGGAGATGGCCGGTGCCACGGTGATCGGCCCGATCCTGACCGGGGTTTCCAGGCCGATCCAGATCTGCTCCACGGGTTCGACGGTGAATGACATCCTCAACATGGCGGTGATGGCCGCCAGCCGCATCGGCTGAGGCGGCAGCCATGGCGATCTTCAACCTCGGTTCGATCAATATCGACCATTTCTACCGGCTGCCGCATCTGCCGCAGCCGGGCGAAACGCTGGCGGCGCTCGATTACCGGCGCGGGCTGGGTGGCAAGGGGGCGAACCAGTCCATCGCCGCGCTGCGCGCCGGGGCAGAGGTGGTGCATATCGGCGCGGTCGGGCGGGGTGACGACTGGATTCTGGCCGAGCTGTCCCGCCACGGGCTGAGCCTCGATGCCATCGCAAGGGTCGAGGCCGCCACCGGCCATGCGATCATCGCCATCGACCCGGCGGCCGAGAATTCGATCATCATCCACCCCGGCGCCAATCGCGCGCAACAGGTGGAAAGCATCACAACCGCGCTGGCAGGCGCGCGGCCCGGCGACAGCCTGCTGCTGCAAAACGAGACCTCGCATCAGGTGATGGCCGCCAAGGCCGCCCGCGCCGCCGGTCTGCGGGTGCTCTATTCCGCCGCGCCCTTCGATCTGGCGCCTCTGCGCGATGTGCTGGGCAGCATTACCCATCTGCTGGTCAATGCGCTGGAAGCCGAGGCGCTGGTGCAGGAAACCGGCACTGCGCTGGCCGATCTGCCGGTCGAGGCGGTGATTGTCACCCGTGGCGCGCAGGGTGCGGAATGGATCGCCCCGGGCGCGGCGCCGCTTTTTGTTCCGGCCTTTCCCGCCAGGCCCGTCGATACCACCGGCGCCGGCGATTGTTTTGCCGGCTCATTGGCCGCCGGGCTGGATCAGGGCCTGATGCCGCAGGAAGCGCTGCGCTATTCCGCCGCTGCCGCCGCGTTGCAGGTCACCCGCCATGGCACCGCCGATGCCATGCCCGACCGCACCGAGGTCGAGGCATTCCTGGCCAATCAGTGACGGTTTTCGCTCAGCGATAGGCGAAGGCCGCCTCCTCGCCCCAGACCGCTTGCACCCGGGCATCGCGGCCGCAGCTTTCGCGGTAGCGCCGATAGGCCGCCGATTTGCTCAGCGGGCCGAACCGGGTGAGGATGATCTCGCGGCTGTTGGCGTAGTTCTGGTGGTAGTCCTCGGCCGGATAGAAGGGCGCGCTATCCAGCAGGGGCGTGGCCAGCGGCTGGCCCAGCGCGGCTTGCGCGATATCGAGCGCCGCCTGCGCCGTGGCGCGCTGTTCGGGCGTGGCGAAGATCGCCGTGGTATAGGCCTCGCCCCGGTCGCAGAACTGCCCGCCGGCATCGAGCGGGTCGATGGAGCGCAGGAACAGATGCAGGATCTGCGCATAGCTGATGGCATCGGCGTCAAAGGTGATCAGCGCCACCTCGCGATGCCCGGTGCCGCCGCGCACCACGGCTTCGTAGCGCGGGTTTTCCACATGCCCGCCGGCAAAACCCACCGCCACATCCACCACCCCCTCGACGCGGCGAAAATCGGATTCGACACACCAGAAACAGCCGCCAGCCACCAGCGCGCTTTCCAGCCGTTGTGCCTGGGCGGGCAGGGCAAGCGCGGCGATCAGCAGCAGGGCGGCGGTGATGAGCGGGAAGCGGGGCAGCAGATGGGGCATGGCGGGTTCCTCCTGCGCGTCAGGATGGCCTTTGCTTGCGATGCGGCAAGTCACGTTCCGGTGACACGCGGGCAGCGGGCAGGCGCAACCACACAACCAAAGCGCGATCGCCACCAAAAAGCCACAATTTTCCCGCGCTCTCGCCACCGTTAACCGGATGGTAGGAATTGGCGGCGAGACTGCCGCCATCCGATCTTCGGTGAGGCGCATGAAATACACCACACCCCCTGTCATGGAACGGTTCGATGCCGGCGCGGCCGCGGGCCCGCGCGGCGGTCTGCCGGCCGGGGCGGGCGTGGTGATCGGTGTTGGCCTTGGTGCGCTGTTCTGGATCGGGCTTCTGGCACTGATCTGGTAGCGCTTCGCCCTTCGGACAGGTGCTGGATATCAGCCGATCAGCTTGGCCAGTTTCAGCGCCACCGCCGGGTTTCCGCTGACCTTCAGCTTGCCCATCATCACCCCGGTCATGGGATTGAGCTTGCCGGTCAGCAGCTTGACCAGATTGTCCTCGCTCAGCGCGATGGTGCAATCGGCGGCGCGATCCTCCAGCACCGCGGCGCCATCGGCCAGCACCAGCACCCCGGCCTCGCCGCAATCGAATTTCAGCGATCCCTCGAAAGGGCGGGTTTCCAGTGCGCGGTTGATGCGGCTGGCGATCTCGGGCAGGGACATGGGGCTTCTCCGTTGATAGTGCCGGCATAATCGCCCCGGCCGCCCCGGGCAATCGCATCGTCGCGTCAAGCAACCCGGTTGCCCGCCGCCGGCGCGCGTGCTTTTCTGCCGGCATGTCCCCAAGCACCACCCAGCCCGTTGAAACCCCGCATGCGATGCAGCTTTCCGGCCAGCGCTTCAAGCTGCGCGCCTGGATCACCACACGGCTCTGGGCGCAGGTGCTGCTGGGCATGGTTCTGGGGTTCGCGCTGGGCCTCGCGCTGAGCGAGGGCGCCGGGCTGGTGGGGCGCGACACCGCCGAGGTTCTGGGCCTGTGGCTGGCGCTGCCGGGGCGGATCTTTCTGGCGCTGATCGCCATGGTGCTGGTGCCGCTGATCTTCGCCTCGATCGTCGGCGGGCTGGCGGGGGCCAGTTCGGGGGCGGAGCTGCGCGCCGTCGGGCTGCGGCTGGGCGGGTTCATCCTGCTGACCACCACCACGGCGGCGCTGATCGGCGTTGGCCTGGCGCAGTGGTTGCAACCCGGCAAGGCGCTGGGCGGTTTCGCCGGCAGCGCCCCGGCTGATGCCCTGGAGGGCGCCAGCCAAACCACCACCCCCTCGCTGCCCGATCTGATCGCCAATATCCTGCCCGCCAACCCCACGGCTTCCATCGTGCAGGGCGACATGCTGGCGGTGGTGGTTTTCGCGCTTCTGGTCGGCGTATCGGTCACCCAGGTTGACCGCGCCCGCGCCGCGCCCTTCATGGCGCTGATGGAGGCGCTGCTGTCGATTTCGATGAATATCGTCAAATGGGCGATGTTTCTGGCCCCCCTGGCGGTGTTCGGGCTGATGGCGCAGCTGGTCATGCGCATCGGGCTGGAGACGATCCTGGGCATTTCGCATTATGTGCTGGCGGTGCTGATGGGGCTGGCGCTGCTGCTGGTGCTTTACCTGCTGGTCCTGTGGCTGCTGGCCGGGGTGGGGCCCCTGCGTTTCATGCAGGCTGCCGGCGGCAATCTTTTGCTGGCCTTTTCCACCTCAAGTTCATCGGCGGTGATGCCGGTCACCATCCAGTCCGCGCGGCGGCTGGGCGTGCCCGAGGGGATCGCCAATCTGGTGGTGCCGCTGGGCGCGACGATGAACATGGCCGGCACGGCGCTTTATCAGGCGCTGGCGATCCTGTTTCTGGCACAACTGGCCGGGGTGGAGCTGAGCGGGGCGCAGATTGCCGTGGTGGTGGCGACGCTGGTGGGTTCCAGCATCGGCGCCCCGGGCACGCCGGGGGTGTCCATCGCCATCCTGATCTCGGTGGCGGGCAGCATGAACATTCCCGTCGAGGGCATGGTGATCATTCTGGGCGTGGACCGGCTGCTGGACATGTGCCGCACGGCGGTCAATGTGACCGGCGATCTGGTCGCGGCGGTGCTGCTGCGCGGGATCGGCGCCGCCCCGGGGTGAATCGGCGGTTTCGTCATGAAAAAGGGCCGGCAAAGCCGGCCCTGATGCTACTCTTGCGGCGGGCTCAGAGCCCCAGGCGCTGTTTGCGCGTGGCCAGCAGTTTCAGCCGCAGCGCATTGAGCTTGATGAAGCCGGCCGCGTCTTTCTGGTCATAGGCGCCGGCGTCATCTTCAAAGGTCACATGCGCCTCGGAATAGAGCGAATGATCGGACCAGCGCGCCACGGTGCGGGCAACACCCTTGTAGAGCTTCACCCGCACGGTGCCGGAAACATTCTCCTGGCTCTTGTCGATCAGCGCTTGCAGCATCTCGCGCTCGGGGCTGAACCAGAAGCCGTTATAGATCAGCTCGGCGTAGCGCGGCATGATCGAATCCTTCAGATGCCCGGCGCCGCTGTCCAGCGTGATCTGCTCGATGCCGCGATGGGCCTCCAGCAGGATGGTGCCGCCCGGGGTTTCATAGATCCCGCGCGATTTCATGCCGACAAAGCGGTTCTCCACCAGATCCAGCACGCCGATCCCGTGCTTGCCGCCGAGTTCATTCAGCCGGGTCAGGATGGTGGCCGGCGAAAGCGCCTCGCCGTTGATCGCCACGGCATCGCCGCGCTCGAAGGTGATTTCCACCATCTCGGGCGTATCGGGCGCCTGTTCCACCGGCACCACGCGCTGCAGCACGAATTCGGGCGCTTCCTGGGCCGGGTCTTCCAGCACCTTGCCCTCGGAGGAGGTGTGCAGCAGGTTGGCATCGACGCTGAACGGAGCCTCGCCGCGCTTGTCCTTGGCAATGGGGATCTGATGCGTCTCGGCGAATTCCAGGAGCTTGGTGCGGCTGGTCAGATCCCATTCGCGCCAAGGGGCGATCACCTTGATATCGGGGTTGAGCGCATAGGCCGAAAGCTCGAAGCGCACCTGGTCATTGCCCTTGCCGGTGGCGCCATGGGCCACGGCATCGGCGCCGGTTTCGGCCGCAATCTCGACCAGCCGCTTGGAAATCAGCGGCCGCGCGATCGAGGTGCCCAGCAGATAGAGCCCCTCATAAAGGGCATTGGCGCGGAACATCGGGAAGACGAAATCGCGCACGAATTCCTCGCGCACATCTTCGATATAGATATTCTCGGGCTTGATGCCCAGCATCTCGGCCTTCTTGCGCGCCGGGTCCAGCTCTTCGCCCTGGCCCAGATCGGCGGTGAAGGTCACCACCTCGCAGCCATATTCGGTTTGCAGCCATTTCAGGATGATCGAGGTGTCGAGCCCCCCGGAATAGGCAAGCACGACTTTCTTGGGCGCGGACATGGGATACTCCAGATGCAGCGGATTTGCCCTTCGCTATCCGCTTTGCCTGCGCTGCGCAACACCCGGCCCGCGTGATCAATGGCTGATCCCACCCCGCAGGCGCGGGCACGAAGAAACCGTTGACAGAAAACCCCCGCGTGGCGCTTATGGAGCCCCAACCATAGATTGAGGCACAGCATGAAGGGCATTTCCATCCTGACCCACGCCATTGGCATGGTCCTGAACAATCTTGATACCGCATTGCGCATTTCGGCCGTTCTGATGGCCGTGCAATTCGTGCTCGCCATCCTGTTGGGCGTGCAGTTCATGTATCTGGGCGATGACCCATCGCAGCAGATGATGGCTGGCAACTATCCCTGGGGCGGGGTGGGGCTGCTCATTCTGGTTCAGGTCCTGAGCGCGCTCTGGATCGCGGTCGCCTGGCATCGTTTCATCCTGAAGGACGAGCGCCCCGCCGGCGTCCTGCCGGCTTTCAACGGCAGTGCGCTGCTTTCATATTTCATCGCCGGGATCATCTTCTTTCTGATCGTCATCGTGGTGGCGATTCCCTTCGGCCTTGTCGCAGGGTTCATCGCGATGCCCTTCATGATGGGCGGCAGCTTCGGCATGATGCTGGGCGGGCTGATCCTGTTCTTCCTGGTCTGGATTCCGGTGACCTATGTTTCCTACCGGATCTCGCCGATCCTGCCCTCGGCGGCACTGGAGAACCGTCTGGCGCTGCGGGAAGCCTGGTATGCGACCGGCACCAGCGGCGCGGCTTTCGTGGTTCTGGCGGTGGCTTCGGCGGTGCTCTACTGGGTGGCCAGCCTGCCGGTGGGCTGGCTGGCGGCGCTGTCGCCCTTCCTTGGTTTCCTTTGGGCCTTCGCGGTGAATTGGGCGGCGATGCTGATCGGGGCCAGCATCCTGACCACGATCTTCGGCCATTATGTCGAAAAACGCGATCTCAATGGCTGAAACGGAAGCTACTGAAACGGGGGCGTCGCTGGAGCTGTTGCGTGGCGTGGTGCATCCCTGGCACCACGACATCTTCGGCCATATGAACGTGCGCCATTACGCGCCGTTCTTCGACGACGCCACCTTTCATCTCTATGCCGCGCTGGGCGTCGATCTTGAGGGGATGCTGGCGCGGCATGGGGTACATATCGTCACTGCACGGGCCGAAACCACGTTTCTGCGCGAGTTGAAGACCGGGGATCTGTTTGTCATCCATGGCGCGATCACCCGGCTTGGCGGGCGTTCGGTCAGCTTCCGGCTGGGCATGCGCCATGTGGTCAGCGGCGCGTTGCACGCCACCTATGACCTGACCGAAGTCTTCTTCGACCCCAATACCCGCCGCTCCGCCCCGATGCCCGAGGCGGTGCGCGAAGAGCTTTCGGCTTTCCTGCCGGGCTGAACCGGCCGCTAAAGGGCCGCGTCAGAGCACATAGCGGCTCAGATCGGGCGAGCGGGCGAGGTCGCCGATATTGGCCTCGACAAAGGCGCCATCCACCACCACCTCCTGCCCGGCGCGGTCTGGGGCGGCGAAGGACAGCTCCTCGAACACCCGTTCCATCACCGTATGCAGCCGCCGCGCGCCGATATTCTCGACCGTGTCATTGACCTGCGCGGCGATGCGGGCCAGCGCGGCGATACCGTCCTCGGTGAAGCGCACCGACACCGCCTCGGTGCCCAGAAGGGCGGCATATTGCCGGGTCAGGGCATTGTCGGTCTCGCCCAGGATGCGCACGAAATCGGCCTCGCTCAGCGCGCGCAGCTCCACCCGGATCGGCAACCGTCCCTGAAGCTCGGGCAGCAGGTCCGAGGGTTTGGCGACATGAAACGCGCCCGAGGCGATGAACAGCACATGATCGGTTTTCACAGGCCCGTATTTGGTGGAAACCGTGGTGCCTTCGATCAGGGGCAGCAGGTCGCGCTGCACGCCCTCGCGGCTGACATCGGCGCCGCGGGTCTCGGCGCGGGCGCAGACCTTGTCGATCTCGTCAAGGAAAACGATGCCGTTTTGCTCCACCGCCTCCAGCGCCGCGGCTTTCACGGCTTCTTCATCGAGCAGCTTGTCGGCCTCCTCGGTGATCAGGATGTCATGGCTCTCGGCCACGCTCATGCGCTTGCGCCGGCTGCGCCCGCCCAGCGCCTTGCCCAGAATCTCGCCCAGATTCATGCCGCCGGCTGGCATGCCCGGCAGTTCCATCATCGGCAGGGCGGGGCCGGCCTCGGCCACCTCGATCTCGATCATCGTGTCGTCCAGCTCGCCGGCGCGCAGCTTCTTGCGAAACAGATCGCGGGTGCCGGCGCGGGCATCGGTGCCGGCGATGGCATCGAGCACCCGCTCCTCGGCGGCGCTCTGGGCACGGGCCTGCACCGCCTCGCGCATCTGCTCGCGCACCATCTGCACGCCGATATCCATCAGGTCGCGGATGATCTGCTCCACATCGCGCCCGACATAGCCCACTTCGGTGTATTTCGTCGCCTCGACCTTGATGAAGGGCGCGCGTGCCAGCTTCGCCAGCCGGCGGCTGATCTCGGTCTTGCCGACGCCGGTGGGGCCGATCATCAGGATGTTCTTCGGATAGACCTCTTCGCGCATCGCCGGGTCCAGCTGCTTGCGCCGCCAGCGGTTGCGCAGCGCCACCGCCACCGCGCGTTTGGCCGGCGCCTGGCCGATGATGAAACGATCCAGCTCCGAGACGATCTCGCGGGGGGTCAGGTCACTCATGCGCTGATCTTCTCTATCGTCAGATTACCATTGGTATAGACGCAGATCTCGGCGGCGATCGCCATGGCGCGGCGTGCCACGGTCTCGGCATCCAGATCGCCGTCCATCAGCCCGCGCGCCGCCGCCAGGGCGAAATTCCCGCCCGAGCCGATGGCCGCCACGTCATGTTCGGGTTCCAGCACATCGCCGGCGCCAGTGATCACAAAGAGATCGGCGCCATCAGTGACAATCAGCATGGCCTCAAGGTTGCGCAGGTATTTGTCGGTGCGCCAGTCCTTGGCAAGCTCCACCGAGGCGCGCGCCAGTTGCCCGGGCAGTGCTTCGAGCTTCTTCTCCAGCCGCTCCAGCAGGGTGAAGGCATCAGCCGTTGACCCGGCGAAACCGGCCACCACCTCGCGGCCGTCCTTGCCTAGCCGGCGGACCTTGCGCGCCGATCCCTTGATCACCGTCTGGCCCAGGCTCACCTGCCCGTCGCCGGCCACCACCACCTCGCCGCCGCGCCGCACCGCCAGGATCGTGGTGCCATGCCAGCCGGGAAACCGTTCTTCCGCCATCATCCGCCTCTTTGTCGTGCCCGCCCTATATGGCCCCGCGCCCGGGCTGCTGCAAGCGCTGCCCCGGCGCCTCGCCCCGCATTGCCCCTCTGGCTGCCGATCCGCCCCGGCGCTAAGGTGGTGCCATGAGCGTGCTTTGCCCGTCCCTGCTGCTGCCCGATGCCGATGCGATGGCGCGTTTTGCCCAGCGCCTCGCGCCGCATCTGGGGCCGGGCGATGTGCTGCTGCTGGAGGGGCCCATCGGCGCCGGAAAGACCCATTTCGCCCGCGCGCTGATCCAGAGCCTGCTGGCCGCGCCGGAAGATGTGCCCTCGCCCACTTTCACGCTGGTTCAGGTCTATGATGGCCCCGGGTTCGAGATCTGGCACAGCGATCTCTACCGGCTGAGCCATCCTGACGATGCGCTGGAGCTGGGTCTGATGGCGGCGTTTCAAACCGCGCTCTGCCTTGTCGAATGGCCCGAAAGGCTGGGCGGGGATCGCCCGGATTCGGCTCTGACATTGCGGTTCTCTGTGCTTTCGGATGATGCGCGGCGGCTTGAGCTGTTCGGCGATGCGGTGCGCTGGGCCGAGCGGCTGAAAGGGGTTTGCGATGTTTGAGCCAAGCGATCAGCCGCGCCTTTTCGCCCAGGAGCCCGGCGCCGATTTCGCCCTGGCGCTGGTGCAGGGCCTGCGCGCCCGGTTGCAGGATCAGCCGCCCGAGACCATGGCGCGGGTGCAGATCTGGCTCAATACTGCCCGGATGCGCGAGCGGGTGCGCACAGCCTTTCTGGAAACCGGCGCGGGCTTTCTGCCGCGCCTGGGCCTGGTGGCCGATCTGGGCGCCGATCCGTCGCTGGGCGCGCAGCCCGCCTCGCCGCTGCGGCGCCGGCTGGAACTGGCACAGCTGGTGCGCCGGCTGATCGCCGCCGCCCCCGATCTGGCGCCGCGTGGTGCCGCTTTCGCGCTGGCCGAGAGCCTGACGCGCCTGCTGGACGAAATGCAGATGGAGGGGGTCGATCCCGCGCGGCTGGACCGGCTCGATGTCAGCAATCATTCGGCGCATTGGGAACGCTCGCTGCGCTTCATCCGGCTGATTTCCGGTTTCATAGACACTGATACGGGCAGTGATCCGGCGGCACGCCAGCGCCGGGCGGTGGAGGCGCTGATCACCCGCTGGCAGTCGGCGCCGCCAGCGCATCCGGTGCTGATTGCCGGTTCCAGCGGCTCGCGCGGCACCACGGCGCGGCTGATGCAGGCGGTGGCGCGCCTGCCGCAGGGCGCGGTGATCCTGCCGGGTTTCGATTTCGACATGCCCTCGGATATCTGGGGCGCGCTCGACGATCCGTTGCTGGGCGAGGATCATCCGCAATTCCGTTTCGCCCGGCTGTTGCGCGCGCTCGATCTGCCGGCCAGTGCCGTGCAGCGCTGGGCCGGCGCGCGGGCACCCGATGCGCCGCGCAACCGGCTGGTCTCGCTGGCGCTGCGCCCGGCACCGGTCACCGACCGCTGGCTGACCGAGGGGCCGGGGCTGGGCGATCTGCCCACCGCTACGCAGGGGTTGGCGCTGATCGAGGCACCCAACCCGAGGGCCGAGGCGCTGGCCATCGCGTTTTGTCTGCGTGATGCCGCGCTGAAGGGGCAGAAAGCGGCTCTGATCACGCCGGATCGCACGATCGCGCGGCAGGTCACCGCGGCGCTGGATCGCTGGCATCTGCGCCCGGATGACAGCGCCGGCCGGCCGCTTTCGCTGTCGGCGCCGGGCCGGTTTCTGCGCATGAGCGCGCAGGCGCTGGCCGGTGGTTTGCCCGGCGATCAATTGATCGCCCTGCTGAAACACCCCGTCACCCATAGCGCCACCGGGCGCGGCCCGCATCTGCGCCATACCCGCGAATGGGAGCTTTGGCTGCGTCGCCGCGCCATGCCGCTGGCCGACACGCCGGCGCTGCGCCAATGGGCCGGGCTGGAAGCCGCGCGCGCGGATTGGGCCGGCTGGCTGGAGGAGATCCTGACTGCGATGGCCGGCCTGAAGGACGCGCGCGAACGCCCACTGGGCGATTGGCTGGCGCAGCACCGCGCCCTGGCGGAGGCCCTGGCCAGTGGCGCGGGTGCGGCCGATTCTGGCGCGCTATGGCAGGAGACTGCCGGCATCGAGGCCGAGGCGCTGTTTGCCGCGCTAAATGCCGATGCCGAAGCTGGCGGCATGCTGACGCATGAAGACTATTGCGCCTTGTTAGAGACGCTTCTTGCCACGCGACAGGTGCGTGACAGCGTCGCCAGCCATCCCGATATCATGATCTGGGGCCCGCAGGAGGCCCGCGCTCAGGGCGCCGATCTGCTGATCCTCGCCGGGCTCAATGATGGTGTCTGGCCCGCCGCGCCCGAGCCTGACCCCTGGTTCAACCGGCGCATGCGGCTTGATGCCGGGCTGCTGCTGCCTGAGCGCCGCATCGGCCTTTCGGCGCATGATTTCCAGCAAGCCATTGGCGCACCGCGGGTGGTGCTGAGCCGGGCACTGCGCGATACCGAGGCCGAAACCATCCCCTCGCGCTGGCTCAACCGGCTGCAAAACCTCATCGCCGGCCTGCCAGCTCAGAACGGGCGGCCGGCGCTGGACGCCATGCTGGAGCGTGGCGGCGCCTGGCTGGAACTGGCGCAGCGCTTCGAGGGCGATATGACCGCGGTGCCCGAGGCCGCCGCCCGGCGCAACCCACGCCCCGCGCCGGCGCCGCCGCTGGCTGCCCGGCCTGATACCCTGCCGGTGACGGCGATCAAGCAGCTTATCCGCGACCCCTACCATATCTATGCCCGCCATGTGCTGGATCTGCGACCGCTCGATCCGCTGACACCGCAGGCCGACGCCCGGCTGCGCGGCACGGTTCTGCACCGCATCATCGAGGCTTATACCCGCGCCCATCCTGCCGGCTCCGAGGGCGACACAGCGGCATTTTTGGCCATATCAGAGACGATTCTGGCCGAGGCCGTGCCCTGGCACGCGGCGCGGCTGCTGTGGCAGGCGCGGCTGGCATCGGTGGCGCCCGAGTTCCTGCGCTGGCATCGCCAGAGCCCGGGCCGCCCGGTGCTGGTGGAGGAACGCGGCGCGCTCCGGCTTCGGAACCCCGATTTTACTGTCACCGGCCAGCCCGACCGTATTGATTTGATGCCGGACGGGCGGCTGATGATCGTCGATTACAAGACCGGGCAGGTGCCCAGCCCGGCGGAACAGACGCATTTCGACAAACAACTCATCCTGCTGTCGCTGATGGCCGAGGATGGCGCCTTTGCCGGGCTCGATGCCGCCGAGGTCGCCGAGGCGCTCTATATCGGCATGGGATCGAGCTTCAAACTGGTCAATGCCGATGTCTCGGCCGAGGCTTTGCGCCTGCACCGCGAGCAGTTCGCACGGTTGATCCGTGCCTATCAACGCCCGGAGCAGGGTTATGTGGCTCGGCGCGCGTTGAAAAAAGACAGCGACCGCAGCGATTATGACCAGCTCTCAAGGCTGGGGGAATGGCAGCTCAGCGATGCGGCCGAGACCCTGCCGGTCGGTCAGGAGGGCGCGCAGGATGGATGAACCGACCCGCCGCCAGATCGCTGCCGCCGCGCCCGAAGCCTCGACCTGGCTTTCGGCCAATGCCGGTTCGGGCAAGACCCGGGTGCTGACCAACCGCGTGGCGCGGTTGTTGCTGCGTGGCGTCGATCCGCAGCGCATCCTGTGCCTGACCTATACCAAGGCCGCCGCCAGCGAGATGCAGAACCGGCTGTTCGCCGGGCTGGGCGCCTGGGCGATGTTGGATCTGGAGGCGCTGACGAGGGAACTGGGCGCGATGGGCGAGCCGCTTGAGCGCGATCCTGAGGTGATCGCCCGCGCCCGGCGGCTCTTTGCCCGCGCCATCGAGACCCCGGGCGGGCTGAAGATCCAGACCATCCACAGCTTTTGCAGCGCGCTGCTGCGGCGCTTTCCGCTCGAAGCCGGGGTGCCACCGGATTTCACCGAGATCGAGGAGCGCAGCCTGCGCCAGCTTCAGCTCGAACTGCTGGAAACCCTGGCCGCCGGCCCCGATGCTGCCCTGCTGCGCGAGCTGGCAGCGCTGGTGCCTGAGGCCACGCTGCTGTCGGTTCTGGATGAATTGGGCAAGTATAGAGACGTTTTTGAGCCCGATCACCCCGCCCCGGACCTGCCGGCGCTGCTGGGTCTGGCCGAGGGTGACAGCGAGGCGCGGCTTCTGGGCGATGTGTTCCTGGGCGCCGAGGCCGATCTGGTGGTGGGGTTGACGCCCTTTCTGCTGGCGGGTGGCAGCACTGATCTCAAACTTGCCGAAGGGCTGCGGGCAGCGCTGGGACCCGGCCTTGCCGCGCTGCCGGAACTGGAGAAGGTGTTGCTGTTCGGCAGGGGCGCTGCTGCTCCCTTTGCGGCGAAGCTTGGCAAGCTGGGCACCAAGGCGGTGCGCGCGGCGGTGCCGGGGCGGCTGCTTACCGAACTGGAGGATCTGGCGCAGCGCGTCGAGGCCGCGCGGCCGCGCCGACTGGCGCTGGCGCTGCTTCACCGCAGTCGCGCTCTGCATGCCTTTGCCCGCCAATGGAGTGCCGCGCTGGAGGCGGCCAAGGCCCGGCGCGGCTGGCTGGATTTCGACGATCTGATCCTGCGCGCGCGGCGTTTGCTGAGCGATCCGCAGGTGGCGCAATGGGTGCTCTTCAAGCTTGATGGTGGCATCGATCATATCCTGATCGACGAGGCACAGGATACCAGCCCGCAGCAATGGGCGGTGATCGAGCGGCTGACGCAGGAATTCACCGCCGGGCAGGGCGCGCGCGATTCGCTGCGCACGATCTTCGTGGTCGGCGACAAGAAACAGTCGATCTATTCCTTCCAGGGCGCCGATCTGCGCGGGTTCGACCAGATGCGCAGCCAGTTCGACCGAGCGTTGGCCGATGCCGGGCAACGGCTCAATCATATGGAGTTGCAGCATTCCTTCCGCTCGTCCGAGGCGATCCTGCGGCTGGTGGATCATTGTTTCGCGCCGCAATCCGGGGCGCGTGGCATGGGCGGCGCAGTCAAGCATCTGGCCTTTCATACCGCCATGCCGGGGCGGGTGGACCTCTGGCCGGCGGTGCCGCGCCCCGAGGCCGAGGAACCCGGCGCCTGGGATGACCCGCTGGACCGCCCCGGCGAGGATAACCACGAGGTGCGGCTGGCGCGGCTGATCGCGGCCGAGATCCGCGCCATGATCGATCGGGGCGAGCAACTGGGCGAGGGCGACGCTGCGCGCCCGGTGCATGCCGGCGATTTCCTGATTCTGGTGCAGCGGCGCCGGTTGTTGTTCCATGAGCTGATCCGCGCCTGCAAGGCCGAGGGGCTGGCCATTGCCGGGGCCGACCGGCTGGTGCTGAGCGAACAACTGGCGGTGCAGGATCTGATCGCGCTGCTGAAGTTCCTCGCCCTGCCGGAAGATGATCTGTCACTGGCCTCGCTGCTGCGCTCGCCGCTGTTCGGTTGGTCCGAGGATCGGCTCTACCGGCTGGCGCAGGGTCGCGGCGGGCAGCCGCTTTGGGCCCGGCTGCGCGCCGATCCGGAGGCCGGTGCGGTGCTGGCGGTGCTTGATGATCTGCGCGGCCAGGCCGATTTCCTGCGCCCCTATGAGCTGCTGGAGCGCGCCCTGACCCGCCATGACGGGCGGCGACGGCTGATGGCGCGGTTCGGTGCCGAGGCCGAGGATGCGATCGAGGCCTTTGTCAGCCTGGCGCTGCAATACGAACAGGGGCAGATCCCCTCGCTCGATGGCTTCGTGAACTGGTTGTTGGCCAGCGATGCCGAGATCAAGCGCCGCCCTGAGGCTGCCGGCCAGCGCATCCGGGTGATGACGGTGCACGGCGCCAAGGGGTTGGAATCGCCGATTGTCATTCTGCCTGATACCGCCGCGCGCCGAGCCAACAACCGTGCCAGCCTGGTTGCCGTGGAGGGCCAGCCGGTGCTGCGCATGAAGACCGATGACGCGCCCGAGGCGCAGCGCCGCGCCGATCAGGAGCAGGCCGAATCGCGCCGGGATGAGAACGACCGGCTGCTTTACGTCGCGCTGACCCGGGCCGAGCGCTGGCTGATCATTGCCGGCGCCGGCGATACCGAGGCCGAGGATTGCTGGTATGGCCGCTTGCAGGGCGCGATGCAGGCGCTGGGGGCATGGCGGCAGACGCTGCCGACCGGGCAGGGCTGGCGGTTCGAGCATGGGCAATGGCCGGTGCCGCAGCGCCGGGCGCCCGCTTCCGACGATGCGCCGCAGCCGGCGCGCACCGATACCGCGGCGCTTATGCAGCCCCTGCCGCCGCCGCGCCCGCGGCCTCGGCCGTTGAGCCCGAGCGCGCTGGGCGGGGCCAAGGCGCTGCCCGGTGCCGAGGGCGAAAGCGAGGAGATCGCCCTGCGCCGGGGCCGGCTGGTGCATCTGTTGCTGGAACATCTGCCGGCGCTGGATGCCGCTGCGCGCCGCACTGCTGGCGAAGCGCTGATCGCCGGCGCCGAGGAGGGCGCTGCCTGTCTGGCCGAGGCACTGGCGCTGATGGAACGGGCGGGCGACGACCCGCTGTTGCGCGAGGTGTTGGGTGGGCAGGCGCTGACCGAGGTTGCGCTGAGCGGCGAATGGCAGGGGCGGGTGCTGATGGGGGTGATCGACCGGCTGATCATCGCACCCGAGCGCGTGCTGGCGGTGGATTTCAAAACCAACCGCGTGGTGCCGCCCAGCCCGGAAGCGGTGCCGGAGGGGCTGTTGCGCCAGATGGGGGCCTATGCGCATCTGCTGGCGGGGCTCTATCCCGGCCGGCGGGTGGAGACCGCGCTGGTCTGGAGCGCGACGGGACAGGTGATGGCGCTGCCGTCTGCGCTGACCGCCGCCGCGCTGGTACGGGCCAGGGATGATCCGGCGCTGGAGCCCCTGGTGCCGATGCCGGAGGCTGCCCCTTGACCGCAGGGGGGGCGGCTCATAGTTACGAGCTAACACCCCAAACCCCGCTGACCGGAGAATTGCCATGCCGACCGTTGCCGTGACCGACGCGACCTTCGATGCCGAAGTGCGCGACAGTGATATTCCCGTAGTCGTCGATTTCTGGGCCGAATGGTGCGGCCCCTGCAAGCAGATCGGCCCGGCGCTGGAAGAACTGTCGAGCGAATATGCCGGCCGGGTGAAGATCGCCAAGGTCAATGTCGATGAAAACCCGCAGGTCACCGCCGCGATGGGCATTCGCGGCATTCCGGCGCTGTTTCTGGTGAAGAACGGCCAGATCGTCGCCAACAAGGTCGGTGCCGCACCCAAGGCGGCGCTGGCCAGCTGGATCGACGCATCCATCTGAGCTGTGTTCCGCGCCACGCGCGCCGGAACCGAAAAGGGCAGCCTGCGGGCTGCCCTTTTTCTTTGCCGAAGGGTGGGTGGCGGTTCAGGCGCTGGCGCGGATCACCTGCATGTTGCGCCCCGAGACGCTCCGCCGCAGGCTCGGCATCTCGGCCAGACGCGGCGTGCGGTGCGGTGCGGTTTCCGCCTCATCAAGCGGGAAATCGTCGTCTTCCATGCCGGTTTCGACCTCGGTTTCTGCTCCGGCTTCCATGCCGGTTTCCGTGCCGGGCTCGAACTGCACCATCAGCGTGCCATTGGCCGCGCGGCTGCCGGTCACGGTGAAACACTCGCCATCATCAAGCGGCATCGGCCCCTCGACGGCGGTGCCGGATTCCAGCGCCTCGATCGCATCCCAGATCGCGTGATCGGTGCTGACCTCGCGCCAGTTGGCGATGGCCTCGGCCAGGGTCACGCCGGCCAGGGTCTCGTCGCCTTCAAAGGCCCAGGTCTCATCGAAAGCGGCATTGGTCATCACCAGCTGGCCGTCGGCGCTGAACACCGCAATGGCGCTTTCCAGCATGTCGAGCGCGGTCTGGCCGGTTTCCAGCTCGGCGCGGAAGTTGTGCGCCATATGGGTTTCCGAGCTGATATCCTCGATCAGGAAGGCCAGTGCGCCATCGGGATGCGGGCTGGCGGAAACCCGGTAGGTCTGGCCGCTGGGCAGGGTCCAGGTTTCCTCGAACTCGGCCTGCGCAGCGCCCTTTTCGATCTCGATCAGCCGGCGCGACCAGCTTTCATAGTCGCGCGGCTCGGGCAGCACACGCTTGTTGCGCATGCGGTTCAGGAAACCCTCGATCCCGGGACGCGAGAGCAGGAATTCCGGCTCCAGCCCGGTCAGATCGGTCAGGGCGGGGTTGAACAGTTGCAGCCGCCGCGCGCGGTCGAACACCGCCAGACCGATGGGCAGGGTGGCGAAGGTCTTGGTCAGCGTCTGGATGAATTCGCTCTTGGTCTTTTCGGCGCGATAGGCGTCGTCGGCGGGCAGGGCGAAGACCAGATTGCCCTTGTCATCGGCGCTGCGCGTCAGGTCGAACCAGCGCTCATGGCCATTGGGGCCGCAGGGCAGGCCGACACGCTGGCCGGTGGTCGGCTCGCCCAGCGGAAACAGGCGCGGCAGCGGCCAGCTGACCACTTCGCCCTCGTGGATCTCGCCGAGCAGGCGCATATAGGCGCCATTGGCCCAGACGATCTGGCCCTGCGCATTCTCGCGCCAGTTGAGGATCGGCGATTGTTCGGTGGTGGCGCGCAGCATGGCCAGCTCGTCTTCCATGGCGCGGAAGCTCAGCCGGTCCAGAATCACGCTGCCTTCCTCGGCATGGGTGTCGCACAGCGTCAGCCGGGCGGTGCCATCGAGCCATTCGGCGCGCAGCTTGAAGCCCGAATCATCGACCGCCTCAAGGTTGATCTGGCCTTCATCGGCGAGTGCGGCCAGTTGCGCGTTCATATCGGGGAAAGCGCTGCCCAGAAAGCGCGACAGCCGTTGCCAGGGGTTTTCCTCGGCCTCGGCTTCGTTCTCGGCGCCGCTGAGCGAACGGATCAGCGATTCGCCGCGTTCATTGGCATCGACCAGCTCGGTATTGTTGAACAGGAACACCGCATCGAGGCGGTTGTTGCCCAGATCGGCGGCGGTATTGCGCCGGTGGCTGCGCGTCAGGGCCGAGGCGATCATCAAGGCCGCGATTGCCGTCAGCGCCGAGGTCACAACCAGCACCAACGCGAAGACCAGCGAGTTATCCATCATTCTTCCTGCCTCATGCTTCGCTCATTCGAAGCGAACAGCAGCAATCTGTCCAAATAGTGGTTAAATTGCGGTTAATACCTTGGCAACTCCGCGTTAATTTCTTCGCTGGAAACATTCTCATGGGGGATATTATGCCCCAGCGGGCGGTTCGGGTCCACTTCAAGATCGGGCCGGTTCCAGCGCAACTCGGCCACCGCGCCCTGCCGGCCTGACTTGCCGCCCCGGCCGCGCTGACGGTTGTTCCGATTGAAGAAACCGACCTCGGCGCCGGAGCGTTCCAACAGCGTCTTGGCGATGAACAGCCCCAGCCCCATGCCCTCGTATTCGCGCCGCGCACCGCTGCGCACCGGTTCGCGCCGGTCGCGCAGATAGGGCTCGCCCAGCCGGCCCAGCAGATGCGCCGGATAGCCCGGCCCGTCATCGCTGACCCGGATGCGAATCATCTCGCCGTCCCATTCGGCCTCGACCCGGACCTCGGCGGCGGCGAAATCGACCGCGTTCTGGATCAGGTTGCGCAGCCCATGCACCACGCCCGGCGCCCGGCGCACCTGCGGCATGCGGGCCTCGTCCTCGCGGGCCTTGCTGCCCTTCGCGGGCGCGCAGGTGAAATGGATTGCCCGGCCGCGATTGGCATGCGGCGCGGCGGCATCCCGGATCAGGGTTTCCAGCGGCACATGATGCAGATGCAGGTCATCCTTGCCGGCCCTTCCCATCGAGCGCAGGATCTCGCGGCAACGCTCGGCCTGTTCGCGGATCAGAAGCGCATCTTCGCGGGCCTCGGGTTGATCGGCCAGCGCGTCGATCAGTTCGGCGCTGGCCAGCTTGATGGTGGCAAGCGGCGTGCCCAGCTCATGTGCCGCCGCCGCCACCACGCCGCCCAGATCGGTGAGCTTCTGTTCGCGCGCCAATGCCATGCGGGTGGCCAGTAGCGCCTCGGTCAGGGCGTGTTTCTCGGCGGCGACGCTGCGCGAATAAAGCCCGATGAAGGCGATGCCCACGATCAGCGCCAGCCAGAAGCCGAAGCGGAACAGATCGGGCAGGATCAACACCTCGCCGCCGGGCAGCAGGATCGGCTCGAAGCTGAGCGCCAGCAGCGTCGCCAGGGCAATCGCCACCAGCCCCAGAATCAGCGTGCTGCGCAGTTGCAGCGCGGTGGCGGCGATGGTCACCGGCGCCAGCAGCAAGAGCGCGAAGGGATTGCCCAGACCGCCGGTCAGATAGAGCAGCAGCGACAGTTGCGCGGTATCGAACAGCAGCGTCAGCAGCGCCTCGGTTTCCGACAGCCGGCGGCTGCGGGGGAAGACCGCGCTGCTGAGCAGATTGGTGATCACCGAAATGCCGACGATCACCAGACAGAGCAGCAGATTGAAGCTCAGCCCCAGCCCGAAATAGCCGATGCACAGCGCCACCACCTGGCCAAAGGCCGCCAGCCAGCGCACCCGGGTCAGGGTTTCCAGCCGCACCCAATGGCCGCGGATGTCGCGGTGCATCAGGCCCTGATTGGGCGATGGAAGCGGCGGCAGCATCGAGCGTCCTGTTGTCGCGGCGGGGTTGAAAGGCATTGTTAGGCCGCATGGTCTGGGGCATCAAGCGGCGCTGATCAAGGAGGCTGCGATGATTCGGATCTATAGTCTGGTGGCTGCGGGGCTGGTGGCGGGCATGTTGGGCTGGCTGGGCTGGCTGGCGTTCGGCCAGCGCGGCGACGACCGTTTCGCGCAATGTCGGGCGACGGCGATTCAGGGCGGCGCCGGGGCGATCGGCGGCCCGTTCGAGCTGATCGACCACACCGGCCGGCAGGTCAGCGACGCCGAGGTCATCACCATGCCGACGATTCTGTATTTCGGCTATACCTTCTGCCCCGATGTCTGCCCGCTGGATGTGGCGCGCAATGCCCATGTCGTCGAGCTGCTGGAGGAGCGCGGCCATATGACGCAGCCGGTGTTCATCACCATCGACCCGCGCCGCGATACGCCCGAAGTGCTGGCCGAGTTTTCGTCGGTGTTCCATGAGCGCATGATCGGCCTGACCGGCAGCGACGAGCAGGTGCGCGCGGCGGCGCGGGCCTACCGGGCCTTCTATTCGGCCCAGCCCAGCGAGGATGAGTTCTATCTCGTCGATCATTCGACCTTCAGCTATCTGGTGCTGCCCGGGCATGGTTTTGTCGAAGTGCTGCGGCGCGACATCTCGGCGCCGGACATGGCGCGGCAGGTGCAATGTTTCCTGGAGCGTGCCTGAATTAAGCCTGAACAGCCCGAAAACCGGGCTGAAAACCAATGCCGGCGGTGCATCTATGTTTGACCTTGCCGCGCGTGCTGCCTAGATCCTTGGCAGGCAGAACGGAAGGTTGCGCGAATGGCCGATACGGGCGCTTTGGATCTGGGCGAGGATCGCTCGCTGCTTCTGGTCGATGATGACGAGATCTTCGTCAAACGGCTGGCGCGGGCGATGGAGCGGCGCGGTTTCGAGCCGCAGACCGCAAGCTCCGTGGCTGCCGGCAAGGCGCTGGCGCTGGCCCGCCCGCCGGCCTATGCGGTGATCGACCTGCGGCTGGAGGATGGCAACGGGCTCGATGTCGTCGAGGCGCTGCGCGAACGCCGGCCCGACAGCCGCATCGTGGTGCTGACCGGCTACGGCGCCATCGCGACGGCGGTGGCAGCGGTCAAGATCGGCGCCACGGATTACCTGTCCAAGCCCGCCGATGCCGATGAGGTGGTCAATGCGCTGCTGGCGCGCGGCGATGCCACCCTGCCCGAACCGCCGGAAAACCCGATGTCGGCCGACCGGGTGCGCTGGGAACATATCCAGCGGGTCTATGAGCAATGCGACCGCAATGTCTCGGAAACCGCGCGGCGGCTGAGCATGCACCGGCGCACGCTGCAACGCATTCTGGCCAAGCGCAGCCCGCGCTAGAGCCGGTTCAGCGCCCGTCGATGGCGGCTTCGAGCGCGCGGTGGCGGGCGATGAAATCGGCGCGCACCTCGACCGGCGGGCGCGGCGTGATGCGGATGCCCTCGGCGCTGCCGGCCGGCGGCTTGCCGAAGAAGCGATCGGCCTCGGCCTCGGTGAAACCGGCGATCTGGATGGCCTCCAGCCAGGCCGAAACCCGATCGGCCTTCTTGATCAGCTTCTTGATCGTGGCGGGCAGCAGCGCCGGCAGGCCGAAGCGCAGATGGATGGCAGCGCCCAGCCGTGCGTCCAGCTCGCCATAACCCGGCCCCACCGCCGCCTTGACCGGCGAGATCATGTCGCCGATCACATATTCGGGCGCGTCATGCAGCAGCGCGGCCAGCCGCCAGCGCGGTTCCAGCCTTGGGGCCAGCCGGTCCAGCAGCGATTCGACCAGCAGCGAATGTTCGGCCACCGAATAGGGCCAGTCGCCGCGGGTCTGGCCGTTCCAGCGCGCCACGAAGGCCAGCCCATGGGCGATGTCCTCCAGCTCGATATCCACCGGCGTCGGGTCCAGCAGATCGAGCCGGCGACCGGAAAGCATGCGTTGCCAGGCGCGGGGCTGTTTCATCATCACCTCGTTTCGGCCGGCAGCTGTCTGGGCGGGGCCTTGTTGCGCGCAGTTCTACTGCGCCGGCGCAGCAAGGTGAATCCGAAAATTCGGGGCGGACGGGCAAGGCGTGGCCCGCAAATGGCAAGCCGCCGGCATGCCCGGGGGCGCCGGCGGTGCAATCAGCAACGAGATGGCTCTAGCGCATCAACACCAGAAAGGTGCCGATGAGCGCCAGCGCGGCAACCGCGGCCAGCACCAGGCGCAGCGGGCTACGACGTGCAGGCGCGAAATCATCCTCTAGCGCGTCATAATAGGGATCATGCGCCGTGGCGTCGCGCGAGGGGCGCTCGGCGGCGGCGTCGCTGCGGGCGGTCAGTGGGCCAAGATCGGCCTCGGCCTCGCGCAGATCCGCGGCGAATGAGCGCCGCACAGCGGTTTCGTTCCCCTGATCACGGCCGATATCGCGCACCGAATCCATCAGCCCGGCGATATTGATGCCGGTGATCTGATCATCCGTCTGCTCGACCAGCGGCACCTGCCCCTGTGCGGAACCCTGCAGCTGCACCTGTGCATCGGCCGGCGTGTCAAAATCGGTTTCGGGCATGTTGGCAGGCCGGCGCGAGCTGCGCAGGCGCGGCCATTTGCCCATCAGCGCTGCCTTGCGCGCCGGTGGCTGCGGCGGACGGTTCGGATTGCGCAGGATGCCGACCCGGGCCTGCCGTTCCTGCCGCTGGGCGCGGCGCGCGGTGCTGTGCATCGATGCTTGACTGGTATCGCTCACGGTTTCGACCCGTTTCTTGGGAACCCGCCTTGGGGCCAGGATAGCACCAAGACTGCGCGACAAGGGTTAAAAAAGTGCTGGCAGCAGTGGAAAGTGACGAAAAAAGGCGGCCGGATTGCCCGGCCGCCTCTGATTTTCCGCCCTGCGGGCAGGCGCATACGCTCAGACGACCGGCGCCGCGCCCTGGTTCTGCTGCGCCTGGCGCTGCAACTCCTGACGGTAGAGCGCCAGGAAATCGATCATGTCCAGGTTGAGCGGCGGGAAGCCGCCATCGCGCGTGGCATCCGAGATGATGCGGCGCGCGAAGGGGAACAGGATGCGCGGGCATTCGATCAGCAGGAACGGGTGCATCTGCTCCTGCGGCACGCCTTCGATCAGGAAGATGCCGCCATATTCCAGCTCCAGCAGGAACAGCGTCTGGCCGCTGTCCTTGGTCTTGGATTCGATGCGGAACTTGGTGATCACTTCGTAGTGGTTGTCGGTCTCGCGCTTGCGGGCGTCGAGGCTGACCTGCACCTGGATATCGGGCTGACCGGCCGGCAGCTTGCCATCGCCGCGCACCACCGCGTTTTCGAAGGAAAGATCGCGGATGAACTGCGCCAGCACCTGCAGCTTCACCTGCGGCGGGGTGCCGGCCTGTGCTCCGGGCAGGCCGCCATTGGGTGCTGCGGTGCCATTGCCATTTTCGGCCATCGGGGTCTCCTGGGTAATCTGTTGCGTCGCAGGGGTTCTAGCAGTTGCGCCGCGCTGCCTCAATGCCTGTGCGAATGTGGCCCGGAGAGGCGATGATCACCGAGGCGCGGGTCGCCCGGTTGCGGCGCCGGGCCCTCATGATTGACGGTGAAATCACCCTCGACGATATCGCCGTTGCGGCTGTGCACGGTTTCCACCCGCACCCGCAGCGCCAGGGCGCGCATCAGGGCGCGCTGCACCGGTGGCAACAGCAGGATCAGCCCCAGGGCATCGGTCAGAAAGCCCGGCAGGATCAGCAGCAGCGCGCCGACCAGCCGGAAGGCGCCCTGGGCCAGAAAGCTGCCCGGCGAGACATTGCGCAGCCCGCCGCGCATCATCGCCTCGGCGCGTTCGCGTTGCCCGCGCAGGATCAGCACGCCCGAAAGCGCCCCGAGAACCACCAGCGCCAGCACCGGCCAGAGGCCCAGCCGGCCGCCAATGGCGATGAACAGCGCAATCTCGATCAGGGGGAGCAGCAGCAGGGCAAGCAGAAGGGGCATCGCAAATCCGGTCAGTTTTCCGTTGATCGGGGCGCTTATGGTGGACTTGGCCGCCCGCGCACCTTACATAACCATCGACCGCTTGAAACCAAGCCCGCAATTCCCGTTGAGGACATAATGGATTCCGCCGTGATTCAACTGCTCGTTCTGGCCGGCATCGCCATCTTCCTGATCCTGCGGCTCAGAAGTGTTCTGGGCACGCGCGAGGGCTATGAGGCGCCGCCCGAGCCGCTTTCCGATGCCCCGGCGGGCAACCGGCGTAATTTCGACGTGATCGAGGGCGGGGTGGATCATGACATCGCCGATCACGCCCCGGCCGGCTCGCCAACCGCCAAGGCGCTGGCGGCGATGAAGCGCGTCGAGAGCGATTTCCATGTCGGCGAGTTTCTGGGCGGCGCACGCCAGGCCTACGAGATGATCGTCATGGGGTTCGAGCGCGGCGAGCTCGATGATCTGGTGCCGCTGCTGTCGCGCGATGTGTTTGAAAGCTTCGACGAGGTGGTGCAGCTGCGCGAGCGCGAGGGGCTGCGCGTCGAGGCCAGTTTCGTCGGCGTGCGCGAGGTCGAGCTGGTGGAAGCCACTTTCGATGACGAGCGCCGCGAGGCCGAGGTGACGGTGCGGTTTGTCGGCGAGCTGACCTCGGTGGTGCGCAACCGCGCCGGCGAGATCATCGAGGGTGACGCCAATACCGTCAAGCAGCAGCGCGATGTCTGGACCTTCGCGCGCAGCATGGGTTCGGACAATCCCAACTGGCGTCTGGTCGCGACGGGCGGCTGATGCGCGCGCTGGCGCTGGCGCTGTGCCTCGGGCTGGCGCAGCCTGCCGGTGCCACGGGCAGCGAATTGCTCGATTTCACCGATCTGCCCGGCTGGGAAGCCGATGACCATGCCGTCGCGCTGGCGGCCTTCCTGCGTTCCTGCCACCGGCTTGATGATGCGGAATGGCGCGCGGTTTGCGCTTTCGGGGCCGCTGCCACGCCCGAGCCGCAGGCATTTTTCGAACGATTCTTTCGCCCGGTGCTGATCGGTGGCCATGCGCCGGCGCGGCTGACGGCCTATTTCGAGCCTGAATTGCGTGCCTCGGCGACGCCGGCGCCGGGTTTTGCGGTGCCGGTCTATCGGTTGCCGCCTGAGCTTGGCGGCGGTCAGCTGGGCCCGAGCCGGGCCGAGGTGGATGCCGGGGCGCTGGCCGGGCGCGGGCTGGAACTGGCCTGGCTGCGCAGCCCGGCCGAGCTCTATTATCTGCAGATGCAGGGTTCCGGCCGGCTGGTTTTGAATGACGGGCGCGTGCTGCGGCTGGGCTGGGGCGGGCAGAACGGCCATCCGCGCCGCTCGGTCAGCGCCGAGGCGGTGCGGCGCGGCATTCTGGCCTCGCATCAGGCCTCGGCCCGTTCGGTGCGGGCCTGGGTGCGCAACAACCCCGAGGCCGGGCAGGCGCTGTTGCAGCATGACCCCTCCTATGTGTTTTTCCGCCTGCTGCCCGATCACCCCGCCGAGCTGGGGCCGCTGGGGGCGCTCGATGTGCCGCTCACCCCGGGGCGGTCGCTGGCCGTCGATCCGGCGCATGTGCCGCTGGGCGCGCCGGTCTGGGTGCAGCGCGACAGCACGTCGGCGCTGATGGTGGCGCAGGATACCGGCGGGGCGATTCGGGGCCCGCAGCGGGGCGATCTGTTCATGGGCACCGGCGAGACCGCCGAGCAGGAGGCGCGCCGGGTGCGCGAGCGCGGGCGCATGGTGGTGCTGTTGCCGGTAGAGCTGGCCTTCCGGACGGTTGCCGCGCCGGCCGGGCCGGAGTGGTGACATGGTGCGGCGTCGCAACCTGACCGGCGAGGAGAGCGAGCTCTGGCGCCGGGTGGCCCGCACCGCCCGGCGGCTGCAACCCGCGCCCGCGCCGGAAGCCGCGCGCCGCGATGGCCCGCCACAGCCCGATCCCGGCGCCCCGCCGCCGGGGCCCAAGCGGCGGCCGGTGCCTGCCGCCATGCCTGCCGCACCTGCGGCCCCGGTTGCCGCGCCACGCACCAGCCTCGATCTGGCACAGCCCTTGAGCGAGGCGCTGGCCCGCGCGCCGGTGCGGATGGATCGCAATACCCATGACCGGATGATGCGCGGCAAGCTCGAACCCGAGGCCCGGATCGATCTGCACGGGCTGACGCTGGCGCAGGCGCAACCGGTGCTCAATGGTTTTCTGATGCAGGCCCATGCGCGCGGGCTGCGGCTGGTTCTGGTGATCACCGGCAAGGGCCGCCGCCACTCCGAAGACGAAGGCGGGCCGATCCCGCGCCGCATGGGGGCGCTGCGCCATGAGGTGCCGCAATGGTTGCGCAGCGGGCCGCTGGCCGGGCTGGTGCTGGATCTGCGCCCGGCGCATCGCAGCCATGGCGGGGTCGGGGCCTATTACGTCTATCTCCGCCGCCGACGTTAGCTATTGGGCGCGTCAGCTGCCGCCCAGCACGGTTTCGGTCAGCGGCTCCAGAATGATCTGGGTGGCATTGCGGATGGTCAATATCGTGGCCGGCAGGAAGGGCAGCCGCCCGGCCTGATCGGCGCTGAGCGCGGCATCGATGACCCCGGCCTGATCGAGCAACTGGATGAGCGCCGGCGAGGTGCCGACGGTGAAATGCCCGCTGCCGGTGGAAAAGGCGCTGACATCGACCACCGTCACCGCCAGATCGCCGAGCGGCGCGGCGCTGGGCACATTGCCCAGCCTTGCGCGCTGCCCGGTGAGCTGTGCCGAAAGCTGCAGGATGCGGTCGCGCTGCGAGGTGATGATCAGGAAGGGTTGCGGCAGCCGCCCGATCCGCCCGGCCTGGGCATTGAACAGATCGACATCGATATCGGGCGCGATCAGCACCACCCCGCTCAGCCGGTCCAGCAGCCGCCGATCGCCCTGCAAGGCGATCTGGCGCAGGGTCTCCATCACCAGATGCGCGCCCATCGAATGGCCCACCAGCACCACGCCGGGCGCCCCGGCGGCGAGGGTCTCGCGCAGCATCGCCTCCAACCCGTCGCGGGCGAAAAGCGCGCTGTCGCGGTCATGGGCATAGGCCAGCGGCGCGCCCAGCGAGGGCCAGGAATAATGCAGCACCAGCCCCGGCAGATTGAGGTCATGGCCAAGCTGCGCCACGCGGTAAACGCCCTCCATGAAGCTGGTGTTGAAGCCATGAACAAAGATCACCGCCTCGCGCTGGTTGCGCGGCCGGGCGGCCAGTTCCCGCGCCAGCGTGGCACGAAAGGCCGGCGCATCCATCATCTGCGAGGCGGCCAGCGCGAAATGGCGCTCGGGATTGAAGCGCCCGCCGCGGGTGGGCATCTCCATGCGCCCGGCGACATGCGCGGCCGGGATCACCACATCGAAACGCCCGAAGGACAGCTCCTGGCTGCGGGTGCGGCCGGGCAGGGCGGCGGTTTCGGGTGCCTCGGGCAAGGCGGCCTCGGGCCCGCGCGGGGCGCGGCTGGAGGCCATGAGCACGCTGCGCACCAGCCGGTCCTCGGGCAGGGTTTCCAGCCGGTCGATGCGCTCGCGGTCGGCGCAACCGGCCAGCAGCAGCAGAACAGGCAGCAGAAGGCGCAGGGAAAATGGGCTGACAGCGTGCATGGCGGGTCCGAATCACGAAGGGGCGCCAGTGCATCTTTGCGTCGGGGCGAAAGCGGAAGCCAGTCTGAACTAGGGCCTTTTCCGAACTCGTGATGCGCAGTAGAGGGGGGCATGAGCACCTTTTCCACCTCTGCCCATGCGGCAACGGACGCCCTGCGCGCGCTCTTCGAGCCGACGCCGCTGCAACGCAACGACCATCTGTCGCAGCGCTTCGGCGCCGAGATCTGGCTCAAGCGCGAGGATCTGACGCCAGTGCGCTCCTACAAGCTGCGCGGCGCTTTCAACGCCATGCGCAAACGGCTGGCCGCGCGGCCCGATCAGGCGATCTTCGTCTGCGCCAGCGCCGGCAACCATGCCCAGGGCGTGGCCTATGCCTGCCGGCATTTCGGGGTGCGCGGGGTGATCTTCATGCCGGTGACCACGCCGCGCCAGAAGATCGACAAGACCCGCATCTTCGGCGGCGACCAGGTGGAGATCCGCCTGACCGGCGATTATTTCGACCAGTCGCTGGCTGCCGCCCAGGCGTATTGTGCCGAGAGCGGCGGGCATTTCCTGTCGCCTTTCGATGATGCCGATGTGATCGAGGGGCAGGCCAGCGTGGCGGTGGAACTGCTGGAGCAGCTGGGCCGGATGCCGGATCTGGTGGTGCTGCCGGTGGGCGGCGGCGGGCTGGCCTCGGGCGTGCGGCGCTATCTGAGCGGGCCGCAGGGGCCGCAGTTCCGGTTTGTCGAGCCGAAGGGCGGCGCCAGCCTGAGCGCGGCGCTGGCGGCCGGCGCGCCGGTCACCCTGCCCGCGGTGGACAGTTTCGTCGATGGTGCGGCGGTGGCGCGGATCGGCGCGCAGACCTTCGCGCATCTGGCCGATATCGACCCCGCCGATGTGCTGATCGCGCCCGAGGACCGCATCTGCACCACGATGCTGGAGATGCTCAATGTCGAGGGGATCGTGCTGGAACCGGCCGGCGCGCTTTCCGTCGATGCGCTGCCCGATCTGGCCGGGGCGATCGCCGGCAAGACAGTGGTCTGTGTCACCTCGGGCGGGAATTTCGATTTCGAGCGGCTGCCCGAGGTCAAGGAGCGCGCGCTGCGCTATTCGGGGCTGAAGAAGTATTTCATCCTGCGCCTGCCGCAGCGGCCCGGTGCATTGCGCGATTTCCTGCAGATGCTGGGCCCGCAGGATGATATTGCGCGGTTCGAATATCTGAAGAAATCGGCGCGCAACTTCGGCACCGTGCTGATCGGCATCGAGACCGTCGAGGCAGCCAATTTCGACCGCCTGTTCGAGCGGCTGAATGCGGCGGGTTTCGTCTATCGCGACATCACGCTTGATGAGACGCTGGCGGGCTTCCTGATCTGACGGGCGTTCTGCGACCCGTTCTGGCCCGGCTGGCGACCCAGGCGGCGGACTCAGGCGGCGGAGCGGTTCAGGCCCTGAACGAAAGCCTCGCGCGACTGGTGGTAGCTGATGAGGATCCTGCCCAGATCGATCTCGCCCGCGCGGCCCTGCCCGGCGAGCATCTCGCCGAGTTCGCAGCGCGCGGCGAATTCGCTGAAGCCCAGATTCAGCGCCGCCCCCTTGAGAAAGTGAAGATCCGTCGCGAAGCTGCCCTGGTCCGGCGCGGCCTCAAGGCGGGTGATCACCTCGCCGACCTCTTCCAGGAACATGGCAACGACTTCGTTGAAATCATTGCCCATTTCTGCCTGCATTTCTTTTACTTGCGACCAGTCAATCATACCTTGCCCCAACATTAGCAGTAGCGCTCCACGCTAGCGAAGCACCCTGACGGTGCCAAGTTACCATAAAGCAGGGGGGCAAAACAAATCCCGCTTTCAGAAATTCTTAATCAGTGGCGCGCACAACGATCTGAGCAAGATCATGAAGGTGCCCGGTGTCTGTTTCGACTGCCCAGAAACTTCCAGCGATTCCGCCCCCCGCCGAGCGGGCGATCCGCAATGTGCTGGTGGTCGATGATTCGCGGGCCCAACGCTTCCTGGTTGTCTCGGCGCTGCGCAACAGCGGGTTCAACGTGCTGCAGGCTTCCTCGGGCGCCGAGGCGCTGGCGATTTGCGGCGAGGTCGAGGTTGATCTGGTGCTGTCGGACTGGATGATGCCGGGCATGACCGGGATCGAATTCTGCCGTGCTCTGCGCCATGCCAACCCGGAGCGCTATATCTATTTCATCCTGCTGACCTCGAAGACCGACAAGGGCGCGGTGGCCGAGGGGCTGGAGGTCGGGGCTGATGACTTCCTGCCCAAGCCGGTCGATACCGGTGAGCTGCGCGCCCGGATCAAGGCCGGCGAGCGGGTTCTGGCCATGGAACGGGCGCTGCGGGCCAACAACCAGTTGCTGAGCGATACGCTGGAGCGGCTGCAACAGCTCTATGATACGCTGGACCGTGACCTGATCGAGGCACGCTCGCTGCAGCAATCACTGCTGCGCGAGCGCGAGATGCGCTTCGATGCCGGGCGGGTAAGCATGCTGTTGCGCCCCTCCGGGCATATCGGCGGCGACATGGTTGGCTGTTTCGAGATCAACCACCGGCTGCTGGGCCTCTATTCCTTCGATGTCTCGGGGCATGGGGTGGCCTCGGCGCTGATGACCACGCGGCTGGCGGGCCTGCTTTCCGGCGCCTCGGCCGAGCAGAACATTGCCATCTGTGCCGGCCCTGACGGGCCCGGGGGCCGCGACCCGGCCGAGGTGGCGCTGGCCATGAACCGGCTTCTGCTCTCCGAGATCCAGACCGAGCGGTATGTCACCCTGGGCTATGCCGAGATCGACCGTGGCAACGGCCGGGTGCGCATGGTGCAGGCCGGGCATCCGCATCCGGCGGTGCAGCATGCCGATGGCAGCGTCAGCTTCCTGGGCGAGGGTGGCCTGCCGATCGGTTTGATCGACGAGGCCGAGTTCGAGAGCTTCGAGATGCAGTTGCAACCCGGCGAGCGGCTGCTGCTGCTTTCGGACGGCGTGATCGAATGCGCCAATGCCGAGGGCGAGCAGTTGGGCGAGGAAGGGCTGGAGCGCATCCTGATCGAGCTGATGGATCTTCGGGGCATGGCGCTGCTGGAGGCGCTGATGTGGGAGCTGGCGCGCTTCTCGGGCAGCGAGGATTTCACCGATGACGTGTCCTGCGCGCTCTTTGAATATACCGGCCTGCCGGGGCAGCCGGGCGAGCCGAAACTGCATTGAACCCCGGCATCACGTTTCGCTGCTTCATCCCGGGTCGCGGCGGTTTTCCTCCAGCCGCGCTTCGATCGCTTTCAGCCTTGCCAGCACCTCGTCGCGATATTCGCCGGTGCGGGTATCGGCTTCCTCGTTATGGGCGTCCTGCATCGAATTGACGATCAGACCGACCAGCAGGTTCACCACCGCGAAAGTGGTGACCATGATGAAGGGCACGAAGAACATCCAGGCCTGGGGATAGACCTCCATCACCGGGCGCACGATGCCCATGGACCAGCTTTCCAGCGTCATCACCTGAAACAGCGAATAGGCCGAATTGCCCAGATCGCCGAACCACTCGGGGAAGCTCTCGCCAAAGAGCTTGGTGGCCATCACCGCGCCGATATAGAACAGCATGCCCATCAGCAGGAACACCGAGCCCATGCCCGGCAGTGCGCGGATGAACCCCTCGACCACGCGGCGCAGCGAGGGCGAGACCGATACCACGCGCAACAGCCGCAGGATGCGCAGCGCGCGCAACACGCTGAAGGTCTGCGCCCCGGGCATCAGCGAGATGCCGACGATGATGAAATCGAAAATATTCCAGCCCGAACGGAAGAACGACAACCGGAAGGCGAAGAATTTCAGCATCAGCTCGATGACGAAGATCGTCAGGCAGGCGGTATCGAGCGCGATGATCAGCGGCCCGGCCAGCGCCATGACCTCGGGCGAGGTTTCCAGCCCCAGCAGCACGGCGTTGAAGATGATCACCGCGATGATGCCGTTGCGCACCAGGGGCCGGTCCAGAAAGCGGGCGGTCTGGTCGCGCAGCGAGTTGGCGGGCGGCAGGCTGGGGGTCATGGGGGCGTTCATGCGGGCCTCGGCTTGGTTTCAGCCGATATGGTTCAGCCGGAAGCGCGCTGCAAGCTCCACATGCGCCGACCAGCGGAACTGATCGACCACCTGCACCCAGTCCAGCCGGTAACCGGCCTCGGTGAGCAGCCGGGCATCGCGGGCAAAAGTGACCGGATTGCACGAGACCGCGCCCACCAGCGGCACCCGGGCACGGGCGATCTGGCGGATCTGGGCCTCGGCGCCGGCGCGCGGCGGGTCGATCACGATCGCGTCAAAGCGTGCCAGCTCGTCAGGCAGCAGCGGCCGGCGAAACAGATCGCGCGCCTCGGTGCTCACGCGTTTCAGCCCTTGCGTGGCGCGCCAGCCGGCATCGAGCGCGGCCAGCGCGGCAGCCTCGCCCTCGACGGCATGCACCTCGGCATCCTCGGCCAGCGGCACGGAGAACGTGCCGCAACCGGCGAAAAGATCGGCCAGCCTTCGAGCGCCGGCGACAGCTTCGCGCATGGCGTGCTGAAGCGCGGCTTCGCCCTGCGGCGTGGCCTGCAGAAACCCGCCCGGCGGCGGGCAGACGCGCGCGCGGCCAAAGACCAGCCCCGGCGGTTCGGTCTGATAAAGCACCTCATCTTCCCAGCTCAGCCGCGCCAGCCGATGCATGGCGGCGATCTGCGGCAGGCTCTGGCGCAGCGCATCATCGAGCGGTTTGCCGCCGCGCACCACCAGATCGACGCCGGTGTCGAGCGCGGTCATCTGCAAGGCGAGCTCGCCCTTGCGCGCACCCCCGGCCATCACCAGCGCCTCGCAGGCCGGCAGCGTGGCGATCAGCACCGGGGCCAGCAATCGGCAATCGGGCACCGCCGTCAGACTGTCCGAACCGCGGGCGTGAAACCCCACCAGCGCACCGGATTTCAGCCGCCGCCCGGCCAGCGTGGCGCGCCGCCGGCTGCCGGCGGGCGAGGTATGCAGCGGGCGAAACGGCGCATCCAGCCCCTGCGCCGCCAGCGCCCGCGCCACCACCTGCTGCTTCCATTCGGCCACGAAATCATCGCGCGCATGTTGCAGCGCGCAGCCGCCGCAGCCGCGGTAATGCCGGCAGCCCGGTGCTACCCGCTCGGGCGCCGGGGTCAGGATGCGCGGCTGGGCCATGCGGCCATCGGTGACCACGCCCTCGACCAGTTCACCGGGCAGGACGCGGGGGATGAAGATACCCTCGGCCAGCCCTTCGCCGCGATGGCCCAGGCGTTCGATGCTCAGCCGTTGCATATCGCTCATGCGGGTTGTTCGCCTGGCGGCAGCGCTATGGCGGGCGAGATCGCGTAACCCTCGGGCGAAAGGATCGTCGCCTCGCGCAGCCCATGCGGCTTGTCGGCGGGCGGCTCCAGCACCATGCCGCCGGCGGCCGGGGCGCGGGTGCAGGCGGCATCGGGGTCGATGCCGAAGAGATAAAGCTGCAAACCCGTCCCGCGCGGCGGCGATTCGGGCAGCAGCGCATGCAGCGGATGGCGGCCATAGGTGCCATCGGCGTGCAGCTGGATCAGCTGATCCGCATGACGCACCAGCGCGAAATCGGCGCTGAGCCGATGCACGCTCAGGCCCAGCGCCTCGCTCATGAAACGCGCCATGGCGGAAACATCGCGGCACAGCAGATTGACGCCGATGCCGCGCAGGCTGCGCCCCAGCTCGGCGGCCTTGACGGTTTCGAGATCCATCATGCCGGTTCTTCCTCCTCGACGCCCAGAAAGCCGCCCGATTGGCGCGCCCAGTATCGGGCATAGACCCCGCCCAGCGCCAGCAATTCCTCATGGCTGCCGGATTCGACGACGCGCCCGGCCTCCAGCACGATGATGCGGTCCATGCGCGCGATGGTCGAAAGCCTGTGCGCGATGGCCAGCACCGTCTTGCCCTGCATGATTCGCTCCAGCGCGCCCTGGATCTGCGCTTCCACCTCGCTGTCGAGCGCCGAGGTGGCTTCATCCAGCACCAGGATCGGCGCATCCTTGAGGAAGGCGCGGGCCAGGGCGATGCGCTGGCGCTGCCCGCCCGAAAGCCGCACCCCGCGCTCGCCCAGATGGGCGTCATAGCCCTTGCGCCCGGTGGCATCGCACAGATCAAGGATGAAATCATGCGCCTCGGCGGCACGGGCGGCGGCCTCGATCTCGGCGTCAGTGGCCTCGGGGCGGCCATAGCGGATGTTGTCGCGTGCCGAGCGGTTGAACATGGCGGTGTCCTGCGTGACCATGCCGATCTGGCGGCGCAGGCTTTCCTGGGTGACGCTTCGCAGGTCATGGCCGTCGATGCGCACCGCGCCTTCCTCGACATCGTAAAGCCGCAACAGCAACGCCACCAGCGTCGTCTTGCCCGCCCCCGAGGCGCCGACGATGCCGATGCGCTCGCCGGGCGCGATCGTCAGGTCGATATGCTCCACCCCGCCGCTGCGCCGGCCATAGGCAAAGGCCACATCGTCGAAACGGATCTCGCCCTGCACGCGGGGCAGGGCATAGGCATCATCGGCGTCGCGCAGCGCATGCGGTGCGGTGAGGGTGCGCATGCCGTCCTCGACCTCGCCGATATTGGCATAGATCGCCATCAGCGTGAAACTGACCCAGCCGGTCATCTGTGCCAGCCGGATCGCCACCGTGCCGGCCGCGACGATGGCGCCCGGCGTGGCCTGGCCATGGCTCCAGAGCCAGAGCGCCCCGCCGATCAGCACCACCGGCAGAACCCCGGCCAGCAGCATCAGCGAGAAGCGAAAGAACGCCGAGACCAGCCCGAAGGCCAGCACCTTTTCACGAAAGCGCGCCATGGCATCGAGCGCGTTGCGGTCCTCGTGGCGGGCATGGGCGAAAAGCTTGACGGTGCGGATGTTGGTGATCGTATCCACCACCTGCCCGGTCACCATGGCCCGCGCCCCGGCCCGTGCGCCCGCGCGCTTGCGGATATGCGGCAGGAAGGCGCGGATCAACACCAGATAGGCCAGCGACCATATCAGCACCGCCACACCGAGCCGCCAGTCGATGGAGGCCACCAGCACCGCCGAGCCAAGCAGCGAGGCCAGCGCGAAGGCCACGGTGTTGATGCTTTCCGATACCACCTCGGTCAGCGCGCGGGCCGTCTGGATCTGTTTTTGCGCGATGCGTCCGGCGAAATCATTGTCGAAAAAGCCGATATCCTGCCCCATCGTCCAGCGGTTGAGCCGCGACAGCACCAGCGGGTCGACATTGGGCGCGATGGTCAGGAAGTTGGCGGCCGAGTTCAGCCCGAAAGCCGCCGGCCGGATGATCAGGAAGAAGGCGGTAAACAAGGCCAGCAGCAGCCAGTTCTGCGCAAAGAAGCTGCCGCCCTCGAAGCCCACGGCGGCGTCGATCACCCAGCCCAGCACCAGCGCCGACATGACCTCTACCACGCCACCGATGGCGGCGATGACGGTTGCCAGCGCGATGCCGGGCCAGGCGCCGGTCAGCGCCCAGCGAAAGAATGCCCCCAGCCGGCTTGGTGGCGGGCCATCGGCGGGGCGAAAGGCCGGGATCAGCGTTGACAGGCTCATCCGGCGGCCTCGCCGATGCTGTCATCCTCACCGTCATCGATGCCGATGAACCCGCCGGACTGGCGTGCCCAGAACCGCGCATAAAGCCCGCCCTGCGCCAGAAGCTCGTCATGGCTGCCGGTCTCGACGACGCGGCCGTCATCGAGCACCACAATCCGGTCCATCCGCGCGATGGTCGAAAGCCGGTGCGCGATGGCGATCACCGTCTTGCCCTCCATCACGCCGTAGAGGGTTTCCTGGATCGCCGCCTCAACCTCGCTGTCGAGCGCCGAGGTGGCCTCGTCCAGCACCAGGATCGGCGCATCCTTGAGGATCACGCGGGCAAGGGCGATGCGCTGGCGCTGGCCGCCTGAAAGCTTGACCCCGCGCTCGCCGACGCGCGCCTCATAGCCGCGCCGGCCCTCGGGGTCGCTCAGCTCCAGGATGAACTCATGCGCCTCGGCGCGCCGGGCGGCGGCAATCATCTCGGCCTCGGAGGCATCGGGGCGGCCATAGAGGATGTTCTCGCGCACCGAACGGTGCAGCAGGCTGGTATCTTGCTGCACCATGCCGATGCGCGCGCGCAGACTGTCCTGGGTGACGCGCGCGATATCCTGCCCGTCGATCAGGATCTGGCCCTTCTCGGCGTCATAGAAGCGCAGGAGCAGCTTCACCAGGGTCGATTTGCCCGCCCCCGACCGCCCGACGATGCCCAGTTTCTCGCCCGGATGGATGCGCAGGCTGACATCCTGCAACCCGCCCGAGGCACGCCCGTAATGATGCGTCAGCCCCTTCAGTTCGATCCGGCCTTCGGTGAAATCGAGCGGGCGGGCACCCGGCGCATCGGTCAGGGTGATCGGCTGGGCGATGGTTTCCATCCCTTCAGAGACCACGCCAAGATTGCGAAAGAAGCTCGAAACCGCCCACATGATCCAGCCGGTCATCGCGTTGAGCCGCAACACCAGCGCGGCGGCGGCGGCCACCACACCAAGGCTGGCGGCATCGCCGGACCACAGCCAGATCGCCCAGCCCACCACCGAAACGATCAGGAAGCCGTTGAGGATGACCAGACACAGATCCATGATGGTGAAGATGCGCATTTCCTTCTGGAAGGTCTGGCGCGAATGTTCGATCGCCTCGCGGGCATATTCCAGTTCGCGGTCATGATGGGCGAAAAGTTTCACCGAATGGATATTGGCATAGGCATCGACCACCCGGCCCGTGACCGCCGAGCGCGCATCGGCCGAAGCCTGCGAGGCCGGGGTGACATGGCGGATGGTCCAGCGCACCAGCGCGCTGTAGAGCACCAGCCAGACCAGCAGCGGCAGCACCAGCCGCGGGTCGGCCCCCATCAGCAGCACCGCCGCGCCGATGATATAGGCGATGGAGAAGCTCAGCGCGTCGAAGATCTGGAACACCGCCTCGCCGGCGGCGGGTGGGGTCTGCATGATGCGGTTGGCGATGCGGCCGGCGAAATCATTCTCGAACCAGCCGACCGACTGACGCAGCACCTGCCGATGCGCCCGCCAGCGGATGATGGTGCCGAAATTGGGCAGGATGGCATTGTTGATCAGCCCGACATCAAGCGCCTGAAGCACGGGCCGTATGATCAGGATGAACCCCGCCGCCAGCGCCAGTTCCAGCCCGTGGCGCTGCCAGAATCCGGCCGGCCCGGCGCTTTCCAGCAGATCGACGACGCGCCCCATATACCACAGCAGCCCGACCTCGATGAAGGCCACCACCACCGACAGGAGCGCCGCGCCGATGAACACGCCGCGAAACGGCCCCATATACTGCCGCAGGAACGGCCAGAGCCGCTGCGGCGGATGGTCCGTCTCGGCATAGGGCGTATAAGGGTCAACCAGTTTTTCGAAATGCTTCAGCACGGCGCGGCCTGCGAGTTTTTCTTAACATGTGCAGACGATCTAATCCGCGGCAGGCGCAAAGGGAAGCCTTGGCCGGGATCGGGGCTGAAAACCGCGCCTCAGCGTGGCCGCAAGGCGTGCTCGATCAGCGCTTCGCGATCGGGCGCGAAGCCGTTCTCCAGCCAGTGGCTTTCGGCCCGGGCCAGCGCAGCGCCCAGCGCCGGGCCGGCAAGCGCGGGCATCAGATCGGCGGGTTTGAGCGGGAAGCGGGCCTTGGCGCCGCGCGCGACCTGCGCCTGCCAGTCTGGCGGCGGGGGGCTCTGCATCAGGGCGGCGCGCGCCAGCACCACATCGGCGGCGAGCGCCGGTTTCAGCCGGTAGCCGAGCGCGGCAGGAGCGTCATTTCGGGCGATATAGTCTCTGATATGGCTCAAATCGCGGCTCTCGGCACGCGAAAGCCGCAGCCGGTCAGCCGCATCCTCGCCGCCCAGAACCGCCAGCCGGCGCAGCCAGGGACCGGGCTCGCTGCTCTCCAGATGCACCAGAACCGCCAGGGCCTGCGCGCTGGCGCCGGGCAGGATATGGCCCAGAACGCCGCTTGCTGCCATTGCCGCCACGGCCGGTGCCGGGTCTGGCGCCGCCAGCAGTTTGCGCAGCTCGGCACCGATGCGCTCGCGCGAAAGTGTCTCTAACATGGCTGAATGTGCGGCGCAGGCGGCCAGCGCCTCGGCATCCAGCCCCTGCGCCGGGTCGCCGTATTGCGCAACGAAGCGAAAGAACCGCAGGATGCGCAGGTAATCCTCGGTGATGCGGGCCTCGGGCTGGCCTACGAAACGCACCCGGCGCGCGCGCAGATCCTCCAGCCCGCCGATCGGATCGAGCAGCGCACCATCGGCGCGGGCATAAAGCGCGTTCATGGTGAAATCGCGCCGCGCCGCGTCCTGGTGCAGATCGGTGCTGAAGGCGATGCGGGCGCGCCTGCCGTCGGTTTCGACATCGCGGCGAAAGGTGGTGACCTCATAGCCGCGCCCGCCGGCAACCACTGTCACCGTGCCATGGGCGATGCCGGTGGGCACGGCGCGCAAACCGGCGATTTCGGCCAGATCAGAGACGGTTTGCGGCAGGGCGTTGGTGGCGATATCGACATCCGCCACCGGCACGCCCAGCAGCGCGTTGCGCACGCAGCCACCGACGCAGAGCGCGTGATACCCGGCGCGGGTCAGCATGCCCAGCACCGCCTGGGTGGCGGGATCGGACAGCCAATCGCCGCTGATGCGCGGCGCCGGGCTCATCGCTCCAGCCTTTCGGCCAGCACCCGCAGCATGCGCGCCGTAGCACCCCAGATGTAATAGGGCCCCCAGGGCACGGTGTAATAGGCCCGCCATTGCCCCAGCCAGAGCCGCCGCTCCACCCGGTAATTGCGCGGATCGGCCAGATGATCGAGCGGCACGAAAAAGGCTTCCTCGACCTCGCCGGGCTGTGGGCGCAGGGAGAAACCGTCTCTGATATGGCCCAGAATGGGAGTTACCGAATAGCCGGTGACGGTTTCATGCGGCGGCAGATGGCCCAGAACCTCGACCCCGGCGGGATCGAGCGCCACTTCCTCGCGGGCCTCGCGCAGCGCGGCGGCGGTGGCATCGGCATCATCGGCATCGATCTTGCCGCCGGGAAAGGCGATCTGCCCGGCATGGTGGCGCAGCCCCGAGGCGCGTTTGGTCAGCAAGACCGAGGGCCCGGACGAACCCTCGGTCACGCCGATCAGCACCGCCGCCGGGCGCAGCCGCACCTGCGGCGGATGGCGGAAGCCGGGGTTGAGGTCGAAATCGGATGATCCGGCAATGCCCGGGGCGGCGGCATCGAGCCGCCCGGCCAGCCGTGCCAGCAGGTCAGGCCCGGTGCTCATGGCCGGCCTCGAAGCCAAGCGTCGCCGGATCGAGGTCATAATGTGCGCCGCAGAACTGGCAATCGGCGGTTACTCGACCCTCGGGCGTTGTCATGCTGGCGATGTCCTTGGCCGAATAGATCGACAGCGAATCGCGCACCTTGTCCTCGGAGCAGGTGCAGCCGAAGCTCAGCGGCTGGGCATCGAAAACCCGTGGCGCTTCTTCATGGAACAGCCGCAACAGCAGGTCGGTGGGCTGCACCGCCGGGCCGACGAGTTCCAGATCCTCGACGGTATCGAGCAGCAGATTGGCGCGGCTCCAGTTCTCGGCCTCGTCGCCATCGAGCATATCGGCCGCCGCCAACAGGCCATCATCGCCGCTGGCATCGCCCCTGGCATGCGGCGAGGCCTTGGGCAGATGTTGCAACATCACCCCGCCGCCGCGCCACAGCGGTTGCTGGCCGGGCAGGGTGGATTTGCCGAAGCTGACGGCAAAACGGGTGGGCAATTGCTCGGACTGGGCGAAATAGGTCTCTGCACAGGCGGAAAGCGAGCCACCGGCAATCGGCGTCATGCCCTGATAGGGGGTCATGTCGCGGCCCTGGTCGATGATCACGGCGAAATAGCCTTCGCCGATCTGGCTGAAGGGGGCGGCGGTTTCATCAAGCCGCTCGTGGTCGAAACTGGCATAGGCACGGATGCGCGCCGGGGCGCCATCCTCGCCGGGGGCGAAATAATCGGTGGCGATCAGCCGCGCCGGCCCCTTGCCGCGGATCTGCAGCGACAGCCGCCAGCGCAGTTTCAGCGTCTGGCCGATCATCGCCGTCAGCAGCACCGCCTCGGCCACCAGCGCCTCGATCAGCGGCGGATAGGCATGCTGGGCCAGCACACGCTCCAGCACACCATCGAGCCGCGCGACACGGCCGCGGATATCGGAACGATCAAGCTGAAAGGGCAGGACGGTATCGTCCCAGGCGATTTGCGCACCGAGGGTCATCGGGAACCTTCACGTCAGGGGCTTGGCTTTGGCCCCTCCATATAGGAAGCAGGCCGTCAGGGCCAAGGGGCAAAGCCGGCGCCATATGATTCGGCCAGACATGGTCGGGCCGGGCATGATCTGGAGGGGCAGGGAATGATACCGCGTTATGGTGAACCGCGCGAGCCGGGCCAGCAGTACCGCCGCCGCCCCGGGGCCTATGCGCTGCTGTGGCGCGACGGGCTGGTGCTGCTGACCCATCAAGAAAGCCCGCATGACGAGTTTCAGCTTCCCGGTGGCGGCATCGACCCGGGCGAAAGCGCGATTCGCGCCCTGCACCGCGAGGTCTTCGAGGAAACCGGCTGGCGAATCGCCCCGCGGCGCCGGTTGGCGGCCTTCCGGCGCTTCACCTATATGCCCGAATACGGCTATTGGGCCGAAAAGCTCTGCACGATCTATCTGGCGTATCCGGTGCGGCGGCTGGCGGCGCCCAGCGAGCCGGGCCATAGCGCGCATTGGGTGCCCGCCGGGCAGGCGGCGGCGATGGTCGGCAATCCCGGTGACGCAGAAGTGATCCGGCAGACGCTACGGGCGCTGGGCTGAGCGGCGGAATTTCTGGCGCGAAGGGTGAAAATCCGGCATGACGGGCCAAAACGAGCAGGTTTCCGGCATGATTCGCACAACCCTTCTGGCGCTTCTGGGCATGGTGCTGCTGGCTTGCAGCAGCGGGCCGCGTTTTCTCAGCTATGACGGGCCGGAGGTGACGCAGGTGCGGGTGCACAAGGGCGCGCGCATCATGGAGCTGATGCATCACGATACCGTGCTGCAGAGCTTCCGCATCCAGCTTGGCCGCAACCCGGTTGGCCACAAGCAACGCGAGGGCGATCGCCGCACGCCCGAGGGCGAATATGTCATCGACCGGCGCAACCCGCGCTCGGCCTTCCATCTGTCGCTGGGGATTTCCTATCCCAATGAGGAAGACATCGCCCGCGCCGAGGAAAACGGCTGGCGGCCGGGGGGCGATATCTTCATTCATGGGCGCGGGCCAAACCATCGCGGCGCGCGTGGCGACTGGACCGATGGCTGCATCGCCGTCACCGACCGCGAGATCGAGCTGATCTATGCCATGGTGCGCGACGGCACGCCGATCATCATCTATCCCTGATCGGGCGGCTGCCGACCGGGCGCGTTTCAGCGCCCGGCGATCTGGACCTCGTTCGGGGCGCCGGTGGTCATGGTCCACCAGAGCTTGCCATTGGGGTCCTGATGCCAGGCGAAACCGATCTCGCGCATGCGCGGGTCCAGCAGAACGGTGCGGGTTTCGCGCTGTTCCAGCCAGGCGGTGAGGGTTTCCAGCTCGGTCTCGAAGGTTTCCGAGATCAGCTCGCCCAGGAAATGCCCGCTATAGCCCACCCGCTGAACCCGGTCGATCGGCGAGGAACCGTCAGAGCCGAAATGCCAGGGCCGGCCCTGCACCGACATGTCGCGCGCATGGGTGGCAGCGGCGCTGGTCAGCTCGGCGTTCAGTTCCACCGGTGCCAGACCCTGTTGGCCACGCACGGTATTCACCGCATCGCGCATCCGCACCTGGATGCGCGGCACTTCGGCGGCCGAGATGCGATAGACCACCGGCACCGGCCGGCCATCGGGGCCCATGCGCATCGGCGTGCCGGCGGTGGTGCAGGCAGCGAGGGTGGCAAGGACGGCAATGGCGGGAAGCAAGGCTTTGGGCATGGCGATTCCATTAATAAGACGTCTTTCGCCTTAGCCGCTGGGCGCCAGAAGTTCAAATGCAACTCGCCGTGATGCCTTTCGGTTGCATTGCGAGCGCGGCAAATTTGACATATAAATCGCTGAAATTTGCGTGAACAGGGTGGTGGAGATGGCTTCAGGATCTCGCAAGGGGCTCAGCCGGCGCAATTTCCTTCTGGCATCCTCGGCGGCAGCGGGAGCGCTTTCGGCCCCGGCGGTGCTGGCCCAGGCGATGGAGGGCAGCACCGAAATGGAAACCGAGGTGCGCGAAACCGCGCGCCGCAACCTTTCCAGCTTCCGCACGCTGCACTGGCGCGACTATTTCTCCAATCTCAACAACGGCGCGATCCTGTGCGATATCGACAGCCGTTGCGTGCATTACTGGTCGGCGGATCAGAGCATCTACCGGCTTTACCCTTCGTCGGTGCCGATGAGCGAGGATCTGACGCGGCGCGGGCGCACCTCGGTGGTGCAGAAGGTCGAGGGCCCGTCCTGGCGGCCGACCCCGGCGATGCGCCAGCGCAACCCGGAATGGCCCGAATTCGTGCCGCCCGGCCCCGACAACCCGCTGGGAACCCACGCGCTCTATCTTTCCTGGACCTATTACCGGGTGCATGGCACGCATGATACGCGCAAGATCGGGCGGCGTTCGTCGAATGGCTGTATCGGGCTTTACAACGAGCATATCGCCGAGCTGTTCGGCTATGCGCGGGTCGGAACACAGGTGTTGCTAATTTGACGACATCGCACGCAAAGGGTGTGAAATGGGGCACTTGACCCGTTGCATTTCTGCCCGCAAGGTGCTTTCAGACGAGATACGAGGTATCGTCTTGGGTGCGCGTCATTGTCCTCAATCAAAAACATGATGGCGCGCGAATACTGGAGGTTAACATGAAGAAACTTGCTCTCGCTGCTCTGATCGCAGTTGCTGGCACCGCTGCCATGGCCGGCTCCTACGCCGAGCCCATCATCGAGCCGGAAGTGATCGTTGCCCATTCGTCGTCGTCGGCGGCTGGCATCATCATCCCGCTGCTGCTGCTGGTGGCCGTGGCTGTCGCTGCCCGCTAATCGCAGGCACGCAGTAAAGGAACGGGACGGGGGGCAACCTCCGTCCCGTTTCCTTTTGTGCCGTCGCCTGTTTGCGGCCGGGGTTATTCCACCCAGCCGCGCAGGTTATCGGTGATGACCGAACACAGCGCCTGAACGTGCAGCGGATCGTCGTTGAGGCAGGGAATATAGGTGAAGCTCTCACCACCGGCATGCTCGAATGCCTCGCGGATCTCGCCCTCGATCTCTTCCAGCGTCTCGATGCAATCGGCAGAGAAGGCCGGCGCCACCATGGCCAGCCGCTTGACGCCCGAGGCCGCCAGTTCGGCGACATGCTCCACCGTATAGGGGCGCAGCCATTCCTCGGAGCCAAAGACCGACTGGAAGGTGGTGTGGATCGAACCCTCGCCCCAGCCCAGCCGCTCGCGCAGCAGTCGCGTGGTTTTCTGGCACTGGCAATGATAGGGGTCGCCCTCCAGCAGGTAGCGCCTGGGCATGCCGTGGTATGAGGCCACCAGCAGTTCGGGCCGTTCGCCGAGCCCGGCATAGGCGCGCTCGACCGATTGCGCCAGCGCCTCGATATAGGCCGGCTGGCCGAAATAGGCCGGCACGGTGCGCACCGCCGGCTGCCACTTGGCCTGCATCAGCGCCCGGAAGAACTGGTCATTGGCGGTGGCGGTGGTGGCGCCGGCATATTGCGGGTAGAGCGGGAAGAACAGGATACGCTCGCAGCCGGCTTCGATCATCTCGGCCACTTTCGAAACCGTCGAAGGGTTGCCATAGCGCATGCAGAAATCCACCATCACCCCCTCGCCGAACTGCGCCTGCATGCGCTCGGCGATGGCGGCGGTCTGCGCCTTGGTGATGGTCATCAGCGGGCTTTCGCCCTTGTCGTGATTCCAGATCTGCTTGTAATTCGCGCCCGAGGTGAAGGGCCGCTTGGTCAGGATGATCAGTTGCAGCAGCGGCTGCCATTTCCAGGCCGGATAGTCGATCACCCGCTGATCCGACAGGAATTCGTTGAGATAGCGCCGCATCGACCAGTAATCGTAATTGTCCGGCGTGCCGAGATTGGCCAGCAGCACGCCGACCTTCTCGCGCGCCGCCGGCGGGTGATCGGCGGGCGCATGGCGCAGCCGGCCCTCGCCGGGCCTGTCATGGGCGATGGGGCAGCGTTTGGCGGTGGCGGGCTTTTCCAGCATGGCGTCCTTCCTCAATCTGGCCCTGACATAGCGGCCCCGGGGGCGGGGTCAAATGCGCCGATCAGTCGCGGCGGGGCTGGCCGGGGCGGGGCGCCGGCTCCAGCGGGGTTTCATGGGTGCCCAGCGCCTCGGCCAGCCGGGTGGTGGCCGAGCCCGGGCGCAATGGTTGTGGCTGGCTCTCGGCGGGCGCCCAGCCGGTCAGATAGAGTGTTTCGACGGTTGCCGGCAAACGCCCGCCCGGCTCGGCGAAACGCTCGCGGTAAAGCGCCTCGGCGCGGTTGAACAGCGCGCGCGGCATCGGGCGGCGGTGGCGCTGGGCCAGGGCGTTGCTTTCCCCCATGGCGCGCAGATCGCCCACCAGATGGCGCAGGTCGCGGTAGAGCACGGTTTGCAGGCTGCTGTCGGCCACCGGCAGCGCCAGACCGGCGCGTTGCAGCAGCGCGCCGAGATCGCGGATTTCGGCCATCGGCAGCACGCGTGGCGACAGGCTGCCGTAAAGATCGCTCTCGGCCTGGGCCAGCACCGCGCGCAGTTCCTGCAGGCTTTGGCCGCCAAACAGCACGCCCAGAAACAGCCCGTCGGGCCTCAGCGCGCGCCGGCACTGGATGATCTGGCCCAGCGGGTCATCGGCCCAGTGCAGGCAAAGCGCATGGATCACCAGATCATGCGCCCCCGGCTCCAGCGCCAGCGGCTCGGTATCGGCGATCAGCCGCGCATCGGGCAGGATTTCTCGCCAGATCTGCGCAAAAGGGGTGATCACGGCGGGGTTGGTAAACGCCCTGTTAACCTCTTTGAGTCTTTCGTTAACCTCGTCCGCCACCGCCTCATGCAGAAACAGCGCCGGGGCGCGAGCGGCGCGGGCGCGGAAACGATCAAGGGCGATGCGGTCGGTCAGCCGAGGGGTCATGGCCCCTGTTTGGGCGGCGGGCAGGCGATGTCAAGGGAAAGCGGCGGATGCTGGCAGGGCAGGAAGATGCAGCGCAGGCAATGGCCGGGCTGGGGGCGCGGTTGCGCGCTGCGGCCACCGGGGCGCTGCGGCTGGTCTATCCGCCGCAGTGCCTGACCTGCGAGGCCGCCACCAGCGAGGAAGGCACGCTCTGCCCCACCTGCTGGCGCGATACGCCCTTCATCGCTGGGCTCGTTTGCGACAAATGCGGCCTGCCGCTGCCCGGCGAGGATGAGGGCGCGCCGGTGCTCTGTGACGATTGCCTGCATCTGCCGCGTCCCTGGGGCAGGGGCCGCGCGGCGCTCCTGTACGGCGAGCGGGCGCGGCGCATCGTGCTGGGCATCAAATATTACGACCGCCATGATGCCGCCGCGCCGGCCGGTGCCTGGCTGGCGCGCGCCGCCGCGCCGCTGATCCGCCCCGATACGCTGGTGGCGCCGGTGCCGCTGCATTGGCAGCGGCTGTTCCGGCGCCGCTACAACCAGTCGGCGCTGCTGGGCGCGGCCCTGGCGGGGCGGATCGGGCGGGCGCATTGCCCTGATCTGCTGCTCCGCACCCGCCATACCGGCACCCAGGACGGGCGCACCCGCGACGGGCGGTTCGACAATCTCGCCGGGGCGATCCGCGTCGATCCACGCCGCGTGGCGCTGGTCGAGGGCAGGCATGTGCTGCTGGTCGATGACGTGATGACCTCGGGCGCGACGCTGGCTGCCTGCGCCGGGGCCTGTTTCGCCGCCGGTGCCGATGCGGTCGATGTGGTGGTGCTGGCCCGGGTGACGCGCGACCGCTAGGCCTGCCGCCCGGTTTTTGCGCTTTTGCGCCGCTAGGCGGTTCACAGCCCGCACAAAGCGCATTACATCCCTCTTGCCGGTTCCGGGCCGGTGATTGCGGGAACCATCATGCAGCGCATCGAGATCTACACCTCGCCGACCTGCGGCTATTGCCATGCCGCCAAGCGCCTCCTGCGCGAGAAGGGCGCACAATTCCATGAGATCGACATCCGCGCCCGGCCCGAGCGGCTGGGCGAGATGATCAACCGCGCCGGCGGGCGGCGCACCGTGCCGCAGATCTTCATCGGCGAGACCCATATCGGCGGCTGCGACGATCTTTATGCGCTCGATCGCTCCGGCGGGCTGGCGCCGCTCCTGCAGACGGGGGGCTGAGCCATGCGCGCGGGTCTGTTGCAGCTCAATGCCAGCGACGATCCGCAGGCCAATCTGGCGCCGGTGCGCGAAGCGGTGCGCCGTGCCGTGGCCGGGGGCGCCGGTTTCGTGCTGACACCGGAAGTGACGAACTGCCTGTCTTCCAGCCGCAGCCATCAGCAAAGGGTGCTCAGCCACGAGGCCGAAGACCCGATGCTGGCGCTCCTGCGCGAGGAGGCCGCACGCGCGGGCATCTGGCTGCTGGCCGGCTCGCTGGTGCTGAAGACCGGGGATGCCGACGGGCGCTTCGCCAATCGTTCGCTGCTGATCGACCCCACAGGCGCGATCACCGCGCGCTATGACAAGATCCATCTCTTCGATGTGCAGGTCTCCGAGGCCGAGACCTATCGCGAATCGGCGGGCATCCGGCCCGGCGAAGGCGCGGTGCTGGCCGCCACGCCCTTCGCCATGCTGGGGCTGAGCGTGTGTTATGACATCCGCTTCGCGCATCTCTACCGGGCGCTGGCGCAGGCCGGGGCGCAGGTGCTTTGCGTGCCGGCGGCCTTCAGCCCGGTGACCGGTGCGGCGCATTGGGAAGTGCTGCTGCGCGCCCGCGCCATCGAGACCGGCTGCTATGTTCTGGCCCCGGCCCAGACCGGCCAGCATCCGGTACGCGAGGGCACAACACCCCGGCGCACCTGGGGCCATGCCATGGTGGTGGCGCCCTGGGGCGAGGTGCTGGCCGATGCCGGCACCGAGCCCGGCGTGATCTATGCCGATCTCGATATGGCCGAGGTTGCCCGCGCCCGCGCCCGCGTTCCCGCGCTCAGCCATGACCGGCCCTATTCCGCGCCGGTGTCGCCGGGGGGGCGGGCGTGAAGCAGGTCGATGATCTCGCGGTGGCGCTGTTTGCCGAGTTGCTGACCGCCGATCAGCTGGCCCGTGCAAGGCTGTCGCGGGTGCTGCCCAAGGGGATGGAGCTGTCGCATTTCAGCGTGCTCAACCTGCTGGCCCGTAGCCAGGAGGAACGCACCCCGGCGCAACTGGCGAAGGCCTTCCATGTCACCCGCGGGGCGATGACCAATACGCTCAACAAGCTCGAATGGGCCGGCCATGTGCATATCCGCCCCGATTGGGACGATGCGCGGCGCAAGTTCGTGGCGATCAGCCCCTCTGGCCGCGCGGCGCGCGATGCCGCGCTGCAGGCCATCGCGCCGATGGTGGCCGATCTGGGCAAACGGCTGGGTATCGAGCGGGTGCGCGCCGTGCTGCCGGTGTTGCGCGAGCTGCGGCTGGAACTGGAAAAGGACGACTAGGCAGGGGGCGCTGCCCCCTCGGCGCTGGCGCGCCTCACCCCCGGGACATTTAGGGCACAAAGACCGGGCCGAGCGTGCGTGCGGGATTCCCGTCTTTGTGCTGAAAATATCCTCGGGGGTGAATTCGGCGCAGCCGAAGAGGGGGCAGACAGCCCCCTGCCTGTTGCCGGCTCAGGCCGGCTTGACGCTGGCGATGACGTAATTCACCGACAGATCGCGCGCCGAGAGCGACCAGGACCAGCGGAGCGGGTTGAACACCATGCCCTTGCGATCCACCGGGTTCAGCCCGGCCTGGCGCAGCAGCTCGTCCAGTTCCTCGGGGGTGATGAATTTGCGCCAGTCATGGGTGCCGCGCGGCAGCCAGCGCATGACATATTCAGCGCCGAGGATCGCCATGGCGAAGCTTTTCGGGTTGCGGTTGATTGTCGAGGTGATCATCAGCCCGCCAGGTCTGAGCAATTGCTGACAGGCGCTCAGATAGGCCAGCGGATCGGCGACATGTTCCACCACCTCCATGTTCAGCACGATGTCGAAGCGCTCGCCGGCGCTGGCCAGATCCTCGGCGGTGGTGTGGCGATAATCAATCTCCAGCCCCTGCTGGCGGGCATGGAGCTGCGCCACCGGGATATTGCGCTCGGCGGCATCGGCGCCCACCACCGCGGCGCCCAGCCGCGCCATCGGCTCCGACAAGAGCCCGCCGCCGCAGCCGATATCGAGCAGCCGCAGCCCGTCGAGCGCCCGGGGTTGGGCCAGATCACGGTCGAATTCGGCGGCGATCTGGGCGGTGATATAATCCAGCCGGCAGGGGTTGAGCATGTGCAGCGGCTTGAACTTGCCCTGCGGGTCCCACCATTCCGCGGCCATGGCCTCGAATTTGGCGATCTCGGTCGGGTCGATGGTGCTGGGCTGCATCTGGGGCTCCGGCTGCGGTTTTGGCTCTCGTACCCATGGCGGGGACGTTTGAGTGCGGTATATAGGACAGATGATGGACAAGTCCCCAGAGCAAAACAGCGCAGCCGCCCATCTCTATCCGCCGATCGAGCCTTTCGACCGGCGCATGATCGATGTCGGCGACGGGCATCAGGTCTATGTCGAGCAATGCGGCCGGCCCGATGGCCTGCCGGTATTGGTGCTGCATGGCGGGCCGGGCGGTGGCGCCAGTCCGATGATGCGCCGCTTCTTCGATCCATCGGTCTACCGGGTGGTGCTGTTCGATCAGCGCGGCTGCGGGCGCTCGCGGCCCCATGCCAGTATCGAGGCCAATACCACCGGGCATCTGCTCGCCGATATCGAGGCGATTCGCGCCCTGCTGGGCATCGAGCGCTGGGTGCTGTTTGGCGGCAGCTGGGGGGCGACATTGACCTTGGCCTATGCCCAGGCCCATCCCAAGCGTGCCGCCTATCTGGTGCTGCGCGGGGTGTTTCTGGGCACCAGCGCCGAACTGGCGTGGTTTTACGGCGGCGGCGCGGGGCGGTTCTTTCCCGAGCTCTGGGCGCGATTCGTCGATCCGATCCCCGAGGCGGAGCGCCATGACCTCATTGCCGCCTATCGGGCGCGGCTGTTCAGCGGGGTTTTCGCGCAGGAAACCCGTTTCGCCCGGCTCTGGGCGGAATGGGAGAACGCGCTGGCCACGGTGGATGTGCGCGGCGGCTTCGATACCCCGGCCGATTATGCCCGCGCCTTTTCACGGCTGGAGAATCATTATTTCAGCAATGGCTGCTTTCTGGGTGCCGATGGGGCGCTACTGGCCGGTATGGAGCGCATGGCCGGTGTCGGCGGCACCATCGTGCAGGGTCGGCTGGACATGATCTGTCCACCGGCCACCGCCTGGGAGCTGCATCGAAACTGGCCGGGCAGCGAGCTGCGCATGGTGCCGATGGCCGGCCATGCGCTGTCCGAGCCCGGCATTGCCGCCGAGCTGGTGCGCGTCACCGACCGGCTGCGCGGCCTGTCACTCTGACCCGGCGCCGCGCAGTGCCAGCCGGATCTGCTTCTCGGTCTCGATCAGCACGAAGAACACCACCCCCAGCGCAATGATCAGCATGCCATCCAGTAGCGCCACCGGCCTTGTGCCGAAAGCGGCCTGAAGGGGCGGCAGATAGGTGATGGCGAATTGCGCCGCCACCGCCACCAGCAGCGCCAGCCAGACCGCACGGGTGCCCAGTGCCGCCTGCCAGCTCAGCGATGTGCCGTGGATGTTGCGGATGAAGAACAGATGGAAGATCTTCAGCACCACCAGCGTATTGAGCGCCAGTGTCTGGGCCTCCTCGGTGCTCAGCCCGCGATCCAGCGCATGGGTGAAGATGCCGAAAATCGCCGCCGCGAAGAGCGCCCCCACCAGCACCACATGCCAGACCAGCGCGCCTGACAGGAGCGGCGCGTTGCGGGGCCGGGGCGGGCGCTGCATGGTGGCTTTCTCGGTGGGTTCGAAGGCCAGCGCGATGCCCAGCGTGACGCTGGTGATCATGTTGACCCAGAGGATCTGCAATGCGGTGATCGGCAGCGCCAGCCCGAGCAGCAGCGCGATCACCACGGTCGAGGATTCGCCGGCATTGGTGGGCAGGGTCCAGCTGATCACCTTGCGGATATTGTCATAAACCGTGCGCCCCTCGCGCACCGCCGCCGCGATCGAGGCGAAATTGTCGTCGGTCAGCACCAGGTCGGCGGCTTCCTTGGCGGCTTCAGAGCCTTTCTGGCCCATGGCGATGCCGACATCGGCGCGCTTAAGGGCCGGGGCGTCATTCACCCCGTCGCCGGTCATCGCCACGCTCAGCCCGTGCGATTGCAGCGCCGCCACCAGCCGCAGCTTGTGTTCGGGCGTGGTGCGGGCAAAGACATCGACCTGACGCACCGCCAGCGCCAGACCGGCATCATCGAGCGCATCGAGATCCGAGCCGGTGAGCACCCGCGCGGTCTGTTCGATCCCCACCTGCCGGGCGATGGCCCCGGCGGTGCCGGCATGATCGCCGGTGATCATCTTCACCCCGATCCCGGCGGCACGGCATTCGGCGACGGCTTCGATGGCCTCGGCGCGCGGCGGGTCGATCAGCCCGACCAGCCCCAGAAATTCCAGCCCGCCCTCCAGCACTGACGGGTCCAGCCTGTCGGCGCGGCTGCCGGCCAGCGCCAGCACCCGATGCCCGCCGGCTGCCAGTTCCTCGGCCTGCTGGTGCCAATGCGCCAGATCGAAGCGCGCGCCATCCGCGGTGCGGTCGCACATCATCAGCACGCGTTCGGGCGCGCCCTTGACATGCAGGAGTGGCGTGCCGCCATCCGGGGCGGCATGCAGCACCGCCATGTAGCGGTGGCGACTATCAAACGGGATGGCATCGAGCCGTGCGGGCGGGGGTGCATCGCCGCGCAGCGCCTTGCCGGCGAAGGCCAGCAGCGCGCCCTCCATCGGATCGCCCTCGACCGCCCAGCCCCCGGGGCCGTGATGGAGCGCCGCATCGTTGCAAAGCCGGGCCGCCTGCGCCAGCGCCGCCAGATCGCCGGTTGTGCCCGGGGCGGGGGTGATGGCGCCTTCGGGGGCATAGCCCTCGCCGGTGATGGCAAAGCCGCCGGCCGGGGTTTCGGCGCGGGCCACGATCATTTCGTTGCGGGTCAGGGTGCCGGTCTTGTCGGTGCAGATCACCGAGACCGCGCCGATGGTTTCGATGGCTGGCAGGCGGCGCACGATGGCATGGCGCCGCGCCATGGCCTGCACGCCGATGGCCAAGGTGATGGTCAGCACCGCCGGCAGCCCCTCGGGGATCGCCGAGACCGCCACCGCCACCACCGCCATGAACAGCTCGCCAAAGGCATAATGGCTGACGAAGAAGCCAAACAGCAGCAAAAGCCCTGCCACCATCAGGATGAACAGGCTCAGCCAGCGGGCGAAACGGTCCATCTGCGCCACCAGCGGCGTGGTCAGCTGCTCGACGGAAGCCAGCAGCCCGCCGATGCGCCCGATCTCGGTCTGCGCGCCGGTGGCCACCACCAGCCCGCGCGCCGCACCCTGGGTGATCAGCGTGCCCGACCACAGCATCGAATGCCGTTCGCCCAAGGGTGCCGCTTGCGGTGCGGGATCGGCGGATTTCTCCACCGGTACCGATTCGCCGGTCAGGAGCGCCTCCTGCGCCGCCAGCCCGCGCGCCTCCAGCAGCCGCAGATCGGCGGGCACGCGGTCGCCGGCCTCCAGCAGCACCAGATCGCCGGGCACCAGATCGGCGCCATCGATGCTGATGCGCTTGCCATCGCGCAGCACGGCGGCGCGCGGCGCCAGCATGTCGCGGATCGCCTCCATCGCGGTTTCGGCGCGGCCCTCCTGCACGAAACCGATCAGCGCATTGAGCAGCACCACCGCCAGGATCACCCCGGTATCGATCCAGTGACCCAACAGCGCGGTGACCAGCGCCGCCACCAGCAGCACATAGATCAGCACATTGTGGAAATGCCCGGTCAGCCGGCGCAGCAGGCCGGGGCGGGGCGGTGCCGGCAGCCGGTTGGGGCCGTATTGGCGCAAACGGGCGTCGGCCTCGGTCTTGCTCAGCCCCTCACGGCTGCCGGCGAGGCTGGTGATGATCTCGTCGGTGGTTCGGGCGTGCGGGGCGGCGAGTGAAGGATCGGGCATGTAATCGGCATCTCGTGGCAATTTGGCTGCCAGACTAGCGCAGCCGGCAGCCCCCGGCCACAGTGCCGATGTCGCAGCAACCGGCGCGCGCTTTCAGGCGACGCGCGCGGCACCCTCGATCGGGGTGAAGATCGCGCGGGCAGGATCGCAACGGTAGTGCCGGGCCAGTTCAGGGGCCGATTCAGCCAGATCAGTGACGCTTTTCAGAATGAAATCGACCTTCTCGTCGCTCATCAGCGCGCTGAGGTTGAGCCGCGTGAAACCGGGTTTGGCCATCTCATCCCCGGCCAGAATCGCTGCGCGCAATGCCGCCGATTGCGCGGCATCGATAGCCAGCAGCCGATGCACATAGGGGCCGGCGCAGGCACAGCCGCCGCGCGCCTGAATGCCGTAAAGATCGCTCAGCATGCGGGTGACGAGCTGCTGATGCAGATGCCCGCCGCGCCCGTCACGCAGCCGGAACGAGGCCACCGGCAGCCGCGCCAAGCCGGGCTGGCCCAGCAGCTCGATGCGCGGATGGTCGCGCCAGGCGGCCTCAATCCGGGCACAGAGCGCGGCATGGCGCCGGTCCAGCCAGTTCTGGCCCAGTGCCGCCTTGGACAGAAACACCAGCGCGGCGCGGATGTCACCGGGCACATTGGGGGTGCCGGCCTCTTCGCGCGCTTCCAGACTGGCGGCGTAATCATGCCCCTCGGGCGAGACGAAGCGCACCGTGCCGCCACCCGGCCAGCAGGGCTGGCTGGTGCGCACGGCATCGCGCTTCAGCACCATCACGCCCGAAGCCCCCGGCCCGCCGGGAAACTTGTGCGGTGAGAGCACCAGCGCATCAATGGCGGCATCGGGCGCGGGGGTCATGGTGATCGGCAGATAGGGTGCGCCGCCGGCATAATCCCAGACCATGCGCGCCCCGGCGGCCTTTGCCTGCCGGGTCAGCCCCGCGATATCGGCGACAATCCCGGTGATGTTGGAGGCGGCGGAGAAGGCGCAGATCACCGGCGCGCCCCCGGCATCGAGCAATTGCGCCAGTTGCGCGCGATCCGGCCCGCCCCGGGCATCCTCGGCAAGTTCGATCACCTCGGCGCCGCTTTCGCGCCAGGGCAGGATGTTGGAATGATGCTCATAGGGGCCCAGCAGCACCCGCACCCCCGGCCCGGCACCCATCAGCGCCACCAGCCGGTTGATGCCGGCCGTGGCGCCGGAGCCGCAGAAGATGACCGCATGTTCCGGCCCGGCGCCGCAGCAATCGGCGATCACCTGCCGGGCGGCGCGGCGCAGCGCGGTCATGTAGCCGCCGCAATAGGAAGCCTCGGTATGGCTGTTGGCGTAATAGGGCAGCACCTGCTCCAGCATGAAGCGCTCGATCTGCATCAGTGCCCGGCCCGAGGCGGTGTAATCGGCATAGACCAGCGCCCGGCGCCCGAACGGGCCATCAATGGGCGCGCCATCGCCGATCAGCCCCTCGCGCAGCGCCGCCACCGGATCGGCTTTGGCAAGCTGGGCATGAAAGGCGGCGAAAGGATCGGTTTGCTGCATGGGATCGTCCGGCGATGAGGGAGCATGCAAGATATATCCCTTGATCTGGGGGCATTTTTCCCATTCTCTTGCCTACGAAGCCATAAGATTGGGTCATATGATCGACAAAGCCGCAAAATTCGACGAGATCGATATTCGCCTGCTCACCGTCATGCAGCGCGATGCCGGGCTGTCCCAGCGCGAACTGGCCGAGGCGATCGGTCTGTCGCAAAACGCCTGCTGGCGACGGTTGCAGCGATTGCAGGCGGCGGGGATCATGCGCGGCAGCCGGGTGCTGGTGGATCTGTCGGCGCTGGGGCTGGATCTGACGGTTTTCGTGATGATCCGCACCCGCCATCATGCCCGCGACTGGGCCGAGCGCTTCGCCCGCCATGTCGCCACCCTGCCCGAGGTGATCGATTGCCACCGTATCGGCGGCGACTGGGACTATATGCTCAAGGTCGTCACCCGGGGCATGGCGGGCTATGACATGTTCTATCAGCGGCTGATCACCGGCTTTGAATTCGACACCGTGACCGGGCTTTTCTCGATGGAGGCGATCCTGGAAAACCGCGCCGTTGATCTGAACCGGCTGGCCTGACTTATCGCACGGAAGTTGTGCGCCTTTTCAAGGCACTCTTCCAAAGATTGCATTTCCATGACAGCCGTTAACCGGAAAGCGGTTGCCAGTACCTGCGGTTCCGTGCAAGGAATTGATCAAATGCGACACCAACAAGTCGCAAAACGCAGGGACAAGACATGCCGCGATCAGATTTCTGGTCCGGGCTCGTGGTGGCAGGCTTTGGGCTGCTGGCGCTCGTCTGGATGATACCGAACTACGCCGGGCAAAACCCCTTCGCGCAGATGCCGCCGGGGCTGGTGCCCGGTATCGCCGCCTGGATCATGGTGATCTGCGGGGCGGTGGTGGCGCTGGGCGGGCTGATCGGCATGTTGCGCGACGGTATCGCCCCCGCCACCCGCGACATCAACTGGCTGGGCATCGGCTGGGCGCTCTGGCCGTTTCTCTATGTCGGCGTGGCGATCTGGTTCATGACCTTCATCAAGATCACCTGGTTCGGCGCCTTCCTGATCGCCGGCATGCTGATCCTGCTGGGCGAGCGGCGCTGGTGGATGATCCTGGGCTGCTCGGTGGTGCCGGTGGCGCTGCTCTATGTGCTGTCGGTCTACATGATGCGTGTCGGGGTGGTCTGAGCCATGGATTTTTCCGCAGTCGGGGCCGCCGCGGCCGAAGCACTCACCCTCGCCTCCTTCATCGGCATCGGCGGCGGGGTGCTCCTGGGCTATGTGGTCGGGGTGATCCCGGGCCTGTCGCGCTCGGTGGCGATCTCCATCGCCATTCCGATGACCTTCTACATGTCGCCCTATATCGCCATCTCGTTCCTGATCGGGCTGTCCAAGGGCACGGCGGCGGGTTCGGCGGTCTCGGCGATCCTGCTCAATGCCCCCGGCGAGGCCTCATCGGCGGCAACCGCGCTTGACGGCTATCCGATGGCCAAGGCGGGCAAGCCCAAGACGGCACTGCAGGTCGGGCTGATCGCCTCGGTGCTGGGCGATATCTTCGCCACGATCATCCTGATCTTCGTTACCGTGCCCTTCGCCCGTGTGGCGCTGATGTTCGGCCCCTATGAGATGGCGGCGATCCTGGCCTTCGCGCTGGTGTTCATCGCCGGGCTTTCGGGCGGCAATATCTTCAAGGGGCTGGCCGCGGGCGGCCTGGGCATCTTTCTGGGCACCATCGGGCTGGACAACCAGACCGGGCTGCCGCGGCTGACCTTCGGTTATACCGAGCTTATGGACGGCATGCCGCTGATCGCTGTGGCCATCGGAACGCTGGCGCTGTCGGAGATGTTCATCCAGTCCGAAAAGCTGCGCTATGACCGCGCCAACATGTCGGTGCAGCTCAAGCACGATCCCGAGGATCACATCACCTGGCCGATCTTCCGCCGCATCATGCCGACGATCTTTCGCGGCACCGCGGTCGGCACCTTTGTCGGCGCGCTGCCGGGGCTGGGGCCGTCAGTAGGCTCGTTCATGTCCTATGGCATGGCGCAGAAGGCCGCCAGGAACCCCGAGGCTTTCGGCAAGGGCGAGCCCAAGGGTATCGCGGCCTCGGAATCGGCCGATAACGCGGTGATCCCGGCGGCGCTGATCCCGCTTTTCGGGCTGGGCATTCCGGGCAATGTCTCGGCGGCGCTGCTGATCGGGGCCTTTGCCATCCACGGCATCACCGTGGGGCCCTTGCTGCTGCGCGACAATCCGGAGCTGCTCTATTCGATCTTCGCCGGCATGATCCTGGCCTCGCTGATCATGCTGGCGCTAGGCTGGTTCGGGCTGATGGTCTTTGCCCAAATCACCCGGGTGCCGCCGCATGTGGTGATCCCCATCGTCATCTTCTTCTGCCTCGCCGGCATGATGCTGCAGGGTTACGGCACCTTCGGGCTGGTGATCCTGATGGCCTTCGCCGCGCTGGGCTATCTGATGAAGAAATACGACTACAGTTTCGTCACCTTCCTGGTGGCCTTCATCATCACGCCGATGTTGGAGCTGAACCTGCGCCAGTCGATCATCCTGTCGCGCGGGAACTGGGAGATTCTGCTGAATCGCCCCATCGCCCTGTTCTTCATCATCTGCACGGTTCTGGCGCTGGCGGCGCTGGTGCTGCGCACGATGCGGACAGGCAAACCCGCCGCCAATGCGCCGGCGGATTGAACACGGAAGAAGGAGATACCCATGAAAAGACGCAGCCTGATTGCCGCCGCGGCGGCGCTTGGCACGCTTTTCGCCGCGCCGCTGGCGCTGGCCGATGAATGGCGCCCGGATCGCCCGATGACCATGGTGATCGGTTTTGCGCCCGGCGGTTCCACCGATATTCAGGGCCGGGTGCTGGCGCATGTGCTTGAGGAGTATTTCGGCCAGCCGGTGAATGTGGTCAATCAGCCCGGCGGCGGCGGTGCGGTGGCGCTGACACGTTTCATGAATGCCGAGCCCGATGGCCATACCTTCATGTTCGGCGTCATGCTGGGGCTGACCTTCTCGCCGATTGTCACGCCGGTCGAATACGAGATCGAGGATTTCCGCTATGCCGGCACCATGGTCGGCGGGCAGTTCGGGGTGATCGCGGCTGGCGATGCGCCCTATCAAAGCTTCGCGGAGCTGATCGAATATGGGCGCGACAACCCGATGACCTATGCCATGCAGTTGCCGATGGATCAGGCGATCATGCAGCGCATCGCCGCGACCGAAGGGCTGGATCTGGCCATCGCGCCCACCGGCGGCGGCGGCGGTGTGGCGCCGCTTCTGCTGGGCGGCGAGGTGGATTTCGCGTTTTCGGGCGGCATTCATTCGCAATACACCCCGACTGGCGAAATGAATGTGCTGGCCTTCTTCACCCGCGAGCGCTCGCCCTTCTACCCGGATGTGCCGACGCTGGTGGAGCTGGGCTATCCCTATGCGATGGATGATTTCCGCTCGTTCTTCCTGCCCGGCGGCACTTCGGATGCGATTGTCGAGGCCTTCGAGAATGCTGCGCGATTCGCCGTCGAGCATCCGCAATTCGTGCAGGTCACGGTCGATAATACCCAGCATCCCGTCGTCTTCATGGATGGTGCCGAGACCGAGGCCACGATCCGCGAGATCCGCGCCGCCAATGAAGCGCTGATGCCGATTGAACCAGCGGCCCAAGACCAACCGATAAACCGACCCAACAGGAGAGAGACAATGTTGAACCGCAGAACCCTGCTCGCCGCTTCCGCCGCGCTGGCCGCCACGCTGGCCGCCCCCGCCGCGCTGGCCAGCGACTGGCCGACCCGCCCCCTGACCATGGTCATCGGCTTTGCGCCCGGCGGTTCCACCGATATTCAGGGCCGCGTGCTGGCGCAGGTCATGGAGGAATATCTGGGCCAGCCGGTCAATGTGGTCAACCAGCCCGGCGGCGGTTCGGCGGTCGCCTTCACCCGGCTGAAGAATACCGAGGCCGATGGCTATACCTTCCTCTTTGGCGGCACCACGGCGCTGACCTTCACGCCGATCATCTCGCCGGTGGAATACGAGATCGACGATTTCGAGTATCTCGCTGCCGTGGCGCTGGGCCAGAATGCCATCGTCACCGCCGCCGCGCAGCCGTTCTCGACCTTTGACGAAATCGTCGAGCATGGCCGCAACAATCCGATGACCTATGCGCAGCAGACCCCGCTCGACGAGGCGATCATCCGCGCCATCGCCGAACAGGAAGGGCTGGATCTGGCCATCGTGCCGACCGGCGGCGGTGGCGGCATGGCGCCGCTGGTGCTGGGCCGCGAGGTCGATTTCGCCTATTCGGGCGGCACGCATGCGCAATACACCCCGACCGGCGAAATGGTGGTGGCGGCCTTCATGTCGGCCGAGCGCAGCCCCTTCTACCCCGATGTGCCGACCCTGATGGAACTGGGCTATGACTATTCCATCGAAGATTACCGCACCATCATCGTGCCGCAGGGGGTTCCGGCTGAGGTCAGTGCAAGGCTGATCGCCGCCGCTGAACATGCCAGCACCCATCAGGCCTTCATCGACATCACCGAGGGCAATACCTTCTTCCCGGTGGTGATGATCGGTCAGGAGGCGATGGAGGCCAATGTGCGCCGCATCCGCGCCGCCACCGAGGAAGTGATGGCCAACTGAGCTGACACGGGTATCGGCCACCAAAGCGTGGCCGATACCCTTTTTCGCTGTGTGCTCAGGCCAGACCAGCGAGCCGCAGTGCGATCCCGGCCAGCGCGCAGCCGGCCAGCATCACCACCGGGCCAAGGCGGAAGCGGAACATGCCGATCATCGCCGCCAGCACCAGCCCGCCGGCCGCAATATCGAACGAGGCCCAGACCGGCAGATCCAGCGCCAGCCCATAGGCGCTGATGCGGCGCAGCTCGCCGAACATCACATGCAGCCCGAACCAGAGCGCCAGATTCAGGATCACCCCGACCACGGCGGCGGTGATGGCGCTCAACGCCGCACTGAGCACCCGGTTGTCGCGCAGCCGTTCGATGAAAGGCGCGCCCAGAAAGATCCACAGAAAACACGGCGTGAAGGTAACCCAGGTGGTCAGCAGCCCGCCCAGCGTGCCGGCCATCAGCGGCGACAGCCCGCCTGAATCGCGCAGCGCTCCCATGAAACCCACGAATTGCGTGACCATGATCAGCGGCCCCGGCGTGGTTTCGGCCATGCCCAGGCCATCCAGCATCTCGCCCGGGGCAAGCCAGCCGAAATTCTGCACCGCCTCCTGCGCGACATAGGCCAGCACGGCATAGGCGCCGCCGAAGGTGACAACCGCCATGATGCTGAAGAACCCGGCGATCTGCGCAAAGACATGCGCCGGGCCGAGCAGCAGAAACAGCGCCGCTACCGGCGCCAGCCACAGAAGCAGGAATACCGCTGCGATGCGTAGCGCATGAGCGCGGTTAACGGCCGTGTGTTCGGGTGTCGCCTCGCCCAGCAAGGTCTCGGCATCGGCCACCGCGGCCCTGCCCGGCGCGCCATGCCCGCTACCACCCTGGAACGCCGGCAGCCCGGCCCGCGCCCCGGCATAGCCGATCAGCCCGGCGGCCAGAATGATCAGCGGAAAGGGCACGCCAAAGCCGAAGATCGCCACGAAGGACGCCGCCGCGATGCCCAGCATTACGCCATTGCCCAGCGCCCGGGAGCCAATTCGGATCACCGCCTGCACCACGATGGCCAGAACCGCCGCCTTGAGCCCGAAGAACAGCGCCTCGACGGCATCGACCTGCCCGTAAAGCGCATAGACCCAGCTCAGCGCCATGATGGTCACCACGCCGGGCAGCACGAACAGCAGCCCCGCGATGATGCCGCCGAGCGTGCGATGCATCAGCCAGCCGATATAGACCGCCAGTTGCATGGCTTCGGGGCCGGGCAGCAGCATGCAGTAGTTGAGCGCATGCAGGAAGCGCTTCTCGCCCAGCCAGCGCTGTTCCTCAACGAGGATGCGATGCATCAGCGCGATCTGCCCGGCCGGGCCACCGAAGCTCAGAAGCCCGATGCGGGCCCAGATGCGGGTGGCCTCGGCCAGCGTGGGGTAGGGCCGCGCAGTCATCGCCTGCCTCCGCTTCGCGCGCCCGGCTCAGAGCGCGCGTTCGACCATCATCTTCTTGATCTCGGCGATGGCCTTGGCCGGGTTCAGACCCTTGGGGCAGGTCTGGGTGCAATTCATGATCGTATGGCAGCGATAGAGCTTGAACGGATCATGCAGCGCATCGAGCCGCTCGCCGGTGGCCTCGTCGCGGCTGTCGATGATCCAGCGATAGGCATGCAGCAGCGCCGCCGGGCCCAGGTAACGGTCGCCGTTCCACCAGTAGCTGGGGCAGGCGGTCGAGCACGAGGCGCACATCACGCATTCATAAAGCCCGTCGAGCTTCTCGCGATCCTCGATCGACTGGCGCCATTCCTTGGCGGGCGTGTTCGAGGTGGTCTCAAGCCAGGGCATGATGCTGGCATGCTGGGCGTAGAAATGCGTCAGATCCGGCACCAGATCCTTGACCACCGGCATGTGCGGCAGCGGATAGATGCGCACATCGCCCTTCACCTCATCCATGCCGAAGGTGCAAGCGAGCGTATTCTGCCCGTCGATATTCATCGCGCAGGAGCCGCAGATCCCCTCGCGGCAGGAGCGGCGGAACGTCAGGGTGGGGTCTATCTCGTTCTTGATCTTGATCAGCGCGTCCAGAACCATCGGGCCGCAGGTATCGAGATCGACGAAATAGGTATCGACACGCGGATTCTGCCCGTCATCGGGGTTCCAGCGATAGATGCGGAAGGTGCGCAGGTTTTTCGCGCCCTCGGGCTTGGGCCAGGTCTTGCCGGTGCGGATCTGGCTGTTCTTGGGCAGGGTCAACTGAACCATTGCTCAACTCCTCAATAGACCCGCGCCTTGGGCGCGATTTTCTTCGGATCGATCCCGCCCTGTTCCGGCGAGGTCAGCGGTTCGGTGACGACGGGGCGGCTGTCCAGCCGGACCTTGTTGCCTTCGACCCAGGACAGCGAATGCTTGCGCCAGTTGACGTCATCGCGCTCGGGGTAGTCCTCGTGGGCGTGGGCGCCGCGGCTTTCCTTGCGCGCCTCGGCCGAGACGATGGTGGCCAGCGCGTTGGGCATCAGGTTTTCCAGCTCCAGCGTTTCCATCAGATCCGAGTTCCAGATCAGCGAACGGTCGGTGACCTGGATGTCGTTCAGCTTGGCGGCGACGGCTTCCATCTTCTTGCAGCCCTCGGCCAGGGTCTTGTCGGTGCGGAAGACCGCGGCATCGGCCTGCATGGTCTTTTGCATCTCAAGGCGCAACTCGGCGGTGGGCACCGCGCCCGAGGCATGGCGAATGCGATCAAACCGCGCCACCGCAGCCTCGACCGAGGCCTTGGAGGTTGGCGGATTGGGCGCGGCGGGGTCGATGATCTGGCCGGCGCGGATGGCGGCGGCGCGGCCAAAGACCACAAGATCGATCAGCGAGTTCGAGCCCAGCCGGTTGGCGCCATGCACCGAGGCGCAGGCGGCCTCGCCCACCGCCATCAGGCCGGGCGCGGTGCGCGTGGGGTTCTGGGCATCGGCGTTGAGCACCTCGCCCCAATAGTTGGTGGGAATGCCGCCCATGTTGTAATGCACCGTCGGCAGCACCGGGATCGGCTCCTTGTTGACGTCCACCCCGGCGAAGATGCGCGCCGATTCGGAGATGCCGGGTAGGCGCAGATGCAGGGTTTCCGGCGGCAGGTGGTTGAGGTGCAGGTGGATATGATCCTTGCCCGGGCCAACCCCGCGCCCCTCGCGGATCTCCATGGTCATGCAGCGCGACACCACATCGCGCGAGGCCAGATCCTTGTAGGTCGGTGCGTAGCGTTCCATGAAACGCTCACCCTCGGAATTGGTCAGATAGCCACCCTCGCCGCGCGCGCCTTCGGTGATCAGGCAGCCGGCGCCATAGATGCCGGTGGGGTGGAACTGCACGAATTCCATATCCTGAAGCGGCAGGCCCGCACGGGCGATCATGCCATTGCCATCGCCGGTGCAGGTATGCGCCGAGGTGGCGCTGAAATAGGCGCGCCCATAGCCGCCGGTGGCCAGCACCACCATCTTGGCGTTGAACTGGTGCAGCGTGCCGTCATCGAGCTTCCAGGCCAGAATGCCGGTGCAGCGCCCGTCTTCGTCCATCAGCAGGTCGGTGGCGAAATATTCGATGTAGAACTCGGCCTTTTCCTTCAGCGAGCGGCCATAGAGCGTGTGCAGGATGGCATGGCCGGTGCGGTCGGCGGCGGCGCAGGTGCGCTGCACCGGGGGGCCCTCGCCGAATTCGGTGGTATGGCCGCCGAAGGGGCGCTGGTAGATCTTGCCATCTTCGGTGCGCGAGAAGGGAACGCCGTAATGCTCCAGCTCATAGACCGCCTTCGGGGCCTCGCGCGCCAGATATTCCATCGCATCGGTATCGCCCAGCCAGTCCGAGCCCTTCACGGTGTCATACATGTGCCACTGCCAATGGTCCGGGCCCATGTTGCTCAGCGAGGCGGCGATGCCGCCCTGGGCGGCCACGGTATGCGAGCGGGTGGGGAAAACCTTGGTGACGCAGGCGGTCTTGAGGCCCTGTTCGGCCATGCCGAGGGTGGCGCGCAGCCCGGCGCCGCCGGCACCGACCACCACCACGTCATAGGTATGTTCTTCGATCTTGTATGCAGACATCTGTGTTTCCTCAGGCGCGGAACAGGATGGTGGCGACGGCCAGGATACCGGCCACGGCCAGCGCCCCGTTGAACAGCACATTGACCACCAGAAGCGTGACGCGCATGGGCTTGTGGGGAACGTAATCCTCGATGACCACCTGCGCGCCCTGCGCCAGATGCCAGCAGGCGGTGAGCAGGAACAGCACCGCGATCAGCGCATGGCCGAAGGAGGAATAGGTGGCCAGCATGGCCTCGTAGCCGCCGCCCAGGGCGCGGCCGAAGGGAATGACAAACAGCACCGTCAGCGGCACCAGCGCCACCGAGCTGATGCGATGCATCCACCAGTGATGTGCGCCCTCGCCGGCCGAACCCAGCCCGTGAACGCGCGAGTAATCGGTCTTGTAACCCATGCCTGCCCCCTTCAGACGATCGCCAGCGTCAGCAGCGTCAGAACCACCGAGGCGCCGATGACGATGAAATTGGCGCGTTGCACGCCGGCGAGTTCGAAATTGCGGCCCGTATCCCAGATCAGATGCCGGATGCCGTTGGCGAAGTGATACCACAGCGCCCAGAGCGAGCCGGTCATCACCAGAAGCCCGATCCACGAGGTCAGCAACCCATCGACGAAGGCGAAATGTTGCGGCGAATGCGCGGCGGCCACGAACCACCAGACCACCAGCACCGCGCCGGGGATCATGCCCATGCCGGTGATCCGGTGCAGGATCGACAGCTTGGCGGTCAGTGGCAGGCGGTAGATGGTCATGTGCGGGGAAAGTGGCCGGTTGCCCCGGTTCACGTCAGCCATGATCGGTCCCTCTCTCTGTCTGGCAGGCGCGGCACTTGGCCGGCTGGCTTGGGCTGGATGAATAGCGATTTTTTCGCCCAAGTCACGCGCGGATTGCCGCAAATTGCCTGCTCTGCGGGCTGGCGACCGAATTTTCCGGGATTAGTGATCACAAGAAAACAGGCTGTGATCACATAGGGCGGGCGCAAGATGTCGAGGGGGCGGCTGTCGCCGCCCTCCGAAAGTTCGAGAGCGGGTTCAGAAGCTGAAGTTCGCCGAAACCACCACGCGCCGGCCCTCGGCGCTGCTGTGGTGCAGCCGCGCGTCCAGCTCGATATTGTCGCTCAGCGCATAGCTGACGCCGATATCGCCATAGCGACCGCTGGTGGCACGCCCCAGGCGGACCGAGCCGCTCAGCCGGTCCCAGAGCGGCATGCTGGCCCCGGCATGGATGTCATTGAGCGTCCAGCCGCCGGTATGGCCGACATAGACCCCGCCGAACAGGGTGATATTGCCCGCCTCATGCTCGGCGAGCAGGTAGAACTCGCCGCCGGCATCGCCCGAGCGGCTGTAGAGATAGCGTGCATAGCCGATATCGAGCGTGGTGTTTTCAAGGTTCCAGCGATACCCGCCATAGAGGTCGATCTCGAATTCGCGCGCGGCAGGCGCGAAACGCACGTTCGAGGCCCAGATCCCGGCATAAAAACCGTTCATCTCGGCCTCGACCCAGGGCTGGAAGGCGGCGCCGTTGGCGGACTGCGTCTCGCCGCGCGAGACATAGTTCGAGGTCAGTGTCGCCCCCCAGGAGAGGCTGACCCCCTGGGCGGCGGCGGGGGCGGCAAGGGCAAGCGCCGACAGCGCCGCGGCTGTCGAAAGAAGAGCCTTGGTTTTCATATGGATACCCCATGATGGCCACGCCCGGTGACTCAGGCCGCAACGGCGTGGCCGGTTGCGAAGGCCCTCAGTCTAGGCCCGCATTCCGGCTTTCGGAAAGCCAATGCTGCAGTGCAACAATTTACCCGTCGGGGTGTTACAAAATTGCCATGTTCAGCGCGGCACCAGCGCCCAGTAATCCAGGTCCAGCAGCACCTCGGGCCGGTATTTGCCATCCGCCCCGCGCAGCGCCCCAGCCGCGCCCCGGGTGGCCACCAGCCGCAGTCGCAGCGCGCCGACACCGGGGGCAGGGGTTTCGGCGCGGTCCAGCACCTCGGACCAGGCGCGCACCGTGTCACCCGCAAAGCAGGGATTGGCATGGCTGCCGGCATTGATCGCCACGATCATCTGGGCATTGGCCAGCCCGTTGAAGCTGAGCGCACGCGCCAGGCTGATGATATGGCCGCCATAGATCAGCCGCTTGCCATCCTCGCGCTGGGTGGCATCGAAATGCACCTTGGCGGTGTTCTGCCACAGACGGGTGGCCAACATGTGCTCGGCCTCCTCGATGGTGACGCCATCGACATGGTCGATCACCTCGCCGGGGGTGTAATCGCCCCAGCGATGCGGCTCGCCGGCCTGGGCGAAGTCATATTGCGCGAAGCTCAGCCCGCGCGGCACCACCAGATCGGTGGCGGCCACCGCTTGGGCCAAGTCCGGCACCACGGGCTGTGGCGCCGGGGCATTGGCATCGCGCTTGCGCACCATGACCCAGCGCACATAGCTCAACACCGGCTCGCCATGCTGGTTGCTGCCCTCGGTGCGCACCCAGACCACGCCGGAACGCCCGTTGGAGTTTTCCTTGAGCCCGATCACCGTCGAGCGGGCGCGCAGCGTATCGCCGGGCCAGACCGGGGCCAGCCATCGACCCTCGGCATAACCCAGATTGGCCACCGCATTGAGGCTGATATCCGGCACCGTCTTGCCGAAGACCAGATGAAAGGCGATCAGATCGTCGATCGGGCTGGCGCGCAGCCCGCAGGACCGCGCAAATTCATCCGAAGAATGCAGCGCCCCGCGCGCCGGATAAAGCGCGTGATAAAGCGCCCGCTCGCCGCCCGAAACCGTGCGCGGCACTGCATGCTCGATCACCTCGCCCAGGCGGTAATCCTCGAAGAAGCGGCCGGGGTTGGTCTTGGCCATCAGTGCTCGCCCAGCTTGGTCTCGCGGCTGTATTCGCCGGGCACTTCCTTGACCACGGCCTGGGCGCAGCGCACCACGCCGCGCGCGGCGTCGAAGGTCATGCTGGGCGAGCCATGCAGTTCCCAGCCCTTGTTCAGCGCCAGCGTCACCTTGTGGCAGAAATCGGCGGTATCGTCTTCGGTGAGCAGTCGATAGAGTTTCATGTCTTATCCATAGGGCCAGACGCCCAGCCAGTTGTGAATCATGCCGATCACCACGAAGCCCACCAGCGCCGCGCCCACGGCCATGGCTTCGGTGGCGACGGGGACGGGTTCGGGGCGCTGCCAGTCGCGCTGGGCGCGGTTGATCAGGATCACTGCCACCACCGCCCAGGCCATGAGCCCGCCGAACAGGATCACCCCGCCCAACGTGCCCTTGACCAGCAGATGCGCCAGCGCCCAGGTTTTCACCGCCGTCAGCTGCGGATGGCGGATGCGCCGGGTGATGGCGGTTTTCAGGCTTGACGCGGCAAAGAGATAGACCGCCAGCAGCATCAGCAGGTTGTTCAGATGCCGCAGGAAGGCCGGCGGATACCACAGATGCAGGGTTTCCGCCCAGCGATAGCCCAGCACCATCAGCACCAATGAGGCCAGCAGCGCCAGTGCCACCATGCCGCGCCCGCCATCGCCCATGGCCGCACGCCGCGCCGGTGCCAGCCGCTTGAACAGATGCGCCAGCGACCAGAGCGCCACGCCGGGAACCAGAAGAAGATAGCCCATGTCACATAGCCTTTTGCAATTGCGCGATCGCCTCGGCGCGCGCCAGAAGCGCCCGGGCCGTCACAATATGCAGGTTTTCCACGATCTTGCCATCCACAACCGCGACCCCTTGGCCCTGGGCGGTGGCCTCGTCGAAAGCGGCGATCTGGCGGCGCGCGAGGTCAAGCTCGGCCGGATCGGGGGCGAAGACCTCGTTGGCCACGGCCAGTTGCGCCGGATGGATCAGCGTCTTGCCGTCAAAGCCCAGATCGCGGCCCTGGGTGCATTCAGCGCGCAGCCCGTCGTCATCCTTGAAGGCATTATAGACGCCGTCCACCGCCACCAGCCCCTGCGCGCGCGCCGCCATCAGGCAGGTTTGCAGCGCCATCTGCATCGGCAGCCGGTCAGGGCGGAAGCGGCAGCCCAGTTCCTTGGCCAGATCATTGGTGCCCATGACGAAACCCGCCATGCGCGGCGCGGCGGCGATGGCGGTGGCATTGAGCACGCCAAGCGGGGTTTCCATCATCGCCCAGATGCGGGTCTCGGCGGTGTCGTTGCGCGCGTCCAGCAGTCGCGCCAGCGCCTCGATGTCTTGCGCGCCATTGACCTTGGGCAGCAGGATGGCCTCGGGGCGGGCGCGGGCGATGACCTCCAGATCCTGCGCGCCCCATTCGGTATCGAAACCGTTGATCCGCACCAGTTTCGCGCGCGGGCCGTAATCGGTGCCTGTCAGCGTATCGGCGAGAAGCGTGCGGGCATTGACCTTCTCGTCGATGGCAACGGCATCTTCCAGATCGAAGATGATGGCATCGGTGGGCAGGTCGCAGGCCTTTTCCAGCGCGCGGCTTTTCGAGCCGGGAATATAGAGCACCGAGCGAAAGGGGCGGCTGTCCATGATTCTCTCCCGTGAAACAATATTGCGCGTAAACCACCATCAACCGACACAAACCGCAAGGGCAAATTTCTGCACCGCAGAGAGCGCGTTGCCTTCACCCTGGCTTCAAACCGGGCTGGCAGGCTGGGGTTTTGTCAGGGAGACACCCGATGAACCGCTTCTTTCGCGCCATGGTGCTGGCGCTGATCCTGCCGGCGGCGGCAGTGGCGCAGGGCGTTCCCTGCGGGTCCAGCGAGCGCGTGCAGGCCTTCCTGGGCGCGCAGGGCGAGCATCCGCGCGCCACCGGCACGGCGGGCGCCGGCGCGCGGATGGCGCTGCATGTGGCGCAAAACGGTCGCTGGAGCCTGGTGCTGCACCTGCCGGACGGGCGCAGCTGCATCCTGTCCAACGGCAATGACTTCACGCTGATCAGCGCTGATCCGGCGGCCTGAACGGTGCGGCGCGGCTTGGCAGCGATAACAACCCGCCGCCGCGCCGCGGCGAGGCTTGCGCGACCGCGTTGAAGGGCTTAGGCAGAGCGGAAACCGCAACCTGACCGGAGAAAACCCATGGCCAGACCCAAAATCGCGCTGATCGGCGCGGGCCAGATCGGCGGCACGCTCGCCCATCTGGCCGCGATCAAGGAACTCGGCGATATCGTGCTCTTTGACATCGCCGAGGGCGTTCCGCAGGGCAAGGCGCTGGATATCGCGCAATCGGGCCCTTCGGAGGGCTTCGATGCCGCGATGAAGGGGGCCAATGATTATGCCGATATCGCTGGCGCCGATGTCTGCATCGTCACCGCCGGGGTGCCCCGCAAGCCGGGCATGAGCCGCGATGACCTGCTGGGCATCAACCTCAAGGTGATGAAATCGGTCGGCGAGGGCATTGCCAAACATGCGCCCAATGCCTTCGTGATCTGCATCACCAACCCGCTCGATGCCATGGTCTGGGCGCTGCGCGAATTTTCGGGCCTGCCGCATAACATGGTGGTGGGCATGGCGGGCGTGCTTGATTCGGCGCGCTTCCGGCATTTCCTCAGCCTGGAATTCGGCGTCTCCATGCGCGATGTGACCGCCTTCGTGCTGGGCGGGCATGGCGATACGATGGTGCCGCTGGTGCGCTATTCCACCGTCGCCGGCATTCCGCTGCCCGATCTGGTGTCGATGGGCTGGACTACGCAGGAAAAGCTCGATGGTATCGTGCAGCGCACCCGCGACGGCGGCGCCGAGATCGTCGGCCTGCTGAAAACCGGCTCGGCCTTCTATGCGCCGGCCACCTCGGCGATCGAGATGGCCGAGAGCTATCTGAAGGACCAGAAGCGCCTGCTGCCCTGCGCCGCCTTCTGCCAGGGCGAGTTCGGCCTTGATGGTCTTTATGTCGGCGTGCCGACGATCATCGGCAAGAACGGCATCGAGCGCGTGGTAGATATCAAGCTCAATGCCGATGAACAGGCGATGTTCGACAAATCGGTCGATGCGGTGCGCGGCCTGGTGGCGGCCTGCAAGGGGATCGATTCCTCGCTGGCGTGATTCTGCGCCGATTCCCATCGATTCAGGGTCGGATCATCCGGCCTGCCCATCGCGGCGGCCCTTCGGGGCCGCCGTTTGCATTCCAAGGGGGCGTGAAACCGGGGTTTTCAGGGTCTTTTCCGGGTGTGACCATGATCTTGTGGTCCGCCCCGCCCCGGCCACTAGGGGCTGATTTCCGACAGCTCCGATAATTATATTAGTTAATTCAATGGCTTGCGCGATATGTGCAGATTTTCGTCATCATTCTGTCTTTTTGGTCTTGCGTGTTTTGTTTGGTGGACCTAGATAGCGCTTCACCGGCGGCGGGGAAC
>ERZ869909.284-NODE-284-length-70872-cov-5.145547_pt1 | contig 70872 bp, 82 predicted proteins | sample MGYA00520892_ERZ869909 | MGnify/ENA primary metagenome ERZ869909 (study PRJEB32215, sample SAMEA104723947) | bioreactor metagenome | biome: bioreactor; feature: anaerobic bioreactor; material: water | place: China | collected 2015-03-12 ...
GGCGGTAGGCCTTCTTGCGATGGGTGATCACCGTGGTTTCCGACAGGCCCAGAATGGCGCCGATCTCGGCCGCGGTGCGCCCCTTCACCGACATCGCCGCCACTTCGCGCTCGCGCGGGGTCAGGCCCGGATAGCTGAGCGCCAGCCGGGTCTGGATATCCTGCCCCTGCCAGACGCTATTGGACAGCGCGAAGGCCACATGGCGCTCGGTGGCGGCCAGCAGAAGGCCCAAAGCCGCCGCCACAAGGTCATAGTCGGCGGGCGCGAAAGGGCCATCCTCGGCGGCGGCATAAAGGCTGACCGACAACCCATAGGCGGCGCGCCGGCGCACCAGCGAGACACGGCTGGCGATTCCCGGCGCCTCGTAACAATCGCGGCGATAGGTGAAGGCGGCGATGCTGCCGGCCTCCTGCACGGTCAGAAAATCGCCCGCCCCCTCGGCCCCGGCCAGCAGCGCGGTATTGCGATCAATGGCGGCATGGCGCTCATAGCCCTGCGCCGCGCGCTGGGCCCGGCGCGGCCCGCGCGCGCAGGCGGTACCGACCAGCAGCGGCTGGTCACGGTCACCCTGACAGAAGACCGAGATGAACCCCGCCCCGCAAACCGCCGTGGCGAAATCCAGCCCCGCCTCGATGAAACCCGGCGTGCCGATGGCGGCAATCAGCGCCCCGGTCAGGCGGGCGGGAAAATCGGCCTCGGGCGGGCCGGCGCTGAGGCGGCGTTCAAGCAGCATGCGTCCGGGCCCGGCGCGCGCCGCTGTCAGCCGACAAAGGCTTTTTCGATGACGAACTGCCCCGGCTGGGCATTGGAACCCTCCTCGAAACCAAGCTGCTCACAGCAGGCCTTGAGCGTTTCCAGCATGGCCATCGAGCCGCAGATCATCACACGGTCATGGGCAGGTGTCAAAGCGCCGCCGGCAAAGGCTGCAAGCCGCCCATCAGCGATCATGGTGTCGATCCGTCCCATGCGCGGCGAGGCTTCGCGGGTGGTGCTGGGCAGGTGATGCAACCGCCCCGCCGCCAGTGGACCCAGAAATTCATGCGCCAGCACGCCGGCCACCAGATCATGGCCATAGTCCAGCTCGGCGACCTCGCGGCAGGTTTGCAGCAGATAGACGCTTTCAAACTTTTCATAGACTTCCGGGTCGCGGATGACGCTGGCGAAGGGCGCGATGCCGGTGCCGGTGGAAAACAGGAAAAGCCGCCGCCCCGGCACCAGCGCATCGAATACCAGCGTGCCGACGGGTTTCGGGCGGATCAGGATGTGATCGCCGGCGCGAATACCCTGCAGGCGCGAGGTCAGCGGCCCGTCGGGCACCTTGATCGAGTAGAATTCCAGATGTTCCTCCCAGTTCGGCGAGGCGATGGAATAGGCGCGCAGCAGCGGTTTGCCCCCCTCGCCGGGCAGGCCGATCATGGCAAATTCGCCCGAGCGGAAGCGAAAGCTCGCCGGGCGTTCGGTGCGAAAGGCAAAGAGCCGGTCGGTAAAGTGGCGCACCTCCAGCACGCGCAGGGCGGCAAGGCCGGGGGGCAGGTCGATGGCGGCGCTGAGGGTCATGGCGGTCTCCGTAATGGTTTCGGTGGCGGGATTGGCGGCCAGAAAACCCGGCGCAGGGCGGCAAACCAATCCTCATCAATGGGGAATGCCGAGCGCCCCGAGGCAGCGCTAATCTGCCAGCAACCGGCCCGGGAGGGGCCGCAGCCAGGGGAGCCGACCGATGCCAGAGCCGCTTTTTCAGGATGTCATCCGCCGCCGCCGCAGCGTGCGCAAGTTCGAGCCCGGCCGCAGCGTCGAACGCGCGGTGCTGGAGCGCATCGTCGATTGCGGCCGCTGGGCGCCTTCGGGGGCGAATGTGCAATGTTTCGATTTCATCGTCATCGACGAGCCTGAACTGCGCGATCAGGTGACGGATGTGTTTCTGCGCCAGGCGCAGCGGCTGGTGGATCACGCCAAAGGCTTTCCCGCGGTGAAAAAGACCTATCTGGCCAATACCGTGGCCATTGTCGTGGTGCTGGGCGATCCGCGCTGGAAGGTCTGTTTTCCGCAGCCCACCACCGCCGGCTGGGAGGCCGAATATCTGGACAACAACGAGGCGATCTACCTGTGCTCGCTGGGGGCGGCGATCCAGAACATCCAGCTTGGCGTTGCGGCCGAGGGGCTGACCTCGGCCTGGCTGTCGGGCGGCGGCGAAGAGATCACCAACCGCGAACTCGCTGCACTTCTGGGCTATCCTGAATGGATGAAAGCCTATGGCACCATTCCCATCGGCTATCCGGCGGCGAGCCAGAACCGCCGCTACCGGCGCCCGCTGGAACAGGCGCTGCACTGGAACGGCTTTCAGCCGCAGCAATACCGGCCCCATGGCCAGGTCGATTTCTACGAGAGCACGTTGCGCCCCTTCGCCATGTATCGTGACGAGGAATCGCTTGAAACCTGGGAAGACCGCGCCGAGAAACTGGGGGCATGGGATGGTGCCTTCACCACCGCCATTGCCAATCCCGGTGGCGTGATCGAACCGCCGGCCGATTTTTCCGCGCCCCGCACCGCCGGGCGCGCCACCAAACGCCGCACCAAGAACCAAGGAGCCGAATGATGTTCGCCCGCGAGCATATCGAATACCAACCCCTGCCCCTGCCCGACCGGATCGAGATGGACGATCCGCAGATGCTGGAGGCCGCGCGCGCCTTTTACGATCACATGAAACGCCGCCACACGGTGCGCGATTTTTCCGACCGGCCGGTGCCGCGCGCGGTGATCGAGGAATGCATCCGCACCGCCGGCACCGCGCCTTCGGGGGCCAATCACCAGCCCTGGCATTTCGTCGCCATCGCCGATGCGGATTTCAAGCACCGCGTCCGGCTGGCCGCCGAGGAGGAGGAACGCCGCTTCTATGACGGCGGCGCCGGGGATGAATGGCTCAAGGCACTGGAGCCGATCGGCACCAATGATGACAAGCCGCATCTGGATATCGCGCCCTGGCTGATCGTGGTCTTTGCCCAGCGCTGGGGCGAGTTCGACGATGGCACGCGGTTCAAGAACTATTATGTGCCCGAAAGCGTGGGCATCGCCACCGGCTTTCTGCTGGCGGCACTGCATCATGCCGGTCTGGTTTCACTGACCCACACGCCCAACCCGATGAAGTTTCTCAACAAGATGCTGGGGCGGCCGGAATCGGAAAAGCCGGTGATGATCATCGCGGTCGGCCACCCGGCAGCGGATGCCGTGGTGCCGAAAGTGGCGAAGATGAAAAAGCCGCTTGATGAGATCCTGACCATCGCCGAGTAACCGCGACCCTGCCCCTACCATCATTGACGGGCGCGCCGGCGACAGCCGGGCGCCCGCCCGAAGGGAGATTGTCATGGCCTATGTCGTGACCGAAAACTGCATTGCCTGCAAATATACCGATTGCGTCGAGGTCTGCCCGGTGGATTGCTTCTACGAGGGCGAGACGATGCTGGTGATCAACCCCGATGAATGCATCGATTGCGGCGTCTGCGAGCCGGAATGCCCGGCCGATGCGATCCGCGCCGATACCGATGGCGGGCTGGAGCCCTGGCTGGCCTTCAACCGCAAATATGCCGAAATCTGGCCGGTGCTGAGCACGCGCAAGCCGGCCCTGCCGGGGGCCGAGGCACAGGATGGCGCACCGGGCAAGCTGGCCGCGCATTTCCCCGAGGATGCCGCCTTGTTCCAGCCGGCAGAACCCGCCCTGTCGTGACCGCGGCGCTACCGCCCGGCCTGTTTCGGGCGGGCGTCGGCGGCGGGTGCGGAGGCGCCGCTGCGGTGATCGGCGGCGGCCGGGCCCTCGATGGTGGCGCGCTGGTCGGCGGTGAGTTCTGCGGCCTCCCAGATCCCCAGATAGATGCCTTTCGCGCGCGATTTGCCGCGCATGCCCATGATCTGCGCATCGGTAACCGTGGTGCGCTGCGCCCCGCGCCGCGCCCATTCAAAAAGCCGCGCATAAAGCCTTTCGCATTCGCCGGCATGGGCCGGGCTGGCGCCCAGATCATCGGTTTCCTGCGGATCGGCCTGAAGATCAAAGAGCATCGGGCGGAAGCCGCCCTCGGCATGGATCAGCTTCCAGCGGCCATCGAAGACCATGAAAAGCCGCGCATCCTTCGGCGCGACCCCCAGTTGCTGCGCCATCATCGTCGCGGAATAATCGTATTCGCTGATCACCGCCTCGCGCCAGTCGGCCGGCGGCTGGCCATGCAGGAAGGGTAGAAGCGAGCGCCCCTCGACGATATGGCGCGGGCTTTCGCCGCCCCTGGCCTCGATGAAGGTGGCGGCCAGATCGATCGATTCGACAAGCGCGTCGCAAACCGTGCCGCGCGTGGCATCGGCTGCCGGTGAGGGATCGTAGATGATCAGCGGAATGCGCACGCTGGGATCGTGAAAGAGATCCTTCTCGCCCAGCCAGTGATCGCCCAGATAATCGCCGTGATCGGAGGCCAGCGCGATCATCGTGTCATCCATCCGGCCCGTGGCTTCAAGATGATCGAGCAGCCGGCCCAGATGCGCGTCGCATTGCGCGATCAGCCCCATATAGGCCGGAATCACCGTTTCGCGCACCTCGTCACGGCTGAAGCTCTGGCCCATCGGATTGGCCATGAAGGCGCCATAAACCGGGTGGGGATCATGTTTTTCGCGCGCATGGCGCTGGGGCGGGATCACATCGCCCGGCCCATAGAGCGCATGATAGGGCGCGGGCACGATATAGGGCCAATGCGGCTTGATATAGGACAGATGGCACAGCCAGGGCGCCTGATCGGCGCGGCTGTCGATGAACTCGATGGCGCGGTCGGTCAGCCAGGCGGTTTCGCTGTCCTCCTCACGGATATTGGCCTCTTCGCGGGCATTCTGCATCAGCCAACCCGAGGCGATGTTGCCGGCCGCGTCGATGCCGGAATTGGCATTGTCATGCCAGGGGTTGGTGCCGCCGTAGCCCTGCCCCTTGAGCCATTCGTTATAGGGCGAGCGCTTCTCGTCATAAAAGCCCTGCGGCCCCTCGGCCACCAGCCCGTCGTCGCGCAGCCAGACATCGAAACCGCATTCGGCCACCCGCGCGCCGATCACGCTGTCAGGCGCCAGACCCAGCCGCGCCATGCCCTCGGCATCGACCTTCATATGCGTCTTGCCGACCAGCCAGCTTTCCATGCCCAGCTTGCGCAGGTGATCGCCCAGCGTGACCTCGCCCACCTTGAGCGGAAAGTTGTTCCAGGCCGCGCCATGGCTGTGCACATAGCGCCCGGTATAGAAGCTCATGCGGCTGGCACCGCAGACCGGCGATTGCACATAGGCGCGCGAAAAGCGCATGCCGCGCGCTGCAAGCCGGTCGAAATTGGGGGTGTGTATGCTGGGATGGCCGGCGCAGGACAGATAGTCGAAGCGCAGCTGGTCATACATCACGAAGAGGATGTTTCGCACCGCCCCCATGTCAGCGCCCCATCATCGAGGGCAGCCAGGTGGCGATGCCCGGGACCATGAGCACCAGCGCCAGCAGCACCAGCATGGAGCCCACGAAGGGCAGCACGCCGCGAAAGATCGTCCAGATATTCACATCTTTCACCGAAGCCTTGACCACGAAGACATTGATGCCGATGGGCGGTGTGATCAAGCCCAGCTCCACGGCGATCACCGCGACGATGCCGAACCAGATCATATCCACCCCCAGCGGCGTCAGGATGGCGGCAAAGATCGGCACCGTCAGGATCAGCATGGCCAGGCTGTCGAAGACGCAGCCGAGGATCAGATAGATCGCGCAGATCGCCAGCACGATCCAGATCGGCGACATGTCCAGCCCCGAGAGCATGCCGGTCATGGCGCGGGTGAAGCCGGCCAGATTGACGAAGTTGGAGAAGATCAGCGCCCCGATGGCGACGACGAAGATCATGCCGGTGGTGATGCCGGTTTCCACCAGGCTTTCCCACAGCGCGCGCGGGCCCAGCTTGCCGCGGGCGATGGCAAAGGCCGCCGCGGCGATCACCCCCACCCCGGCAGCCTCGGTGGGTGTGAAGATGCCAGCATAGATGCCGCCGATGATCAGCGCGAAGATCACCACGATGCCCCAGACCTTTGCCAGCAGCCGGAAGCGCTGCGCCATCGGCACCCGCTCGCCACGCGGGCCGGTTTCGGGGCGCAGGGCAGTGGTGATGGCGATGGTGGTGAAGAACAGCACCATCAGCAGCAGGCCCGGGATGATGCCGGCGATGAACAGCTTGGCGATATCGGTTTCCGACAGCAGGCCATAGATCACCATCGGCACCGAGGGCGGGATCAGGATGCCCAGCGTGCCGCCGGCGGCGATGGCCCCGGTGGACAGGCCATCATGATAGCCATAGCGGCGCATCGAGGGCATGGCGACCTTGGAGATGGTCGCGGCAGTGGCGATCGACGAGCCGCAGACCGCCGCGAAACCGCCGCAGGCCGCCACCGTGCCCATCGCCAGCCCGCCGCGCCGGTGGCCCAGAAACGCGTTGGCAGCGTCATAAAGCTCCTGGCTGAGCTGGCTGCGGTGGATGAAGGCGCCCATCAGCACGAAGAGCGGGATCACCGTCAGGCTGTAGGAACTGGCGACATCGAACATCTGCTGGCCAGCCATGGAGAAGGCCGCGTTGAACGCGCGCCAGTTCAGTTCCAGCCCGGCATCGCCCCAGGAGAACAGCATCTGCCCCACCAGATCGGCGCGCGCCCAGGCAAAGCCCAGCACGCCAACGATGATCAGCGCAAAACCCAAGGGCACGCCGGCGAACGCCAGCAGCAGGAGAACCACGAAACCGATGAGTGCGAGTGTCATTCCAGCCCCTCCCGGCGGGTATTGGTGGTTTCCTCGATGCCCAGAAGGGCGCGCAGCATCAGCACGGCGATCACCGCCACCGACAACCACGCAAGCCCGGTCATCGCCCAGCCGATCGGTGCCAGCGGCAGCCGCAGCGAACCCGAAGCCGCGCCGGTGCGCGCCAGAACCTGTGTCTGAACGCCCATGCGCCAGGCCAGAAACGCCAGCGCCAGCGCCGAAATGGCCAGCACGATCAAGCGGTGGATGCGCTGCGGTCGCCCCCGCAGCCGGTCAACGAACAGCGAAACCGTCAGATGGCTTTCGGCGCGTGTGGCCAGCGGCAGCGCGGCAAAGACCGACAGCGCCATCAGATACTGCACGATCTCGTAGCCACCGGGCAGCGGTGTGTTCAGGAAATAGCGACCGATCACATCGATCACCGTGATCACCGCCATGGCCAGCAGGAAGGCGGCCATGATTGCCTCCAGCAGGCGCTCGACGCCCCACCAGAGCAGGGCGACCGGTCCGGGCCGCCCCTGTTGCTGCATGTTCTGGCCGCCCGCCATGGCTTATTCGCCCGCCTGCACGCGGGCCAGTTCTGCGCGGTAGAATTCCAGCGCCGCGACACCATCGACCCCGCGCGAGGCGACGCTGGCCGCCCATTCGGCTTCGATCGGCGCCCAGACCTGCTGCATCTCGGCCTGAAATTCCTCGGAGGCCATGATCACCGGCCGGCCCGAGGCGATGTAGCGATCACGCGCCTCGTCATTGAGCTGATCCATGAGCGCCGCTCGCCGGGCCATGGCCTCGCCCGAAACCGAGCGGATGGCCTCCTGATCCTCGGGCGAGATCTGCGCCCAGCTTTCGGCCGAGATAAAATAGGTGAAGGTCGGCGAGAAGATGCCGCCCGGGATCTCGGTCACCGCGCCGACGAACTGATCGACATTGAACACCTCGATCGATTCGTAATTGACGCAGCAGAAGGCATCGACCACCCCGCCCGAGATCACCTCGTACATGCGCACCGCCGGGCCCGGCGTGACCACCGTGCCCAGCGCCCCCAGCACCCGCGACGACAGGCCGGGCAGCGCCCACATCTTGATGTTGGTCATGTCGGCCATCGAGGCGAAGGCCGCGCTGCCGGAATTGTAGAGCGAACCGCCCGGCACCGAGATGATGCCCAGAAGCTCCACGCCGTCCAGTTCATCATTGCCGGCGAAATGCTCCTGATAGGTGCGCCAGCCGGCGATGGAAGCGGCTTCGGCGCTGGGTGCCATTCCGGGCAGCAGGCTGATCTGATAGGCCGGGTTCGAGTTTTCCAGAAAACCGACCATGATGAAGGCGCCATCGGCGATGCCCTGCTGCACCATGTTGAGCAGTTCGGGCGGCGGCGCCAGCGTGGCCGCCGGCTGCTCGATGCGCACACGGCCCTCGGTGACGCGCTCGATATCGGCCAGCCAGGGCTGCACGACGCTCTGGTTGAGCACGTCATTGGGCGGCAGGAAATTGTTGAACAGCAGCGTCTGGGCGGCGGCGGGCAGGCCCAGCACGGCGCCAAGGCCCAGCGCCGTGCCGAACACGGTTGCGCGCGGAAGGTTGGTCATCTTTTTCTCCCTTGAAGCGGCCCCGGCGGGGCGGCGAAAGCTCTGGATGCGGCTCTGCCTGTTCTCAGGTCTTGCTTTTCCGTCCTATAACAGGTTAACAGTTGATATGTTAATCGGTCAAGCCCGTTCAAGAGAGCCCTGAAATGAGCGAATTCGACTACATAGTCTGTGGCGGCGGTTCGGCGGGCTGCGTTCTGGCCGCCGAATTGGCGCGCGATCCGGCGCGGCGGGTGCTGGTGATCGAATCAGGCCGGCGCGACCGCAACCCCTGGATCCATATCCCCGCCACCTTCTTTCGCGTGCTGCGTGGCGGGCGCGATGCCATCACCTATGCCAGCCAGCCCGAACCGGGGCTTGGCGGGCGGCCCTGTCTGGTGCCGCAGGGCCATGTGCTGGGCGGCGGCTCGTCGGTCAATGCGATGATCTATATTCGTGGCCAGGCGCAGGATTATGACGACTGGGCCGCGCTGGGATGCGACGGCTGGGACTGGGCGCAGGTGTTGCCGGTGTTTCGCGCGCTGGAGGGCAACCGGGTGCATGGCGCACCGTTTCACGGGCGCAAGGGACCGCTCACCGTATCGAACCCGCGCCATCGCCACCCGCTGTCGGAAGCCTTTCTGAGCGCCGGCCTTCAGGCCGGCCTGCCAGCAAGCGCCGATTTCAACGGCGCCACGCAGGAGGGCATGGGTTTCTATCAGACCACCATCCGCGACGGGCGGCGGTGCAGCGCGGCGCGCGCCTTTCTGCACCCGGCGCTGCGGCAGGGCAATGTAACGCTGCTGACCGGAGTGCGGGTGGACCGGGTGCTGATCGAGGGCGGGCGCGCCACCGGCGTTCTGCTTGCCGACGGGCGCCAGTTCACCGCCCGGCGCGAGGTGGCACTTTGCGCCGGCGCGCTGGCCACGCCGCTCATCCTGATGCGCTCGGGGCTGGGGCCGGCGGCGATGCTGGAGGCGCAAGGCGTGCCGGTGCTGGCCGATCTGCCCGGCATCGGCGCCAATTACCAGGACCATATGGCCGTGCCCGTCGAGGCTGAAACCCGCGCGCCGATCTCGACCTATGGGCAGGATCGCGGCTTGCGGGCGGTGAGCCATATGCTGCGCTATCTGGCCAGCCGGCGGGGGCTTCTGGCCTCGAACATCGTCGAGGCCGGGGGGTTTGTCGATACTGCCGGCAGCGGGCGGCCCGATATCCAGTTCCACATGATCCCCGGCTTCGCCGGTGCACCCGACACCCCACCGCTTGAGGGCCATGGCATCAGCTTCTCGGTCTGCGTGCTGCGCCCGGCGGCGCGCGGCCATCTTGCGCTGGCCAGCCGCGACCCGCGCGCGCAGGGCCGACTGCGTGCCGGGGTGCTGGATCATCCGCAGGATATCGCCACCACGCTGCGCGGGTTGCGGCTGGCGCTGTCGCTGCTGGAACAGCCGGCGCTGCAAACCATCCTTGGCCCGCGCCGGCAGCCCGGCCCCGGCACCGATGACGATGCCGCCCTCATCCGCCATATCCGCGCCAGCGCAAAAACCGTCTATCACCCAGCCGGCACCGCGCGCATGGGCCATGAGGACGACCCGCAGGCGGTGCTCGACCCACGGCTGCGCGTGCGCGGCATTCGCGGCTTGCGGGTTGCCGATGCCTCGGTCATGCCGGTAATCGTTTCGGGCAATACAAACGCGCCCTGCATGATGATCGGCGCCCGCGCCGCGCGTTTCATCACCGAGGAGGAAACCGCATGACAGACCCCTCCAGCGACACCCGCCAGGCACAACCGCGCATCCGGGGTTTCGAGGCCGCGCTGCCCATCGCGCTCTTGCGCGCCCGTGCCGCCACTGCGCACAAGTTCAAACCCCATACCGATGCCGAAGGCTTGAGCCAGCCGCAATGGCGGGTGCTGCGCGCGCTGGCCGCTGGTGAACCCCTGGACAGCAAGACCCTGGCGCAGCGCTGCGCCCTGCTGCAACCCTCGCTGTCGCGCATCTTTCGCAGCCTGATGGACCGTGGCCTGATCGAGGACCACCCGACGGATGATTACCGCAGCCGCTTCATGAAGCTGACCCCCGCCGGGCAGGAGATCTTCAACCGCGTGGCGGTGATCTCGGAAGCGGTTTACCGCGATATCGAGCACGCCTATGGCCGGGCCGAGTTGATGGACCTGCTGGAAAAGCTCAACCGGCTCTGTGCGGTCTGCGACGCCCTACCCGATCTGCCCATCGAGATGCCCGAGGCCGGACGCCACCCCAACCAAAGGAGCCCCCGATGAGCCCGTCCAAGGCCGATCTCATCCTGCATGGCGCCCATATCCGCACCATGGACCCGGCCCGCCCGCGCGCCGAGGCGCTGGCCATCGCGCAAGGGCGGGTGCTGGCGGTGGGCAATGAGGCTGACATCATGGCGCTGGCCGGGCCGGGCACGCGGATGCACAATCTGCATGGGCGCGCGGTGCTGCCCGGCTTCATCGATTCGCATACCCATGGGCTCTGGGGCGCGGCGCGCGATCTTTTCGAGGTCTATGCCGGGCTCGGCGCACCGCTGCAAAAGCTGCTGGATCTGCTTGCGGCGCGGGTGGCGCGAACCCCGCCCGGCGAATGGATCTGCGGCGGCCCCTGGCGCGCCCATGCCAGGGCCGAGCTGGGCGAGAACCCGGCCGCGCTTCTGGACCGCATCGCGCCTGATCATCCGGTGGCGCTGCGCGAGACCACCCAGCACAGCCTCTGGCTCAATTCCGCCGGGCTGCGGCTGGCCGGCATCACCGCCGCCACCCCCGATCCCGCCGGCGGGCGCATCGAGCGCGATGGCGCCGGCAATCCTACGGGCATTCTGGAAGAAACCGCCATGGCGCTGGCCCTGCCGCTGATCGACCTCAACCCCGCGCGCCGGGCCGAGGCCGCGCGCCATATGGCAGGCTATTTCCACCGCATGGGCCTGACCGGCTTCAAGGAGCCGATGGCGTTCGAGGAAGACCTGATCGCCTATGGCGAGGCCGATGCCGCCGGGATGCTCAACCTGCATGTCGGCGCGCATCTGTCCCGCTCGGCCCCCTTCGGCCCCGGGCTGGTGGCGATGGAGACGCTGGCCGACTGGCGGCATCGCTACGGGCGCGGGCATCTGCATACCGGCTTTGCCAAGCTGTTTCTTGATGGCGTGGCGCCCAGCCATACGGCAGCCTTTGTCGATCCCTATCTGCCGGCGCCGGGCTATGACCCCGCCGCCCATGACCCCGATGCCATGCTGCTGATCCCGCCCGCCGAACTGGCGCGCGAGGTCACCGCGCTCGACGCGGCGGGCTTCACCGTCAAGATGCATGCGGTCGGCGACCGGGCGGTGCAGGCCGCACTTGATGCCATCGCCGCCGCACGCACCGCCAATGGCGACTCGGGCCTGCGCCATGAGATCGCCCATGCGCCCTTCATCCAGAGGCCGGATATCGCCCGCTTCGCCGAACTGGGCGCGGTGGCCGAGGTCTCGCCGAAGCTCTGGTTCCCCAATCCGGTGACCGAGGGCCAGCGCGCGGTGCTGGGCAACGACCGGGTGGAGCGCTGCCATCCGATCAATGATCTGCTGCGCGCCGGCGCCGAGGTGGTCTATGGCTCGGACTGGCCCGCCGCAGCGGCCGATGCCAACCCATGGCCCGGGCTGGCCGGCATGATCTCGCGCCGCGATCCGCTGGGCCGTTTTGCCGGGCAACTGGGCGCCGATCAGGCGATCGGCCTTGATGCCGCGCTCAACCTCTTCACCCGCAACAGCGCCCGAGCCCTGCGCCTTGAACACCTGACCGGCCAGATCAGCGCCGGTTTCTCGGCCGATCTGGTGGTGCTGGCAGCGCCGCTTGAGACCCTCTCGCCCGAGGAGATCGGCGCCATCGAACCGCTGGCCACGCTCTTTGAGGGCCGTGTGGTGCATGGTACGCTCTGAGCCAGAAAAAAGGCCCCGAAGCGATGCTCCGGGGCCAGTCGGGGAGGGAAGGATGAAGACGAGGGGCGGGTGATCAGCGCAGCGTGGTCAGCGAGGCCGCGTTGTTCGAGCTGTTGCAATCGTCGTTGCGGGGATTGCCGTCCATGAGGATATCGGGGTCATAGACGACCATCACGCGGTAGGTGACGGGGAATTCGAAGGGCTGGTAGGTCTCGTTCCACTGCACCGATTCACCGGCACGCAGGTTCTGGAACGGGAAGCTGCGGTGCACGCGACCGCCCAGATAGACGTTGAACAGCTGCTGGTTGGCGCCGCTGACATAATCGACCGAACCGACATTGCGCACCCCATAGGTCACGATGATGCTGTTGCCGGGGCCGTTGCGCTGGCTGACGGTGGCGGCCAGGTCCGGGCAGGGGCGGCGCAGGTCATTGATCTGCGGCAGAAGCTGGATGCCGCGCAGGGTCGGGGCCAGTTCGAGCTGGTTCAGCGGCAGGCCGGGGCGGAGTTGCTGGACGCTGGTCTGGGCGGTGGCGCCGAAGCTGGTGATCAGCGTGGCGGCGGCGGCGGCGGCAAAGGCGGCGGTGCGGGCGAGGGACTTGATGGTCATGGCGTTTCTCCTGAGGGTTGGCGCGTTGTTGCGCGTTGTGCCCATAGGTCGTGCGCCAGTGGCGAAGCGTTCAAAGAAAAATGCCCGCCGGCGGCAGGGGCGCGCGGCAGGCCGGTTTCAGTGCTGTTTCCGAGCGTGTTAGCAGCCCGCGCTGCGCACCAGCCCCCAGCCGGTTTCGGCATTACGCCCACCGCCCAGGCTGACCGCGCCCGAGCGCAGCCCGGCGCGCACCGCCTGTGCCGAGCCCGCCCCCTGCGCCATCAGCCGGGCGGCCAGCCCGGTGACGATCGGCGCGGCATAGGAGGTGCCGGTGACATAGCCCGCCCCACCGGCGCGCGCGGCATAGACATCGACCCCCGGCGCGGCAAATTCGATCTGCGCGCCGGTATTGGCCCGCGCATAGCGCCTTTGCGCGGCATCAATGGCGGTAACCGCAATGACATCGGGCGCGGCCGCCGGATAGGCCACGCGCCGCGCCGCGTCATTGCCCGAAGCCCCCACCAGCACCGCGCCGCGCTGCGCCGCCGCCGCCAGAATGCGCCCGAAAGCGGCGTTTTCCGGCCCGGCGAAGGACATGTTGATCAGCCGCACATTGCGCCCCACCAGCCGGTCGAGCGCCATCGCCACCAGCCCGACCGAGGTTTCCTCGACCCGGTCGCGCAGGGTGAAGACGGCGATGGCATGAAGCTCGGCCCCCGGCGCGAAGCCTCCAAGCCCGCTCGATGCCGCCTCGCCGACCAGAAGTGCCGCGACCGCCGTGCCATGATCGGCCGGCGGCACCTGCCCGCGTTCAACCAGACTTTCGGCCCGCACCCGCGCCCCGCGCAATGCCGGATGGCCGGCATTGACCGGCCCGTCGATCATGCCGATGGCCAGCGAACGCCTTAGCCGGCAGGCCCCGGGCGCCGGATCGCCGATCAGCATCGGCGCATAGAGCCGGGGCGTGCCCTGCGCGAAGCGATAGAGATGGTGCAGGTCCAGCCGTGACAGCGGCACCACCTGCGCCAGTTGCCGCTGGGCGGCCTCGCGCGCGGCCTCGTTGGGAAACAGCGCCACCAGCAGCACCTCGCGCAGCGCCGGCAGATCGCGCCGCCGGATCACCTGACCACCAGCTCCCTCGATTGCGGCGATCATCGCGCCGGCCTGGGCCAGCGGCCCGGCCACCACATGTTCCACCCGCCAGCCCTGGCTGCGGGCGACATTGGGGCTCGTCTGCACCGGGCGACCGGTGAAATCGCCACCGGGGGTGCCTGTTGGCCCGCCGGGCTGCTGCGCCGAGGCGCCAAGGGGCCAGAGCAGCATCGCCAGTGCACAGATCAGCGCCCCCAGAAGGCCGATCCCGCGCGGGGCCGGCAGGGGCGGGATTGCAACAGCTTGAGGGGCAGGATCATTCATCGACAGCCTCCGCGCTTTCAACAATTCCTTCCGCCGCGCGCAGGCCCTCAAGCGCTGCGGGCAGAGCCTCGGACGAGGGGGCGCGCAGACGGTAGAGGCCCAGAGCCGAGGGGCCGGCGGCGATTTCCAGATCCAGATCCAGCAGCAGCGCCCGGATCGCGGCTTCGGAGGCCTCGGGGGCGAAGGCCACGATCAGCAGCGGGCCGGTGGCCTGATCCTCGCCGGCGCCGACCAGCTCATAACGCGGCCCGCCATCGCGCAGCATCCAGGCGGTCTGGCCGGCAAAGAGCGCCAGTGCCAGCACCGCCGCCACCTGCCAGAGCCGCGGCCCCGCCAGCAGCCGGCGCGGCGCGGTATCGGTGTTGGCCGCCGGGGGTTCAACCGCCGGCCGGGCGCGCTCCTCGCGTTCGATGTCGCGCATCAGCCGCGCCAGCCCGAACTCGCCGGGGCTTTGCATCGGCTCGTCCTGCATCGTGGCGCGCATCTGCGCCAGCGCGGCGCGTTCGGCGGCCAGCAGCGGATCGCGGGCCAGCCAGGCCTCGATCTCGGCGTTTTCCTCGGGCGTGGTGGTGCCGTTGACATGCAGCACCAGCAGCTCCTCGATCTCTTGGCGCGAAAGGGTCATGCCGGTGCCCTCCGTCCCGGCAGACCGGGCAGGCCGATGCGTCCCGACAGACAATGCAGCAGCAGTTTCTTGGCATGATGCAGCCGCGACTTGATGGTGCCTTCGGGCACCCCGGCGATCTCGGCGATCTGGCCGCAGGTCATGTCCTCGAAGAACGCCAGCGAAATGGCGCTCTGATGATCATCCGAGAGCCCGGCCATGCAGTCGCGCAGATGCGCGCTTTCCTGTGCCGCGGCCAGCGCGCATTCGGCGGCCTCGGCGGTTTCATCGGGTTCGGGAACCTCGTCGGTGACATCCATGCGCCGCTTGCGGCGATGGGCGTCGATGGCCTTGCGATAGGCGATGCCGAAAATCCAGGTGCGCACGTGTGATCTCCCTTCAAACCTGGCGGCGACGCGCCAGATGTCCATGAAAACGTCATGGAGTATGTCGGCAGCTTCGTGCGGATCGTTCATTCGCGAGACGATGAAACGATAGACCGGGCGCTCGTACAGGCGATAAAGCTCGGCCAGCGCCTGTTTGTCGCCTTGCGCGATGCGTTCGATCAGGGCGTTGTGGTTTTCGCTCATGGGCAGCGCCTTGACTGGGGCGCAAAGGCTACACCATGCCCGGCGTTCGGAAAAGCCTAGAGGGCCGGCGGGCTGGCCCGAGCCGCGTTCAGCGCAATTCGCTGACGAAATCGTAGCGGTCACCGCGATAGGCCGAGCGGGTGAACTCCACCGCGCGCCCGTCCGCCAGATAGCCGCGCCGCTCGATGCGCAGGATCGCGGCACCGGCGGGAATGCCCAGCAGCGCCGCTTCCTCGGGCGTGGCCAGCGAGGCGGTGATGCGTTGCAGGCCGGTTGCCGGCTTGTGGCCCACGGCATCGAGCGCGGCATAGAGCGACTGATCGACCGAGGCGAGATCGGGCAGAAAAGCCTCGGGGATGGTGGCGCGCTCGATGGCCAAGGGCTCGCCGTCGGCGCTGCGGATCCGCGCCAGCCGATGCACCCGGGCATTCACCGTCAGGCCCAGCGCCAGCACTTCCTCGGGCGCCGGAGTGCAGGTGCGCCGCTCGATCCATTGCGAACCGGGGCGCAGCTGACGGTTGAGCATATCGGCCGAAAACCCCACCAGCGCCGCCGAATGCTGCTGGATGCGCGGCGCGACGAAGGTGCCCGAACCCTGTTTGCGCGACAAAAGCCCCTCGCGCATCAGCAGTTCCATCGCCTTGCGCACTGTCACGCGCGAAACACCGGTCATTTCGGCCAGGTCACGCTCGGGCGGCAACGCGTCACCCTCGGCCAGCCGGCCCTCGCGCACATGATTGCGGATCGAGCGCGCCAGCCGCATGTAGATCGGCGAGGGATCGTCGCGCCCGCCATCAAGATCGAACTGCAGGGGCGGCGTGGTGCTCATTGCCTGCCACCCGGTGCGGCTGCAAGCGCCGCGCGCAGCACACCGCCGGCACCCGTGAGTGCCGCAAGGGCGGCATCCGGGCTCAGGCCCCGCGCCACCAGCACCGCCGGTTTGATGCGCCAGCTGCAGCTTTCCAGCGCCGCCTGCGCCGCTGCATCACCCACCCCGGCAATGCGCGCCACCATGTCGCGCGCGCGCCCGCGCAGCTTGATGTTTTCCGGCCGCATATCGACCATCAGCCCGTCATGCACATGGCCCAGCCGCACCATGACCTGCGTTGAAATCATGTTCAGCGCCACTTTCTGCGCCGTGCCGGCCTTCATGCGGGTCGAACCGGCCACCACTTCGGGGCCGGTTTCCACCAGCACGCCCAGATCGCCGCGTTCCAGAATCGGCGTGGCGGGATTGTTGGCGATGCCCACCGCCAGCGCGCCGGCGGCGCGCGCGGCCTCCAGCACCGCAAGGGTGAAAGGCGTGCGGCCACTGGCGGCGATCGCCAGCACCACATCCTGCGGCCCGATGGCGGCGCGGGCCACCTGGGCGCGGGCATCCTCGGCGTCATCCTCGGCGCCTTCGACACCGCGCATCAGCGCCTCGGGCCCGCCGGCGATCAGATAGAGGGTGCGGGCCTCTGGCCAGTCATAGGTCGGGCCAAGCTCGGTGCCATCCTGAACGGCGGTGCGGATCGAGGTGCCCGCCCCGGCATAGACCAGCCGCCCCGCTCCGCCGCGCAGCCGTGCGGCGGCGGCCTCGACCACCTCGGCCAGCACCGGCAGCGCCGGGCAGATCGCCGCCACGGCTGCCAGCTGGCTCTCCCAGATGGTGGTCAGCGCAGTGCGGCTGTCCCAGCGGTCGAGCATGACATAGCGGGGATCGGCAAATTCGGTCATGGGGGCTCCTGAAGAAAGGGGGACGCGCGGCAGCGGCCGCAAAACTGTCAGGCTTGTGCCAGACGCTGGCCCTGCGCGTCAAAGTGAAAGGCGCGGCCCAGATCGAGGGCCAGATGCACGTTTTCGCCGACCGCGCAGGCATGTTCGCCGAAACGGCGCACGGTGACCAGCCCATGGGGGTCGCATTGCACATAGATCAGCGTCTCGCCGCCCAGATGCTCGACATGGCTGACCGTGCCGCTGATCCCGCCCGGCGCCGGTGCATCGACGAGGGTGATATGTTCAGGCCGCATGCCCAGGGTCTCACCAGGCTGGCCCAGCGCCCCGGCCTTGAGGAAATTCATCTTCGGCGAGCCGATGAAACCGGCAACGAACAGATTGGCCGGGTTGTTATACAGTTCCATCGGGGCGCCGACCTGCTCGATGCGCCCGTCGCGCAGCACCACGATGCGGTCGGCCAGGGTCATGGCCTCGACCTGATCATGGGTGACATAGATCATCGTCGCGCCCAGATCGCGGTGCAGCTTGGCGATCTCGATCCGGGTCTGCACGCGCAGCGCGGCATCGAGGTTGGAGAGCGGCTCGTCGAACAGGAACAGCTTCGGCTTGCGCACGATGGCCCGCCCGATGGCGACGCGCTGACGCTGACCGCCCGAAAGCTCGGCCGGGCGACGATCGAGCAGCGCCTCCAGCCCCAGCATGCCCGCCGCCCGCGCCACCGATTGCGCGATCTCGGCGCGCGGCGTGCCGGCCTGTTTCAGCCCCAGCCCCATGTTGTCGCGTACCGTCAGATGCGGATAGAGCGCGTAGGACTGGAACACCATGGCGATCTCGCGCTTCGAGGGCGGCACATTGTTGACCACCGCCTCATCAATGCGCAGCGTGCCGCTGGTGATATCCTCCAGCCCCGCGATCATGCGCAGAAGCGTGGATTTGCCGCAGCCCGAAGGCCCGACGAAGACGCAGAACTCGCCGTCACGCACCTCCAGATCGACATCGCGGATCACCTCGACCGAGCCGAAGGATTTGCGCACATTGCTCAGGGTCATGTTTCCCATCGGCTCACTCCGTCTGGAACTGGTCTAGGCGCAGGGGCTGACCGCTGCGCACGCTTTCATCGGCCGCCAGGCAGACCGCGACCGAGCGGATCGCATCGGCAACATGGCGGCTCAGGTCGATATCCTCGGCGATAGCGCGGGCCATATAGGCGGCCTGCCGGTCGCAAAGCGCCTGATGGCCGGGGCTGTCGGGGAAGCTGCGGGCGACCTCGGTCTGGCCGGTGGGCGCGGTGATCAGCATATCGGCGGCGGTATGCCCCTCGACATCGGCCGAACCCACGCCCTGCGGCGCGCGCAGGCTGACCGCGCCGCCCGGGCTGACGACATCCTTCACGAAATGCGCCGTCTCCGACATCATCGGCCCCCAGCCGGCTTCATACCAGCCGCAGGAGCCATCGGCGAAAAGCACCTGGAAATGGCCGTAGTTATACATGCCGGGCGCCAGCTCGTCGGAGAGCCGCAGCCCCATGCCACGCACCTCCACCGGGGCGGCATCGGTAATCTGGCACATCACATCGACATAATGCACACCGCAATCGACGATCGGCGGGGTGGATTGCATCAACGCCTTGTGGATCGCCCAGGCCGGACCATCGGAACGCTGGTTGAGGTTGAGCCGGAACACATAGGGCCCGCCCAGCGCCCGCGCCTCGGCAATCAGCGCGTTCCAGGTCGGATGATGGCGCAGGATATGCCCGACCATCAGCTTGCGCCCGGCGCGCGCGGCGGCATCCGCCACGCGCCGGCAATCCGCCACCGTGGTTGCCAGCGGCTTTTCGACGAAGACATGCGCGCCGGCCTCCAGCGCCGCGACCGCCAGATCGGCATGGCTGTCGGAATAGGTGGCAATCGCCACCAGATCGGGCTTGTGGCGGGCCAGCGCGGCGGCGAAATCATGCTCGATGGAATGACCGGCCAGCGCATCGGGCAGCGCCACCTTGCTGCGGTTGACCAGCCCGACGATCCGGAAAGCGGGGTTCGCGGCATAGGCCAGCGCATGGCTCAGCCCCATCTGCCCCAGCCCGACGACAAGCACCCTGATCATTTGACCGCCCCCGAGGTGATGCCGCGAATGAGTTGGCGCGAGAAGATCAGATAGAGCACCACCACCGGCAGGATCGCCAGCGTCAGCGCCGCCAACACCGCGTTCCAGTTGGTGACATACTGGCCCAGGAAGATCTGGCTGCCGAGCGTCAGCGTCTTGGTGGCCTCGGACGGCGCCAGGATCAGCGGGAACCACAGATCGTTCCAGATCGGGATCATGGTGAACACTGCCACCGTCGCCATGGCCGGGCGCACCAGCGGCAGGGCGATGGTGAAGAAGATGCGGTATTCGCTCAGCCCGTCGATACGCCCGGCATTCTTCAGATCATCCGAGACCTGGCGCATGAACTCGCTCAGGATGAACACCGCCAGCGGCAGCCCCTGCGCGGTATAGACCAGCACCAGCGAGGTGCGGGTGTTGACCAGCCCGCCAGCCACCATCATCTCCAGAATGCCGACCGTGCCCAGCCGGATCGGGATCATGATGCCCAGCGCCAGATAGAGCCCCATCAACAGGTTGCCGCGAAAGCGATATTCGGCCAGCGCGAACGCCGCCATCGCGCCAAACAGCAGCACGAAGAACAGCGAGGCCAGCGTGACGATCAGGCTGTTCTGGAAATAGAGCAGGAAGTTGCCCTGCTCCAGCACGGTGCGAAAACCCACCAGATCGAAGGTCTGCGGGGTTGGCAGCGCCAGCGGATCATTGAAGATCGCCCGGCGCGACTTCATCGAATTGATGATGACCAGAAACACCGGGTAGAGCGCCAGCAGCGTATAGGCGATGAGGATCGCATGCGCGGCGGCGCTGCGCGGCAGTGAGGAACGGGCCTTGCTCATGGTGCTTGCCCTTTCAGAACTGATAGCGGCGCAGCCGCGTCTGGATCAGGAACAGATAGACCGAGACCCCGGCGAGGATGATGAAGAACATCACCGTCGCCACCGTCGCGCCCATATGCGGATCGCCCAGTTGCAACTGGAAGCCAAAGAAGGTGCGGAACAGGAAACTGCCCAGGATATCGGTGCTGTAATTGGGCCCGGCCAGCGCGCCCTGGGTGACATAGATCAGATCGAAAGCGTTGAAATTGCCCACGAATGTCAGGATAGAAATAATGCCGATGGTCGGCAGGATGAGCGGCAGCTTGATCTTCCAGAACTGCGCGGCACCGGTCACGCCATCCATTTCGGCGGCCTCCAGCACCTCATCGGGGATCGACAGCAGCGCGGCATAGATCAGCATCATCGGAATGCCCACGAACTGCCAGACCGAGATCAGCGCCAGCGTGGTCAGCGCGCTGCGCTCCAGCCCCAGCCAGGGGGCGAACCACTCGCCCATCCCCACGGCATCCAGAAAGGTCGGCGCGACGCCCCAGAGCGGCGACAGGATCAGCTTCCAGACGAAGCCGACGATCACGAAGCTCAGGATCGCCGGCAGGAAGATCGCGGTGCGATAGAAGGTGGCGAAGCGCAGGCGCGGCGAGGACAGGATCGCCGCCAGCGCGATGCCGATGGGGTTTTGCACCAGCATATGGATGATGAAGAACCACAGATTGTTCCAGGCTGCGTTCCAGAAGCTCTGCGACCAGCGCGGATCGCCGAACAGCGTGGCGAAATTGGCCAGACCGACGAAGGTGCGGCTGCCGTCATCGGCGCGGGTGAAGAGCGACAGGTTGAGCGTGCCGAAAAGCGGGATGATCATGATCGCGGTGTAGATCAGCACCGCCGGCGCCAGAAACACCGCGATATGCCAGCGGATCGGCCGCCGCCCGATGGCTTGCCGGTCGGATGGTGATTTGTCGGATTTCGGCATGGCTGGTCCTCCGGACGGGCGGCAACAGGGCGCAGGCGGGGCTGGTGGCTCAGGCCCCCGGCATCACGCCGGAGGCCCGAATGGTGCCTCACTGATGCGGCGCATACCAGGAGGCGAGCCCCTCCTGCAGCGCGGCGGCGGCCTCTTCGGGCGTGGTGGTGCCGCGCATCACATTGGCCGAAGCGTTCCAGCTTTCGTTCGACAGGTTCGGCGTGCCGCGCGAAACGATCTGGTGGAACGGCCGGATCGAGCTTTCGCAACGGTCGCGCCAGCTGACGAATTCCTGCGCCAGCGGATCGTCGATGCTGAACTCCGCGCTTGAGAGCGGGAAGAAGCCCGGCACCGCATTGGCAAACAGGTTGGCGAATTCCGAGCTGCCCAGCCAGTCAAGGAAGACCCGCGCGGCCTCGGCATTGGGCGAGGCGGCGTTCAGCCCCATGCCCATGTCGGTATGATCCGAGATATAGCAGGTATCGGCCCCGGCCGGCAGCGGCGGCGCGAAGGCGCCCATCTCGAAATCGGCCTGTTCGCGGAAGCCCGCGATCTCCCAGGAGCCCGAGGGGTAGATCGCCGCGCGGCCCAGGGTGAACAGGTTCTGGCTGTCGGGGTAGCTTTGCGATTCGAAGCCACGGCCCAGATAGGGCACCCAGCGCGCCAGTTGCCGGAAGGGCTCGACCCATTGCTCGTCGGTCAACCGGGTCTCGCCGGCGATCAGCGCCATGCGGCCTTCCTCGCCGCGCCAATGGTTCACACCGATATTGGCGTAACCCATGGTCGCCGCTTCCCACTGGTCGTTGATGCCCATGGCCATCGGCACATAGCTGCCATCAGCCTGGATCGCATCGAGCACGGCATAGAATTCTTCTTCGGTGGTGGGCACTTCAAGGCCCAGCTCGGCGAAGGCATCGGCATTGTAGATGAAGCCGTGGATCACCGAGGCCAGCGGCACGCAGAAGGTCTGGCTGCCGTCATCGGTGGACCAGGCCGAGCGCGCGACATCGGAATAGCTGCTCATGCTGGGCAGATCGGTCAGATCGGCCAGTTGCCCGCGCTGGAACAATTGCAACGAGGCATCGAAGGCCCGGCAGGTGATCAGATCACCCGCGGTGCCGGCATCGAGCTTGGAATTGAGCGCGGAATTGTATTGCGTCGGCGCAGTCGGCTGGAAATCGAGCCGGATGCCGGGATTGGCAGCCTCGAAGGCCGGAATGATCTGCTCGCGCCAGATGCCGATATCGTCGTTACGCCAGCTTTCGATGGTCAGTGTGACATCCTGGGCCAGCGCGGTGCTGGCCAGAAGGGCGGCAGCCAGCGAACCGGCCGTCAATCGCGTGATGGTCATGATCTCTCTCCCTGAAGTGGCGGCGCGTCGCCCGGACGCATCGCGAGCAATGAAGGAACTCGTTCCGTATCCCCCGCGACAGAGAGTGCCAAAAAAATACCAATTGTCTAGGTCGAATCTTTACCCGGCCTTCATATTTCGCGCAACGACGGGGCTGAACCGGCAGGAATCTGCTGCAAGTTGCGGCTACAAGTCATTGTTTTTCTGCGGCGATTCAATGTTAGCGGAAACTTCGCCGGCAGCTCCGCCATCCACCGTCGTTTTGGCGCTTCTCATTTGGTATGTTTATGGTATTACTCCCTGACAGGAGGCCCGGGATGCGAATCTGCCTTGGAATCGATGGTGGCGGCAGCGGCTGCCGGGCGCGCGCGCAGCTCGCCGATGGCCGCATGACGCCCGAGTTCAGCGGCGGGCCGGCCAATGTCTATTCCGACCCTGAAACCGCCGTGGCCAATATCGCCGCGCTGGCTGGGCGCACGCTCGATGCCGCGCGTCAGATGCTGGGCGAAGGCGGTGCCGCACTGCCGGTTCATGCCGCGATGGGTCTGGCCGGGGCAAGCGAGCTGGGCGCCGCCGAGCGGCTGCGCGCGGTGCTGGGATTCGCCTGCATCGAGGTCACGGGCGATGTCGAGGCCGCGTTGAGCGGCGCCTTTCGCGATTCGGACGGGATCATCGCCGCCATCGGCACCGGCTCGGTCTATGGCGGGCAGATCGGCGGGCGCATGCAGCGGCGCGGCGGCTATGGTTTCATCCTGGGCGATGAGGGCAGCGGCGCCTGGCTGGGGCGCAAGGCGCTGCAACGCTCCCTGCATGCGCGCGACGGGCTGATCGCCCCCGGCCCGCTGACCGAGAAAATCTGGGCGCGCCATGGCTCGCTGGCGGCGATGCTGGAATTCACCCGCAGCGCCCGGCCAGCCGATTATGCCACCCTGGCGCCCGAGGTTCTGGCCGAGGCCCGCGCCGGCTGTCCGGTGGCGCGCGCCCTGCTTGATGAGGCCGGCGATTGGGTCTGCCGCGCCATTGCCAGCCTGCAACCGGCCTACGGCCCGGCCCTGCCGGTGGCCTTTGCCGGCGGGCTGGGCGGGGCGCTGGCCGATGATCTGGCGGCGCGCGGACGACTGCAATGGCGCCGCGTGGCGCCGCTTGGCTCACCGCTCGACGGGGCGCTGTGGCGCGCCACACGCCTGCCCCGCGACCCCGCGAAAAAGGAACACCCCTGATGACCGACACCCATATGGCCCGCGAGATCCGCGAGATCCCCGCCCTGACCGCGCGCTTTCTGACCGAGAGTCGCCCGGCACTGGAAGCCACCGCCAAGGCGCTGCAGGCACTTGATCCGCAACTGGTGCTGACCGTGGCGCGTGGCTCGTCCGATCATGCCGCGACCTATCTGAAATACGCGATCGAACTGGCCGCCGGGGTGCCGGTGGCCTCGATCGGGCCCTCGGTGGCTTCGGTTTACGGCGCGCAACTGCGCCTGCCGCGCAGCCTCTGCATCGGCATTTCGCAATCCGGCCAGAGCCCCGATATCGTCGCCATGACCCGCAATGCGCGCGACGGCGGCGCGCTGGCACTGGCGATCACCAACCATCCGGCCTCGCCGCTGGCAGAGGTGGCGCAGCATACGCTGGCGCTGCAGACCGGCCCCGAACAGAGCGTTGCCGCCACCAAGACCTTCGTGGCCTCGATCCTCGCCGGGCTGGCGCTGCTGGCGCATTGGCGCGAGGATGCCACGCTGCTGGCGGCGCTGGACCGCCTGCCCCAGACCTTCGAGGCGGCGCTGGTCCTTGATTGGTCGCCGCTGGCTGACCGGCTGGTGCGCGCCAATTCGCTCTATGTGCTGGGGCGCGGACCGGGCTTTGCCATCGCCAATGAAATGGCGCTGAAGTTCAAGGAAACCAGCGCCATTCATGCCGAAAGCTATTCGGCGGCCGAGGTGCTGCACGGGCCGGCGGCGATTGTCGAGGCGCGATTCGCGGTGCTGGCGCTGGCGGTCGAGGATGCCGCGCGCCCCGGTATCCGCCAGACCGCCGAACGGCTGGCGGCGCAGGGGGCGGATGTGTTTCTGACCGATACCGATGTCACAGGGGTGCGCGCCCTGCCCCGGCCTGCGCCGCTGCATCCGCTGATCGACCCGCTGGTGCCGGTGGTCAGCTTCTATGCCTTTGTCGAGGCGCTGGCGCGGCGGCGCGGGCTCAACCCCGATACCCCGGCGCATCTGCGGAAGGTGACGGAGACCATCTGATGCCAACCGCCTACCGCACCACTGCCCTGTTCGACGGATACCGCCTTTTTACTGGCGCGGTGCTGGTGGTCGAGGCCGGGCGCGTGGCGCAGGTCCAGCCCGCCAGCATGCCGCTGCCCGAGGGCTGCGCGCTGCACGATCTTGGCGCCGGGGTGCTGGCGCCGGGCTTCATCGACCTTCAGGTCAATGGCGGCGACGGGCTGATGGTGGGCGCGGGCACCGATGCGGCGGCCTTGGCGCGGATCTGCGCGGCGCATGCCCGGCTGGGTGCCACCGGCATCCTGCCGACGCTGATCACCGACCGGCCCGAGGTCACAGCACAGGTGATCGAGGCCGGGATTGCCGCCGCGCGCGCCGGCGTGCCGGGCTTTCTGGGCCTGCATCTGGAGGGGCCGCATCTGGACCCGCGCCGCCATGGCGCACATGACCCGGCGCTGATCCGCCCCATGAGCGAAGCCGATCTGGCACGGATGGAGGGTGCCGCCCGGGCGCTGCCGGCACTGATGGTCACCCTCGCCCCCGAGGCCGCCGGCGATGAACAGATCGCCCGGCTGGCGCAGGCCGGCGCGGTGGTCAGCCTGGGCCACAGCGATTGCACCGAGGCCCGGGCGCGCGATGCCTTTGCCGCCGGGGCCCGCGCGGTGACGCATCTGTTCAACGCCATGAGCCAGCTCGGCAATCGCGCGCCAGGGCTGGTGGGCGCCGCGCTTGACGGGCCCGCGGCCTGCGGCATCATCGCCGACGGGCTGCATGTTGCCGACAGCAACCTGCGCCTGGCTCTACGCGCGCGCCCCGATGACGGGCTGTTTCTGGTCAGCGATTCGATGGCCGTGGCCGGCACCGAGGCGCGCGAGCTTATCCTCGGCGGGCGGCAGATCCGCCGCGCGCAGGGCCGGTTGACGCTGGCCGATGGCACGCTGGCCGGGGCCGATATCTCGCTGCCGCAATCGGTGGCGCATCTGATCAAGGCGGGCGGCGATCCGGCGCGGGTGCTGGCCATGGCCAGCCGGGTGCCGGCCAAGGTGATCGGGCGCGATGATCTGGGTCATCTCAAACCCGGGGCGCCGGCCGATTTCCTGCATCTCGACAGTGCCCATACCCTGCGCGGCGTCTGGCGCGCAGGCGAGGCGCTGGCACTTTGATCAGCCGCCGGCGACAGCCCGCCCCGACCCGGCGCCCGCATCAGCGAAAAGCGCCGCCAGCCGCGCGGTGTTGATGGCGCGGCAGGTCAGCCCGGCGGGTTTGAAACTGGGCGCATCCTCGCCGGCGACCAGCGCATTGATCACCGCTTCCTCCACCACCTCGACCCCGGCCAGATAGAGCGGGTCGATATGTTCGGGGTTGAGCAGCGCATGGGCCTGCATCACCCCCGCCTGCTGCGGCATCCCTTCCGGGTTGGCGGTGGAAAACGCCAGGAAGATATCGCCCGAGTTATGCCCGCCCGGCGTGCCGTTGCGCCCGATGCCGAGCGCCGCGCGACGGGCCAGATGGCGCAGCGACAGCGCGGAAAGCGGCGCATCGGTGGCCAGAACCACGATGATCGAGCCCTGCTCGCGCTCCAGCAACCGGCCCTCGGGCATGGCGGCGCCGACCGGCCGGCCCAGCACATTGAGCCAGGGCCGCAGCCCGTGATTGGCCTGCACCAGCGCGCCGATGGTGAACTCCTCGCCGCCCAGCGTCACCCGGCGGGAGGCGGTGCCGGTGCCGCCCTTGAACTCATAACAGATCATGCCATTGCCGCCGCCGGTGGAACCCTCGGCCACCGGGCCGGGGCGCGCGGCATCGAGCGCGGCGCGGGCATGATCGGCGGTGACATGCAGCGCGTTGATATCATTGAGCACGCCGTCATAGGTCTCGGCCACCACGGGCATCGCCCAGGCATGTTCGCCGGTGAAGAAATCGGCGTAACGCTCGATCATCCATTGCGTGGCGCCGTGATGCACCATGCCGACGCCATGGGTATTGGTGATGCAGATGGGCCCGACGAAATAGCCGGCATCGTTGATCCAGTGGGTGCCGGTCATCTCGCCATTGCCGTTGAGGGTATATTGCCCGGCCCAGACCGGCTGCGGCGCGCCCCGGTCATCGCGCGGCACGATGGCGGTGACACCGGTGCGAATGCCGCGCGCGGCATCGGTCAGGGTGCAGAACCCCACCGCGACGCCCGGCACGTCGGTGATCGCATTCCAGGGGCCGGGCTTTCCGGGAAACGGCAGGCCCAGATCGCGGGCGCGGGGTTTGCTTTGGCTTTGCAAGGGGTTACTCCGTCTTTCGGCTGCGCAGCCAGAGGCCCAGCGCGGCCAGGATGATCGAGGCCAGGATGATCAGCGTGGCGATGGCGTTGATTTCCGGCTTCACGCCGCGCCGGATCATGCCGAAGATGAACACCGGCAGCGTGGTCGATTCCGAGCCGGCGATGAAATAGGTGATCACCAGATCGTCCATCGAGATGACGAAGGCCAGCAGCGCCCCGCCAACGATGCCCGGCGCCAGTTGCGGCAAGAGCACCTTGCGCAGAGTCACCCATTCCGAGGCGCCCAGATCGGCCGAGGCTTCCTCCAGCGCGGGGTCGATCCCGGCCAGCCGCGCCTGCACGATGATGAACACATAGGAGGTCAGGAAGGTGCAGTGGCCGATGATGATGGTCAGCAGCGACAGCTTCATCCCCAGCGTGACGAAGAAGATCAGCAGGCCGATGCCCAGCACGATATCGGGCATCATCATCGGGGTCAGCATGAAGCCGCCATAGACCCCGCGCGCGCGGAACCGGTAGCGGGCCAGCGCGATGGCCGTGGCGGTGCCGATGACGGTGGAGATGGCGGTGGTGAAACCCGCCACGATCAGCGAGTTCTTCAGCGCCGCCAGCAACTGATCGGTGCTTTCGACATAAACCGCGCGATTGAGCCCGCTCTGGTCCGAGCGCTCCTGAAAACCCAGCAGCCCGCGATACCAATCCAGTGTGAAGCCTTCCCAGATCATCATGTTGACCGGGTTGGAGTTGAACGAATAACCGATGATCACGAAGAGCGGCAGATAGATGAAGCCGAAGAAGAGGAGCGACCAAAGGGTCAGCACCAGCCAGCCGAAACGATTGCGCATGGCTCAGCTCTCCCCTGCGGCGCGGCGGGTGCGGGTGACGAAAACCAGCAGCACCAGCAGCACGACGCTCATGATCATCATCGACAGCGCGGCGCCGAAGGGCCAGTTGCGCGCCGAAAGAAACTGCTGCTCCACTAGATTGCCGATCATCAGCCCGCGCGCGCCGCCCAGCACATCGGGCACCACGAAATTGCCCACCGAGGGAATGAAGACGATCACCGCGCCGCCCAGAATGCCGGGCACGGTCTGCGGCAGCACCACCTTGAGGAAGGTCTGCACCCGGTTGGCGCCCAGATCCAGGCTGGCCTCGATCAGGCTGTGGTCGATATTATCGACCGCGGCATAGAGCGGCAGGAACATGAAGGGGATCATCACATAGACCATGCCCAGCACCACCGCCGCCGGGGTGAACAGGATCTCCAGCGGCTGCGAGATCAGACCAAGGTTCAGCAGCGCCGTGTTCAGCACGCCCGAGGGTCGCAGGATCAGAAGCCAGGCGTAAAGCCGCACGATCAGGCTGGAAAAGAACGGCAGGGTGATGAGGAACAGAAAGAAGATCCGCCATTTCTGCGGCAGCCGCGCCACCCAGAAGGCGACCGGATAGCACAGCAGCAGGCAGACCAGCACCGTGAGCGCGCCGAAACCCATCGAACGGGCGAGAATACGCAGATAGACCGGCTCGTAGATTTCCCAGAACCCGTCGGCCCAGCCGAAGATGCGGCCGTAGTTCCAGTGATAGAACGACCATTCCACCCCGCCATAAAGCGCCGGCTCCAGCAGCGAGAAGACCGCGATGATCAGCAGCGGGCCCAGGAAGAAGATACCCAGATAGAGCGTGACCGGCGCCAGCAACAGCAGCAGCACCCAGGTCTGGCGACGGGAACGCGCGGCCATCAGCGCGCCCCCAGAACATGGGCATCGGCCGGGTCATAGGCCAGCACCACCGGCCCGCCCTCGACCGGCAGTTCGGCCCCCCCGCGTGCGCCGTTGCGCGCGCCATCGCGGGCCATGACCCGCAGTTCCGGGCCCCCGCCCTCGGGCGTGACGAAAAGTTGCAGATCGGAACCGAGATAGACCGCGCGGCGCAAACGACCACGAATCTGGCCGCAGCCCGGCGGGGCCGCGCCTTCGGGCGCCAGCGCGAAATCGGACGGCCGAAGCACCACCTCGGCCGCCTGCCCGGCCACCAGCCCCTCGGCGGGCAACAGCAGCACCAGCCCGTCGCGGGTGCGGGCCTTGGCCTGCGCGCCCTCGATACGCTCGACATGCACTTCGATCAGATTGGTCTCGCCGATGAACTGCGCAACGAAACGGGTCTGCGGCTGTCGGTAGATGGCGCGCGGGCTGCCCTGCTGCTCGATCCGGCCGGCGCGCATGACCACGATGCGATCGGACATGGTCAGCGCCTCTTCCTGATCATGGGTGACAAAGACGAAGGCAATGCCCAGCGTGGACTGCAAGGTCTTGAGTTCAAGCTGCATCTGCTGACGCAGATTGCGATCAAGCGCCGAAAGCGGCTCGTCGAGCAGCAGAAGCCGAGGCCGGGCGATGATCGCGCGGGCCAGCGCCACGCGCTGGCGCTGCCCGCCGGAAAGCTGGCCCGGCTTGCGCGTGCCCATGCCCGAAAGCCCCACCTTCTCCAGCGCCTCGGCGACGCGGTGTTCGCGCGACCGGCGCTCCACCCCGGCCACCTCCAGCGCATAGCCGACATTGCGCGCCACGCTCATATGGCCAAAGAGCGCGTAGCTTTGAAACACCGTGTTGACCGGGCGGCGAAAGGGCGGCAGCGCGCCGATGTCGCGCCCCTCCAGCAGTACGGCGCCATCATCAAGCTGCTCAAAGCCGCTGATCGCGCGCAAGAGCGTTGTCTTGCCGCAGCCCGAAGGCCCCAGCAGGGTGACGAATTCGTTGTCGCCTACCGTCAGGTCCACGCCATCGAGCGCGGCGATGATCTCGCCCTCGGGGGTCTGAAAGCGCCGTCGCGCGTTGCGAATGTCCAGCAAGGTCTTCATGTCTCTGCCCGGTGTTGCCCGCTGCGCACCGGACCGGCGGGCGCCCAACCGCGCCCGCCGCCCCGTCCGTGCGGTGGGTTGGTTACTGCGCGGTGCGGATGCGGTTCCAGGCGCGATCATAGAGCCTGAGCGCACCGCCCAGATCCTCGAACATCTGCAGCCGTGCCATGGTCTCGGCCGGCACGTTGATATTGGGGTCGTTGCGGATGTAATCGGGCGTCAGCTCGTTGGCGGGAATGTTGGGCGTGCCGTTGAACTGCTGCGCGACATTGAGCGCGGCGATCTCGGGCTGAAGGTAGAATTCAAGGAAGCGGCGGGCGTTTTCCGGGTTCGGGGCCGAGGCCAGCACGCACATGTTTTCCTGATACATCGTCGCCCCCTCGGCGGGGATGACGTAATGCACCTGCGGCATATCGAGGAAATTGACCTTGCCGCCGACAAAGAAATGCGCCGCCGCCAGATCGCCGGTGGCGACCAGCGCCATGGTTTCATAGCTGAAGGCGGTGACAGCGGGGCGATGTTGCAGCAGATATTCGGTGGCAGCCTGAATTTCGGCGGGTTCCTGGGAATTGACCGAGGCGCCGGTCATCATCAGCCCGATGGCCATGACCTCGCGCATGTCGGGCAAGAGGCTGATCCGCCCGCCGGTGCGCTCGGGGATCTGGAAATATTCTTCCCAGCCGGCAATCGGGCCGGTGACATCCTCGTTGTAGAAAATGCCCACCGTGCCCCAGGCATAGGGCAGGCAGTATTCGCTGGAAGGGTCTTCGCGCGAGATCAGGAAGGCCGGGTCGATGCGCTCGAAATCGGGGTGCTGGTTGATATCGGTGCGGGCCAAGAGGCCGAGCTGGATCATGATGTCCTGCATATGCACCGAGGGAAAGATGATGTCATAGCCGGTGGCTCCGGCCTGAATGCGCGCCAGCATCTCCTCGTTGGAGGAATAGGTATCGAGCGAGACCTGGATGCCGGTTTCGGCGGTGAAGCGCTGCAGCACCTCGGGGTTGATGTAATCGCCCCAGTTGTAGAGCGACAGCCGCCCCTCGGCGGCGGCCAGCCCGGCGCTGAGCGCGAAAGCGGTGGAAAGCGTGGCGATATGGCGGATCTTCGGCATGATCGGTCTCCCGGTTGATGGATCGGTCGGGGTTCTGCCCGGAAAACCGTGGCGGCCTCGACTCATGGCTGATATGCTTATGACAGAAACCTACCAATGACTCAAAATGATGTAAAGTCTGTCATGGATGATTCCGCCGATCCCGAGACGCCCCTTGCCGCGCGGCTGAAAACCGTGCTGCCGGAACTGACCCGATCCGAGGCCCGCATTGCCCAATGGCTGCTGCTCAACGAGGCCGTGGCGGGCATGGAAACCGGCGCCTCGCTGGCGGCGCGCACCGGCGTCAGCGAGATCACCGTCAGCCGCTTCCTGCGCCGCATCGGCTTCAAGGGCATGGCGGCGCTGAAGGAGGCCTTGCAGGTTTCCGGCGCCAATCTGCATGTCAACAGCACCGACCGCTACCTGCGGCTCCTTGAGGGCGAGTTGGGCACGCTGATCAAACGCGATGCCGAGGCGATCCTGGGGCTGGGGGCGCAGATCGGCAAACCGGAATGGGAAGCGGCGATTGATCGTATCAACGATGCCGACGAGGTTTTCGTCACCGGCTTTCAGACCATCCGCGGTCTGGCCGAGGATTTCACCCGCCGGCTGACCATCGTGCGCGGCTCGGTGCGTTTTGTTGCCGCCCATGACGGCGGGCTGGCGGAATGGATCCCCTCGCGCCGGCGCGAGGGCGAGCGGCGCTGCGTGATCCTGGTCGATATGGTGCCCTATGCGCGCGAGGCCGAGGTGATCGCCCGGCTGACGCGTGAGCGCGGCATGGATCTGGTGGTGGTCACCGACGAGCTGAACACCTGGGCGGCGGCGCATACGCCCTATGTGTTCTTCGCCGCCACCAAGGTCGGCGCCTTTCTGGAAAGCACCGGGCCGCTGGCGACGATCCTCAACCTGATCACCCATGCGGTGGCCAGCCGTGACCCGCAGAAGGCCCGCGCGCGGCTCAACGAATGGCCGGCGCTGATGCGCGATCTCAACCTTTACTAAAGCCGGCTTTCGGCCGTTTGCCCGCCGATCAGCTCGCGCGCCAGCGCCTCGAAAGCCTCGATGGCGGCGCCGGGCCGTTGCCCCGGATTGCGCAGCAGCACCACGCGGCTCGGCGGCAGGTCACCGGCGAGCGGCCGGCTCAGCACGCGCCGCCCGTCATAGGTGTTGTCATAGGGCAGATCGGTGGCCAGCACCGCGACCCCAAGCCCGTTGCCGACCATGGCGCGCAGCATCTCGATCGATCCGGTCTCGGCCCCGATGCGCGGCTGCACCCCGGCCATCTGGAAAAGCGACAGCACATAGCCTCGGCTGTGCGGCAGATCGATCAGGATCAGCGGATCTTCGGCAAGCACCCGCAGGCTCACCGCCGGCGCATCGGCCAGCGCATGACCCTGCGGCAGCAACGCGCGCGGTGCGATATCGGCCAGTTTCGTGCTGTGCAGCCCGGCCGGCACGCCGACATCATAGACCAGCGCCAGATCCAGCCGCCCGCTTTCCACCTGCCGCATCAATGCCGCCAGATTATCCTCGACAAGGGTGAGCCGCGCGCCGGGGTGGCGATCAGCAAAGGCGCGCATCAGCATCGGCGCGTAGCGCGGACCCAGCGTCGAATAGACCCCGAGGCGCAGATCGAAGGGACGCTGCCCCAGCGGACCAAAGGCCGCCGCCGCATCCTGACGCAGCGTGCGCAGCCGGGCGATCACCTCATGCCCGAAGCGCGTGGGCTGCATGCCCTTCCCCGGCCGGCGCAGAAACAGCGCCGCGCCGAAATGCGCCTCCATCTGTGCCACCGCCACCGAAACCGAGGGCTGCGAGACATTCAACGCCCGCGCCGCCGCCGCCGTCGAGCCGGTTTCGGCCACGGCAATCAGGTAATCGATCTGACGAAAGCCGAAGGGTATAGGCTGCATGAATGCATACTATGGCAAAGCATTATTTCTGCCTATCCCCCTGATGCCGCTATCCTGGCCGCGTCGCAACAGGAGGATGCCATGGACCGCAAGGCGCTTGAGGGCGTAAAGGTGCTTGATCTGACGCGGGTGCTGGCCGGCCCCTATGCCACCGCGATGCTGGCCGATCTGGGCGCCGAGGTAATCAAGATCGAGGCGCCGGGCGGCGATGAATACCGCCATATCGGCCCGTTCATCGACGGCGAAAGCGTGCTGTTTCAGACCGTCAACCGGGGCAAACGCTCGATGGTCGCCGATCTGAAGAACCCCGCCGATCTGGCGCTGGTGCGCAAGCTGGCGCTGGAGGCCGATGTGCTGGTCGAGAACTTCCGCCCTGGGGTGATGGACAAGCTGGGTCTGGGCGCCGAGGCGCTGCAGGGCGCCAATCCGCGGCTGATCTATGCTTCGGTCTCGGGCTTCGGGCAGAGCGGGCCGCAGGCTGCGCGTCCGGCCTATGACATCATCGTGCAGGCGATGAGCGGGCTGATGGCACTGACCGGCGAGCCCGAGGGCACACCGATGATGGTGGGCGAGGCTTTGGGCGATGTCGCCGGCGGGCTGTTTGCCGCCTGGGGCATCATGACGGCGCTCTATGCGCGCGAACGCGACGGGCGCGGCCAGCGGGTCGATGTGGCGCTGTTCGATGCGCTGCTGTCGATGATGCCGACCGCCGCCGCCCGCGTGCTGCTGGCTGGCGAGAACCCGCAGCGCAGCGGCAACCGCCATGCGCTGTCGGCGCCCTTCGGGGTCTATCCGGCGGCAACGGGGTATTTCGCCGTGGCGGTGCTCAATGACCGGCTGTTTCGGGGCTTCTGCACCGCCATCGGGCAGCCCGATCTGGCCGATGATCCCCGCCTTGCCAGCGACGCGCTGCGCCGTCAGCACGAGCCGCTGCTGGCCGTGGCCATCGCCCGCTGGGCCGGCACGCTGAGTGCCGAGGCGGCGGTGGCGCAACTGGCACAGGCCGGCATCCCGGCGTCGGTTCTGGCCGATGCACAAAGCGCCTGGCGCGGCGATCAGGCTGCGGCCCGGGCGCTGGTGTCGCCGGTGGCGCATCCACGGCTGGGGGCGCTCAGCCTGCCCGAACAGCCGGTGCATTTTTCGCAGATGCCGCGCGGCGGGCGAGGCCCCGCCCCGGCCCTTGATGAACATGGCGCCGCGATCCGCGCCCGACTGGAGGCCTGAACCATGTATCTGGACCATCATTTCGAAAGCCTTTTCACCGAGGATGAAGCCGCCGTCCTGACCCAGATCGCGCGTTTCGCCGCCGAGGTTCTCGCCCCGCGCGCCGCCGAACTCGATGAAAACGCCCGCTTCGCCACCTGCCATCTGCCGGCCATGGCCGAGCTGGGGTTGATGGGGTTGAACCTGCCCGAGGATCTGGGTGGCCTGGGTCTTTCCGGCCCGGCGCTCTATCGCGCGGTGGAGCTGATCGCCGGCGCCTGCGGCTCGACGGCCTCGATGCTGACGGCGCATTACCTGGCCACCGATTCGCTGCACCTGGGTGCGGGGGTTGAATTGCAGCAGCGCCTCCTGCCCCGCGCCGCCGCCGGCGCGCTGGGGGCCTTCGCGCTGACCGAACCACAGGCCGGATCGAACCCCGCCGACATGCGCAGCACCGCCCGCCTGAAAGGTGATTTCTACCATCTGACCGGCAGCAAATGTTTCATCTCCAATGCCGGGGCGGCCGAATTCATCGTGGTCTATGCCAAGACCGACCCAGACGCCGGGGCGCGCGGGGTCTCGGCCTTCGTGATCGAACCCGGGGTGACGGAGGGCGTGCAGATCGCCCCGGCCGAGCGCACCATGGGATTGCGCGGCGGGCATGTCTTCGGCCTGACGCTGGATTGCCTTGTGCCGGTGGCAAACCGCCTCGGCTCCGAGGGCAGCGGCTTTCGCACCGCGATGAAAGTGCTCGACAACGGCCGCATCGAGGTCGCCGCCCAGGCCACCGGCATCGCCCGCGCCGCGCTCGATGCCGCGCTTGCCTATGCCCGCGAGCGCCAGGTCGGTGGCCAGCCGATCGCCGGTTTTCAGGGCCTGCAATGGATGCTCGCCGATAGCGCCAATGATCTGGCGGCGGCGCGCGCGCTGGGGCTGGCGGCGGCCCGGCTGCGCGGCACCGGAGCGCACTATTCAAGCGAAAGTGCGCATGCCAAGCTCTTTGCCTCGGAGGCCGCCTGGCGCATCGCCGACCGCGCATTGCAGATCCATGGCGGCTATGGCTATTGCCGCGACTTCCCGCTGGAGCGCTATCTGCGCGACCTGCGCATCTTCCGCATCTACGAGGGCAGTTCCGAAATCCAGCGCAACATCATCGCGCGCGCGTTGCTGGCCTGATGGCGCCGCCGGGGGAGGCCGCGGAAACCGGTTGGAAAAAGAAGCAAAATCTTCGCGTTTTTCACCCTTGACCCCGGCGGCAGTTCTTTCTAGTTAGCCTCGCATCGTGGGCCCGTAGCTCAGTTGGTAGAGCAACTGACTTTTAATCAGTGGGTCACAGGTTCGAATCCTGTCGGGCTCACCACCTCCAAAAAATCCTGTTGCAAATCAATCGCTTCCGGCGCGGTTTACAGCAGGATTTGGCGAGTTTACAAAGTTCTGGTCTTGTTCCGTTCCCAGAACATGCCGGCGGCGGTCGGCCTCTTCGGCGTAATGCGCGACCTCATTCAGGCTTCTATGGCCGGTCCAGGCTGCGATCTGGAGGGGATTCGCGCCGGCCTCGGCGAGCGCTACGGCGCGAGATTTGCGCAGTCCATGGGCGGATCTGTCGAAACCCGCGGCCTCGGCCGCCTTTGCGATCAGGTGCCCAGCAGCCTTATGTGACCTGGTGCGGCCCTGCGCGGTGGCAAGGAATGTCAGATGCGCCCCGGGCAGGCCTGCCAGCGCCTTGTGCATCATCTGGCGGTCTGCGGCCATGGCCTGCGCGTGTGCCGGCAGCGGACAAGTCCATGGCACATAGGCGGCCTCGCCGGTCTTGGCCTGCACGAATGACAGCACGCCATCGCGACCGACATGTTGCGGGCCGATTCTGACCGCATCGCTGATCCGTGCCCCTGTCCAGTGAAGCAGCTCCATGAGGGCGCGCTGCGGCGAGCCTATGGGCCATGCAGCGCGGAAGGTGGCGATGTGATCGGACGTCCAGGCGGGGTGACCTTGATGGCGCACTGGCGCCGGCCGGCGCACGCCTTCGGATGGATCAGCGGCGATGATGCTCAGATCGAGCGCGTGGGCGCACAGCAGCCGCCATGCCTTCATGCGATCGCGCGCCTGCACTGGCGTCAGCGGGCGCAGATCGGCCTGGATATGCTCGGCGAGCAGGTCGCGCATGCGGGCATCTTCGGCCTGGGCGCGGATCGCATCGAGGTGGCGCTGCACGATGAGCCGGTATCCCGGCGAGTGCAGCTTGTGCTTGTCGCTGCGCAAATAGGCCTCGATCACCGCTTGTATGGTGCCGACCTTTGCCCGCAGCAGCGCCGGCGCGGCCTTCATCGCATCGGCATAGGCGCGCAGGAATGCAGGGTCATCGGGCGGCAGATCGGGCAGGCGCAGGCGGGGCTGGCCCGGGATGCGCAGGTAGCGATAGATCCGCTCGCCCTTTCGGACGGTCTGGACATGGCGCAGCGTCACGTCTGCCGCCCGAATTTTCCGGCGCATGTGTTGCCCTCGGCCGATTCCTCAGGCGCAGTCTGCGCGATCACGCAGGAATCGACAAAGGCAATTCCCATCGGCGTCTGAACAGCCACCTTGCCCGCTTTCTCGGCAGCCCGGATCGCGCGGGCGAGCTCGGCCTGGGTGAAGCGGGCGCGGGCGGTCATGGCTTCACCATATCCCTCTCGGCTGTGGCAACTGCAGTTCCCGCGAGGAAGACAGCGCTGTGCTGATAGGCCTGAAAGACCTGCCGATTCCCGCGCTTTTCAAAATATGGCCATTGCCGCAGCTTGTCCGTCAAGCTCCTGGGCGAAATGCCCAGCAATTCTGCCGCCTGCTGGCGGGTCAGAGGCTGGACAGCCCAGGAGGGAAGGGGGCGTGCGGCGGGCACTTGGCTAGCCTTTCCCCTTGGCTGGGTTCAGTGCGAGATACACGATGCGTCGGTGAAACGCTTCGACCTCTGCAAAAACTGCGAAAGTCATCGCCTCTTCTTCGTCGCTGATTTGGTCGGCCGGTGTGTCATCGGCCGCATGGGTCAGCAGGGCGATCAGCTCGGCCGCGCCGGCGAAGAAGGTGGTGCGCAGCTCACGGACCTGATCGGGCGGCGCACCGGGATATACGGCGCGCTGGTAGTGCTTGAAGGCCTCATCCATCAAGCGCCCCTGGCGCGCGAGCTTGCGCAGCGTGTTGCGCGCTTCGGTATTCACATACATCAACTCTCCCCCTCCTGCGCCGGCCATTGCAGCTGCTCGGGCAGCCAGGCATCGATGCGGTTGTTCTGTTCGCGCGAGAGGTGCAGGGCTTCGCGGTAGTCAGCGCTGTTGAAAAGCTGATCGAGCGCCTTGGCCTTTTCGGCCTTCTTGAGCTTTTCGAAATCGGCCGGATCGAAGCGGTCTGCGGGCACCAGCTCGCGCCAGATTGCATCGAGATGCGCGACCGGCAGGCGGCTGAAATAGCCCGCTGCGGTGGGGCTCCAGATCTCGCGCGGATTGGGGCGCAGGCTGGCGGCCAGATGCGGGCCGAGGCCATGCACAGTGGCGTCAAGCGTGCGCGCAAGGCCCCGGGTCAGCAGCTCGTTGCGGTGCTTCTTGCCCAGGGCGCGGAAGGCCGCGAAGCCTTCGGCGGTGGATGCCTCGCGGCCATGATCAGGATCAACCAGCGCGTCGGGCAGATCGAAGCCATCGGCCTTTTCCGGGGTAACGTTGATGAGGGCGGGCGCCATGTGCAGCGTGCGGTAATAGGGCGCGATTTCGCCGCTCATCTGCCAGGCCAGCAGATCCAGCATCAGCTCGGTCTGGCCGGCGGCGCGGTGCTGGAGCGCGGCAAGCCGAATGCGCGCGAGATCCTCCAGCAGGCTTTGCGGCGGCGCCTTGGATTGCGGCGCGGCGGTTTCATCGGCCGGGGTGTCTTCGCCGCGGGCGCGGGGCCGGTAGGGGCCGAAAATCTCGATCTCGCCCTGATAGCCGAGGTAAAGCCAGACGCCCGATTCCGCGATCGCGTCGTCAGGGTAGTCACCTGCTGCGCGTGCCTCCAGTTCATTCATGCGGTCGAGTTCCTGTTCCGACAGCTCTTCGCTGTGCGCGCGATCTTCGAGATCTTCAAGCTCGGCGGCGTCAGCCTCGGGTAGATCCACCGGCACGCGGTGCACCTCATCCATGCCAGCGCTGACGCTATAGCGCTCGCTGACATCGGTGATGATCTCGACCCATTTCCAGCCGCGCTGCTTTTCTGCTTCGACGGCCTCGGCCATGCGCGCTTCGACCAGCTGGTTGAGCAGGTCTTCATCGAGCAGCTGCACGCTGTCGCTGAAGAGATCCTCCAGCAACTCGCCGCCGGCGGCGCGATAGGCATCAAGGCCGATGAGCTTGACGCGGCGATCGTTGGTGCCGATCGAGGATTGCTGCAGGTTGCGGCGGATCTCGCCTGCGCTGACATTCCAGCGCGAGGTGAGCACATTCTCCAGCATCGCCTCGATCGCTTGCGATGAGCGACCGGCGGTCAGTGCCGCCGCCTGGTCAAGGCTGATCTGCCCCTCGCGCAGCGCTGCCAGCACCGTCACCGGCAGGCTGGCAAGCTTCAGGCGCTGGCGCACATGGCGCTCGCTGACGGCAAAGGCGCGGGCGATGGTATTGGGATCGGCGCCGGCGCGCTGCATGCGGCCATAGGCGCGCACCTCATCGGCGGGGTGCAGCGCCTGGCGCGCGGTATTCTCGGCCGAGGCCCAGAGCCGCGCGGTGGCTTCATCGCCGGCCAGCTTGACCGGCACCTTGACTGCTTGCGGATCATCACCCGCACGGGCGGCCAGCAGCTGCAGCGCCCGCAGCCGCCGCCCGCCGGCGACAATGCCCACCTTCCAGGCGGCATCGGCCGGGCTGGCGGGATCGATCCAGCCGGCGAGGTTTTGCAGGAGGCCCAGATCGGCGATGGATTCGGCCAGCGCCTCGATCTCGGCCGAGGGCGGCTCGGTACGGGTGTTGAGCGCATGGATGTAGCAATCGGCGAGCGGAACCAGGGTGGTGAGCTCGGCGCCGGCGTCAGTGATTTCCTGGGCAACTGATGTATCAGGCATGGGCTTTCCTCGGTTGAAAAGACCCCGGCGACCGGAATGGGCAAGCCGCCGGGGCAGTTGTGCGCTGCGCGGTCAGGGGCGCAGCGCGAGGCAAGTCGTGGATGTGTCAGCCATGGCTGGCGCCACTGCTCACGATCCAGAAGAGACCACCGGAACCGATGCGCGTGAGGGCGTCCCCGTTCGGTGGCCTGACGCGCATTCGTCTGCAGAGAGCCTTGACATGCCGCATTGCCGCCGGTGTACCGGACGGCAGGGAGACCGAGGCCTCGATGCGGCCATCAGTATCAAGCGTGACAACAAACTGCAGGTCTCCGATCAGCCCGGCGACCAGGTGAACTGCCGGAATCGCTGGCCCGTTGCGCCGCGCGAGATCCTCGACGCTGGGGATGCGCCATTGGGCAAGGCGGTCCATGATCGCGGCGACATCAGCCATTGGCATCATCCTGGCAGCAGCGGGTGACGTGGCCATGCGCCATGCCGGCGCGGAAGAGATCGCGCGCCGTACTGCGGATCTTTGGGTCCATGCTGGAGGTCGAAATCAGGTAGCCGATGGCATAGGCGCCGAACATCAGCGCGGCGGTGGCGTCGGCTATCGCCTGTTCATCCTCGCTTGCCGTGCCGCGCCGGCGGCAGATCTCGATCGAGCCGGTTGCCTTGTTCGCCTCCAGGCAAAGTTCGACCAGCTCGGCGCGGCGTTCTTCGATGGCGACCTGGATCGCTTGCGGCATGGTTTCCTTCACGGCGGCGCAGTGTTTGCACATGTCACTCTCCGATGCTGGTGGCGGGATGTCGCGGCGGGTGGAGGGTGATGAAGCCATCGCCCTCGATCTCGGCCGCGATGTCGTCAGGGGCTTCGCTGGCGGCGACGATCGCGCGCTGCACTTCATCGAGCGGCCAGCCGCGCAGATGGGCGGGCAGTTCCTGCACGCGGCGCAGGGTGATGCGCTGGCCCTCGTTGGTGCGATCGCGCGGCTTTTCAGGCGTGATTTGGGGCGACCAGCGGCCCATGGGGGTGCGGCGTTCGGAATACCAGGGCATGGCGTCAGCTCGCGAGATAGAAGGCCGTGCCAGCCAGACCGGCAAGGCAAAGGCACGCCACGGTGAGCGCCCGCGCGGTGCGGCGCGACATGCAGGGGCGCGGGTGCTCCAGCGCCTCGAAATGCTGGGCCATGCGGCCGAGGGTTTCCGGGCCGCTCATGCTGCGGCCCTCGCCAGATCGGCCGGCAGGCGCAGGGTGCGCGCGGCGACATCCTGCCCGGCGCCGGTGCTGCGGCTGGTGATGGTCAGCATAGGGTGCGGCGAGAGGTGCGCGATAGCCACGCTCCAATGGGTGCGCGTGGTCGAGCCGGTCAGCAGGCCATATTGATACTGCAGCGCCGGGGCATCCTGCATCATCTGCCAGGTGTCGGCATCGTGACGCTGCGCCCAGTCGAGCGCCGCGCGCAGCTGCGCCTCGGTCGGCGGCGCGGGCGCGGCGCGGCAATCGCCGAAATGATGAGCGATACGGCGATCCACGGCGCCCTCACGCGGCATCCGGCGGGGTGCCGGTGGTGGTGCGGGCGCAAAGCTGCAGGCCTGCGCGCCGTTGGCGGCGATGCAGCAACAGCGCATTCCAGCCCTCATCGCGCACGAATTGTTCGGGCGGGGTTTCGCCCGGGCCGATGATCAGCGCGCGGCGAATTTCGCCGGCGAAGTCTTCGGTGATGACCTGGGCCGGATGGTGCGGAAAAATGAAGCGCATTTTGGTGCTCTCCAGCTTAGTGTTGCAGGTGCGGGCCGCGCCGAACACGCGGCCCGCGGTTCCCACGCGATGAAAGGAGACGCGGGAAATGGGTGAGATTGATCTGAGGGGGCTGAGCACCGAGATGGAGATGCTCATGATGCGGGTGAGCGCACTTGAGAAAGCTCTGAAGGATGCCGGCATTCCCATACCTAAGACCCGTCAGCAGCTGGCGAATGAGGCGGCTGCTGAGCATGCCCGGCCGCTGCGCGGTTCCTGATCGAATCGCGGTTCATGTTGACATAACCGATACCCAGCACCGCCCAGTAAGCTCGGGTGTCAATAATTTCGTCGAGTACCGCCTTCGAAAGCGCCGACAGCGCATCCTCTGTCTCATCACCCGGGGCTTCCGGCGCATCGGTTCTGAGATAGCATGCGAGCACCTCCGCAGCGGCGCGTTGCGCGCGACTGCCGAGCGGGCTGTTCGTGATCAGGCGCAGCGCCTCGGCGATTGCCGGCGGCGGGTTCGAAGAGGCAGTATCAGCGGCGTAAGACTGGCCCATCACCTCGCGCCATTTGTCGATCTCGGTGGGGGCGACGTTACCGGTGGCCCCAGCCCATGCGCTCGCGGCATAGGGGTTGTTCTCGGCCAATGCCTTACCCTCTTCGTGCCGGTGAAGGCCGATTGCCTCGCTGAAGGCATTGATCATGCGCTGGCAGGTCAGGGCCTCTTCCGGTGTGGTGGCGGCGCGCAGATGATCCCACCATTGGTTGCGGCGCTTAAAGATGGTGCGAAGCGTCCAAAGGCCAACCGACCGCAAGGCGAAGGCGCGCGCCTCATCGACCGAGACCGGGTGTTTGCCCGTGGGGGATTCGATCGGCTGATTTGCGCGGGTGATGTCGGAAAGGATGGGCATGTGCGTTGCTCCATAAGAAGCGCCCCGCAGGGCGCGGGGTCAGGCGGTGAATGCGGCGTTCCTGATCGCGCCGGCGCGCTCGAATTCGTCGGCGGCGGTCCTGAGATGGTGGGCGGCAGAGATCGGCGCGCCGTCATCGAGGTAGATCTTGGCCAGTTCCAGCGCTCTTCGCCCTGCACGAAGCCTTTCCTGGTACTTTTGATCCTCAATGCTTGCGGTCATGGCGGACTCCAATCGGGGTTGATTGGAGGCATTATGATGGGGATAATTCCCCTGTCAAGAGCAAAAGGGGAATTATCCCCGATTCCGGTTTGCCTTAATGCGGGCTGTGGCTGGCATCACGAGCCATCGCAGCTACCCGCCCGGACCGTCAGTTGTCGGCAGCACCGAGCGCAAAATGGGTTCCGAGGTAGCAGCTCGCTTGCGCAAACTCACCAAAATCAATTAGCCGGCCAATGTATCTGTCGTCACCATAGTCCGTCAGCAGCAAGTTGAAGGGCTGAAATCCGGTATACGCACCGTAGGCGTTGCGGGCATTGACCTCACCACAGACGACCTGATGCCCGATTGCGGGGGAAATGATGGGAATTCCATCAATGGGATATGAGAAATCATAGCGGACTATGGCCGTATCGCCATCGAGTAGTTCGCTCGCCATCTCGCTCTCTGTCGCGCGGCGCTGACCCTCAGTAACTTCTTCTCGCGCTTCTCGCGCTTCTTCAAACAGCGCCGGAATGGCATCATCGATATCGCCGGTGATGCCACGATCGGCGGCGTATTCCATCAGCGCTCGCCGCGAACCGGTACCGAACATTCCGTCAATCGGGCCGCGATAGAAGCCCTCCTGCATCAACCTCAGCTGGAGGGCGCGGTCAGATGCTGTCGCATGAAAAGGCAACCAGGTCGCTACTACAGCTGCCGCGCAGCCTGCAAGATTCTGCTTGGTAAACTCTTTCATTCTTACGAAACCTCAGCCGTTCAAGTTCTAAACCCGTTTCACCATGTCCGGAGGCAAATACATGCGCACCGGCGCCGCCCAACGGAGGCCGCGACCGTGCAGGTTGTCGCCAGCGGGGTTAATCGACAGTAGGTTGAAAACCCCAGGCTCGCTGCCGTGCCTGACCTGCTTCACCCAAGCGCGACCGTCAGTATCTTCGCAAACACAGATCTTCCCAATCGCCTCGCTGGGCACGCCATCATGGGCATCGCGACGGTAGATCAGGATGCCGCCCTCTTCATAGACTGGCGCCATGCTGTCACCCGTGATCTGCACCGCCACATGGCCGTTAGCCGTGATCTGGGATGGGCACTCGATGTGGAACTTTCCGTCACCCTTGGCATAGGCGTCTATTAGGTCAACGCGGGCCCCGGCACCAACGTCGCCCGCAACGGCTATCTTAGGCCTCTGTGCTGAAAACTGGCCCTTGTAAAATTCGTCCAGGGTCACACCGAAGGCAGCGGCGACTTTCATGGCGTCGTCAACGTTGGTTCGCTGCGCCTTGCCCTGCCGGAGGCTTTTCAACTGCTCGTAAGACACGCCGGCCGCGGTCGCCACGCTCATCAGTGAGCGTTGCGTTTCCGTAAGTGCTTGTTCCAGCGCGTCTTTGAAGGTGCGTTCCATGGGGGGAAATATACCCTCACTGACTTCAGCGCGCATGGCGAAAATTTCCCCTTGCCAACACGGGGATATATCCCCCATATTCGGCGCCATGGAACAGTTCATCCGTGAAATCGAAGCCTATGCCCTGGCGACCGGGCGCAAGCCGCAATCGGTATTGCGGGCGGCGGTGGCGGCCAGTTGGGGCACCTGGGAATCTTGGGTGGCGGGCAAGTCCAGCCCGACCATGGCCGTTGCCGATCGCATCCGCGCCTACATCGCCGACAATCCACCTCGCGCGGCCCGCCCCGACAATGCCGCCTGAAAGGAACCGCTGCATGCGTACACCTCCTGAGCCCACGCCCGACATGATCGCGCTTTTGCCGGCGGCATCCGAGGCGATGATCGCAGCTTTGACAGCGGGGGAACCGGTCAGGGTGCGGGTTGATTCCGGCCAATGGCGCGCTGTCGCGCTTCAGCCTTACAGTGTCAGATTGTCTTCTTCTGATCCGGGGCAATCTTCGGAAAGCCCATCGTCATGATGTCCGGCATCCAGCCCACCTCATGGCCTGTCTGCATGATCTCGATTGCGAGCGATCGGGCTACGACCGGGTTGAAGAATGCATCTGCCTCGCTTCCGTCCGCAAACCGCATCCTCACAGCGATTCCATATGCGCTCGGCTGGCTGCGCATGCTGACGACATGCGGGCAATCGAGCGCCAGCCTGCGGTCCGACTGGCCTGGAGCATCGCTCTCGAAGCGCCTCTCCCAGCGATACAGATCTGCTGTGTCGAATGCCGGGATGGTCTTTTTCGGCTGCGTCATCTGTCAACTCCGTTTTCGGTTCTTCTGGCGGATCATCTGAAAGGAAGCCTGACATGAAGAAAACCCCTCATCTTTCCATCGCTGCAACATCGCCCGAGCGCGCGGCGCCCGCACGCCAAAACCGCGGTTTTGCGCCCGAGGGCGGGCGCGGGCGTGGCCGGTTTTCGGCGCGTCGGGCGCATGCGGTGGGTGATTGTGAGTGGCTGTTGCCTGATCCGCGCGTGTGGCGTTCGCAGTTCCCGGCGATCTGGCAACGCTTTCTGATCGATCGCTTCGGCGGCGACCCGCGCGTGATTGCCGATGTCATGGGCGTAGAGCTGCAGACGGCGCGCAACTGGCTGGGCGGGCTGCATCGCCCCAGCGGCGATGTGGCGGCGGCGGCCATGCTGCACTGGCGGCGCGATCTGATCGCCGCCGCGCTGAAGGTGGCGGGATGATTTGCCGGCGCTCACACGCGCAACTTGCCGGCGGGCGGGGAAGGCCCGCAGGTGCCAATCCCGAGCGCGCCGGGGCCTGCGCGCATTCCTCCCTGCTTGAGACGTCCGATGCCTCGGACCAACTCCCCCCGGCTGGCGCCGGGGGGCTTTTTCCGGTGGGGCTGGCCGCATGATTTTCGCCGTCATTATCTTCGCCGCCGCAGGCGCCCCGCCGGTGACCTATCGCAGCCTTGACGGCTTCCCGACCATGGCTGCCTGCGAGGCGCATCTGGCTGCCGACATGCCCCGTCTGGAAGCTGTGCGCCGTGACGCCGAGCTGTCGCTGGGGCGCGAGCTGCGCATGGTGGTGGGCTGTATCGATCAGGGACGGGGTGTGTGATGGCTGCGCCCGCCCCCTTCCAGCCGATCGACGATCTGGCGGCGCTTCAGGTGGCGCAGGCCAGCGCCAGTGCCGGTGATCTGCCGCGCCGGCTGTTGCATTGGCTGCGTAGCGAGCAGGGGGTGCGCACGCTGGGCGAGATCTGGGCGGGCATGGGTGCGCCTGTGGCCGATATCGAACGCAGCCTGACGGCGCTGGAGGAAACCGGGCTGGTGCATCGCCGCTTGCTGGAGATTGGCGGCGCGTCCGAGCCCTGCTGGTGGGCGCCGATGGTGCCCTTTGCGATGCCCTGGAACAGCGAGGGAAGATCATGGACCTGACGAAGATGACAGAGCACGACCTGGCCGAGCTGCAAGCCGCGCTCAGCGCGCTTGGAAAGGCGGCATCGAAGCTGTCGGAAGGCGGGCTGGAGCCGGAGATTTCGATCACGCAAACCGCCACGGTGCTGCGCACCCGATCGATCATCGGCGGCTATGCAGACGCATCGGATGTGGTGATCGAGATCGAAGAGCCTGAGGTTGAGGCTGTCGCCGCGCCCCCGCCCGAGGCCATTGCGCCCGCGCCTGTCGCCATGCCGGCGCCGACCCGGGCGCGCCCCACGCCTGAGGCACCGCGCATGGTCACCACGCAGGCCGGCGCCAGGATGGTCAAGGGGCCGTTCAGTGATGAAGAGCGCGCGAAGGTGCGCGCGATGCTGGCCGAAGGGCGCAGCGTGGATGAGATCGCCGCGGCGCTGAACCGGCGCAAGCAGGCGGTCAGCACGCTTTTGCGCAACCCGGCCATGAAACCCGGAAAGCCGGCGGCGGCGCAGATCGCCCCGGAACATGCAGGCCTTTCCGGAACGAGGGCGGCGCCTGCGGGCGCTGCCCCGCCGCCCCCCGGGCTCGCTGGTCCGTCCGCGTGCTTAGCAGCCGACACGCCGGGCGCCGCGCCGCATCCGGCCCGGGGGGATCAGGCCCGGGGCGATCAGGCACCGACGAACGGCACGCCCTGGCGCCCGGCCGCGCAGGCCTCGGCCCCGGCGGAACTGTCGGGCGAGGCGCGCGCGCTCTGGCATGAGCTGGCCGGGCTGCGCCCCGATCCGGCTTTCGATATCGAGGCCGATTATGACCTGGTGGAAGGGCTGGCGCAGGGCCGCAAGCTGGCCGAGGTGGCGCTGGATCTGGGCGTCGATGCCGCTGTTGCGAAGGCGCGTTTTGCCACCCTGTCTGAGCCGATACTGGATGCGCGTGGGCGCGTTCGCCTTGACGGCCAGCAGGCGCTGCTGAAGGCGCTGAAAGCGCGGGTCAGCGCGGCGCGGGCGGGTGCCCATTGAACAGCCTGCGCGCGACACTGACCCCGGCCATGCCGACCGAGTTTGCGCCGGACTGCCCGTCACGGGATGGCCCGCCGATGGATTGGCAATCGGTGCTGGCGCCGGAAGGGCGCTGGTCGGCGCTGGTGCGCGCGCCATCCTGGCCCGAGCTGGTATCGCGGCACTGCTGCGGGCTGATCCATCTGGCCGCGCCCTATATCAATACCGCCGCGCTGCGCGATCAGTGGCGCATGGATCGTTCGGTGCGCGCCTCGATGCGCGCGGCAATCGAGGTGGCGCGGCTTGCCGCCCTGGGCTGCACCGCGATCAGCCCCGCGATCGTGCTGGGCGAGATCGGCCATGCCGGGGTGGTCATGGATGAGCCGCTCGATCCGCTGCATTTGCCCTTCTGGCGCGCGTGGTCGCAGCCGCTCCTGAATGCCGCGAGCATGGTGGTGGTGCCGGCCATCGACGGCTGGGACAGCTGCCCGCTGGTCTGGCATGATGTCTGTTTCGCGCTGGGGCGCAACATGCCTGTGCATGTCTATGCGCGGGGGGTGTGAGGCCCGGCCATGGCACTGCGCGAAGATCCTAGACCGGCCGAGGCCCGCGCCAAGCCCATCGCCGATGTGGCCGAGATTCTGGGCATCGAGGGCCTGCGCCGGCTGGGGCGCGAACTGACCGGGCCCTGCCCGGAATGCGGCGGGCGCGACCGGTTCAGCATCAACAGCCAAAAAGGGGTGTTCAACTGCCGCAAATGCCTGGCCACCGGCGATGTGATCGAACTGGTGCGCTGGCTGCGCAAGATCACCCTGCCCGAAGCGCTGACCTGGCTGTGCGGCGAGGCGCAGGAAATCGACGATGCCGAGCGCGCGCGGCGTGAAAAGCGCGCGCAGCAAAACCGCGCCCGCGCCGAGCAACAGGAAAACCGATACCGCACCAAGGCGATTACCCAGGCCCGGCGGATCTGGCGCGAGGGCCAGCCGGCCGAGGATACGCCGGTGCGCGATTACCTGGCGCTGCGCGGCATCGGTCGCGACCTGCTGCCCGATCTGCCGCGCGTGCTGCGCTATCACCCCGACCTGCCCTATATGCTCGATGCCGGCGCCGGCTGGATCGAGGTGCATCGCGGCCCGGCCATGCTGGCGGTGGTGCAGCAGGCCGGCGGTCAGGGTATCGGGGTGCATCGCACCTGGATCGATCTGGCGCGCCCGCGTGGCAAGGCGCTGATCGAGCATCAGGGCGAGGCGCAGAAGGTCAAGAAGACCTGGGGCATGGTCAAGGGCGGGGCGATCCGCCTGCACACGCCGCGCGGCAGCTGGGATACGTTGGTGCTGGCCGAAGGGATCGAAACCGCGCTGACCGCGCTGATTTCGGGGGTCTATCCCGGCGCGGCGGTCTGGGCCGGGGTAAGCCTGGGCAACATGTCCGGGCGGATGCGTCAGGGCAAGGGGCTGCGTTATGCCGGCCTGCCCGATCTGGCCGATGCCGAGGCCTTCACGCCGCCACCATGGGTGCGCCAGCTCATCCTGATCGAGGATGGCGACAGCGAGCCGCGCATGACGCGCGCGCGCATGATGGCCTGCGCCCGGCGTGCCATGGCGCGCGTGCCCGGACTGGTGGGGCGGGTGGTGCCCTGCCCGGCCGGCCGAGACCTCAATGATGTTCTGCTGGAGGGTGTATCTGATGAGTGATGCGCTGAAGTTCGATGTCGATGCCGAGTTGTTCATGATGGTGCGCCGCGCCGTCGGCTCCGAGGAAACCCGCTATTATCTGCAGGGTGTTTTCATCGAGCCTGACCCGCGCGGTGGCGCCTGGCTGGTGGCGACCGATGGCATAATCATGATGGTTGCCCGGGATGCCAGCGCCGTTGCCCCGAAGCCCGCGATCATCAAGTTGCAGCTGCTCGAAGTGCCGGATGAGCCCGATTGTGAATGCGGCGCGCCCGTTGGCGGGCATGATTTCACGCGAAAGCGCCTGGTGTTCGATCTGCCGGAAGAGGGCTACGCGCCTGCAATTCTGGTGACGCCTGGGCTTTGGCGCCAATCCATCGGGGTCATCGATCCCGCGCCTGATGCCGTCAAGTACCCGGCCTGGCGCAAGGTTTGGGGCGATCAGTACCAGTGCCAGCCGAAGCATGATGCGGGTGGCGACGCGGCAAAGGATGTTTCGGTGTCAGTCTTTCATGGCGGGCGTTTGGACCGCCTGATCGGCGGAGAGGCGTTTCAGATCATCATCCCGGCTGATCATGGACCGGCGGTCGTGTTGCTCAATGAGCGCGCCAATGTCGCAGGCCTGATCGCGCCATATCAGGGCAAAATAAAGGGTCAGGAGCTTCTGGCCGAGTTGCGTCTGGCCGGAACGCAAGCAGCCGCCGCGCCGGCATGATCATCACGCTCGATCGCGCCGCCGGCACGGCCGAGCTGAAGAAGACCAGCTGGAGCATGACGATCGCCATAGCCGATCTGCCGCGCTGGTGGCGGTTCACCCGTGCGCTCTGGTCGCGCGGGGCAAAACGCAAGGATCAGCCGGGCCCCTGGGCCCGGTTCTATGAGGAAGACCTGCGCGCGCTCGACCGCGCAATTGAGGAGGCCGAGAATGGGCGGGATTGACGATGTGCGCAAAATCATGGGCGAGGCCGTCGAGGTGGACATGCCCGAGGATCTGGCGGGTGATGATGCGCCGGTGCCGGCGTTCGACCCGGGCCATGATCATGGCAGCATCCCGCCGCCCCGCACCCCGGAGGAAGGCGAAGAACGCCCGCCCGAGGCCCGCTGCGTCGCCTTCCCGCTGAATGACTATGGCAACGGGCTGCGGCTGATCGAGCATTTCGGCCCGGACCTGGTGCATGTGTCGCGCGTTGGCTGGTTTGTCTGGGACGGCATGCGCTATGTGGCCGATCCGGATGGCATTGCGGTTCGCCGGCTTGCCCATCGCCTAAACGATCTGATCAGCCGCGAGATCTGGCATATGGAACTGCCCGATAGCGAGCAGCAGATCCTGTCGGAGGCCGAGGCGGCCGAGGAATGCCTCAACGAACTGGGCGTGATCCCGACAAAGGATCGCACCGATGATCAGTTGCAGATGATCCTCAGGGCGCAGCAGCTGGTGGCCGCGGCCAAGGACATCAAGGATCGCCGTGACAAGTCGATCGGCCGGCGCCTGACGCATGCCAAGAACGCCGGCAACAGCAATGCGATCAAGAACCTGATGATCGAGGCCGGGGCCATCATCGCCCGCGCGCTCGATGATCTCGATCGCGATCCGCTGATCATCAACACCCTGGGCGGGGTGCTGCATTTCCGGCTGGAGCCGGGCGAGGATGATGGCGGCATGTATGCCCCGCCGCCCAGGGTGATTGTCGATCGCCATGACCATGATCGCGGGCAGATGCTTTCCAAGATCATGCCGGTGGATCTGGACCCGCAGGCGCGCGCGCCCCTCTTCATGGAATTCCTAGAGCGCATCCAGCCGGTACCGGAAATGCGCCGCTTCCTTCAGCGCTGGTTCGGCTATTCCATAACCGGCCTGACGGCCGAGCAGAAATTCGCGTTCCTCTATGGATCGGGCGCCAATGGCAAATCGGTGCTGGTGGATCTGATGGCCAAGATCATGGGCGATTACGCCGCCTCGGCCAAGATCGAGTCGATCACCGGCCGCAACCGGCGCGGCGGCGGTGATGCCACGCCTGACCTGGTGCCGCTGATCGGCGCGCGCTTCGTGCGCACGTCAGAACCTGACGATGGCCAGCGCCTGCAGGAAGGCCTGATCAAGGAGCTCACCGGCGGCGAGCCGATCCTGGTGCGCGCCCTGAACGAAAACTTCGTGCTGGTGCTGCCGATCTTCAAGCTGACTATTTCGGGCAACCACAAGCCCGAGATCCATGGCGGCGATGATGGCATCTGGCGCCGCGTGATGCTGGTGCCGTTCGATGTGCAGATCCCGCCTGATGAGCGCGATCCCGAGTTGGGCGCAAAGCTCTGGGAAGAGCGCGCCGGCATCCTCAACTGGCTGATCGAGGGCTTGCGCGACTATCTGGCGCATGGGCTTCAGGTGCCGGATCAGGTGCTCGCTGCCACGGCCGAATATCGCGATGACAGCGACCCGCTGGCGACCTTCCTGACCAGCTGCTGCGGTGTGAGCGGGCAGCCCGAGCATTCGATGCGATCGAAGGATCTGTCGGAGGCTTTCGCCTTCTGGCTCGATGAGACTGGCCAGGGTGCCTGGACACCGAGGACGATCTTCAAGCGGCTCAGCGCCAAGGCTGGAAAGTGGAAGAGCCCCGTGAACGGGCAGGCCTTCACCCGCCGCAAGAGCTCGGACCCGTTCTATGACGGCATATCGCTGATCTCGCCCTTCCGCGAGCGGTTCGAGGAGCACCAGTTCCAGCAGATGCAAGCCGATCTGCGCCGCATGAGGAGTGATCATTGATGCTGCCCCGCACCCCGATTTGCCTCTCAATGGGTTGTCAGGGACGTCCCGCGCGCCCTTGTGGGTCGTTGTGTTCTGGGGTGGGGTCCGGGGGGAACATCGGTATATCAGGGGCTTGGCCGCCCGGTTGGGTCGTCAGGGTCGTATGGGACGTCACCGCCCGCGCATACGTAAGAAGGCGCTTTCGAAGGGGTCAGGGGCTTGGTGTTTCAGACGTAGCGCGAGGACCAACGTCCCATACGACCCATACGACCCACGATCACCACAACCCACTGTAATCACTGCGTTTCCATTTTGGCGTTGAGCCTGTTCTTACGTCCCGTGTTTCAGCCTCAACGACCCTTACGACCCATAAGAGCAACGACAATATCAAGATAAAGAGAAAGGCGAGCAGAATGACACAAGATATGGTAATGGCGCGCGATACGATGGCCGAGCAGGTGGTGCGGGCGGTCAATGCAAGGCTCTTCGCGCTGCGCAGCATGGCGCGCGAGCTGGGCATCACGCCCTCGCATGAGCTGCTGCGCCAGCCCGCGCCGGCCATGGTCGGCATCCGAAAGATGAGCGTGCTGCAGGCGCTCGAATGGGCCTTCGCCGCTGAGCATGCCTATCTCGATTTCGACGGCGACATGATGGCCGATGGCTATGGCGGCGCGGTCAGCACCGTCTGGGTCATCATGCAGCGCGGCAACCTGGGCTGCCGTGTCGATGGTGGCGGGCGCTCGCGCCCAGCGACGGATGCCGAGATCATCGCGGCGGCGGTGGCCGGTCTGCCGGTCGAGCATGGCGGCCGCGTCATGGCGGCCCAGATCGCCGATCTTGCGCGCGCCGGCCTGGTGCCCGACTGGATGCCGGATGCCGCGCCGCGCGTGGTGCCGGAAGCTTGGCGCGAGACCAAGCACGGCAGGTTCGCCAAGACCGAGGTGGTCGGAACGATTCGCTACCGGCACCGTGGCCGGCTGACCACCCGTGATGTCATCTGCTGCCCGGTGCGCATCAGCCCGTCCTTCGACCAGATCGCCGCCGCGCGCCAGAATTACCTTGATTGGTATGGAGCGCTGCTGCACCTGCAATGCGCGCTGCGCCCGTCGCTCGATCGCATCCAGATCACCGACGATCTGCCCGCGTTGGCGCCCTGGCGAAAAGCGGGTTGACAGAAAGTCACCTTCTTGACATTTTGCAGGGAGACGAATTGCGCCCGGAGGGAACCACCCTTCCGGGCGCTTCGCGTTTCTGGGGGTGGGGCATGAAATTCGAGCTCGACCTGCGCCAGTTCGAGGCGGACCTTCGCCGGGTCGATCAGCGCCAGATGCCGCAAGCGATTGCCTGGGGGTTGAACGATACGGCGAATGACGTGCTTGAGCACATGCGCAAGCAGATGGATGTGGAGTTCGACCGGCCCACGCGGTTCACCAAGAATGCGTTCATGGTGTGGCGGGCCAACCGCTCCAATCTTGAAGCAACGGTGCAAGAGCGACCCTCGGTCAGCCGGCGGCATTATCTGAAGGTCCAAGAGGCCGGCGGACCGCGCGGTCAGACCGGAGTGGAAAAGCTCCTGTCCAGTCGTCTCGCCTATGAAGGCACGATCCAGTCGGTCATCCCGGTGATCGGCGGCCGGTTCGGCGGTGCCCGGCTCGATGCGCATGGCAACTGGTCGCGCGGCGAGCGCAATCAAGTGCTTTCGGCGCTGAAGGCCCAACGTGATACGGCGACCAATGAGACGAAGACGTCGCGCCGGCGCAGTCGCCGCGCGAGCTATTTCGTGCCTCGCAGCGGGGGGCTGGTCCCCGGGGTCTGGCGTCGCGATGGTCCTGACGACATTCCAGTGCCGGTTCTGTGGTTCTCTGAAATAGTGCCGGTCTATCAGCCCCGACTGGGCTTCTACGATGGCGCCGCCGAGGTTTTCGAGGCGCGCATCGGCCCGAATATTGCGAAGGGCGTCGACCGAGCGCTCGAAACCGCACGCTGACCCTGATCCGACCCCCGGCGGGTCCTTCCCTCGCGTCCGTTCGACGCGGGTAATTCGCGCCCCGCGGGTGGCGTCGCTCTTAACGAAACCCGAAGCCTTAACTTAACCATGGAAGGAAACATGGCAGACCTTAACGCAACCCAACTGGCAAACAAGCTGGATCTGTCGAAGGCGCGGATCAGCCAGTATGTCAGCGAGGGCAAGCTGGCGGGCTGCTATACCGGCGATGGGCGCGCACGCCGGTTCGACCTGGAAAAGGTGGCGGCTGCGCTCGGCAAACGGCTCGACCTGGGCCAGATGACCGGAAACGGCCTGGCGACGCGGCGGGCGCTGCGCGATCTGGCCGAGGATGATGTTGCACCACCTACGCAATCGCGTCAGCGCGATGGCGAGCTGGATCGTGAAGATCCTGATCGCCTGGAACTCGCGACGATCGTGATCAAGGAGGAGGAAGCACGCAAGCGCCGGCGCGACAACGCGAAGGAAGAAGGGCTTTGGGTTCTGGCTGAAGAGGTCGAGCGCCACACGGCGCGCGCCTTGTCGAAAGAGATCGGGCAGTTCGAAACGGTTATTCGCGATGGCGCGCGCGCTGTGGCAGATGCCCTGGGCGTCGATTACCGCGAAACGCGCAAGATCTTGATGGACAGCTGGCGCAACCATCGGGCCCGTCGATCCTCGACGCTGGCCGAACAGGCGACCGCAGCCCGCATGTCCGAAACCGAAAAGACGGAACAGGTCTGACATGGGGTTCCTGTCGTCTGCCGAAGCCGCCGTGATGCGGGGGATGGCGTCTGCCATGACACCGCCCCCGCCGCCCGACATCACGCGGTGGTGCTCCGAGAACATCGTCTTTGATGAGCGCTCGCCCTTCCCGGGCCCATTCGACATCGAGCTGTTTCCGTTCCTGCGCGAGATCCACGAGGTACTGAGCCCGGAACACCCGTCACGCGAGGTAACGCTGCGCGGCTCGGCGCAATGGGGCAAGACCGTCTCGGTGCTGATCCCCTGCCTGGGGGCCTGGCACGAATACGGCCCGCTTGACAGCCTGGTGGTGCATCCCACCAGCTCGGCGGCCACCGAATGGGTGCGCACGAAATGGATGCCGGTGCGCCGGCAGGCGCCGAGCCTGGTGGAGATCTTCGGCGCGGGGCGCGGTGAGCAGACCGATACGCTGCACAACCAGGAGACCATTCGCCGCGACGGCACGCTCAAGGTGGTCAGCGCCGGTTCGCCTGATGACCTGGCCGGCACCACGCGCCGGCTGGTCCTGATGGACGATGTCGCGAAGTTCGAGATGACGCCAAAGGGTGACCCCGAAAAGCTGGCCGAAAGCCGGGCGTCCGGGTTCGAGGAAGCCAAGATCGGGCGCATCTCGACGCCGCAGATCGCCGGCACCTGCCGGATCACGCGGGCCTTCAATCGATCGGACCGGCGGCATTACCACGTTCCCTGTCCGCATTGCGGGCATCGTGCGCCGCTGACCTGGGAGAACTTTCGCCGCAACCTTGATCCCGAGCGCCTGGGTGCTGCCTGCTTCAGCTGCGATTCCTGCGGGGCGTTGATCAACCATGCGCATAAGCGCGCCATGGTCGCGGCCGGGCATTGGGTGGCGCATAATCCGCGGGGCGATCATCCGGGGTTTCACCTGTGGCGGGCCTATGTGCCGCAGCGCGACTGGGCCTCGATCGCGGTGGAATATGCGCAGGTCATGGGCTGGACCGGGCTTCAGGCCGCAATCCAGACCGAAGACGAGGCAGCACGCAGCGTCGAGGCCGAGACCGAACAGACCTTCTGGAATGACGTGCTGGGGCTGCCGTTTGAACAGGCCAGCAAGGGGCCGGACTGGGAGAAGCTGCGCGACCGCGTCGAAAACGCCGAACAGGGGCAGTTCCTGCCTCTGGGCCGGGTGCCAGCTTGCGGGGTGCTGCTAACGGCCGGCGTCGATTGCCAGGCGGACCGGATCGAGGTGAGCATCGTCGCCTATGGGCGCAACTATCGCCGCTGGGTCATCGAGCACCGTGTGATCCCGCATCACATCGGCGACGATGAGGGGCGCGCAGCGTTGGATGCGCTGCTCAAATCGAGCTGGCGCACCACGCTGGGCCTGGCGCTGTCGATCGACATGATGGCGGTCGATGAGGGCGCCTTCACCGAGGATGTGCGGGACTGGGCCAAGCGTCATCCCTTTACCCGGGTGATCCTGATCAAGGGGTCATCCTCGGCCAATGGCCCAACGCTGCGCCCGCAGGCAGATCGCAAGGCCAATGGCCGGGTGATCAAGCGCCAGCGGCGTTTCTGGATGCTGAATGTGAGCCAGGTGAAGGCCGATTTCTATGCCTGGTTGGCCAAGGAAGATCCCGAGGAACGCGGCTTCGTCGCCTTCGCGCGCGGGCTGGGCGACGAATACTATCGCCAGATCACCGCCGAGGTGCGGGTGCTCAAGCGCGCGAGCTCGGGTGTGATGGTGTCGCGCTGGGAACTGGTCGAGCCGACGCGGCGCAACGAGTGCCTGGACACGATGATCTATTCCGAGGCGGCTGCGCGCAAACGCGGCTGGACGGCCATGACCGATGGGCAATGGGACGTGCTGGAAGCCGAGCGCGGCGTTGCGGCGCAGGAAGATCAGGGCGACCTCTTCGATGCGGCTGTGCCGGTGGTGTCGCCGGATGACGTGCCGTTGTCCGAACGCGCGATGCCGAAAGGGCCGCGCCGGCAGGATGCCAAGCCCGCAGCCGATGCGGAGGCGCCAGCGTCAGGTGACTGGATCAATACGCAGGGAGGGGACTGGCTGTGAGCTACACGCAAGGCGATATCGACAAGCTTCGCGCGGCAATCGCCAAGGGTGCCAGTGAGGTGCGCATCGGCGAGGAGCAGGTGAAATTCCGCAGCCTCGCCGAAATGCGCTCGCTCCTGGCCGAGATGGAGGCCGCCGTGCGCCCGCCGGTATCGCGCCAGCACTATCCCCAGTTCATGGAGCGGCCCTCGTGAGGTTCCTTGATCGTGCGATCGCAGCCTTGAGCCCGCGCGCGGGGCTGCGTCGGGCCCATGCTCGCGCCCTGCTTTCGACGCTGGAGGCGACGGCGCATTACCGTGCTGCCTCGATCCCGCGGCGCAGCGCCTCGGTGCGCCCGGTTGCCGGTGATGCCGACGCGGTTGCTGGCGCGGCGCGCCAACAGATCACGCTGTCGGTTCGGGATGTGGTGCGCAACAATCCCCTGGCGGCGCGGGCTGTGCAGGTCCTGGTCAATGCGATCGTGGGCACCGGGATCGAGCCCAAGCTGATCAGCAAGGACGATGAGCTGCAGGGCGAATGGAAGGCCAGTCTTCTGCCATTGCTCGACAGTACGTCGATCGATGCCGACGACCGCTCAACGCTTGCCGGCCTGCAGCGGCTGATGGTTCGGGCGATGGTGATCGATGGCGAAGCGCTGATGATTCTGCCGCGAGAGACCGGCCCCGGCGGTATCTTCCAGGTGCGGGTTCTGGAGGCCGAATATCTTGATGACCGCATGCAGGGTCGCGCCGAAAACCCGGCGAACGCAGTTTACGACGGGATCGAGTATGGGCCCGACGGGCGCGTGGTCGCCTATCACCTTTATGACGAGCATCCCGGCAGTATGCTGTGGCGCCCCGACTGGAAGGGGCTGAGTTCATCGCGCGTTCCGGCTGACCGGGTGATTCACCTGTTCCGGCAGGATCGGCCGGGACAGCGGCGCGGTGTCAGCTGGCTGGCGCCGGTGCTCGATGATCTGGTGGCGCTGGCCGACAATGACGAAGCGCAGCTCATGCGTCAGAAGATCGCGGCCTGCTTTGCTGCCTTCTGGCGCACGGAAAAGCTTCCCGAAGCGGCCGGCATTCCCGGCAAGCTGGCGCCCGGCCTCATCCAGCAGATCGGGCATGACGATGAGGTCAGTTTCGCCAATCCGCCTGACGTGACGGGCTACGACGATTTCGCCAAGATCCACCTGCGCCGCATCGCGTCTGGTCTGGGCATTACCTATGAGGCACTGACGGGCGATCTGTCGAATGTGAATTTCACCTCGGGGCGGCTGGGCCGCATCGAGATGAGCCAGAATGTCGAGGCCTGGCAGTGGACCTGCGTCATGCCGGGTCTTTGTGCGCCGATGGGGACCTGGTTCCTGCGCAGTTGGGCCTATGCCAATCCCCCGAAGATCCCCGCCATCGCGGCGGCGCGGATTGGTTACACGCCACCGCCGCCGGTGATCGCCGATCCAAAGAACGAAACACAGGTCGCCGTGCAGAAGATCGAGGCGGGGCTGAGCAGCCGCCCCGCCGAGATCCGCAAGCTCGGCTACGACCCGGCCGAGATCGATGCCGAGATCCGGCGCGATGCGGAAATGCGCCGTGATCTGGCTGTATTGCGCGCGCCCTCGCGGGCAGCGGAACTGGCCGCTGAAGAAAAAGAAAGGGAGCTGGATGCCTGATATCTATCTCGAAGGAACAGTGGGCGCGGCCTTTTGGCCCGAAGACCCTCACTTCACTGCGGCAGATGTCCGTGCCCAGCTGCAGGGTCAGGGTGACGTGACGGTCTATGTGAATTCCGGTGGCGGGATCGCGTCCGAAGGCCTGGCAATCTATCACTTGCTGAAGGATCACCCTGGCGCGGTGCAGGTGGTCATCACCGGCACGGCCGTGAGCGCGGCCAGCCTTATCGTGATGGCGGCCGATACGCTGATCATGAAGCCCGGGGCCACGCTGATGATCCATGATCCGGCGATCGGCTGGGTCGAGGGGCGCGGCACCGAGGATGAGCACCGCGCGATCGCCGATATGCTCGCGAAGCTTTCCGCAGGCTATGCCGAGATCTACGCGGCGCGCGCCGGCATCAGCGCCGAGGACGCCCGCGAGATCATGCGTGCCGAAACCTGGTACAGCGCCGAGGAAGCGGTCGCCGCCGGTTTCGCCGACCAGGTTGATGACGGCGAAGCGCAGGCCGCAGCGTCGTTCCCGTATCAAGTCTATGCGAATGCCCCGCAGCATCTGCTGGCGGGCTGCCGGGCGGATGGCCCGGGTCGAAGGGCCGTGCTGGCCATGATGTGCGGCGCTGCCGCGACCCCCAAACAGGAGGCGACCATGCCGAAGAAGACAGCGGCCCAGATGGCCGAGGATGAAGACCTGAAGCCGGAAGCGGAACAGGAAGAGGATGACGCGCAGGCCGAGGGCAACGAGCCCGACGCGGAAGGCGACGATGCCGCCGAGGCGGAAGGCGCTGACGAGGAAGCCCAGGCCGAAGGCGACGATGACAAGGAAGATGATGGTGATGCTGTCGCCATCCTCGATCTGGTGGTGATGCACGGCGGCACCGTTCGGGCCGCGCGTGAGTTCATCGCCAAACGTACCCCCCTGGCGGCTGTGATCGCCCATTACCGTGAGAAAGGACCGAGCGTGAACATGCACAAGCCCGGCGGTGGCACCGCCCGGATCACGCGCGATGAGCGCGAAACCCGCCGCATCGGCATGACCGAGGCGCTGGCCGCCCAGATCGGGCGCCGCGCACCCGCTGATGATCGGGCGCGCCCCTACATGACCATGACGCTGGCAGAAATGGCCGCGCTCAGCACCGGCCACAAGGGGCCCCTGCGCACCGCCCATGACCGCCAGCAGGTGTTCATGGCGATGCATACGACCAGCGACTTCCCGCTGTCGCTGCAGAATGCGCTGAACAAGGAGCTGGAGCGGCGCTATGGCGAGGCCGCCCCGACCTATCGCCGGATCGCGCGCCAGAAGACCTTCCGCGATTTCCGCCCGCATCCGATGGTCCGGCCGGGCGATTTCCCCACGCTGCAGCCGATCGGCGAAGGCGGTGAAATCAAATACGGAACCATCGGCGAAAAGGCCGAGACCGTGGCTCTGGCGTCCTACGGTATCGCTGTCTCGATCTCCCGCCAGACGCTGATCAACGATGACATCGGCGCCATCGCCGACATGATCGCGGACCAGGGCCGCGCCGTTGCCCGGTTCGAAGACAGTACCTTCTATGCGATGATGCTGGGCGGCTCGAATGCGGACGGCCCGACTCTGACCGAGACCTCGCGGCAGGTCTTCAACCCCACCGATGGCACCAAGGCGAGCACGGCGGCGGCGATCACGATTCCCTCGCTCTCGCTGGGGCGCGCGGCGATCATGAAGCAGAAGTCGGTCGACAAGAAGAATGATCTGGGCATCATGCCGACGATCCTGCTGGTCGGCCCGGACAAGCTGACCGAGGCGCAGCAGATCGTCGCACCGATCCAGGCCGACCAGGCCGGGAATGTGAACCCGTTCGCCGGTCGGCTCAGCGTCGAGGCGACTGCCAAGATCACCGGCAATGCCTGGTATCTCTTTGCCGATCCGGAGGATGTGCCGTGCTTCGTCTATGGCTATCTGGAAGGTGCCGCCGCGCCACGCACCCGGATGGAAGAGCCTTTCGGGCGCCAGGGCATGCAGCTCAGCCTTGAGCATGATTTCGGCGTCGGAGCGATCGATTATCGCGGCGGCTACAAGAACGCCGGCGCCTGATCCCGGGCGCTGAACTGATCGGACGGAAGGGCGCCTGCGGGCGCCCTTCGTCATTCGTCAACCTCATCGAAAGGCAGATGCCATGAAGAACTTCATCCAACCGGGCAAGGCGGTTACCGTGACTGCCCCGCGCGACCTTTCCAGCGGTGAGCTGGTTGTCGTCGGTCTCCTGGCCGGCGTTGCGCAGCATGACGCACTTTCGGGTGCGCCTGTGGAAATCGTCACCGAGGGCGTTTTCGATCTGGCCAAGACGGCCGCGCAGGCATGGGCCTCCGTTGGTCTGGCGATCTACGCCGTGCCTGGGACGGGGCTGGTCACCACCGCCACGACAGCCGGCAATGTCCTGGTCGGCACCAACCTGGCGACCGCTGCCAACCCGTCCGATACCGGGCTTGTCCGGCTTAACGGCTCGGCGCCGGCGGCTGCCACCAGCTGATGAGCAGCGTCTTCGACGGCCTCGCGGGCATTCTTACGGGTGTTCTGGGTAGCCCAGACATCATCTGGCTGCCCGTGGGGCTTGAGCCGGTCACCGTTGCCTCGCTCTTTCGCCGCATGCCGGTGGAGGTGCCCGGGCCGGACGGCGAGCCGGTTCTGGCCATGACGCCGGTGTGGCGCGTGCCGCTCGATCCTAACTGGGCACGGGAACCGCAGCGCGGCGACCGGGTCCAGCCGGGTGATGGCCATACCTACCGCATCCTGTCAGTTCAGCCCTCGGGATCGCCGGCGGTGGACCGGTTCCTGCTCTGCGCGCTGGAGCGTCTGCCATGAAACATCGCCGCGCCAGCATCCGCGCCGCCTTGCGACTGGCGCTCTCCGTCGCGCCCCGCTTCGCGGAATTCGAGATCATTCCGGCATGGACCTCCAGCGTCGATGCCCGAAGCCTGCCGGTTCTGGGCATCGCCACGCCCAGCGAGACCAAGGATCAAGACACCCACCAGGCCGCTGAGCGCGCGATCACCATCATCGTCGTTCTCAAGCGGCTTGGTGGCGAGGACATCGACGATGTCCTCGATGACGACAGCGACCATGTCGAGGGCATGGTGCTGGCAACACTGCGTACGCTGGGGATCGATGCCCAGCTCGACCGCACCGACGTATCGGCCGATGGCTCGGCAGATCGTCGGATCGGCACACTTACCATGACCTTCCGGGCCTTCGTTCAGACGCCCGACCCCCTGACCCCCTGAAAGGAGAAAACACCATGTCTGGAAGCAGCAGTGGCGTGAAGCGCGGCTGGGGAACGACCGTGCGCATCGGGCGCGGTTCGACGCCCGACTGGACCTTGCTGGTCGGCACCGAGGATTCGCCCTTCCCCGACCAGACCCCCGAGGATGTCGATACCACCTGGCAGGGTTCGCCCGGGGATACCGAAGAGGGCATTCGCGGCATGAAGCGCCTGGCCACCTGGCCGCTGCCGCTGCAGTATGTGCCTGGCAGCGACACTGATATCCTGCTTACCGAGCTGGAAGAGGCCGGCAGCGATGAGAAGGTCATCATCGAAATCACCCCGGCCGGCGGCGCTTCGCATCGCTGGGTTGGCTACGTCAACTCCTATCGCGTGACCTCATCGACCGCGAAAGAAAAGCAGATGGCCGAGGTGGTTTTCAAGGTTTCCGCGCGCCTTGCCACCGTGCCACCCTCGGCACCGGTCAACCAGGTCGCGCCGGCGATCTCCGGCGTGGCGCAGGTGGGCGAGATTCTTACGGCCTGGCCGGGCAGCTGGTCGCCCACCGGCACACTTGCCTATCAGTGGCAGGTCGATGATGGCGGCTGGGAAAACATCGCCGGCGCGACCGGTCAGACATACACGCCGGTCGTCGGGCAGATCGGCAAACCGCTGCGCGTGATTGTCACGGCCACCAACAACACCGGTTCGACCTCGGAGCCTTCGGCGCCGACGGCCGATGTGATCGCGGCCTGATCGCATGGCAAATCCGTTCCGGGGTGAAGCGCAGATCGGAGCGAGCGAGTTCGTTCTGGTCTGCGACATCAATGCGCTTTGCGAGATCCGCGCGCATTTCGGCGGCGATCTTCATGACGATGGCCCGCTGTCCGAGGCCATGGCGCGGATCGACAGCGGCGATCTGTCGATCATCGATCAGCGCGCGATTCTCGCAGCGCTTCTGCGCAACCGGCAACCGGGTGCGACGGAGAGTTTCGCGGGCAGCATCATGAGCGATCATCCGGATGCCATCATGCCGGCGATCCAGCTCGCGGTTCAGCGCGCCATGCCGGAGCCCGTACCGGGAAAAAAGCCGATGCGCCGCACGACGGCGCATCCTCTGGCTGGGATATTGACGCGATGCTTCGGGCGCATGTTGCGGCCGGGCTTGACCCAGCCGCCTTCTGGCAGCTGACGCCGCGCGAGTGGCTGATGCGGATGCAGGGCGTCGAGGATCGGCTGGAACGCGAACGCGTTCAAGGCGCCTTGAACGCCTGGATGGGCACCCACGCAGATCAGAAATCGCTTCTGGCCTGGCTGTCATCCCGCCCCGCGAAACCGCGCGAGCCGCTCGCGCCGGAGGCCATCGAGCGCATGCTCAAGCACACGGTGGCCGGTTTGCCTGAGATGACGATGAAGGAATTCCTGGACAAGCAGAAGGGCAGGAAATGAGTGCTTCAAGATCCTTTACCCGGTTGCAGGCGCGTCTGGGCCTTGACCGGCGGGAATTCAGCAGCGGCCTGCGGGCCGCTCGCTCCGAAGCCCAGGGGCTTGAGCGCACATTGTCTTCCTCCTTCAATCGGTTGCTCGGTGTCCTAGGGCTGGCCGGAATCGGGCTGAGCTTTGCCACCATCACGCGCGGCCTGCGCAATTCGGTGAGCGAGCTCTCGGCGCTTGGCAAGGCCGCCCGCGATACCGGCCTCGATGTCGAGGAGCTGCAGGGTTTGATGCGCGGCTTTGCGCGCAACACCCGGGTCAGCGGCGAGGAAGCGTCGGCGGCCTTCGAGCGGTTCAACCGCCGCGTAGGCGAGGCCATCAATGGCGCCGGGCCCCTCAACACCACGATCGAGCGTTATGGCATCAGTCTGCGCACGGCCAATGGCGAAATGCGCACCCAGAGCGATCTGCTGCGGCAGGTTGCGCAGGTCATTCGAAATGCCCGCACCGAACAGGAGCGCCTGGCGATCGCGCAAGCGGCTTTCGGCGATAGCGGCCGGCGGATGGCTGCGGCACTGGCCGGCGGGGCGGAAGCGCTTGACGACATGGTCGCACAGGCCCGCGAGTCTGGCGACATCATCAGTGACAATCTGATCCGACGCGCCGAGATCCTTGATGACAAATTCGACACGCTGAACCGCCGTGCGCGGACGTTCTTTCAGACGCTGGCTGTCGGCTTGATGGCCGGGGGTGCTGAAACCTCGATCGATACGCTGGAGCATCTGTTCGGCTCGCTCGATCGTGCGCGGCAGATGCTTGGCGATGGGATCTTCGAACCCCTGATCGCCGAAACGCGCGAGCTTCGCGAGCTCGAGGGCGTCACCGAGAACCTGACCGAAATCGCCATGGCCTATGCCGCGGTGGAACACGCCCTGCAGGATACCAAGCCCGATCTGGACCTGTTCCTGGTGGGCCTGCGCCAGATGGGTCAGCTTGGCGCGGAAGAGGTTCTCGGCCGGCTGATCGCCGAGTCCGAGGCGCTGCAGGACAGCTTCGCTGCCGGTTCGATCAGCGGGCAGGAATTCCGCGCCGAGGCCGCGCGCATCAATGGTCGCATCACCGCGTTGATCGAGCAGTTCCGCGATATGAACGCCGTCAATTTCGATGGCGTGATCGGCAGGGTCAATGCCCTGACAACGGCCCTGGCGCAGGCCGCGCGGGCTGCGGCAGAAGCCACGGCAGCCCTGCCGGGTGGCAATCCCCCCGGTGCGGTTGCGCGGGGCGTAGCCCGGTTTCAGGGAGCTTCACGCCGCCAACTCGATATGGCCCGCTTCGGCCTTGAGGAAGAGCGGCTTGCGTCCCGGACCCGCGAGCAGATCGCCCTTGAGCGCGAGCTTGAACAGGTCATGCGCCGATCGCGCGATGCCGGCGTCACCCTGACACGCGAACAGGCCGAAGCCCAGGCGCGCCTCAATCTTCAGCTCGCTGCGGCTGCGAACCCAAACAATCAAAGGGGCGGCGGCGGCGGCGGTGGCCGACCGGATGAATTCGCCCGTGCTGTTGAATCGATTCGCGAGCAGACCCAGGCGCTGGAGCTTGAAGCGGCGGCGCTTGTCGCGGCCGCCACCGCCGGCAACGACTATGGCGATGCGATCGAATATGCCCGCCGACGCGCCGAGCTGCTGCACGCGGCGCATCGAGCGGGTATAGCGATCACACCGGAACTCGAAGCGGGGATCAACTCTCTCGCCGAGGCCTATGTGACGGCGGGTCGCTCGGCACAGGAGGCAGCCGAGCGCATGAACCAGGTGCGCGCCCAGACCGAGCGAGGGATCAATGCGATCACCGATCTGTTCATGGGTATCAGGCAGGGTGGCGATGCCGCGCGTCAGGCTGTCATCCGACTGATCGCCGAACTGGCGCGGGTGCAGATGTATCGCGGGCTGGCGGGCTTGGCTGCAAGTGGCAGCGGCGGCTTCTTCTCTTTCCTTGGTGGGCTTCTGGGCGGTGGTCAGATCGCCAGCTTCGCCGGCGGCGGCTTCACCGGCCCGGGGGCGCGCACTGGCGGACTAGATGGCAGGGGCGGCTTCCCGGCGATCCTGCACCCCAACGAGACGGTGATCGACCACACCAAGGGCGGCGGTGAGCGGCAGATTACCGTCCGGCTGGCGCTTTCCGGCGACATCGATGCGCGGATTGCGCAGGGCGCGCAGGGTGTCGCCGTCGAGGTGGTGCGCGAATACGACCGCAGCGCCCTGCCCGGGCGAGTGCAGCAGATCAGCCGTGACCCGAGGAAGCGCGGATGACCGACACCACCTTTTTCGCCGGCCTGCGGGTGGCCAGTGTGCGCTGGACGCTCAGTGAGCCGATGGAGGTCAACCGCCTGGGGGATGGCAGTGTGATCAAGTCAAGCCTGGGTGCTGCGCTCTGGCAGGGCGAGGCCACGATGGCGCCGGGCTATCACGCCAACCTGGCCGAAGTGGAGGCGCGGCTGGCGAAGCTCCATCGCCCGGGCGAGTTCTTCCTGGCCTATGACCCGCGCCACAACGGCCCGCGCATGGACCCGGGCGGCACGATCCTCGGCGCCGCTACACCTACGATCCATACGCTCGATGCCGACAACAAGCGCCTGCGGGTCCAGGGCCTGCCGGCGGGCTATGATCTGAGCGCCGGCGACTGGATCGGCTGGACCTATGGCAGCAGCCCCACCCGCTACGCGCTGCATCGTCTGGTCACCGGCGCCACGGCCTCTGGCGCAGGACTGACGCCGCTGTTCGAGGTGGCGCCACATATCCGCCCGGGCGTTTCAACCGGCGCGGCGGTGGTGCTGATCCGTCCGCCCGTCAAGGCCGTGCTGCTTGATGCCACCTATGGCGCGGGCCGACCGCTCATTACCGAGGGCGGCTCGTTTTCGTTGATCCAGACGCTGAGGTAGCCATGTTCCTGAAACTGAAGATCATGCTTGGCATCAAGCCAAGGTACACGCGGTGGAGCAGCTTTGACGGCAGCGAAGGTTTTCAGATCGACCATCTGACTGGCGTCATGACTATTCGCTCACTGCCGATCCGTTTGGGCTGATCAATGCAATCTCTCGATCCTGCCGAACTGGCCGAGCTTGAAGCCCGCGCCGGGGTGGTGGCGCGCACGCTGCTTTGGGTAGTGGCGCGCGACCGTGCGACCGGCGATCCCGAGCCGCTGGGGCTTTGGGATGGCGACGATGTGCAGAGCTTCACGATCGGCAGCGATGAGCGGGTCTATTTTGGCCCGGCGCTGATGCCGCTGCCGCCGATTGAGGGCGGCGTGGGGCTCGATGTGCGCATGCTGCGCATTCCGGTGCCGCACCTGGCGCCCGAGGTGCAGCAGATGCTGCGCGGCTATGACCCGCGCCTGGCGCCGGTAGAGATCCACCGCGCGCTCTTCGCGGCCGAGACGCGGGCACTGCTGGCGCCGCCGCGGCGGATCTTCAAGGGCTGGATCGAAGAGGCACCGATCTTCACCGCGGCTGAAGGGGCGGAAGGCTCGGCCGAGCTGGTGCTGGCCTCGGCCGCGCGGGCGCTGACGCGGGTGCTGCCGCTCTACCGCGCCGATGCCGACCAGCGCGCCCGCGCCAGTGGCGACCGTTTTCGCGAATACGCCAGCACGGCGGGGCTGCGCGATGTCTGGTGGGGGGAGCGGCAGGTGCGCGGCCAGGACGCCGCCCCGGTCACCCGCCCCGGCGGTTCCGGCCTGTCACCAACGGAAGAGCGCGAGAGGTTCGGCCCGTGAGCATGCATGCCGATCTGCGCCGCTACCTCGCCACCTGCGAGGGGCGGGCGTTTCGTTACGGCCGCCACGACTGCGCGCTCTTTGCGGCGGGCTGGGTGCGGATGCGCACCGGGCGCGATCTGACGCTGGGCATCCGCTACGCCAGCCTGGGCGAGGGCCGCGCGCGGCTGATGGCCGAGGGCTATGCCGATCATATCGCGGTGGCGGCGGCGCATCTGGCCGAGATCGCGCCGCTGCAGGCGCGCCTGGGCGATATCGCGGTGCTACGCGGTGCGCTGGGGATTGTCACGGGTGAGCGCGTGGCGCTGCCCGGGCGGCGCGGGTTGACCTATGCGCCGGTTACCATGGCCGAGCGCGCCTGTGCCTTGCGGGGGGCTGCCTGATGCCGCAGATCGCTCCGATCATTGCTGGCGCTTTCGGCGCCCTCAAGGCGACGCTGGCGGCTGGCGGCATTGGCGCCTTCCTGATCCGCACCGCCATCTCTGTCGGCCTGTCGCTGCTGGCGCAGCGGCTCATGGGCCGCCAGCGCGAGCCGGGCCAGCGCATCGACGGCACCTCGGCCGGCGAAGATATCCCGCAGTCATTCATCCTGGGGCGCTATCTGACCGGCGGGCATCTGGAATATCACGGCAGCCATGGCGATGCCGGCGGCACGCCGAATGCGTTCTATACGCTGGTGATCAGCCTGAGCGATGTGCCGGGCGTGGCGCTGCGGCGCGTGCGCGTGAATGACCGTTGGGTTGATCTTGGCGGCACGCCGCATGCCGATTTCGGCCTGCCCATGCTCGACTATCGCAAGGGCAGCGAGGATTTCGCCTGGGTCCGGTTCTACGATGGCAGCCATACCACGGCCGATGCGATGCTGGTCAGCCGCTATGGCAGCGATCCCGATCAGCCATGGACGGCGCAGCATATTGGCACAGGCGTCGCCTATGCCATTGTCACGCTGCGCTTCGACCGCGAGCAATTCCAGGGCGTTCCCCGCTTTGGCTTCGAGCTTGGCGGCATCCCGGTCTATGACCCGCGGCTGGATAGCACACGCGGCGGTGACGGGCCGCAGCGCGCCGACGATCCGGCGACCTGGGCGCCCAGCACCAACCTGGCGGTGCTGGCCTATAACCTGTTGTTGGGCATCCCGCTGCCGGGCGGCTCGGTCTATGGCGGCGGCGTGCCGGTGGATGACATTCCGCTGGCCAATGCCGTCGCCGGCATGAATGTCTGCGATGAGCTGATCGGCGAGGGTGATGATGAGCGGGCGCAGTTCCATGGCGGGCTGGAGATCCGCGTGGATCAGGAGCCGGCCGAGGCCATCGAGGAGCTGTTGCGCGCCGGGCTGGGCCAGATCAGCGAGCTGGGCGGTGTGTTCCGCACCCGCTGGGGCGCGCCCGATCTGCCGGTGCTGGCAATCGCCGATGAAGACCTCAGCATCAGCGACCCGCAAAGCTTCGAGCCCTTCCCGGGCCTGCAATCGACGCATAACGCGGTGCGCATCACCCACCCGTCGCCCGATCACCTTTGGGAGCCGGTGCAGACCCCGGCGGATTTCAGCGCCGCCTGGGAGGCACAGGACGGCGGGCGGCGCCTGCCGGTGCAGATGGTGGTGCCCGCCTGCTTCGATCATGGCCAGGCGCAGCAGCTCGCCCATGCCTATGCCGAGGACAACCGGCGCTGGCGCCAGCATCAGATCGTGCTGCCCGGCGATGCGCAGGTGCTGGAGGCACTGGACACGATCACCTGGACCAGCGCGCGCAACGGGTATTCCAGCAAGCTCTTCGAGGTGGTGCAGGCCAGCTACCGGCCCGGCAGCCTGTTCGTGGCGCTGACGCTGCGCGAGCGCGACCCCGATGATTACGACTGGTCGGCGGATTTCGAATTGCCCGCCCCACCAGCACCCGCGCCGGCGGTGGTGGATCTGCGCGTGGTGGCGACGGCAGACTGGGGCATCGAGGCCATCGCGCTGCGCGACAATGCCAGCGAGCCGCGCCGCCCGGGGCTGCGGCTGCACTGGACGCCGGCGGTGGTCGAGGATGCGGTATCGGTGCAATGGCAGCTGGAGCTGAGCGCCACGAATGAGGTGGTGGCATCCGGCACGGCGCGGGCAGCCGATGGTGCGGTGGTATTCGCCGGGGCGCTGCCCGAGACCACCTATCGCGCCCGCATCCGCCCGCAGCTGAGCCGGCCCACCGGCTGGACCGACTGGAAATCGGCGACCACGCTGGCGCTCTATCTGACCGAGGCCGATCTTGATGCGCTGCTGCGTGCCCGGATCGACGCGGCATTCGAGCGCCATGATGAAGCTCTTGGCCGCGCACGCGGCAATATCGCCGAGATCCGGGGCCAGCTGACCGCGATCCGCGACTACCTCGACACGCTGGCCGAAGATGACATCGAGGAGGATGCCCAGACCTTCCGCCGCCGGGCGGAGTTGCGGTCGGCGGTCGAGGAGGCCGAGGCGGCGATCGTGCAAGAGCAGATCGTGCGAGCCACTGCCGATGCTGCGCTGGCGGCCGATATCACCACCATCACCGCCAGCGTTGGCGCCAATACCGCGCAGATCGAGCATCTCTCGGCCACCCGGGTCGATGCCGCCGGCGCGGTGGCGGCGGTCGAGGCGACGATCAGCGTGCAATACGGCAGCCTGTCGGCGATGGCCACCGCGACGGCTTTCGCGCAGGCCACGCTGGAGGGCGTGGAAACCGGTTTTGTCTGGTCGCTGGGCGCCGGCGATGTTCTGTCGCTGGTGCAGATTTCGGATGGCACCACCGCCCCGGTGACCACGGCGCGGCTAAATGCCAACTATATCATTTTGAACGGTGATGTTGAGGTTGACGGGACTTTTGCCATCGCCAGCGGCACCACCGGCGCGCGGGTGGTGATCAACACCCAGGGCGTGTTTGTTTACGACGCCAGCAATGTGTTGCGCGTCAAGATCGGGTCTTTGGCATGACCTACGGGATCGCGGTTGACACGACAGATGGGCTGATATCGCTGACCGGATCGGGCGTGCGCACCGGACGGCTGGTGCTGGTGGCGCAGGTCACCAGCTGGTCAACCGGATCGGCGGCACTGCCAGATTACGCCGATGCGTCGAAGTGCTGGCTGTTCGTGCGCGGCTGGCTACAGGGCTTCGAGTTCTGGGTCGATGTCGGCGACGGGCTGGTGCGGTGGGCGCCCGGCACCAACAGCGTCGAGCCTGCGAGCTTTGCCGCCCGCGTCTTTGCCTTCGAGGGCTACTGATGTCCTATGGGTTTGAGGTCTATAACGCGGCTGGTGAGCTGATCCTTGATCACCGGGCGCTGGCCTATACGGTCGGGGGCGCCACTACGTTGTCACTCGATTCCGCCGGGCTGGGCTATATCGCCGGATCGGCGGTTGGTGATGATGAACTGGTGGTGCTGGAACTGCCGGTGAGCCGCCGGCTTTTTGTTGCCACCGATGGTGCCGGCGATATCGCCGTGCGGGCGGTGACCTTCGACGATCCCGGCGAGACCGCGCTTTCATCGGTGCCCTATCGGCTGATGCGCCCGTTCAGGGATGTTGCCCTGCCTGACTACGGCCTGGCGCTGCTCAATGCGTCGAAGGAGCCGACCTATCATTCCGGCGCGCCGCTACTGCTGGTGCGCGAGGGCGGCACGCGAGCGGTGGCGCATAGCGATTATTCAACCTCGACCCATACGATCACCAGCGACGTGACGCATGTGGCGTTTTCTTCGGCGGTGAAAGAGCTGGTTGCGATCAGCGCCGAACTGAGCCGGTTTGGCGGGCTGGATCTGACGCGGCTGTCGTCAACCCAGATCCGCCTGGAGAACCGCCTGGTCTGGCCGGGCACGCCCGGCGCATCCGCCGGGCCTTGGCCCACCAGCGTTTCGTGGCTGACGCTGCGCATCACCTGACATGAGGGACACATGAGCACCTGGAACCGCACGGGCACCATTGCCCTCACCAATGCCTCGGCCACCGTTACCGGCACCGGGGTGGACTGGTCGGATGTCAGCGAGGGTGATGCCCTGCATGCGCCTGACGGGGCGATCTATGAGATCGCCTCGGTCACCGGCAGCACACTGACCTTGGTGATCGCCTATGCCGGCAGCACGGCCAGCGGGCAGGCATATGCGATCCAGCCGACGCGGGGGGTGCTGGACAAGACCCGCACCACCCAGCGCGAGCTGATCGAGGCGGTTGAAGATCTGCTGGTCGAATATGGGCTGCCCTTGCAGGTTGCGAAGGGCGGGACCGGCGCCACGACGCAATCAGGCGCGCGCGGTAACCTTGGCCTGGTGCCAATCACGAGCCAGACCGACACCACGGCCGGCCGGCTGCTGACGCCCGGCGCTTTCGGAATTGGCGCCGCCCTGCCCGGAGGTTTGGTGACAGGAGCCACCGGTATTCGAGATCTGCCTGCGGGTACCGCATTTGGTCATATTGGAGGCACCGCTCCCGGCGATGCGCCATCCGCTGCACAAGGCGCAGGTATAGTTATTGGTAGCCAGCAGGCTATCCGACTAGAAATCTGGTCCCGTGTTCAGGCTGGCACAGGTAAAGACAGGCTCTACCTGCGTACATACGCGAGTAATGGCGAGACCAACGGCTGGACCGAGATATACAATCAGCGCTCTATTCTCGGCCCGGTCAGCCAGTCCGGGGGCGTGCCTACCGGAGCGCAGTTTCAGTATGGCAGCAACGCCAACGGAGAATTCCTGCGGTTCCCTGACGGCACACAGCTCTGCTGGCATGCTCTCAGCTCTAACACCGGCGGCAATACATTCTGGACCTATCCGGCGGCCTTCTCGGTCACCCCACGCGCCAGCGCCACCCCGATTGTTGATGGCGCGGCGCGCATCAGCACGTTCTCGGCCATCGGTGCCAGCTCTCTTGGCTTCTCGATCTGGAATATCGCTGGATCACGGGTCGCAGCGAGCACCAGTCTTATCGCGGTTGGCCGCTGGTATTAAGGAGATGACCGTGAAGATTACTTTTTCCCCGCAAGCCGGACTGCCCGGACAGCCCGAAGCCACCCTGGTTGTTTCGGGAGACGTGCTGACCGTCGATGGTGTGGTCTATGACCTTTCGCCGGTGCCCGAGGGCGGCGAGGCTGTGCCAGAGGGCAGCGATCACCCCTTCATCGGCACCATCACCCGGCAGGACGGCGTGATCCATGCCACCGTGCGCGTGCGGCTGGGCGATACCGCTGCCGATCATCAGCCTGTCGATCCCGCGCGCTGGCAGATCGAGGCCGGCGATGGGCCGGTGGAGATTCCGGCGCTGCGCAAGCCGCAGGAGGCCGTCGTTATGGGTTCATCGGACGGCGAAAACTGGCACCAGATGGAGGCCGAGGAATG
>ERZ869909.285-NODE-285-length-70829-cov-11.775738_pt1 | contig 70829 bp, 68 predicted proteins | sample MGYA00520892_ERZ869909 | MGnify/ENA primary metagenome ERZ869909 (study PRJEB32215, sample SAMEA104723947) | bioreactor metagenome | biome: bioreactor; feature: anaerobic bioreactor; material: water | place: China | collected 2015-03-12 ...
GCGCCGCACGCGCGCGCCCGTGGATAACTTGCTGCCGGAGTGCCCTTCTTGGCGTCCATCAAACGGGGACAAGCTCACCTTGATGACTGCTGACCCTGTGAACACTGCTGCTGTCTGCATCATGATGTACGTGCTCTTTCGTTGTAACGTGTGTTGAGCACCTGAAGTACGTGCTCACGTTCGGCAGGTTCCATCCGACCGAAACGTTCCAACAGTCTTTGATGGCGTCGCTTGACTGCTTCGCGTTCACGGAACGTCGCCCCCAAGAACGACGCATCATGTAGTTGCGTGGGCTCCGCGTAGTTCAGCCAAACAGACTCCTCGCGGACCCCGTTTTGTGTATTGGCAGAGAAGGAGACTCTTCGCCACCCTTGCAGACGCTCCTCATAAACGGGGTTCTCGTAACCCGAGATCATCACCATGCACGGCAGCGCTGTGAGCACCTCCAAGAGGCGAACGTGATCGGCATCTGAGTACTCGTGCCGGTAGATCTTGGCTCGTCTTCGGGTAGCCGCAACGTAGGGCGGGTCCGCGTAAACCAGTTCGTTCCCTTGAAACGGGTACTGCTCCAGGAAAGTGGCCGCATCGGCCTGAATAACCGTGCACCACTGAGCGTCGAGATCGATCGCTACGCTGACGATGCCGGGTTCTACGTCACCGCGGTTCAGGTGAAAGAGAAGTTCGGATCCCTTCGCTACTACGAGCGTGGCGGAGATGCATACGTGCACGGATTGACCGAGATGACGATAGCGCCCTCGGAGCAGATCTGCGCATACGTGATGGGCCAGCTAAGGGCAGGTCAGTAACGCCGCAGTATTGGCGATCAACCGCGCTTGACGAAGTGTAATATCCTCGGATTGAAGCACGCAACGCAATACAGCACAGAGCACCTGTTCGGGAAGCGTCTGCTTGAGCAGCTGTGTCCGCCCAGTGGTTACATGCAGAGCGAGATCGTCGCAGTCAAGGATGTCAACGCTGCTGAAATCCACCCACGTTGGCATAGTCAAGGGGTGTTCCAACGCTCCGACAAAATAACCAGCCCGAGGCGGGCCAAGTGAGCAAGCCGGTCGCTCCGTGAGCCCATGAGGTTTCGAGGTAAAGACCGAAGTAATGGCGTCGCCACTAGGGTCCGTTGCCAAAATTAGCATGTACTTCCGCATGCACTGACCGCTCTCCCGGTCGAGGTAATAGCAGTCGTCCTGCCAAATCTGGCCGGGAGCTACGACAACTCTTGCCATCAGGCTGCGGCGTTGGCTTTGCGGGCGGCTTGCAGGGCGGACAGGTACATGGCGCGCTCAGCCGCTACCGCAAGCACTTCTACTCGCTCCGGTACGTCGTTGCCCACGGCTAGCTCGTACGGAATAACCTGATGCGCCCCATGGCCGCCCTGCCAGACCTTGTCCCATGCCCCATTTTGCTCGTGGGTCACGTCGATCATCTGCGGAGAGAAGGTATCTCGGTAGCGATCCACGAGTTCGCGCATCAGCCGAAGTTGGCGTGGCGTGAAGTCGTCTGGATCGAATTCAACTCCTTTATTGGCCTTGACCGATTCACGAACATAGTCAATCACCTTCTCTGGTTGGATGTGAACGACCCGAGCCAGATCAGCGCTCATGTCGTCCCACTCCTCCATGAGTTCGATTGGCACTGGGCCAAACTTCCATGCCTGATACTCGACGCCGGTGACACTTTTTCCGGTTTGGCGAAAGTGCTCGAAATCGAGCAGGTAGAGAAGCTTGAACAGCTTGATTTTCCCGCAGTGGTGTACATTCTCCGCGAAGAAAACCACTGCGTTAATCAAGCGATTGCGAGTCTGATCAGCCACGGATAGGGCTCTCCACTGTAAAGCAGCGACTTCAAGAAGGGCTGTAATCTTGAAATAGCCATTGATTATATGATATGGGATTTTGGACCGTCAATGAACCATGGACGTTCCATCATTACCGTGGGCGGCTGTTGTCCCACGACTACCGCAGGCGAGAGTTACTTGCGAATCTAGCAGCCTGTCGGACTTGAGCCCCGCGGATACCCCGCCGGCGGGGCTCAAGGTAGAGTCGAGATGTGGCGCGATGGCGTTAGCTTTTATCGCTGGGATTTATATCAGGCCACGCCTGCGCCGTGGGCCTGCTGGTCGGCCCAATAGCTCGAACGCACCATCGGCCCGCAGGCGGCGTTGCGAAAGCCCATCTTCAGCGCTTCGGTCTCATACATCTTGAACACGTCCGGATGCGGGTAGCGCAGTACCGGCAGGTGCCCGGTCGAGGGCTGCAGATACTGGCCGATGGTGAGCATGTCCACGTCGTGGGCACGCAGGTCGCGCATCACCTCGAGGATTTCGTCGTCGGTCTCGCCCAGACCCACCATCAACCCCGACTTGGTCGGCACCTCGGGATGGCGGCACTTGAATTCCTGCAGCAGTTTCAGCGACCACGCGTAGTCCGAACCCGGGCGTGCCTGCTTGTACAGACGCGGCACGGTCTCGAGGTTGTGGTTCATGACGTCGGGCGGTGCCTGGTCGAAGATTTCCAGCGCGATCTCCATGCGCCCCCGAAAATCGGGCACCAGCACTTCGATGCGGGTAGCGGGCGAGGCGTCACGCGTGGCGCGAATACAGTCGACGAAGTGCTGCGCCCCGCCATCGCGCAGGTCGTCTCGGTCCACGCTGGTGATCACCACGTAGTTGAGCCGCATCGCCGCGATGGTGCGCGCGAGGTCGGCGGGTTCATCGGCATTGAGCGGTTCGGGACGACCATGGCCGACGTCGCAGAACGGGCAGCGCCGGGTGCAGATGTCGCCCATGATCATGAACGTGGCGGTGCCCTTGCCAAAGCACTCGTGAATATTGGGGCAGGACGCCTCCTCGCACACGGTGTGCAGCTTGTGCTCGCGCAAGGTGCTCTTGATCTCGTTGAAGCGCTCCGCCTCCTGCCCCGCACCGAGCCGGATCCGGATCCATTCCGGCTTCTTGAGGCGCTCGGCCGGAACGATCTTGATCGGGATTCGGGCGGTCTTGTCGGCGCCCCGCTGCTTGCGGGCGGTGGTTTCCATAATGCGGTTCTCTCAGTTTTCGGGGGACGTCGCGCCCGCCGTCCGCAGCGGCGGAAGCAGGCGCAACAAGTGGTCGAGCAGTCTGTCGGCGACCGCTTCGACCGGTTCGGCAACACCGAAGTCGGACAACTGCACCGTGCGCAGTCCGGGATAACCACACGGGTTGATCCACGTGAAGGGCGCCAGGTCCATGTCGACGTTGAGCGACAGCCCATGATAACTGCAGCCGTTGCGCACGCGAAGTCCCAGTGCGGCGATCTTGGCGTCATCCACATACACGCCGGGCGCGCCTTCGCGGCGATCCGCGCAGACCCCGTAGCTGGCCAGGCAGTCGATGAGCGCCTGCTCCAGCAGCGACACGAACTCGCGCACACGCAGACCACGGCGGGCCAGATCGACCAACAGATAGACCACCAGCTGGCCGGGGCCGTGGTAGGTGATCTGTCCGCCCCGGTCGATCTTCACCATCGGCACATCACCCTCATTGCGCAGCAAATGTTCGGGTTTGCCGGCCTGCCCCAGGGTGAACACCGGTGGGTGTTCGAGCAGCCACAGTTCATCCGCGGTATGCGCCCCGCGCGCATCGGTGAAGGCGCGCATCGCGTTCCACGCCGGCTCGTAGGGCACACGCCCGAAACGACGCACAACGAAACCGGCCGCCGCCGTGACGCCCTGAACCCCCTCCGGGTCGAATGCCTCGGCCGGCAACAGCTCCGGCTCCTCGCCAACAGGTGCCACCGGCCCGTGCATGCGCTCCACCATTCGCCTTACAGTACCACCTTGACCATTGCGTGGCTGCTCAGCTCACGGTACAAGTCGTCGAGCTGGGCCTGCGAAACCGCACGCACGGTGCAGGTCAGCGCCAGGTAATTGCCCTTGCGCGAAGGACGCATCTCGATGCTGGCCGCGTCGAAACCGGGATCGTGGCGGATCACCACCTCGGCGATCGTCTGTGCAAACCCCTCGACCCGCGCGCCCATGATCTTGACCGGAAAATCACACGGAAACTCGATCAGGGTTTCCCTCGGGGAAGCCGTCATCTCAACCCTCCTTGCGACGCCGGGTCGCTACGTTCATCACAGACTGCGAATCCACAACAGCAACGCATCCCAGAACCGGCGGAAGAAGCTGCCGACGGTGATCTCCTGCAAGGCGACGACCGGATATTCACCGATCAGCTGACCATCGAGGCTGAGCGTGAGGGTGCCGACCGACTGACCGCGCTGGATCGGCGCCATGATCGGCTGGTTGCTGGTCAGGGCGGCTTCCACGCGCTGCGCCTGGTCCTTGGGCAGCGACATCACGAAATCCTCGAGGAATCCGACCGGCACCTCATTCTCGGCGCCCTTCCAGACGCGGAACCGCGACAAATCCTGTTCCGCGGCGTACAGACGCACGGTGTCGAAGAACTGGAAGCCGTAGTTGAGCAGCTTGAGCGACTCCTGTGCGCGAATGGTCTCGGATTCGGCACCGAGCACGATCGAAATCAGCCGGCGCGGGCCGCGCAGGGCGGACGAGACCAGGCAGTAGCCCGCCGCACGGGTGTACCCGGTCTTCATGCCATCGACGGTGGGGTCCTGCCACAGCAGGCGGTTGCGGTTGGGCTGGGTGATGTCGTTGTAGGTGTATTCCTTGATCGAATACAGCGCGTAGAACTCGGGAAAATCGCGGATCAGCGCCGACGCGAGCAGGGCCAGGTCGTTGGCGGTGGTGTAGAGATTCTCGTCGGGCAGGCCCGACGAATTGGAGAAGCTCGTGTTGCGCATCCCCAGCCGACGCGCCTCGGCGTTCATCAGATGCGCAAAGGCTTCTTCCGTGCCCGCGATCAGCTCGGCGAGGGCAACGCACGCGTCGTTGCCCGACTGGATGATCATGCCGTGGATCAGTTGCTCGACGGTGACCGGCCGGCGCGGCTCGATGAACATGCGCGAGCCGACCTGGCGCCAGGCGTTTTCGGATACGGCAACATCCTGATCGAGCGCGATCGTGCCGTCACGCAGCGCCGCGAAGGTGACATAGGCTGTCATCAGCTTGGTCAGCGAAGCCGGTTCGATGCGCTCGTCCGGATTGTGCGAGGTCAACACCTGTCCGGTCTGGTGATCGAGCAACAACCAGGCGTTTGCCGCGAGCGTCGGCGCGGGAGGCGTCTGCGCGACGGCAACGGACGAAATCAGGGAAAACAGAATGACGAGAAGAAAGCGCATGAGAATCGAAAACGTGCAATCCAGTGGATGAAGTTGGGTCACGGGTGTCAGGCCGGCGTTGCGTCGCGCTCGCGCGCCACCGAAACCTGACCGCGACCCACGGGTTTGGTTCAGCGCATGACCACGAAGGGCTGAACGTCGAGCAAGGCGCCGATTCGCCGGGCCTCGAAGCGGGCCTCGTCAGCGGAGGCGAACGGACCGAGTTGCAGACGGTAACGTCCGCCCTCATCGAAGATGTGCAGCCGGTCGGCAAACGCCGACAGTTCCGCGCGTACCCGCGACATCAGGCTGTCAGCATAGGCAGGCGTCGAGAACGCGCCGAGCTGCAGATAGGCGCCCGAGCCGCCGGGACCGCTGACCACCGGCAGCGAAGGCGCGGCCGGCGTCGGGTCCAGCGGCAGCGAAGGGGCAATCTGCACGCCTGCGGGAGGCGTCGTCGAGGCCGCTGGCGCCGTGCCGGAGGAGGTCGTGCCCGCCTGCGCCATCGGCGGCTGCGCAACCGGCGCCCGCGCCACCGGTTCGGTGCGTACCGGGACGCTGGCCATGGCCGTCCCGGTGGCCAGCCCCGGTTCGGCCCGCAGCCCGCGCGCTTCGGCGACGCGGATGTCCTCATGCGTGATCGCGGCGACTTCCACCCGCGCGCTGCCCGCGTTGATGTACCCGAGACGATGCGCCGCGACGTACGACAAGTCGATGATGCGGCCGCGCAGGAAGGGACCGCGATCATTGACCCGAACCACCACGGAACGGCCGTTCTCCAGATTGGTAACCCGCGCATAACTGGGCAACGGCAGCGTCGGATGCGCCGCCGTCATCGCGTACATGTCGTAGGTTTCACCCGTCGAAGTGGGATTGCCGTGAAAGCGCCGGCCATACCAGCTGGCGAGTCCTTCTTCGCGATGCGGTCGCAGCTCGGTCATCGGTACATACTGCTGGCCGAACACCGAGTACGGGCGCAATGCCGGCGGATGCAGGGCCTCGATGCGTGGCACGGCGTCGGGGATCTGATCCAGTCCGGCCGGAATCACATCGTCCGGGCCGTCGTCCTTGTAATACGCCCCACCGCGTGACGTACCTTGCTGCGTGGTGGGCGTCCCCGCCACCGCGGGTCTGTCGCCACGTTCGGACACCTTCACAGACTTGCCGCCGCATGCGCTCAGCGCAGCACCCACGAACAGCGCGAGCAGCACCCTGCCCGCGACAGCCCTGCGCCTGGTCCGGCCAGCCGGCGCGGAATCCATCCACCGATTCATGATCTTGTCACGTCCACTCATTTTGTCTCGTGTCGCTTCATCCCGACCTTGCCACCACCCGGCTGTGGTCGATGCTCATCAGGATACCGACCCCGATGCACAGTGTCACCAGCGCGGTGCCGCCGTAGCTGACGAACGGTAACGGCACCCCTACCACCGGCAGGATACCGCTCACCATGCCCATGTTAACAAAAGCATAGGTAAAGATGATCATCGTGATCGCGCCCGCCATCAGGCGGCATGCCAGGGTCGGGGCACGCGCGGCGATCATCAGGCCGCGCAGGATGATCAGCGTATAGGCCGCGAGCAGGCCAAGCGCGCCGACCAGGCCAAACTCCTCGGCCAGCACCGAGAAGATGAAATCGGTATGGCGCTCGGGAATGAACGCGAGATGGGTCTGCGTGCCCTCCATCCAGCCCTTGCCGAACACCCCCCCCGAACCGATCGCGATCGTCGACTGGATGATGTGAAATCCCTTGCCTAGCGGATCCTGGGTCGGATCGAGCAGGGTGCACACCCGCTGCTTCTGATATTCGCGCAGCACATGCCAGTCGAACCCGGGCTGGCAAAGCTGATCACCGAAGCCGACGATGGCGCCGATGCCGGCCGCCCCAAAGAGCACCACCGGCACGATCAGCTTCCACGAGAGTCCGGCAAAGAAGATCACGTACAGCCCCGCCGCGCCGACCAGCAGGCTGGTGCCCAGATCGGGTTGCACCACGATCAGACCGAGCGGGATCGCCAGCAGCACCAGCGCAACGATGAAGGTACCGAAACGCACCATGCCCTCACGCTGCTGGAAGTACCACGCCAGCATCAACGGCACCGCGATCTTCATCAGTTCGGAGGGCTGGATGCGCGCCACCCCGATGTCCAGCCAGCGCTTGGCGCCCTTCGAGGTCTCCCCGAACAGAAACACCCCGATCAGCAACAACAACCCTACCAGATACAACGGCACCGCCGCCGACAGCAGACGCTTGGGCGGCAGCACCGCCATCACCCACATCGCCCCCAGCGCCGCGGCGTAATGAAACTGCAGCGTCGGCACCCGCTCGGGAGACGCACTCATCATCAGCGCGTAGGCGAAGGTCAGCAGCCCCGACAAGACCAGCAGCAGGAACGGGTCGATCGGCCGGATGCCAGCCCAGATCAACGCGAAAGGATTGAAGCGCCAGCCGTCGCTCATTGTTCGAGCTCCGCGGCCAGGGCTTCGTCGATCTCTTCGGCGGCTTCGTCATTGGCCGCGCCCAGCAGATGATAGTCCATGACCTGACGCGCGACCGGTGCCGCCGACTGCGATCCGAAACCGCCGTTTTCAACCAGCACCGCCAGCGCAATGGTCGGGTTTTCGGCCGGGGCGAAGCCGATGAACCACGAATGGTCGCGCAATCTTTCCGCGACCTTGTCCTCCACATAGCGCTGTCCGCGCAGTGAAAACACCTGGGCGGTACCGGTCTTGCCGCCCGCGACATAAGGTGCGTCGGCAAACACGCGCATCGCCGTACCCTTGGTGGTGACATCCACCATCGCGGCGATCACCGTATCAAAATGCTTCTGGTCCACCGGAATCCGCGCCACGGGTTCGGGTTCCACCGGTTTGCGTTCGCCGGTGATCGAATCGATGACGTAGTTCACCACATGCGGTCGATAAATCTTGCCGCCGTTGAGCACCGCCGCCAGCGCGTTGGCCATTTGCAAGGGAGTGTATGCATTGTAGCCCTGACCAATGCCGACCGAGATCGTCTCGCCGCCGTACCATTGCTGCTGCTCCCGGCTGGAGAAGCGGCTGCGCTTCCAGGCCGGCGAGGGCAGCACGCCGGAGGCCTCGCCCGGGATGTCGATTCCGGTGCGTTGCCCGAAGCCGAACGGTCGCATGAAATCGGCGATCGCATCAATCCCGAGTTCATGCGCGAGCTGGTAGTACCAGGTGTTGCACGAGTACACGATGGTGCGATGCAGATCGACGTTGTTCTGGCAGTTCGACTTGCGATCGACGAAGCGCTGCCCGACAAACGTGAACACCCCCTGATTGTTGAAACGCTGTGCCGCGTTGCGCCGGCCGCTCTGCAAACCGGCCAGCGCCATGAACGGCTTGAAGGTGGAACCCGGTGGATAAGCCGAGTAGATCGCGCGGTTGAGCAAGGGGTGATCGGGCGAGTCGCTGAGCGCGCGCCAGTCTGCCACCGAAATGCCGTCGACGAAAAGATTGGGATCGAACGATGGCGTCGACGCCAGGGCAAGCACGCCACCGGTGCTCGGCTCGATCGCGACCACCGCACCACGCCGGTCGCCCAGCGCGATCTCGGCCGCGCGCTGCAGCCCCATGTCCAGGGTCAGTTCGAGATCGTTACCCGGAATCGCCGAAATTCGCGACATCAACCGCACCGCCCGTCCGCCGGCATTGACCTCGACCTGCTCGATGCCGGTGGTACCGTGGAGTTCGGTCTGGTAGCTCAGCTCGAGCCCGCTCTTGCCGATATATTCGGAACCACGGTAGTTGGCCGTTTCGCCGCGTTCATCGATGCGCTGCAGGTCGCGCTCATTGATCCGCCCGATATAGCCGACCACATGCGCGGCCGCCTCGCCCATCGGGTAGTCGCGAAACAACCGCGCCTGCACCTCGACACCCGGAAAACGGTACAGACGGGCAACCACGCGCGCGACCTCGTCGTCGGTCAGATGAGTGCGAATGGGCACGCTCTCGAAATACTTGGTCTCCCGCAGCAGGCGCCGGAAACGGCGACGGTCGCGCTCCTCGATCGGGACGATCTGCGCCAGCGCGTCGATGGTCTGCTCGAGATTGCGCACCCGCGCGGGATTGATCTCGAGCGTGTAAGCCGAGTAGTTGCGTGCCAGCAACTCTCCATTGCGGTCGGCGATGACGCCACGTGTGGGCACCACGGGCAGCACCGAAATGCGGTTGCCCTCGGCACGGGCGTGAAAGTAGTCGAACTGCGTGACCTGCAGATGATGAAAACGCGCCGCGAGCAGCCCGAAGCAGATCAGCACGAACAGCGCCGCGACCACCACGCGACGGCGAAACGCGGCCAACTGCTGCTTGGGACGCTGTTGAAACTCGGTCATCGGCGGAAAACGAAACAGGGCATCGGTAACAGGCTCGTGATCAGATCGGACGGTTCTCGTCGCGATCCACAGGCTGATACTGTGGCAACAACAGCAGGAAACTCAGCGGCAACCACAGCAGCGCGCCAGTCAGCGCCGAGCTGAAATACCACCAGCCGGGAAACTCGGCACCACCGATCACACGCACCAGGACCATGATGCTCTGCGCAATCAGCAGCAAAGGCAGGACGTGCAGCGCCTGTTGCCATGCCGGAAACCACAACATCCGGCGCGACAGCGACGTCGCCAGATAACACAGCACGACATAGGCCAGCGCATGCTGCCCCATCGCAGCGCCCAGACCGATGTCGACCAGCAGTCCGAACACGAAGCCGGCGGACATGCCGACCCGCAACGGCTCACGCACGCACCAGAACGCAAGCACCACCGCGACCCAGTCCGGCACCCCGGGCATGCGCCCGGTCGGAATGTAACTCAGACCCAGCGCCACCAGCAGGCTGAAATAGACAAACCAGGTCCGTGCTGGCTGCAGGATTCGGTTCGATCGATGAGTCGGTTGCATCGTGCCTCCGCTATTGCGCCGCCCGCGCGGCGGGGGCGGGTTCTTCCGCATCGACGTCGTCGTCTTCCGGCTGTCCATCCAGCCAGGCGTCCGGTCCGACATCGAGCGCGGTGGCTGGATCGGGCCGCGGCAAGGCCAGAGACTGACGCCCCAGCACCAACACCTGGATCGCCCGCTCGACGCGCGCCAGCGGCTCGCCCTGGACCTTCATGAACACGTCGCCTCCCGGTTCCACCGCCACCACGCGCGCCACCGGAAGTCCCGCCAGAAACACACCGTCGAGGCCGGAAGTGACCAGACGATCGCCTTCACGCAGATCCGAACCCGCAGCGACGAAACGCATCTCCAGCAGCCCCTTGCCACCACCGACAAGCACACCGCGCAAGCCATTGCGCTCGACCTGCACCGGCACGGCCTGCTCCTTGTCGGTCAGCAGGGTTACCTCGGATTGCACCGGATAGACCCGGGTCACCTGACCGATCATCCCGTTGGCGTCGACCACCGCGAGTCCGTGCACCACGCCATGGTGCGCGCCACGATCGAGAATCACCTTGCGCGAGAACGGATCGGGTGCGTCATACAGTATCTCCGCGGCCAAGCTCAGCGACGCCACGGCGTCGGACATGCCGAGCAGGCTGCGCAGCTCCCGGTTCTCGCGTTCGAGCTGCTCGAAGCGCAACAGGCGCTGCGCAGCCTCGAGCTGGCCGCGACGCAGATCGGCATTCTCCACCTGGACCTCGACCAGCGTCGCGAAGTACACCGTGGCATTGCGCAGGAAGTTGACCGGCGCCGCGGCCAGCAACTGCAGGGGATGCGTCACCACCGACAACCCCTGGCGCACCACCTCGACGTAGCGAAAGCGCAGATCGGCGATCAGGATCACCAGGCTGAGTGCGACCAGAAAGAGCAGCCGGGCCAGCGGACTGGGGCCACGCTTGAAGATCGGCGGCGACTGATGACCAGCCAGTGACATCTACGATTCCGGAAACCCTGTCGGACGCGGATGCACGTCCGACGACAACACCTTGAAGACCCGCTTATTCGGAAGCGAAGATCGAACCGAGCGAATCCATCTTCTCCAGCGCCATGCCACAACCGCGGGCGACGCAGGTCAGGGGTTCGTCGGCGACGAAAACCGGCAGCCCGGTCTCTTCCATCAGCAACCGGTCGAGATCGGCCAGCAATGCACCGCCGCCGGTGAGCACGATGCCGCGTTCGGCGATATCCGCGCCGAGCTCGGGCGGCGTCTGCTCAAGCGCAATCTTGACCGCGGAAACGATCTGGTTCAAGGGCTCGGCCACCGCTTCGAGCACTTCATTGCTCGAAATGGTGAAACTGCGCGGAATGCCCTCGGCGAGATTGCGACCCTTGACCTCGAGCTCGCGCACTTCCGATCCCGGAAACGCCGAACCGATGCTCTTCTTGATGTTCTCGGCGGTGGTGTCACCGATCAGCATCCCGTAGTTGCGGCGGATGTAGTTGATGATCGAGTCGTCGAACTTGTCGCCCCCGACCCGTACCGAGCCGTTATAGACCAGGCCGCCGAGCGAGATCACGCCGACTTCGGTCGTTCCACCGCCGACATCGACCACCATCGAGCCGGTGGCATCGGACACCGGCAGACCAGCGCCGATCGCCGCGGCCATGGGCTCCTCGATCAGGAAGACCTGACTGGCTCCGGCGGCCAGCGCCGCGTCGCGGATCGCGCGGCGTTCGACCTGGGTGGAGCCGCAGGGCACGCAGACGATGATGCGCGGGCTGGGTGAGAACATGCGCGAGTCGTGCACCTTCTTGATGAACTGCTTGATCATCTGTTCGGTGACGACGAAATCGGCGATCACCCCGTCTTTCATGGGGCGGATTGCATTGATGTTGCCGGGCGTCTTGCCCAGCATTTGCTTGGCTGCCGAACCGACCGCCTGAATCGTGCGTTTCGCGTTCGGACCACCTTCGGTGCGGATCGCCACCACCGATGGTTCGTCGAGGACGATGCCCTTGCCTCGAACGTAGATCAGGGTGTTGGCGGTACCGAGATCGATTGCCAGATCACTGGAAAAATAGGAACGCAGGAAACCAAACATGGGGAAAATCCCGAAACCGGAGTAATGAGCCCCGAAGAGCCCGATAGCAACAGAGGACGCAAAACGCCGCCCGAACAGGCGAAAGCGATTATGATAACCTACAAAGCTTCCGGCAATAAGTCGCTTTTTTTTGTAAACATATGTCTCTAAATCTCCAAGATGTGCGCAAGGTCGCGGGACTTGCCCGGATCGACCTGACCGAGGCCGAGGCCGAGGCCACGCGAGACAAGCTCAACAGCATTTTCGGCCTCATCGAGCAGATGCAGGCCGTCGATACGCGAGACGTCGAACCCATGAGCCATCCGCAGGAAGTCTCGCAGCGCCTGCGCGAAGACGCCGTCACCGAAAGCGACCGCCGGGAGGCCTTCCAGCGCGTTGCGCCGCAGACTGAAGCGGGTCTGTACCTGGTTCCGAAGGTCATCGAATGATGCTCCGCCATCGCGCCCATCGGCACGAAAACGCCCCGGCATCATCCACCGAGCCTGCCGTCGCAGCCGCTGTTGCCTCGCTCGTCCTTTCGCCCGAACTCATCCATCACGCCCCATGATCAACGCCAGCCTCGCCGACCTGCGCGCCGCCCTCGACGCCCGGCAGATTTCCAGCGTCGAACTCGCGCGCCTTTTTCTCGACCGCATCGAGCGCCTCGACCCGCAACTGAACAGCTTCATCACGGTGGACCGGGAGCGCGCGCTCGATGCCGCCCGCGCCGCCGATGCCCGCATCGCGGCCGGTGGCGCCGGGCCGCTCACCGGCATCCCGCTGGCGCACAAGGACGTATTCTGCACCGAGGGCGTGCTGACCAGCTGCGGCTCGAAGATGCTGGCCAACTTCGTCAGCCCCTACGACGCCCACGTCGTCGAAAAGCTCAAGGCCGCTGGCACCGTAATGCTGGGCAAGACCAACATGGACGAGTTCGCGATGGGCTCCTCCAACGAAAACTCGCACTACGGCGCCACGCGCAACCCGTGGGACACCGGGCGCGTACCCGGAGGCTCCAGTGGCGGCTCGGCCGCGGCCGTGTCCGCCCGCCTGGCGCCGGTCGCCACCGGCACCGACACCGGCGGTTCGGTGCGCCAGCCCGCGGCGCTGACCGGCGTCACCGGCATCAAGCCGACTTACGGCGTGGTCAGCCGCTACGGCATGATTGCCTACGCCTCGTCATTCGACCAGGCCGGTGTGTTCGGCGCATCGGCGGCGGACTGCGCGCTACTGCTGTCGGCCATCGCCGGTTTCGACCCGCGTGACTCGACCAGTCTCGAGCGCCCCGCCGAAGACTACGCCGCGGCCACCACCCACGCCCCGGCCGACCCCGCCCGCCCACTGGCCGGCCTGCGCATCGGCCTGCCCGCCGAGTTCTTTGGTGACGGCATGGCCGACGACGTGCGCGCGGCGATCGACGCCAGCCTCGACGAGTACCGCAGGCTCGGCGCCACCACGGTCGAGGTCTCGCTGCCCAATGCACGGCTGGCGATCCCCGCCTACTACGTGCTCGCGCCGGCCGAGTGCTCGAGCAACCTGTCGCGATTCGACGGCGTGCGCTACGGCCACCGCGCGGCCGAATACACCGACCTCGACGACCTGTACCGCAAGAGCCGCGCCGAAGGCTTTGGCGCCGAGGTCAAGCGCCGCATCCTGGTCGGCACCTACGTGCTGTCGCATGGCTACTACGACGCCTACTACCTGCAGGCGCAGAAGCTGCGCCGGCTGATCGCCGACGATTTCCGCCAGGCCTTCACCCGGTGTGACGTGATCGCCGGCCCGACCAGCCCGACCACCGCCTGGGCAATCGGTGCCAAGACCGACGACCCGGTGCAGATGTACCTGTCCGACATCTACACCATCGCGGTCAATCTGGCCGGCCTGCCCGGCCTGTCCCACCCCTGCGGCTTCGGCGCCGACGGCATGCCGGTGGGCCTGCAACTGATCGGCGACTATTTCCAGGAGTCGCGCCTGCTCGCGACCACGCACCGCTTCCAGCAGGCCACCGACTGGCACGCACGCCGCCCCGCGCTCGCGGACTGACCCCGCGCTGAACGAGAGAATTCGACACCATGAGCAGAAACGACTGGGAAGTGGTCATCGGACTGGAAGTCCATGCCCAGCTCAACACCGTCTCCAAGATCTTTTCCGGCGGCTCCACCGCCTTCGGCGCCGAACCCAACCGTCAGGCCTGCGCCGTCGACATCGCCCTGCCCGGCGTGCTGCCGGTGCTCAACCGCGGCGCGGTCGAGCGCGCGATCCGCTTCGGCCTCGCGGTTGACGCCCACGTCGCGCCGAAGAGCGTGTTCGCGCGCAAGAACTACTTCTATCCCGATCTGCCCAAGGGCTACCAGATCAGCCAGTTCGAACTGCCGGTGGTGTCTGGCGGCGCGATCACGATTCGCGTCGGTGAAGGGGACAAGTCCTACGAGAAAACCGTCAACCTGACCCGTGCCCACCTCGAGGAAGACGCCGGCAAGAGCCTGCATGAAGACTTCCACGGCATGAGCGGCATCGACCTCAACCGCGCCGGCACGCCGCTGCTCGAAATCGTCTCCGAGCCCGACATGCGCTCGTCGGCCGAAGCGGTCGCCTACGCCCGGGCACTGCACGCGCTGGTGCGCTGGATCGAGATCTGCGACGGCAACATGCAGGAAGGCTCGTTCCGCTGCGACGCCAACGTCTCGGTGCGCCGCCCGGGTGGTCCGCTCGGCACGCGACGCGAGATCAAGAACCTCAACTCCTTCCGCTTCCTGCAGCAGGCGATCGACTTCGAAGTACAGTGGCAGATCGAAACCCTCGAGGACGGTGGCAGCATCCAGCAGGCCACCGTGCTGTTCGACCCCGACACCGGTGAAACCCGGGTCATGCGTACCAAGGAAGACGCGCACGACTATCGCTACTTCCCCGACCCCGACCTGCTGCCGCTGGTCATCGACAGCGAATGGATCGCGCGCGTGGGTGCGGCCATGCCCGAACTGCCGCAAGCCATGAAGGCGCGGTTCATGGCCGACTATGGCCTGTCCGCCTACGACGCCACGACTCTGACCGCCTCGCGCGAGGTCGGTGCCTACTACCAGGCCACGGTCGACGCCGCCGGCGCGGCGCTGGCCAAGCCCTGCGCCAACTGGGTAATGGGCGATCTGGCCGCACGGCTCAACAAGGCCGAGCTCGACGTCACCGCATCCCCGGTATCGGCGGCGCAACTGGCCGGGTTGGTCAAGCGCATCGCCGACAACACCATCTCCAACAACATCGGCAAGAAGGTGTTCGAGGCGCTGTGGAACGGCGAAGGGGGCGATGCCGCCGATGCCGCCGACCGCATCATCGATGCCCAGGGGCTCAAACAGGTCACTGACAGCGGCGCCATCGAGTCGATGATCGACGAAGTGCTCGCCAGCAACCAGAAGTCCGTGGACGAGTTCCGCGCCGGCAAGGAGAAGGCCTTCAACGCCCTGGTCGGCCAGGTCATGAAGGCCAGCCGCGGCAAGGCCAACCCAGCGCAGGTCAACGAGATCCTGCGACGCAAGCTCGAGGGCTGACGGCGCGGCAACCCGGTCGCGTGTCGCCTCGACCACGGTGCACCAACCGTGCATTCCCGGGCGGTTGATGGGACGACACCACACCACCAACCGCGTCGTGCTCCGCCGCAAAGCTTGCAGACAATGAACGCGATTGAGCGGGATCAACACCTTAAACAAAGTTTTCGTGCATTCTGATCTTCTAATTTAGATCACCGCCGCCTCTGCGGTCGGGAGAATGCAATGTCCCCTCTGATCACGCTCATCGAAGCCATCGGTGAAGACCGCGCCCTGGCACTGGGTGGCCTGCTGATTGGCGCGCTGTTCGGCTTCTTTGCGCAACGCTCGCGCTTCTGTCTGCGCGCGGCGGTCGTCGAGGTCGCGCGCGGCACGCTCGGCCCCAAGCTGGCGGTATGGCTGCTCGCGTTCTCGGCAGCGATCATCGTTACTCAGGCGCTGGCAATCGCGGGGCAGTTCAATACCGCCAACGTTCGCCAGCTCGCCAGCCAGGGGAGCGTCTCCGGCGCGCTGATCGGAGGCCTGCTGTTCGGCGCCGGCATGATCCTCGCACGTGGCTGTTCAAGCCGGCTGCTGGTGCTGGCGGCCAATGGCAATCTGCGTGCCCTGCTTTCGGGTCTGGTGTTCGCGGTGACCGCCCAGGCGTCGATGGGCGGAATGCTGTCGCCGTTGCGTGAATGGCTGGGTCAACTGTGGACCATCGACGGGGGCGGAGCGCGCGATCTGCTCGCGTTCGCGGGTGTCGGACATCACGGCGGGGTGCTGTTCGGTGCGCTCTGGCTGCTCGCCGGGGTCTGGTTCGCGTGGCGCAACCGCGTCCATCTGAACGGCTGGATCGGCGGTCTGCTGACCGGGGCCATGGTGGCGTTTGCCTGGTGGTACACCTTCCGCATGGCGGCGCTGACCTTCGACCCGACACCGGTCAAGAGCCTGTCCTTCACGGGCCCTTCGGCAGACATGCTGATGCTGGTGCTGACACCAATCGGCAAACTGCTCAACTTCGACCTGGGCATGGTGCCGGGCGTGTTTCTCGGCTCCTTCGTGGCCGCCTGGTTCGCGCGCGAGCTCCGGCTCGAAGGCTTTCAGGGCGGAGCGGCAATGCGCCGCTATCTGTTCGGCGCGGTTCTGATGGGCTTCGGTGGCATGCTCGCAGGGGGGTGCGCCGTCGGGGCGGGGATCTCGGGCGCGGCCGTGTTCGCCCTGACCGCATGGCTGACCTTGTGCGGCATGTGGGCCGGCGCGGCGCTTACCGACCTGCTCGTGGACCGGCGGCACACCCCCTTGGCCACCGGGGCCGCATCCCCGACCGAACCCACCGCCCCGACAACCGCCGCGGTCGCCTCCGGAGGCATCGGTCCCCAGCCCCATGGGGGCAACTGAACTCGGTACGGTTGCGGCATCGGCGGGCGATCGCCCGACCAGCGGTCCTGCGGTATTCCCCACTCCGGGCAGAAGCGGGCCCGGTCGGCCGCGCGTATAATCGATAATCAGCGCCGTCGGAGGACGATTCATGAGTTGGCGCCGAGGGCGGCAGACAGCGTTTGCAGGCAAGCTCTCGAGCATGCCTGGCGTCCGCTCGACGTCCGGAACGACGGCGCAGAACGAATACACCGCTCGCAAGGAGAACGACGATGTGCCAGTTGCTCGGCATGAACTGCAACGTGCCGACAGACATCTGCTTTTCGTTCACCGGCTTTCAGGCGCGGGGCGGGCTCACCGACCATCATCGCGACGGCTGGGGAATCGCATTCTTCGAAGGCAAGGGTGTTCGTGTATTTCTCGATCCGCAGCCGAGCATCAGTTCGCCGGTCGCCGAGCTGGTGCGCAGCTACCCGATCCGTTCCCTCAACGTCATCGCCCACATCCGCAAGGCAACCCAGGGGGATATCCGGCTCGACAACACCCACCCGTTTCAGCGCGAACTCTGGGGTCGCTACTGGATCTTCGCCCACAACGGCAACCTGGTGGACTTCGCTCCAGTGTTCGACGGGCGCTTCGTGCCGGTAGGCACGACCGATTCGGAACGCGCCTTCTGCCACATCCTGCAGACGCTCGCGGCGCGCTTTCCCGAAGGACCTCCGGACAGCGCGCGCCTGCACGCGGCGCTGGGCGAGCTGGCAACCGAGATCGGTGCCTGGGGAGAGTTCAACTTTCTGCTGTCGGACGGCGAGCACCTGTTCGCACATTGCGCCACCCGCCTGGCCTACATCGTGCGGCAGGCACCGTTTGCCGTCGCACACCTGTCCGATCAGGACGTGACCGTCGACTTCGCCCAGCTCACCACGCCACGCGACCGGGTCGCAGTCATCGCCACGACGCCCCTGACCGACAACGAGCAATGGACGATCATCGAGCCGGGAACCCTGCTCACGTTCCGCCACGGCCTGCCCGAGCGCACCGGACAGGCATGCGTGGAGCAAGGAGGTTGCCCCTGAGACCGTGTGCGGGACGCACCACCGTCGCACGCCGAAACGCGCGATCGCGACGCCTGCCGCGTTACCGACCCGACAGGTCTGGGCAGCCCGAGATACAACAACAAATTCGTCACAAAACGTGACGGTTTTTGCTTCGCCGCAGCAAACCGAAACGCTAGACTGAAAGTAATAACAGGACGTGACTGCAAGATGCGATGCCCACTGTGCTCCGGCGAAAACGAAACCGTGCTCTGGCGAGACGCGCGCTGCAGGGTGATTGCGATCGACGATGCCGGCTACCCCGGCTTCTGTCGCGTCGTCTGGAGCGACCATATTGCCGAACTGAGCGATCTTCCGGCCGATGATGCGGCGCACTGCATGCGCGTGGTGCTTGCCACCGAACGCGCATTGCGCGCCCTGATGGAGCCACACAAGATCAACCTCGCCAGTCTCGGCAACATGGTTCCGCATCTGCACTGGCATGTGATCCCGCGCTTTCGCGACGACGCCACGTTCCCCCACCCCGTGTGGGCGCCTCCAGTGCGTGCCGGCCGCCCGCACCGGGCGCCGGACAACGATGCGCTGGCACAGTGGCTGGCGCGCGAACTCGGCTCCTCCTGACACAGCCGACGTGCCTTGGCAGGCCGCACGACGCGATCAAGAAGACGAATATTTTTCAGGGAAGGTCTCATGGACTACCACAAACCCGCCGAGTGCCTGGAGTTGCTCGGGCAGCTCAATCCGGTAAACGTGGAAGACACCCACGCTCGACTCTGCACCATGCTCGAGGGTCTGATGGAGGCTTCTCCTCCACCCAATCAGCATCTCGAGGTGATCGAAGCCGCACGCGAAACGATCGAGCTCGTTCAGGAACAGCTCGCGAGCCGTTACGCCGCCCGCCCGCTTCCACCCGAAACCAGCGAGAACGCGACCCTCGTCCGCGTCATCCGGATGTGGCGCCTGCTCGCGGACGCCTACGCCCACGTCACCCGCAAGGACGCCGCCAGCGGCACCCTGGACGATCAGCGCGCCCTGCTGTCGCAACGCAGGGTGTACTACTCGGGGATGGTACTGGTCGAGTATTTCCGCGCGCATCGCCAGCTGCCACCGGGCATCTGGGGCGAGTTGCACGAGAGCTTCATGATTGCCGAAGCCCAGGGTGTGGCGACGACCCGTGTCGGCGACACCCTGAACGAGGTATGGCGGGCACAAAGCGCGTCGGAGGCTTTCATCTCCTACCTGTTGATCGACCTGTCCAACCCGTTTGGTCGCAGCGAACGCGAATTTCGCTGGATCTGCCGCTGGGCGAAGCGATTCGCACCCTATTGCGCGCTGGTACGCAGCAACGAACGCAAGGATGAAAGCAAACCGACCGCCTACGGCCTCGACCTCAACGACGACCATGGTCTGCGCCCGGCGGGGGTGCTCGACCCGGAAGCAAAATCGATCCGGCTGTTCGAAGGCGACCGGCTGGCCAGCCAGATCCGGGCGGTACTCAACCAGTTCAAGCAGGGGACCAAGCCGGCGGCACTCGGCCTGGGTGAGGACTGCCCGCTCGACGCCACCGGACGACTGCTGCTTTCGCTGTACCGTCCGTGGGGTCTGGCATCGGCGGGCCGCCGCTTCCCGCGCCGCGGTGGGCGTGGCCATGTCGAGTTGACCGGCGACTGGCTTGCCATCGGCTTTCATGTCCAGGGCAAGCGTTTCGAACAACCCGGTTCGGGAGACGAGGTTCGCAGCCTGCGCAGCGATATCTCGCTGCTGACCTTCGGGGAGCGTGCTGCCGAGGTTTCAATCGGAAAAACCCCCCGGGAACGTCAGCGCGAAGCCGAGCACCTCGGTTTCGGCTGTGAACAATGGGAAATCCTCGACCAGTCGGTAGGCGGATTCCGGCTACGGCAACACCCCACCGCCGAGCGCCTGGAACATCACCAGCTGGTCGGACTGCGCCCTAGCGACGGGGAACGCTTTCTGCTGGGCCAGATCTGCTGGCTGATGTATCGCGCCGACGGCACGCTCGACGCGGGCATCAGCATGCTCAACGGCATCCCGCGGATGATCGCGATTCGAAAGTCCGGTCCGCAGGGGTCCGGACGGGGAGCCTACCAGCTGGCCTTCGCATTGCCCGAGGTTCCGCGCATGCAGAAACCCGCGACACTGGTGCTGCCAGGGGGCTGGTACCAACCCCACCGCGTGATCGAGATCCATGGGCACACCCCGGCCGCGATCCGGCTGTTGCAGCTGATTCAGCGCGGAACCAACTTCGACCAGGTCAGCTTTGAACCGGTGAGCGCAGCTTCCTGAGCCTGACCTCGGGAAAACGCACGCAAAACCGGCTCCCCTTGCCGGGTTCGCTTTCGATCATCAACTCGGCCTGATGGCGTGAAACGATGTGCTTGACGATCGCAAGTCCGAGACCGGTGCCCCCGGTCTCGCGGGAACGTCCCCGGTCCACCCGGAAGAAGCGTTCGGTCAGCCGATTGATATGACGGGGGTCAATCCCGATGCCGTTGTCTTGAACCGAAAATTCTCCACCTTCGATTCCGCGATGCCAGCCGATCACGATGCGTCCGCCAGCCGGGGTGTAGCGCACCGCATTGCTGGCCAGGTTGGCAAAGGCGGAGTGCAGCTCCTTCTGGCTGCCGAGCACGATGTCACCCTCGTCGCCCTGGTCCAGCTCGAGCACCAGCTCATGCCGCCCGGCTGACAGCAGCTGCGCTTCCTGATGGACGGTCCTCACCAGCTCGGGGATATCGACCTTCTCTTCGCTCGGAGCCGGAGCGCCGGTCTCCAGTGCGGACAGCGCAAGCAGATCCTCGATCAGCCTCTGCATTCGAGTCGACTGTTCCAGCGCAAGGTTGAGAAAGCGCAGCACATCCTCACGCTCGAGATCGTCGAGCCCATCCATCACGGTTTCGACAAAACCGCCAACGACGGTCAACGGCGTGCGCAGCTCGTGCGAAACATTGGCGATGAAGTCGCGGCGCATGGTTTCGAGCTTTTCGATCTGGGTGATGTCGCGCGACACCAGCATGCGCTGATCGCTGCCGAATGGCACAAGCTGGATCAGCAGACGTAAACCGGGGCGCCGCGGCGAAGTGATCACCAGCGGCTCATCCTGCTCCTCGTATTCAAGATAACGCATCAGTTCCGGCTGGCGCACCAGACCGGCCAGCGGACACCCCAGATCGCGCGCCTGACTCAGACCGAAATGCTGCTCTGCCTTCTGGTTGATCCACTCGATGGTGTCCTGCCCGGAAAGATAGATCACCCCATCGGGCATCGCCTGGCTGGCGGTGCGAAAGCGTTCGAGCGCAACCGTCAGGGCATCCTGCCGATCGCGCAGGGCACGCACCCGGACGTCGAGCACCTGCATCACCGGCGCCCATACCCCGTGCGCCTGCGGCAGGCGTGTCAGTTGCCCGGCCACGGCCCAGTCCCGCAACCGGACGAGATGAACCACATGCATCAGCACCAGCACCAGCAGCGCGGCGGCAAACGACAGTGCGCCATGCAACGGCGAGAGGAACGCGGAGACGGCCAGCGACAGCGCGGCGCAGCAGGCAATCACCGCCAGTGCGCGACGCCACACCGGCGGGCATGATACCGTTTCCATATCGCAGGCGGAAAAGGGGAAGTGGTGGAGGCTCTGGTCTCGCACACGGCGCTCGAACGGCGCCCGCTTGCGGTGCCTGCCCGCCCGTGCCCCGGTCGGTGCAACATCCGGCTCAGGTCGTGACATCAGTCTGGGTCGAGAAGCGATAGCCGCTGCCACGCACCGTCTGGATCATACGCTCGTGACCAGTGGGCTCGAGGGCGGAGCGCAGACGCCGGATATGAACATCCACGGTACGTTCCTCGACAAAGACATGATCACCCCACACCTGATCGAGCAACTGCGTGCGTGAATGCACGCGCTCCGGATGCGTCATCAGAAAGTGCAGCAGACGAAATTCAGTGGGACCGAGGGTGAGCGCACGGCCCTCCGCGGCCACGCGATGCGTGGTCGGATCGAGCTTCAACCCTCCCGCCTCCACGGGATCATCGGTGACCTGAGGAGCCCGCCGGCGCAGCACCGCCTTGATCCGGGCCACCAGTTCACGCGGGCTGAACGGCTTGGTGATGTAGTCGTCCGCACCGGTTTCCAGTCCCGTCACCTTGTCCTGCTCCTCGCCACGCGCCGTCAGCATGATAATCGGAATCGTGCGCGTACGCTCGTCCGCACGCAGCCTGCGCGCGAGTTCGACCCCCGACATGCCTGGCAGCATCCAGTCGAGCAACACCAGATCGGGCAGCGCGTCGCGGACCACGCGCTGCGCGGTCTCTGCGTCCGAAACCCGAACCACATGGTGACCGGCACGGGTGAGATTGACGGCGATCAGCTCCTGGATCGCCGGTTCGTCTTCCACAAGCAGAATGTTCGCGGGCATGACTGCACTCCATGTGAGAGCCGGCAGTGTATTGCAGTAACTTGACGTTTTTGTGACAGGTCATCTTCCTGCAAAATCATTTCGCACCGTGGCCCGCGCCACCCGTCCTCATCGGTTCCCGCATCAGCGGCGCACCGGCGTGCGTGCCGCCACGATTCCGGTATGATTCGATTGTTACATGCAAGCACAAGGATGCGCATCATGGCGGGCCTGGACAAATCGACCCCGATCCCCACCAACATCACGCTGCACCGCACCTCGCGCGTGCTCGAGATCGCGTTCGACGATGGTGCCAGCTTTTCGCTTCCGTTCGAATACCTTCGCGTCTATTCACCATCGGCCGAAGTACGCGGACATGGGCCAGGGCAGGAGGTATTGCAGACCGGCAAGCGCGACGTGGACATCGTTTCGCTCGATCCGGTGGGCAATTACGCCATCCGCCCCGTCTTTTCGGACGGACACGACAGCGGCCTGTACTCCTGGGACTACCTCTACCTGCTCGGCGACGGCCACGATCGGATGTGGGCGGACTACCTCGCCCGCCTCGAACAGGAAGGCGGCAGTCGCGATCCAGCACTCTCTCCCGCACCAGCGCCCGCGAGCGGCGGCTGCGGGCGCCACTGACCGACACCGCCCGCACGCCCCCCGTTTCCGGAAACAAGCACCCGATGAGCGACAACAACACCCATTTCGGCTTTCAGACCGTCCCCGAACACGAGAAGCAGCGCAAGGTCGCCAAGGTATTCTCGTCGGTCGCAGACAACTATGACGTCATGAACGATCTGATGTCGCTGGGGCTGCACCGCGCCTGGAAGGCATTCACGATTCAGGTCTCGGGCGTCGGTCCGGGCGATCGGGTGCTCGACGTCGCGGGTGGCACCGCGGACCTGTCGCTCGCCTTCGCCAAACGCGTCGGCGAAAACGGTCAGGTCTGGCTCACCGACATCAACCATGCCATGCTCAGCCGCGGCCGCGACCGTTTGATCAACAAGGGATTCGCCCAGCCCGTCGCCCAATGCAACGCCGAGCGTCTGCCGTTTCCGTCGGACTGGTTCGACTGCGTCACCGTTGCCTTCGGCCTGCGCAACATGACTCACAAGGACCTCGCGCTCGCCGAGATGCTGCGCGTGCTGCGCCCGGGTGGCCGCTTGCTGGTACTGGAGTTCTCGCGGGTGACGCCGCTGCTGTCGCCAGCGTACGATTTCTACTCTTTCAAGGTCCTGCCCTGGCTTGGTGCCAAGGTGGCCAATGACGCCGACAGCTACCGCTATCTGGCCGAATCGATCCGCATGCACCCGCCGCAGGAAGAACTCAAGGCGCTGATGGAACAAGTCGGTCTCGGCCGGGTCGATTACTTCAACATGACCGGCGGCATCGCATGCCTGCACCGCGGATACAAGCTTTGAACCCCGCAGACCGAGGCGACGGAACGGCTCCGTGCCTCACCCTCCGGGCCGGTGTCGCCACCCCACGTGTTCACAACTTTGTCGCACATCGCTGCGACTCGGAAAACAAGGAGTCAAACGTACGATGAAGCATTTTCTGGTCACCCTGGTCGTTGCCATCTTCACCTTTGGCGGTGTCATTCCCGATGCCGAAGCACGCCGTCTCGGCGGCGGTGGCAATTTCGGCATGCAACGCCAGGCCACGCCCACACAGCCCCCGCGCCAACCCGCCGCCCAACCCAACCGCCCCGCACAGCCGCAGGCGGGCAACCAGGCCGGCTCCCGCTCGTGGATGGGTCCGGTTGCCGGTCTCGCGGCCGGTCTCGGCCTGGCCGCGCTGTTCTCCCACCTCGGCCTCGGCGAAGAGCTTGGCTCACTGTTGCTGATCGCCTTGCTGATCTTCGGTGCTGTCATGGTGTTCCGCATGCTGTCGCGCAGGGCTCAGGCAACCCCGGGCAATCGCATGCAGTTCGCCGCGCAGGGGGCGAATGCCGGCGGGGCGCAAGCGGCCCACGCTCCCGCCTCCGCCCTGGCGGGTGGAGTTGCGTCCGCGCAAGCCGAACACACGCCGCAGGCTCCGCAGTTCGGCGATTTTGACGCCGAGGGCTTTGCCCGTCAGGCCAAACTCAATTTCATCCGCCTGCAGGCTGCGCACGACGAGGGCAATCTCGAAGACATTCGCTCGTTCACCACCCCGGAGATGTTCGCCGAGATCAAGCTCCAGGTCGGCGAGCATCACAGCTCGGGTCAGCACACCGATATCGTCGACCTCAACGCCGACGTGATCGACGTGGTCGAGGAGGACAGCCGCTACATCGTCAGCGTACGCTTCAACGGCCTGCTGCGTGAGGAGCGTGACGCGGCCCCGGCACCATTCGACGAGATCTGGCACCTGACCAAGAGCAAGAGCGGCGATCGCGGCTGGGTCATCGCCGGCATCCAGCAGGTTTCCTGAGCGGTCATCCGTCACAGCGTCGTTCCGGGGGAAGTCACCGCATGCGCAATCCGACGGCCTCCGGCCTCGCCGCAATCATCAACCACCTGCTCTCCCGTGCCGACTGGGCACGGGAGCGCCTGGCGCCACACGCCGAGGAAACCTTTGTCGTACAGGCGGCCCCGTTTACCGTTGGTTTTTCCATCGACACGAGGGGCATGCTGCATGCGCTCGAGCAAGCTTCCGAAAGGGGGCCAGACGTGCGCATCACCGTCCCGCCCGAGCGCCTGCCCGAACTCCTGTCACAAACGTTCGACGAACGCGGTACAGCCCTCACCAACATCGTGAGACTGGAGGGCAACGCCGAACTCGCCGATGCGCTCGGTTTCGTCTTTCGCAATCTGGAATGGGACGCCGAGGACGATCTGTCGCGGATCATGGGCGACATCCCGGCCCATCGCCTGACACGACTGGCGCGAGCGCTGCGCGCGGCCCACGCACGCGCCCTGTCCTCCCTGACCGGAAACATGGTCGAGTATCTGACCGAAGAAGCCCCGATGCTGGTCAACCGCCACGCCCTCGCCTGTTTCTCCGATGACGTGCGTGCGCTTCGCGACACCCTGTCACGGCTGGAGAAACGGATCGAAAGGGCATCCCGTCAGCTGCCACGCAAGCCCTGAGCGGGTGTCATCGCCCTCCGCCGCGCCCACCACCACAATCGGCCACTAAACCCAGCGACTGATTAGCGACAGGCCTTCAGACCGGTCGGCCTGAACACCACCCTGAACGGCGGGGTTTCAAACCGCAGTCAGTTTTACGATCAAAAAAAAGCAGCCCAAGGCTGCTTTTTACTTTGCTCCGCACGCGTTCGATCAACGTCCGCGCTTGCGCATACGCTGAATTGCCGAGATCTGCGCGATGGCTTCCAGCAGTTCCGCCTGCGCCTTCGCGTAATCCAGTTTCGAGCTCTGATTGGCCAACGCCTCTTCGGCCGCCTTCTTGGCCTCAAGCGCCTTCGCCTCGTCGAGATCCGTGCCGCGGATCGCCGTATCGGCGAGCACCGTCACCAGTCCCGGCTGCACCTCGAGCAAACCGCCCGCGACGAAAATCAGCTCTTCTTCGGCCTGATTCGGCAGCTTGACCCGCACCGCACCCGGTCGGATCCGAGTCATCAGTGGCATGTGCCCGGGCAGAATGCCCAGCTCGCCCGTCTCGCCCGGCAACGCGACGAACTCGGCCAGACCGGAAAAAATCTCTTCTTCCGCACTGACCACGTCTACATGAACCGTCATTGCCATTGTCGTGTCCTCATTGCCGGGTACGCGCGCAAAACGTCACGCGCGCACCCTCGTGCCATTAAAGCTTCTTGGCCTTTTCCATGGCCTCTTCGATGCTGCCGACCATGTAGAACGCCTGTTCCGGCATGTGATCGCACTCACCACTGACGATCATCTTGAAGCCTGCAATGGTGTCCTTGAGCGACACATACTTGCCCGGCGAACCGGTAAAGACCTCAGCCACGTGGAACGGCTGCGACAGGAAGCGCTGGATCTTCCGCGCGCGGTTGACCGCGAGCTTGTCTTCCGGCGACAGTTCGTCCATGCCCAGAATCGCGATGATGTCACGCAGTTCCTTGTAACGCTGCAGCGTCTGCTGCACGTCACGCGCGACGCCGTAGTGCTCTTCACCGACAACCAGCGGATCGAGCTGGCGGCTGGTGGAGTCGAGCGGATCGACCGCAGGGTAAATACCCAGCGCGGCGATGTCACGCGACAGCACGACGGTGGAGTCGAGGTGGAGGAAGGTGGTTGCCGGCGACGGGTCGGTCAAGTCGTCCGCGGGCACATACACGGCCTGGATCGAGGTGATCGAGCCCACCTTGGTGGAGGTGATGCGCTCCTGCAAGCGACCCATCTCTTCCGCCAGGGTCGGCTGGTAGCCTACCGCCGAAGGCATCCGGCCGAGCAGCGCGGACACTTCGGTACCGGCCAGCGTATAGCGGTAGATGTTGTCGACGAAGAACAGGATGTCGCGACCTTCGTCACGGAAACGCTCGGCCATGGTCAGACCCGTCAGCGCCACGCGCAGACGGTTGCCCGGAGGTTCGTTCATCTGACCGAACACCATCGCGACCTTGTCGAGAACGTTGGAGTCCTTCATCTCGTGGTAGAAGTCGTTACCCTCGCGAGTACGCTCCCCCACACCGGCAAACACCGACAAACCGGAGTGCTGCTTGGCGATGTTGTTGATCAGCTCCATCATGTTCACGGTCTTGCCCACACCGGCACCGCCGAACAGGCCGACCTTGCCGCCCTTGGCGAACGGGCAGATCAGATCGATCACCTTGATGCCGGTTTCGAGCAACTCCACCGACGGCGACAGTTCGTCAAACTTGGGCGCCTTGGCGTGAATCGGCCGCTTTTCGTCGGTCTCGATCTCGCCGGCTTCATCGATCGGGCGACCCAGCACGTCCATGATGCGACCCAGCGTGCCATGACCGACCGGGACCGAAATTTCGGCGCCGGTGTTGGCCACTTTCATGCCGCGACGCAGCCCGTCGGTGGAACCCAGCGCAATGGTACGCACCACGCCGTCACCAATCTGCTGCTGCACCTCAAAGGTCAGACCCGGTTCCGCGAAGGAAGTCCCCGAGTCCTCGAGCTTGAGGGCGTAATACACCTTGGGCATCGCATCGCGCGGGAACTGGATATCCACCACGGCGCCGATGCACTGAACGATCGTACCAGTACTCATCGTCGTTTCCTTAATTCAAATTTCGTTAGACCGCCGCGGCGCCGCCGACGATTTCCGACAACTCCTTGGTAATCGCCGCCTGTCGGGTCTTGTTGTAGACCAGCTGAAGCTCGCCAATGACGTTCTTCGCGTTATCCGACGCTGCCTTCATCGCCACCATGCGCGCGCTCTGCTCCGACGCCATGTTTTCCGCAACGGCCTGATAGACCAGTGCTTCGACATAACGGAGCAACAGCTCCTCGATCACCGTCTGGGGATCGGGTTCGTACAGGTAGTCCCACGCATTGTCCGGCGTGCCCAGCTGTTCGCCGGTCAGCGGAAGCAGTTGCTCGAGCACCGGCTCCTGCTTCATGGTGTTGACGAACTTGGTATAGGCGACATGCACCGAATCGAGCTCGCCGTTCTGGAACGCGTCGAGCATGACCTTGACCGGGCCGATCATCTTTTCGAGTTGCGGCGTGTCACCCAGTTGCGTGACATGCGACGCCACCTCCGCACCAAGGCGCTGCATGAAACCCAGCCCCTTGTTGCCGATGCAGCACACGCGAATGGTGCCGGCACCGCCGGCTTCCCACTCTTTCATTGCGTTCAGTGCCACACGCTGGATGTTGGTGTTCAGACCGCCGCAAAGCCCCTTGTCGGTCGTGACCATGATCAGGCCGACACGCTTGTTCTCGGCGAGATCGGCCAGGAACGGATGCTCGAAATCGGTGATATGTGCCTGGGACAGGTTGGCGGCGAGCCGGCGAATCTTCTCGGCATAGGGTCTGGCCGACCGCATCCGCTCCTGCGCCTTGCGCATCTTGGATGCGGCCACCATCTCCATGGCCTTGGTGATCTTGCGCGTGTTTTGCACGCTCTTGATCTGGTTTCGAATTTCCTTACCGCTAGCCATATTCCGTCTCCGTCAGCGGGCTCAGGACCAGCTCTTCTTGAACGCGGCGATGGCGTCGGCGAGTTCCTTTTCGCCGTCGCTGTCGAGTTCACGCTTGTCCATGATCTTCTTGACGAGCCCGTCGTGCTGGCTCTTGACGTAGTCGGTCAGGCCTTTTTCGAAGGCGAGCACACGGTTGACTTCAACGTCGTCGAAGTGACCGTTGTTGACCGCGTACAGCGTGACCGCCATCTCGGCAATCGACATCGGCGCATACTGCAGCTGCTTCATCAGCTCGGTGACGCGGCGACCGCGCTCGAGCTGCTTGCGCGTGGCGGCGTCGAGATCGGAAGCGAACTGCGCGAACGCGGCCAGCTCACGATATTGCGCGAGATCGGTACGGATACCGCCGGAGAGCTTCTTGATGACCTTGGTCTGGGCCGCGCCACCAACTCGCGACACCGAGATACCGGCGTTGATCGCGGGACGGATACCGGCGTTGAACAGGTCGGTCTCGAGGAAGATCTGACCGTCGGTAATCGAGATCACGTTGGTCGGAACGAATGCGGAAACGTCGCCAGCCTGGGTCTCGATGACCGGCAGCGCGGTCAGCGAACCGGTCTTGCCCTTGACTTCGCCGTTGGTGAACTTCTCGACGTAGTCGGCATTGACGCGCGCGGCGCGCTCGAGCAGACGGGAGTGCAGGTAGAAGACGTCACCCGGATAGGCTTCACGACCCGGCGGACGACGCAGCAGCAGCGAAATCTGACGGTAGGCCCAGGCCTGCTTGGTGAGATCGTCATAGACGATGAGCGCGTCCTGACCGCGATCGCGGAAGTACTCGCCCATGGTGCAGCCGGCGTAGGCCGACAGGTACTGCATCGCGGCCGATTCGGACGCCGATGCGGCGACGACGATGGTGTACTCCAGCGCACCGTGCTCTTCGAGCTTGCGCACGACGTTGTTGATCGTCGAGGCCTTCTGACCGATCGCCACATAGACGCAGAACATGTTCTGGCCTTTCTGGTTGATGATCGCGTCGACAGCGACGGCGGTCTTGCCGGTCTGGCGGTCGCCGATGATCAGCTCACGCTGGCCACGGCCGATGGGCACCATGGAATCGACCGACTTGAGACCGGTCTGCACCGGCTCGGAAACCGACTGACGCGCGATGACGCCCGGCGCGACCTTTTCGATCTTGTCGGTCATCTTGGCGTTGATCGGACCCTTGCCGTCGATCGGCTGGCCCAGCGCGTTGACCACGCGACCGAGCAGTTCCGGACCGACCGGCACTTCGAGAATCCGGCCGGTGGCCTTGACCGTGGCACCTTCGGAGATGTGCTCATAGTCGCCGAGAATGACCGCGCCGACGGAGTCGCGCTCGAGGTTCAGCGCGAGGCCGAAGGTGTTGCCGGGGAATTCCAGCATCTCGCCCTGCATGACTTCGGCGAGACCGTGAATACGGCAGATGCCATCGGTCACCGAGACCACCGTGCCTTCATTGCGGGAGGCGGCGGCGAGCTGCAGGTTCTGGATCCGGCTCTTAATCAGATCACTGATTTCAGAGGGGTTGAGTTGCATTAACGTATGCTCCTAGGTCTTTAACTCTTCAGCGCTGCAGCCATGTTCGCGAGCTTGCCGCGGACCGAGGCGTCGATGACTTCGTCGCCGATGGCAACCCGGACACCGCCGATGAGCTCGGGGTCCAGTCGAACCTTGACGTTCAGCTTGCACTTGAAGCGGGCTTCAAGATCGGCCTTCAGGTTCTTGAGGGTTGCATCGTCGATCGGAAATGCGGAGGCGATATCGGCCTCCTTGACGCCTTCATGCTCGTTCTTGCGTACGACGAACAGGTCGCGGATCTCCGGAAGCACGGACAGACGTTCGTTTTCGACCAACAGTCGAACGAAGTTCTGCTGGTCCTTGTCGAGCGCCTTGCCGGCGACGTCGACAATCAACGCGTGCAGCTGATCCGCGGTCAGCTTGGGATCGCCGATGCAGTCCTGCATCGACGTATCCGTTGCGATCGCGGTCAGCTTGTCGAGTGCTTCCAACCAAGGCCCCAGCGCACCGGCCCCTTTCGCCAGCTCAAAGGCGGCATCTGCATAGGGACGCGCGATGGTGACATTCTCGGCCATGGCTTCACAGTTCCTGTTTCAGATTGGCTAGCAGATCGGCGTGTGCCTTGGTGTCGATTTCGCGGCGCAGAATCTTCTCGGCGCCACTGACGGCAAGCAGGGCGACCTGATCACGCAGGCTTTCCTTGGCACGCTGAGTGGCGGTCTCGGCTTCGGATTCAGCCGCTTCACGCGCCTGGGCGACGATTCGTGCTGCCTCGGCACGGGCATCCTCGAGAAGTTTGGCTGCCTGCTTTTCAGCATTGGCACGCACGTCACCTGCGGATTCGCGTGCCTTGCGCAGCTCCTCGACGACCCTTTTCTCCGCGAGCGCGAGGTCTGCCTTGGCCTTGTCGGCTGCAGCCAACCCGTCTGCGATCTTGGCCGCACGCTCATCGAGTGCCTTCATGATCGGTGGCCACACATACTTCATGGTGAACCAGCCGAGAATGAAGAACACAATGATCTGTGCGATCAGGGTTGCGTTCAAATTCACTGTTCTTGGCCCTCGTTTGGGTTAAAGAGCAATCCGATCAGAGCAGCGGGCCGATGAACGGGTTGGCGAAGGCGAACATCATCGCGATACCGACACCGATCAGGAAGGCGGCGTCGATCAGACCGGCAAGCAGGAACATCTTGGTTTGCAGCGCGTTCATCAGTTCGGGCTGACGAGCGGACGCTTCGAGATACTTGGCACCCATGATACCGATACCGATACACGCACCGATGGCGCCCAGAGCGATGATCAGACCAGCGGCGATGGCGACGAGACCCAGGGTAAGTTCCATGACAACTCCTTGATAGTAAAGGTGGCTAAGTTAAAAACAGGGGATGATACGGTAAATCAGTGTCCTTCGTGCGCCTGACCGACATAGATCAGGGTCAGCATCATGAAGATGAATGCCTGCAGCACGATGATCAGAATATGGAAGATCGCCCAGATCGAGCCTGCGATCAGGTGTCCGATGAAGCCGAACACGGTGGCGGTACCGCCGAGCAGCGCGATCAGCACGAAGAGCAGCTCGCCCGCGAACAGGTTGCCGAACAGACGCAGGCCCTGCGAGACGGTCTTGGCGAGAAACTCGATCATCTGCATGATGAAGTTGATCGGCCACAGCACCGGGTGATTGCCGAACGGCGCGGTGAAGAGCTCATGCGCCCAGCCGCCAAAGCCCTTGATCTTGATGTTGTAGTAGATGCACATGAGGAGCACCGACAGCGCCATACCCATCGGCACGTTGATGTCGGCGGTCGGCACGATACGCATGTAGCCATAAGCCACCGCGGGATCGCCACCCAGGGCGGGCAGCAGCGCGTCTTCCCAGATGCGCGGCACGAGATCGACAGGGATCAGATCCATGAAGTTCATCAGGAAGACCCAGATGAACACGGTCAACCCGAGCGGGGCAACGAACTTGCGCGACTCTGCGCTGTGAATGATGTTCTTCGACTGATCGGCGACGAGTTCGACGAGCATTTCGATGAAACCCTGGAAACGCCCCGGAACGCCGGCGGTGGCACGCGTGGCCGCGCGATAAAGGATGTACACCGTGAGGATGCCCAACCCGAAGCTCCAGAACACGGAGTCGATGTTGATGACGCCCCAGTTCACGATCTCGGTCTGCGCCTTGCCGGACTGGGTCAGGTTGGTAAGGTGGTGTACTACGTACTCTGAAGCGGTGGGAGCGTTTCCGGCCATAGTCAGGTCTTCATCAAAAATGCAAATAAATTCATCTTAAGCGCCAGAATCAGGCCGATGAACAACGACAACCAGTGCAGGTCGCCATACGCAGCCTGAATCAGCACCAACAATCCCACGATCGCGGCGATCTTGATGAACTCGCCGACGAAAAAGACTCCCGCGCCCGGCGAACCCTTGCGCCTGGCCACCGCGGTGAGCCGCAATGCAAACAAGGCATTCGGAATCACGCAAGCGAGACCACCGAGAAATGCCGACACCGCGCCAGACACCCCGAAAAAAACGGCCGAGATGGCCGTTGCGACGAGGGTTGCGCCGAACTGCAGGAAAACCACTTTGAACATATGTCCCGGGCGCCCTGCTTCGCTTGCGCCGACTGCCTTGAAAATCCCGGCAATGTTAGGGGTTTACCGTAACAAAGTCAAACCTTCGTCGCACTGCAACATACTCCTTGGCGTTGGTCGTGCATCTTATAGTAGACCGCCGTCGCGAATTTTCCAGTGCGGGCCGAAAACCGCGATGCTTGCCTGCCGCGGCGCGAACGTCCAGACTCCTGATAACCCGTTTCGAGTTCATGCCATGATCCGCACCAGCAAGGCCGGCCGCCGTGAAATCTTCGGCTGGAGCATGTTCGATTTTGCCAACCAGGCCTTTACGCTGCTCATCATCACGGTGATCTTCGGAGATCTGTATACGCGGATCATCGTCGGCGACGCACCGGACTATCGACTGGGCAACCTTTTGTGGAGCCTGGCCCTGTGCCTGAGCTATCTGCTCGTGGTGCTGACCGCCCCGCTGCTTGGCGCGGTGATGGACCACGCCTGTGCCAAAAAGCGGCTGCTGTTCGCGAGCTATGTACTCACGGTGGTTGCGACCGCGCTGCTGTATTTCGTCACGCCGGGCCTGATCTGGCTCGGCTTCGCCCTCATCGTCATTTCCAACACGGCTTACTCGGCCGGTGAATCGTTCATCGCCAGTTTTCTGCCCTCTCTCGGTGCCGCCGACGAATTGGGTAAGGTTTCCGGTTTCGGCTGGGCCCTCGGCTATGCCGGAGGGCTGGTGGCGGCTGGATTCGCACTGTATTTCCTGGGCGAAGTCAGCGCCGCGAACTTCGACCGTGTTCGATGGGTGGGACCGTTTTCGGCGTTTTTCTTCCTGATCGCCGCGATCCCGACCTTCCTCTGGGTTCGTGAACCAGCCCTTGGACCACGGCGCGCACTGCAAGCGGGCTTTCTTGCCGAAGGCCATCGCCGGCTGATGGCCACGGTGCATTCGATCTCGCGCTTTCCGGATCTGTCGCGCCTGTTCGTCTCGATCCTGTTCGCGATGGCCGGCGTGTATGTGATTGTGGCCTTTTCATTCATCTATGGCGCACAGGTCATCGGCTGGAGTGAAGGCACCCGCAATCTGATGTTCATCGTGGTGCAAATCACGGCCCTGCTCGGCGCGCTGCTGTTCGGCTGGCTGCAGGGAGGGCTCGGCGGACGGCTCACCTATGCGCTGACGCTGTGCCTCTGGATCTGCGCGATCCTGGCGATCTACTTCGTCGCCGAACTGACGGCGCTGCTGAATCAGGGCCTGGGCATGCACTTCGACATCGAGCAGGTGTTTCTTTTCGCGGGTCTGCTGTCAGGGCTGAGTCTTGGCTCCAGCCAGTCGGTCGGGCGTGCGCTGGTGGGTGCGTTTTCGCCAGAGCACCGCGCCGCCGAGATGTTTGGATTCTGGGGCATGTTCTCCAAGCTGGCCGCCATCTTCGGTATTTTCGGGGTCGGTCTGCTGCAGTGGATCTTCGGTCTGCAAGGCGCGGTGCTGTTTTGCATCGTGCTCTTCGCGTGCGCTCTGGTACCCCTGGCGACGATCGACGAAGCCCGCGGCATCCGCGTTGCCGAGGCCGCCAACGGCCACGTTCCGGACTGAATACCCGCCCCGCTGCGGTACCGGGAAATTCGCGTCAGACCCGGCCGGGGCGGCTCACCGCAGACGTTCGATGAGCCCGTCGAGCTGATCAAGATTGCCGAAGTGGATGCTGAGCTCGCCGGCTCCCTTGCGATTGGTCTTGATGCGTACCGTCGCACCGATGGTGTCGGCCAGTTCCTCCTGCAGGCGCAGCAGGTCGCGATCCGGTTCCGGTCGGGGTTTCTGGTCGCGGGGATTGAGCATGCGGTGCACCATGCGTTCGGTCTCGCGCACCGAGAAGCCCCGTGCCGAAACCTGGTTGGCGACCTGGATCTGACTGGCCGGATCGAGCGGCAAAATGGCGCGCGCATGGCCCATGTCGATATCGCCAGCCATCAGCAACTCCTGCACCGGCGCGGCGAGATTGAGCAGGCGCAGCAGATTGGACGCGGCGGGCCGCGAACGACCGACCGCATCGGCAGCCTGCTGGTGGGTCATGCCGAATTCATCGATCAGACGCTGGATGCCACCGGCCTCTTCCAGCGGATTGAGGTTTTCGCGCTGAATGTTTTCGATCAGTGACATCGCCAGCGCGGCTTCGTCGGGAATCTCGCGCACCAGGCAGGGGACCACCCCCAGTTCGGCGATCTGGGCGGCGCGCCAGCGGCGTTCACCGGCAATGATCTCGTAGCGATCCTCGCCGAGCGGGCGCACCAGCACCGGTTGCATCACACCCTGCGCCTTGATCGAGGCGGCCAACTCCTCCAGCGAACCCGGGTCCATGCGCGTACGCGGCTGGTACTTGCCGGGTTGCAACAAGCCCACCGGCAAGGTCTGCAGCTCGCCCTTTTCGGTGTCGTCGTCTCGATTGCCGGCCAGCAGGGCGTCCAGGCCCCGGCCAAGGCCCTTGAGTTTGGGTCGCGTCATGGGTGGGTTCGAAAGTCGATGGTTCGTGAAGTCATCATGGATCCGGCGCCGGTCCGGCCCCGTGGCAAGGTACTCACAGTGTCTTGACCCGCTCGATCATCTCGTCGGCAAAGGCCATATAGGCCTGCGCACCCTTGGCGTTGCGATCGAACACCACGCCCGGCATGCCATGGCTGGGTGCCTCGGCCAGTCGTACGTTGCGCGGTACGATGGCGGAAAACACCTTGTCCCCGAAGTGACTCTCGAGCTGGGCCGAAACCTGCTGCTGCAGCGTCATGCGCGCATCGAACATGACGCGCAGCAGACCGATGATCTTGAGATCGCGGTTGAGATTGGCGTGCACCTTCTTGATCGTGTTGACCAGATCGGACAGGCCTTCCAGCGCATAGTACTCGCACTGCATCGGAATGATCACGCCGTCGGCCGCGCACAATCCGTTGAGCGTAAGCATCGACAGCGACGGGGGGCAATCGACGAGGACGAAGTCGTAGTCCTGGTCGTGCGCCGCGAGCGCGTTGCGCAGCCGATTCTCGCGGTGCTCGAGATCCACCAGTTCGACCTCCGCCCCGGCAAGGTCGCGGTTCGCGGGCAATACGTCGAACCCCGCGCTTGGCGATGTCACGCGCGCTTCGGCAAGCCCCGACAACCCCACCAGCACGTGGTACACCGAGCGCTCCAGCGCACGCTTGTCCACGCCGCATCCCATCGTGGCATTGCCCTGTGGATCGAGGTCGATCAACAGCGTACGCTGCCCGGCCTCGTGCAACGCGGCGGCGAGATTGACGCAGGTCGTGGTCTTTCCCACGCCCCCTTTCTGGTTGGCGACACAAAAGATTCGAGCCATCAAATGAGTTCCAGGATCAACAGATGACGCGCCGCGTCAAGGCCGGGTACGGCGAGCGCAATGGTTTCGAGCAGCCGCACGTCATCGGGCAGGGCTGCGATCTCGGCCTCAGGATACACGCCTTTCATCGCCAGCAAACGTCCGCCGGGCGCGAGCAGGTGGCGAGTCAACGCGACGAAGTCACCGAGGTCCGAGAATGCGCGCGATATCACCGCATCGAACGCCGGCTCGGGGCACACATTCTCGACGCGCTCGTTGATCACCGTGAAATTGTCCAGACCGAGCTCGATCCGGGCCTGTTGCTGGAAGCTGGCCTTCTTGCTCACGGTCTCGATCGAACTCACCGACCAGCGTGGCAAGGCCAGCGCCAGCGGGATGCCCGGCAGGCCTCCGCCGGAACCGACATCGGCCAGGCGGAGCGCGTCTCCCAGCGCACGCACATGCGGCACGACGGCGAGCGAATCGAGCAAATGATGGGTCAGCATCTGCGCCGGCTCACGAATCGCGGTGAGGTTATACACCCGATTCCACTTGAGCAGCAATGCACCAAAGGCCAGCAAGCGCTCACGGCTATCACGCGGCAGCGCCAGTCCGAGCGCGGCCAGCCCCTCCTCCAGTTGCACCATCTCGTGCGCGCTCATGCGGACCTGGATTCCGGCTGGGTGGTCGCTGCGGACGGGGTCGCGGAGGTCGGCGGCTCGGTTGCCTGCGCCGCGCGCATCAGCTCACTGCGCTTCAACCAGACCAGCAGCAGCGACACCGCTGCGGGCGTCACTCCCTGTATGCGTCCCGCCTGCCCGATGGTCTCGGGTCTGTGCTGGTTGAGCTTCTGTTGAACCTCGCGCGACAGGCCACGCACCTGCGCGTAATCGAAGTCCGGTGGTAGCCGGGTGGATTCGGCCTGCAGGGTACGCGACACCTCGTCCTGCTGCCGATCGATATAGCCCTGATACTTGGCCGCGATCTCGATCTGCTCGACCACGGCGGCATCCGTTTCGGGCGTGTCCGGCGCCCCCGGCAGGCTCATCAGCTGGGCGTAGGTGATACCGGGGCGGCGCAGCAGATCGAAGTAGCGGTACTCACGCTCCAGCGCCTTGCCGAAAACACGCTCGGTCGCCGTCGCGGGAATGCGCTCCGGGTGTGCCCAGGTCGCGCGCAGACGCGCCGTCTCGCGCTCGATGGCCTCGCGTTTGGCGCAGAAGGCGGCCCAGCGTGCATCGTCGACCAGACCGAGCTCGCGCCCCTTCCCGGTCAATCGCAGATCGGCATTGTCCTCGCGCAGCTGCAGACGATACTCGGCCCGCGAGGTGAACATGCGGTAGGGCTCGGCCACGCCGCGGGTGATGAGATCATCGACCAGCACCCCGAGATAGGCCTCGTCGCGACGCGGACACCACGGCTCGCGCTCCTGCGCCTGCAAGGCGGCATTCGCCCCGGCCAGCAGCCCCTGCGCCGCCGCCTCTTCGTAGCCGGTGGTGCCGTTGATCTGCCCGGCGAAGAACAACCCGCTGAAGCTCTTGGTCTCCAGCGACGACTTGAGATTGCGCGGATCGAAGTAATCGTACTCGATCGCATAGCCCGGGCGGAGGATGTGGGCGTTCTCCATGCCGCGAATCGAGCGCACCACGGCCAGCTGCACGTCGAAAGGCAACGACGTCGAGATACCGTTGGGATAGAGCTCGTGGGTCTCCAGACCTTCGGGCTCGAGAAAGATGTTGTGGCTGGTCTTGTCGGCGAAGCGGTGGATCTTGTCCTCGATCGACGGACAGTAACGTGGCCCGACGCCCTCGATCACCCCCGAGTACATCGGCGAGCGGTCGAGGTTGTTGCGGATGATCTCGTGCGTACCCTCGTTGGTCTGCGTGATCCAGCACGGCAACTGACGTGGATGCTGGTCGGCGCTGCCAAGAAAGCTGAACACCGGCACCGGATCGTCGCCAGGTTGCACCTGCATCACCGAGAAATCCACGCTGCGCCCATCGATGCGCGGCGGGGTGCCGGTCTTCAGCCGACCCTGCGGTAGCGCAAGTTCCTTGAGGCGGCGTCCGAGCGAAATCGCCGGCGGGTCGCCGGCACGGCCCGCCGCGTAGTTGTCGAGGCCAACGTGCACCAGACCATTCAGAAACGTGCCGGCGGTCAACACCACGGCCGGCGCTTCGAAGCGGATACCGAGCTGCGTAACCACCCCGGTGACGCGGTCGCCGGCCACGGTGAGGTCATCCACCGCCTGCTGGAACAGCGTCAGATTGGGCTGGTTCTCGAGCCGGCGGCGAATCGCCGCCTTGTACAGCACGCGATCGGCCTGCGCCCGTGTGGCCCGTACCGCCGGCCCCTTGGACGCGTTGAGGATGCGGAACTGGATGCCCCCCTCGTCGGTGGCCGCGGCCATCGCCCCGCCCAGCGCATCGACTTCCTTGACCAGATGCCCCTTGCCGATGCCCCCGATCGACGGATTGCAGCTCATCGCCCCCAGTGTCTCGATGTTGTGGGTCAGCAGCAAGGTGTTCGCGCCCATGCGCGCGGCCGCCAGCGCGGCTTCGGTACCGGCATGGCCGCCGCCGACAACGATGACATCGAAACGGGTCGGATAAAGCATGACGCCCCCGGCGCAACACGAAAACTGGAAGGCTGGAGATTTTACGCTGTTGCAGCGCAAAAGCCTAGTGTTCCACTTTCCTGTTTCACGGAAAATTCATTTCCCGCCAGATGCTTACCCGAATCACAACAAGCTCTTTCCCCGATCGCGAGAAGCCCCGGGGCAACCGACGAAGGCATAATGCGCGAAGGACGCGACGAAATCAGGAGATCGAGACAATGCGCATCGCCACGCTGGGCCCGACCGGAAGCAATCACGAGTTCGTTCTGCAGGCTTACCTGCACGAGCGGCGCGCGAGCGGCGTCGAGATCCGGCTCGAACCGGACTTCCTCCGCGCGTTCGACGCCATGCTCCGGGGCGAGGTGGATTTCGTGCTCCAGTGCAGCGCCCACCCGATGCACGCCGAATGCGTCGGGCGCTACATGTACCGTGCCTTTCCCGTGGATACGTTCGTCGCATCGAGCAAGCCGCTCGCGCTGCTCGCGCGCACCGACCGCCCACAGCCGCGAACCGTCGGTCTGCAACCGGCCACCCGGCATTACCTGCCGCTCGACGGCCTCGAGCCCATTGCCCAGGCAACCACGGTCGACGTTGCCGCAGGTCTGCTCGCCGGTCGCTTCGACGCCGGCATCTGCGCCCTTGAAGCACTCGAACGCCACCCCGATGCCCTGCGCCTTGTCGCCCCCATCGGTCCGGCAATCGACGTCTGGGTGCTGTACGGGCGCGAGCGGCTCGGGAGCGATCCCGCCCTGAATCTCGACGCCCCCGTTGCACAGCGGTTGGCTGCTGCGTGAAACTGACTGGATTCAGTCACTCAGACTGCTGACAACGCACCGCCAGAGATGCGCTCGAGGCGCTGGCCTGGAGCACCGGCGACACCCACCGCCAGAGCGCTTACGCCCAGCGAAGGTTCGGTGAGGATACGCGCCCCCAACACCGTACCGTTTCCGCTCCGTGGCGGCGACGGCTTTGTCTGCGCCTGCCCGGCCAAAGCACGCCCCTCGCCCTCCTCGCCACTGTCTTCTGCGCGCGCATAGAGCACGGCACGCACCGGACGGCGGACCTCACCGAAGCGCTGGCGACGCAAATGCTCCGGCAGGCGTTGCATGAGTTCCTCGTACAGCTGGATTCCGTTCATGCCCTGAACGACCAGTTGCTCGAACACCCGTTCGGACTGTTCGTCGCAACACAGCAGGTCACGCACATCCTCATCGCGCATGGCGTTGTAGACCACATGGACATCCGCCTCGATCCGCTCCCAGGTAACCGCGTCCACGCGACTTGCGCGCCGCCAGTTGTCCAGCGCGGCCTGCTCCATCCGCTCACGCCAGATCGCGTACCCGAGGCGCATCGCTTCGTCGACCTGTGCGGCATCGGCGGGCGGGGTACGGCGCGCGGCGCGCGCCTCGATCGTGGTACGACGGGGCGGCCCGGCCATCAGTTCGGCGTCGGTGATGAGCGCGTAGGCGCGCTCGAACAGGCGCTTGACCATACGCGCGTCGGTGGGCAGCAACTCGGCATCGCCGACCCGTGCCTGCATCAGCGCGACACGCATTTCGGGGGTCTTGCGATCGACCGTCCACCACGCCGACGAGGTATCGAGCGCAACCCCCAGACCGTCGGACGACCCCAGCAGGCGCTTGCGGTCCGTCAGCACGAACAGCGCCGAAACGACCTTGCCGGCATCGTCCTCCGCCAGCGCCAGCGCGAAACGCCGCTCCGGGTCGGCGGCGAGGCGGACAAACGCGAAGCCACCAAGGTCGTCGGAATAATCACCCAGCTCCTGAAAGCCCAGCGCATGCCACTGCGACCACTCCGCCCGCAGTTGCTCGCCAGCCTCGCCGTAGCCAATCTCGTGCAGGCAAACGCGCGCGGGTCTGCTGCCCCCGCCGCCGAGCAATGCCACGCTCGCGCCGACCTTCACGCCATTGCGTGGCAATGAGCGGCGAAACCTCCAGAAACCAACGAGGCCAACCAGGGCGATGACCAGCACCACCGCCAGGACGATCTGAAGAAAGAGGCTCATGATGCGGGTGCGACGAAAAATGCGCCGTTCATGCTTAAAAAGCAAACCTAGAACGTTTGCATGAAGCAGTCAACCATTCTCTTGCCATGGTCTTGCGCCGGCGCGCACCTCCGCTCGCAAGCGCACCTGCAGCCGCACAAACCACAGGGCGAACACCGCCAGCAGCACGCCTTCGACCATCAGCGCGGCCGACGCGCCGACACGCGCGGCAAGCAGGCCGGCAAAGAGGCCGCCGATGGCGTCGAAGCCGAAACGCGTCGAGGTGAAGAACGACACCACTCGCCCGCGCAGCGCATCTGGCGCCAGCGTCTGCAGCACCATGTTGATGCCCACGTTGCACACCGAGATACCGAAGCCCAGCAACGTCATCGCCAGCATCGCCGCCACGAAATACGGGTTGAACGCCATCGCCAGCAACGCCAGCGTGCTCAGCACGAGGCCGACCATCAGCACCGGTATCAGCCCCGGAACATGCCTGCGGGTGGCAAGAAACACCGTCGATGCGAACGCCCCGGCGCCAGCCGCCCCCCACAGCCACCCCAGTGTCGTGGCATCACCACCGAAAATGTCTCGCGCATAGACCGGCAGCAGCACCACGTAACTCGACGCGGTGATGTTCACCATCGCCAGCGTGAAGATCAGCATGCGTACGGGCCACGTTTCCCACGCGTACACCACTCCCTCCTGAAACACGGAGCGGGTCGAACCGGTGGCGCGCGCGGTCGGGTGCGCACGGATCAGCAGCAGGCCACCCATGAGCGCCAGAAAGGACACGGCATTGAGCGCAAAGCACATTGCCTCCGAGGTCAGCCCCACCAGCAGGCCGGCGATTGGCGGTCCGATGAAGCGACCGATGTTGAACAGCATGGCGTTGAGCGCCAGCGCATTGGGCAGGTCGGCGCGATCGCCGACGAAGCTGTTGATCAGGGACTGGCGCAACGGCGTATCGAAAGCGTTGAGCACCCCCAGCAGCAGCGACATCGTCACGATCAGCGCTGGACCGATCGCCTCGTTCCAGGTCAGCACTGCCAGCACCACCGCCTGCAGCGCAAGCAGTCCCTGCACCATGATGAGCAAGCGGCGTTTGTCATGGCGGTCAACCCACGCCCCGGCCAAGGGCCCCACGACAAGCTGCGGCAGCAACGCCGCGAAGGTCGCCACGCCCAGCAGCGCGACCGAATCGGTGAGGCGATAGATCAGCCACGCCAGCGCCACCTGCTGTATCCATGTACCCAGAATCGACACCGCCTGACCAGCGAAGTACAGCCGGAAGTTGGGGTGGCGAAGCGCGCGCAATGCCGTCACGCGCCGCCCCCCCTCGCAACGCGGCCAGCCCCGTCCTCGAAGTTGAGCTCGAGACCGCCAAACGCCAGATAACGGGTCTCCATGTACTCCGCCAGCCCATGGCGCGACCCCTCTCGTCCGAGGCCGGATTGCTTGACGCCACCAAACGGTGCGACCTCGGTGGAAATCATTCCGGTGTTGATGCCGACCATGCCGTAGTCGAGCCGGCCCGCGACCCGCCAGACTCGACCGGCATCGCGGGTATAGAAGTAGGCGGCGAGGCCGAACTCGGTAGCGTTGGCCAGCGCGATCGCTTCCGCTTCGGTCTCGAAACGGATCAGCGGTGCAACCGGACCGAAGATCTCGTCGCGCGCGACCGCCATCGCCGGCGTCACCTCCGCCAGCACCGTCGGCCGATACCAGGTGCCAGCCGCCCCGCCGCGCGGATCACGTTCCCCGCCACACAACACCCGTGCCCCCTGGGCACGGGCATCGGCCACCAGAGCCTCCATCCTGACCAGCGCGGGGGCATCGATCAGCGGACCCTGGGTGACACCCGCCTCCATGCCGTTGCCGACTTCCAGCCGAGAAACCGCCTCGGCAAGCCGAGCCGCAAAAGTGTCGTAGATACCCGCCTGCACCAGAAAGCGGTTGCTGCAGACGCAGGTCTGGCCAGCGTTGCGGAACTTCGATGCGATGGCGCCCGCCACTGCGGCGTCGAGGTCCGCGTCTTCAAAGACGATGAACGGCGCGTTGCCGCCGAGTTCGAGCGAAAGCTTCTTCACCGTCGGCGCGCATTGCGCCATCAGCAAACGCCCTACCGCGGTCGAGCCGGTAAAGCTCAGCTTGCGCACCACCGGACTCGCAGTAAGCACGCCGCCAATGGCACGCGGATCACCGGTCACCACATTGAAAACACCGGCCGGCACACCTGCTCGCTGCGCGAGTTCGGCGAGCGCAAGCGCCGACAGCGGCGTCTGCTCGGCGGGTTTCAGAACCATCGTGCAACCGGCAGCAAGCGCCGGACCGGCCTTGCGCGTGATCATCGCCGCGGGAAAGTTCCAAGGTGTGATTGCCGCGCACACGCCGACCGGTTCCATCGTCACCACCAGACGCCGGTCGGTGAACGGAGACGGGATCACGTCACCGTAGGCGCGGCGGGCTTCCTCCGCAAACCACTCCAGGTATGCGGCGGCATAGGCGATCTCGCCACGCGCCTCGGCCAGCGGCTTGCCTTGTTCAGCGGTCATGATGCGCGCGAGATCCTCGGTGTGCGTCAGCATCAGCTCGCACCAACATCGCAGGATGCGCGCCCGCTCGACGGCCGGCCGCAGCCGCCATTCGTCGAAAGCCCGTTCCGCCGCGGCAACCGCGCGCTCAGTCTCGGCCGCGCCACACGACGGCACGCTCGCAATCACTTCACCGTCAACCGGGTTGGCAACCGTCAGCTCGCCAGCGTCGTCAGCGGCAATCCATTGCCCATCGACCAGGCAACGATCGCGTAACAGGGTCGCGTCTTGCAGATTCAGTTTCACCAGCGTTCTCCGGGCGTTCTTCTGAAATCAGTGATCAATACCCGGCCGCGGCGGGTGGGACGCCTTCCGCCTCGGGTTCGCCATCGCATGCGCGGGCCGCCAGCGCGGTCGCGGCATTGCGCAGCAGCAAGGTGTCCGTACCGACGGCGACGAAGCGCGCACCCAGCACCCGCAATCGGGCGACCGCCGCTGGATCGGCACAGAACACACCGGCGGCCTTGCCGCCCCCGGCGATACGGGTAATCGCGCCTTCGACGGCGGCGCGCACCTCCGGATGGCCTGGCTGCCCGAGATGGCCCAGCGACGCCGCCAGGTCCGAGGGGCCAATGAACACCGCATCGACGCCCTCGACGGCGACGATGTCGTCGAGGGCGGCCAGTCCGGCCGCCGATTCAATCTGCACGATCAGGCACATCTGGGCATCGGCGCACGCAAAATAGTCGGTGAATCCGTTCCAGTGCGCCGCGCGCGCAAGCCCGGTGCCAACGCCGCGAATGCCCGACGGTGGATAGCGCATCGCGCGCACCAGCGCCCGCGCCTGGTCGGCCGACTCGACCATTGGCACGAGCAGGCTTTGCACGCCAAGGTCGAGGTACTGCTTGATGCGGGCCGGATCATGATCGACCACACGTACCACGCTGGCTACCGGATAGGGCGCCATCACCTGCAGCTGTGCCAGCACCGAGCGTGCATCGTTGGGCGCGTGCTCGGCATCGATCAGCAGCCAGTCGAAACCGGCCCCCGCCATGATCTCAGTGGCATAGGGATCGGTCAGGCCGAGAAACACGCCCACCTGAAAGCCGCCGGCCGCCAGCGCATGCTTGAACCCGTTGTGCGGAGTCTTCATTGTCTGTTCTCCCGTTCAGTGCGGTGATGCGAAATGACAGGTGATGCTACCCAGCGGGCCATAGTCTGCATGAAAGGTGTCCCCCGGACGTGCCACCACCGGCCGCGTGAACGAGCCGGAGAGAATCACCTGCCCGGCCTCCAGCGCGACGCCATGCGGGGCGAACTTCCTTGCCAGCCAGGCAATACCGTTGGCCGGATGGTTGAGCACGCCGGCGGCAACGCCGGTTTCCTCGATCACGCCGTTGCGATACAGCAGCGCGGCGACCCAGCGCAGGTCGACGTCAAGCGGGCGCACCGGCCGGCCGCCGAGCAGAATGCCGGCGTTGGCGGCATTGTCCGCAATGGTGTCCATGACCTTGCGTGGAAGCTTGCTTTCGGGGTCCACGCGATGACAACGCGCATCGATGATCTCGATCGCCGGCAGCACGTAGTCCGTCGCCGACAGCACGTCGAGCAGGCTCACCTCCGGGCCTTGCAGTGGCTGCGCGAGCACGAAGGCCAGCTCGACCTCGACCATTGGCACGATGAAACGATCGGCGGGAATCGTCGCACCGTCGTCGAAGAACATGTCGTCGAGCAAGGTCCCATAGTCCGGCTCGTCGATCTGCGACGACATCTGCATCGCGCGCGAGGTCAGGCCGATCTTGTGACCGCGAATACGTCGCCCTTCAGCGAGCCTGAGGGCGATGCCGGCGCGCTGCACGGCGTAGGCATCATCGATGGTGATCCCGGGGTGATCGAGCGAAGGCGCGCGCACTTGTTCGCGGCGCTTCTCGGCCTGGTGCAATCGCTGAGCGAGAGTGTTGATCGTGGCGGGCTCGAGCATGTGCTGTCCTTGTCTGTGCCGCGCGGGCCGGTTGCCGTAGCGACGTGCTCAGGCAACCGGCCCGCTGCCGGCGGATTGTTCGGGGCGGAAACCACCGCGGGCATGACCGCTCGCCCGCGACGGCTCCGGTTCAACCCGCGCGATAGCGGGCATGAATGTTGTTGTGCTTCCAGGTACCTTGTTCGGAGAACTCGACGATCTCCAGGGACAAGGCCAGATAGCGCCGCGCGTAAAGCGCTGCGAAATGGGTCTTCAGCATTGCAAACAAGTCGTCGCCGGTTTTCTGGCGGGCGGCCTCGCTGCGCCCGGCGCCGATCTTGAGCGTGGCATGGACGAAGGCGTCGTCACCACTGCCATCGGCCACGCAGTAATCGTCCAGCGCGATCGCACGTGACCGGATGCCACCGACCGGAAACACCGATTGCTCGATCAGCACCTGGTTGGCCTTGCGCAGCAAGGCCGGGATATCCGCCTCGGAGCGCAGGTTGGCGCTGTATTCAAGAATAAGATGGGCCATCGGCTCAGACCGGAAATACCGCGTTGATCTGGCCCGTGCCGGAGCTGCCGAAGAACGGCGTCACGACCTCGACCCTGCCCTCATAGGCATCCCAGCCGAGCGCACCGAGCAGCATCGCGGTGTCGTGCATGAAGCCCTCACCATGACACTTGTCGGCATACTCGGGCAACATCGCGCAGAAGGTTTTCCAGTCGCCGCGCCGCCACATGTCGACCACCGCGTGATCGACGGTTTCGAGAAACGGACTCCACATCTTGTGCATGAACGCCTCGGCGACGCCGTTCTGGGCGAAGCGGTGCGACAGCGAGCCGCTGGCGAAGAAGGCCACCGTGCCATCGTATTCACGCTCCACCGCCTTGCGCATCGCCGCACCCAGGCGCACCGAGTCTTCCAGGTTGTGTACCGTGCACAGCGCCGACACCGAGACCACCTTGAAGCGCTGGTCTTCGTTCATGTAGCGCATCGGCACCAACGTTCCATACTCGAGCGCCAGAGTGGTCGCATCATGCGCCCGGGTATGCACGCCCTCGGCAGTGCAGGTTTCAGCCAGCAACCTGCCCAGCGCCGGATTTCCAGGGTACGCATACGGCATGTTCTTGATGAAGTGTGGCAACTCGTTGCTGGTATATACCCCTTCGAAATGCGGCGCGCAATTGACGTGATAGCCCGAATTGACCAGCCAGTGGGTGTCGAACACGACGATGGTGTCCACGCCCAGTTCGCGGCAGCGACGGCCGATCTCGACGTGACCGTCGATTGCCGGCTGGCGGCAGCCCTTGTGCGGACCGTCGATTTCCGAGAGATACATCGACGGCACGTGAGTGATCTTGGCGGCGAGGGCCAGTTTGCCCATGGTGTTCTCCTCCTGCTCGATTCTGGAATGGATGTCGTTGCCTTCTCTCTGCGAGGATGAACAGCGGGCCGTGATCTCGGTCCGGTCCCGCTGCCCCATCGATGCGCGTATCAGACGCCCCAGCGAGGGATGTGATGGTTGCCGTAGGACACGGCAATGTTCTTCACCTCGCAGAACACCTCGTAGCTGTAGTGATTGCCTTCCCGACCGGTACCCGAGGCCTTGGAGCCACCGAAGGGCTGGCGCAGGTCGCGCACGTTCTGGCTGTTGACGAAGGTCATGCCCGATTCGATGGCCTTCGCCAGCCGGATCGCACGCCCGGTGTGGTTGGTCCACAGGTAGGACGACAGCCCATAAATGGTGTCATTGGCGATGCGGATCGCGTCCTCCTCGGTCTTGAACGGGATGATGCACGGCACCGGCCCGAAGATCTCCTCCTGGGCGATGCGCATCCGGTTGTCCACATTGGCGAACACCGTCGGCTGCACCCAGAAGCCGTTGCGCAACCGGTCGTCGACCCGCGGGGTGCCGCCACCGAACACCACCTCGGCGCCCTCCTGCCGGCCCAGTTCGATGTAATGATTGACCTTCTCCTGGTGCCCTCTCGAGATCATCGGGCCGATGATGGAGGCCGGGTCCATGGGGTCACCGACCGTCAGCCTTGCCGCGCGGGCAACGAAATCGGCGACGAAACGGTCGTAGATCGTCTGCTGAACGATGATTCGCGAACCCGCGGTGCAGCGTTCACCGTTGTTCGAAAAGATCATGAAGATGGCCGCGTCGAGGGCGCGCTCGTAGTCGGCGTCGTCGAAGATGATGAAGGGTGACTTGCCGCCCAGTTCCATCGAGAACTTCTTCAGCCCGGCCGCCTTGACGATGCGATTGCCGGTGGCGGTGGAACCGGTAAACGAGATCGAACGCACGTCCGGGTGGGACACCAGCGGCTCACCCGCCTCGCCACCAAAACCATGCACCAGGTTGAACACCCCCGGTGGAATGCCCGCCTCCAGCACCAGTTCGGCCAGCCGGGTGGCGGTCAGCGGCGACAGCTCACTCATCTTCATCACCGCAGTGTTGCCGAAGGCGAGGCAGGGCGCGGTTTTCCATGTCGCGGTCATGAACGGTACGTTCCACGGCGAAATCAGCGCGACCACGCCGACCGGTTGCCACAGCGTGTAGTTGAGGTGGCCCGTGTCGGAGTCGTAGGTTTCGCCGTGCATGTGCTGGATCAGCTCGGCAAAGTAGTAGAAATTGTCCGCCGCACGTGGCACCAGTACGCGCTTGGTCTGGCTGGTCACCTGTCCGCAGTCGGCGGTCTCCAGGTCCGCCAGCGCTTCCACGTTGGCGGCGATCAGGTCGCCAAGGCGGCGGATCAGACGCGCGCGCTCCTTGACCGGCGTCGCCGCCCAGCCGGGAAACGCGGCGCGGGCGGCGGCCACCGCGGCGTCGACCTCACGCTGTCCGCCGCGGGCGACTTCGGCGAGGGTCTCGCCCGTGGCCGGATTCAGGGTTTCGAAGACCTCGGCGCTTTCCACCGCCTGGCCGTTGATGAGATGCTTGATCATGGATTCCTCGCAATTGAGAAAACAGGCAAAGACTTCCGGCACTGCCGCGCCCCGGTCCGAAGCAACACGCGGTGCGGACCGACGCCGGTCGCGGTTTCAACCGACCGTGGCGGAATCGGACGCATCGGACGGACGCGATTCGTAAAACACGGCATCGTCAACAATGGTGTTGACCAGGCAACCGATACCCTCGATCTCGGTCTCGATCACGTCGCCGGGACGCACGTCGGCCAACCCCTCCGGCGTGCCGGTCAGGATCAGGTCGCCCGGGGCCAGCGTCATGAACGAAGACAGATATTCGATCAGCGCCGGAATGTCGAAGATCATGTCGGTCGTCATCCCCCGCTGCGTCACGTCGCCATTGACCCGCGTCGTCAGCGCCAGCCGCTGCGGGTCCGCAATATCGTCGCGATCCACCAGCCACGGCCCGATCGGTGTGCAGCCATCGCGGTTCTTCACCCGCAGGTTGGGGCGATACCAGTTCTCGAGGTAGTCACGAACCGCGTAATCATTGGCGACGGTATAGCCGGCCACGTAGTGCATCGCCTCGGCACGAGCGATGTCCCGCCCGCTGGCGCCGATCACCACCGCCAACTCGCACTCGTAATGCATGCAGGCGGCGTCCGCCGGACGGCGGGTGCGCGCGCGATGGCCGATCAGCGTGTTCGGCCCCTTCAGGAACACCAGCGGCTCCTCGGGTGCCTTGAAGGCGAGCTCTCGCGCATGGTCGGCATAATTGAGCCCGAGCGCAAACACCGTGCGCGGCACCACCGGGGGCAACCACACCACTTCGTCTTCGCGCAGGCGCCGCCCGTCGGCGAGCCGCAACAATCCACCTTCGGCCTGCGTCACGTCATGAACCGCGCCCTGCCAGGCAATGCGTGCCCGTTTCATTGGCGACCTCCGTTGTCGTTCGCCGCGGTGACTGCAAACGACAGTGAGCCGACCACACCCGCATCGACGCGCACCCGTGTGCCCGTTGCGGCACATGGCGACTGATACTCGACGCCGACAAGCAACACATCGCCCGGCGACAGGGTCATGAACTCGGTGACGTCCGCAAGCAGAGTCGGCACGTCGCGGTGCAGGTCAGCCAGCGAACGTTCAGCCACCGGCAAGTCATCGAAGAACGTGCGCACGACGATGCGTGCCGGGTCGCCCACCTGCCCGGGCGTCGCCATCGATGTACCCATCGGGCACGCGCCATCGAAACACTTCGCCCTGATCGCGGGGCGGTAATAGCTCGCATGCGGCAGGCTCAGGTCTGCCACCGCCACATACCCAGCCACGACATCGAGCGCCGTCGCGGGCGACAGCCGCGCCGCCGGGGATCCAATGACGACCCCGACGGTAGCAGCCACCTCGACGCGCTGCTCGCCGCGCGGCAGCGACACGCACAGGTTTTGGTCACTCGCGGTACGCAGCGTATTGGCCGGTTTGATATACAGCACCGGCGCCATCGGCAAGCCCTTGTAGGGCGCCTCGGCAGCCGCGGCGTCGAGCCGTGCCCGCGACACGGCGTCGTTCATCACCACGCCATACACCGTCCCGTGCCCCGGGAACGACCCGGCCTGCGGGCGTACGTAACCCGAGGCAAGTGACGTAAACAAGGCGCCCTCTGCTGCGGTGCTGCCGCTGTGCATGGCATTGTGCATGGCGTTGTCTCCACTCCTGTCCTTTGATCCCGTTGCCCGCCGCGACCGGATATCTGCGCCGCTGCGCGGGCATCGCGCTCCTGCTCCCCGGGTCTCGCAAATGATCGACGGTCTTCACGCACGTCTCCATGCCCGGGCATTTCGTTAATATATTAGCGATTAAACTACTAACATCTTAGCGAGTCAAGCGGTAGAATGCGGTTTCTGTCGTGATCAATCAAAAAAGGACTCCGGCCATGCCCGCCCGGATCGGCCATCGCAATCTGCCCCAGCTGCTGCTCAAGGCGCGCGAATGCATGCTTTCGCACTTTCGCCCCATCCTCAATCATTGCGGCGTGACCGAACAGCAATGGCGCATCATCCGTGCGCTGAGCGAACACGGCGCACTCGAGCCCCGGCAGATCTGCGAAATCTGTCAGATTCTCAGTCCCAGCATGGCGGGAGTGCTGTCACGGATGGAAGAAGCGGGCCTCATCGTGCGCGAACGCATGGCCGAGGATCAGCGCCGGGTGCAGGTACGACTGACCGAGCGCAGTCACGATATCATCGAATACATCGCACCCCTCATCGATGCACAATATCAGGCGCTCGAAAATGCGGTCGGCAAACCGTTGCTCGACGAAGTCTATCGCGTGCTCGATCGTCTGATCGAAAGCGAAGCACGCGCTAAACCCACCCCGGTTCGGCTCGATCCGGTGCCGTACCGATCTCCGGCAACGTCACGATGAACTCCGCTCTCCGCCACGAAGGCCCGAAGACGCAAGGCGTGCAGCAACGACGGGCGCAACATGTGGCGGAGATCGACTGCGGTCGTGTCAGAGCACCGCCAGGGCGGCGGCGTAATCGGGTTCGTTCTTGATCTCCGACACCAGCTCGGAATGCATCACCTTGTCGTGTTCATCAAGAACAACCACGGCACGCGTGGTCAGCCCGGCGAGCGGCCCCGACGTGATCTCCACGCCATAATCACGCATGAACTCGCGACCCCGCATCGTTGACAGCGAAATCACGTTGCTCAACCCCTCGGTCTCGCAGAAACGCTTCATCGCAAACGGCAGGTCGGCCGAGATCACCAGTACCACGGTGTTCTCCAGTCGGCTGGCCTCCTCGTTGAACTTGCGCGCCGAAGTCGCGCAGGTGGGCGTATCGAGGCTGGGCACGATGTTCAGCACCTTGCGCTTGCCAGCAAAGCTGGCGAGCGTCACGTCGGCAAGCTCGGCATTCACCAGCGATAACGGCGGTGCGCTGTCGCCCGGTCTGGGGAAATTTCCGGCAATCTCCATCGGGTTGCCGGCACGATTCACGGTGGTCATGGTGGTCTCTCCTGTCTGATTCTGGGGGAATTCCGGATCAAAAGTCGCCCGGTACGGAGATTCTAGTCCAACCACGCCGCCGGAAAGCGAGCGCTGCGAAGCAAGCATTCAACGCGCCATTGGCTGCACCGCATCCGGTTGCTCCTTCGCGCGGCCCGCCGCTGCGGTCAATGCACACAAGGATTCTTCCAGCACGTCCACCGGCACCGGCCTGCCGAACAGATAGCCCTGATAGGTCTCACAGCCATTCTCGAGCAGAAAGCGCTGCTGCTCGGGAGTTTCCACGCCCTCTGCGATGACCTCCAGCCCGAGTGCGTGGCTCATCGCAATGATGGTCTGCACGATCACGTCGTCATCGGCGTCACCGATGATGTCACGCACGAAGGACTGGTCGATCTTGAGCTGGTCGAGCGGCAGGCGCTTGAGATATTGCAGCGACGAGTAGCCGGTGCCAAAATCATCCATCGAAAAGCGGATGCCCACCGCACGCAAATCCTTCATCCGCCGGATCGTCGCTTCGACATCCGCCAGCACGGTACTCTCGGTGAGCTCGAGCTTGAGCCGGTGCGGGTCGGCGCCGGTCTCGCGCAGTACCTCGATCACCTGATCGACGAAATCATCCTGGCGGAACTGACGTGCGCTGACGTTGACCGCGATGCTCAGGTGCCCCCGCGCCGGATCCCGCTCCCACCGCTTGAGCTGGCGACACGCCGTCTCGAGCACCCAGCGTCCGATCGGCACGATGAGGCCGGACTCCTCGGCCAGCGGGATGAACTGGGCAGGCGACACCAGCCCCTTCTCCGAATGCTCCCAGCGCAGCAATGCCTCGACGCCGCACGCCCCCTCGAACTGGTTGACCTGAACCTGGTAGAACAGCCGCAACTCCCTGCGCTCGACCGCCTGTCGCAGCTCGTTCTCGAGATGGACACGCGCGGCCAGTTGCGCCTGCACCTCGGGGTCGTAGAAACGATGCGTGTCGCGCCCGTCGCTCTTTGCCTGGTACATGGCCGCTTCTGCGTACTTCAGCGGTGCGTCGACGTCCTCGACGTCCTCGTCGATCAGGACGATACCCACGCTGGCGGTGACGAAAACGGGTTCACCGTCGACCTCGAAGCCGTTCTCGAAGATCTTGCGAACCCGCACCGCAGCGGCTTCGGCCTGTCTGGCCGCATCGGCGCGTACCGGGCTCAGCGATTCGAGGAGAATGGCGAACTCGTCGCCTCCCAGCCGCGCCACGGTGTCGCTATCGCCCAGGGCCTGACGCAAGCGGTCGCCGGTCTCGACCAGCACCCGGTCACCGACCGCGTGGCCACGCACGTCGTTGATTGCCTTGAACCCATCCAGGTCGATCATCATGACCGCCGCATGGCGTCGCAGATCCCGGCAGACTCCGGTGGCGTGACTCAGGCGTTCGCCGAGCAGACGACGGTTCGGCAGTCGGGTCAGAGGATCGTAAAAGGCGAGCTGGAAGGCTTCTTCCTCGGCCTGGCGGCGGCGCTCGATGGCGTCGCGAAACAGCAGCAGCGTACCGGCAATCCGTCCGAACTCACCAGTCGCCCGACGGTGCATGGCCTCCACCGCCGGCAACGGAATCCGCAGGCCCTCGCTGCGCGCGAGCGTGCTCAAGGCGTCGGCGATAACCAGCATGTGGCTACTGGCGCGCCGTGCCGCGAGATAGATCACCGCCAGCAGGGTGAGCAGCGAGATCAGACCCACGAACAAGACGTTCGCATAAACCGAGTCGAAGGTATGCGCCTGCGCCTGATTACGCTCCGCCGAGCGCTCGGCAAGCAGATACACGATGCGACTGGCGAAGATCGAGAACTCCCGGTAATGAGTCCGGGCCAGCTCCATGAATCCCGCGGCGACGGCCGGATTCACCGCGATCACGTCGGTCGTCATGATCATGAAGCGGCGATACGCCTCGAACTCATCAAGCAACCCGCGGGCGCTGTTGTGATTGGCATCGACGACCAGTTCGGATTCGGCCAGCTGTCGCACCCGCTCGCCGAGACTTTCCAGATCGTTGACGATGGCGGTATGCATCCGGTACAGCTGAATCTCGCTCAACGAGCCATCCAGTGCGCCATTGAGGGCGGCCATCATCCGTTTCTGGATGATTCCCATGTCGCGCGAAAAACTGCCCGCATCGGCAATCACCATCAGATCACCGCTCTGCGCCGTGCTCGCTACCGAGAATTGCCCGCGCAAGCTCGACAGCGACCCATAAACCAGCACGAGCGAAAACACCACCACGACGAACGCGGGCAACAGCAGCAACAGCAGCAACCCGCGGCTCGCCTTCATTCGGCCTCCAGCTCGGAGAGCAACAACGGCCAGCGCGACGGCTCGATGCTGGCAACGTATTCGAAACCGGGGTCGTGCTCCACGCCCAGCGGACGGAACACGATCAGGGTTCCCTCGGGCGGCAGGTAATCCATGATCTCGGCAATGTTCGGGCCGTGCGCGACCACCACCCGGTTGGACCCCGGTGTTGCGACCGGCAGCGACACCCATTCGCGGGTCCGCTGCACGGCGGGCGCCTTCTCGGCTTCCGGCATCGCCGCCGTATAGCGCAGCGGCACATCGACCTCGATCGTTTCGACCACGTCGCCAAACACCCTGCGCGCACTCTCGACGGCGCGGCAGAACGGACTGCTGACGACGGTCTCGACCGGAACCCGCAGCCGGGCAAAGAACCGCCCCACCAGATCCAGTTCGGCGCGGCCGATATCGGTCAGCGGGCGCTGACTCGCGCAATCATCGAGATCCACCGGGATCTGATCCGGAATCCGTGCATCGGTCGCCCCATGGCGCATGTAGATCACGAAGCCGCCGCGGCGCAGAGCTTCGACGTGCGCGACGGTGGCCTCGATGACTTCGAAGTCGGGTTGCTCCGGAATCACGACGTCGGACGCCGACACCCCCCCCGACAAGCCGACGCACGACGACACAATCAATGCGGCAACGCGGCCACCCGAAACGGTGCGCAGCCACCTTCCGGCCAACAATCCGAAGTTCATGACGCCCCCAAAATCACGCTCGATCGCGGCTCCCCAAAAGCGCGACCAAGGCCAAATCGCCAACCCGGATGAGGAGTGCGATGTCGCCCCACACCTCGACCCAAGCCCCAAGCCCCAAGTTCGAACGATAGTGGATTGACCGAATAACCCTTCGTGAATTGTGTCATGTTTCCGGTCAGACAGTGGAACCGATCATCAACAAATCCTGATTCAACGCAAAAGTCGCGCCACCCGCGCCGACCGATGCATCGACGCAGTCCGCGCGCTCGCGTACCATCGGCACGGAACGGCACCCAAGACATGCCACGGCGATGAACGACCCGCGGCACCCGCAGTGAAACGGCGAAACGATATGTCGCAATGCAAACCATTGGAGGCCCGGGCCTCATCCGGGCTCGCCCCGGACACCGCGCCGACGGCCACCGCCGGCGTCATGCCCGCACCACGGGTGGAGCCGGTGTTCAGCGTGTTCGTCGCCGGTCATCGCCAGCAACGCCTCGAACGCTACTGGCTTGACGCGGGAGAACCCACGATACGCATGCAGCAGCTGGAACAGGCCCTGGCGCAGGTGCTGAGCTGCCTGCGCACGCAAGCCGGGCAGGCGTTTCGCGCCACCGAGCATGTCTATGCCCCCACCCCCCCGCGCTTTCGCCTGCTGACCGGACTGGCCAGCGGCACCGACGAACTGGCCGCGCGTACCGCCGACGTCCTCGGCTTCGAACTGCAACTGCTGGTGCCACAGGATCGCGCCTATTGTGAACAGCGTCTGACCCGGCTGACCGGCCACGTCGAACGCGGGGTCGCCATGGGCATGGTGGCACGCGGCGAGCACAGCGAACTGCCGCAGCACGCCTTCACCGAGCGAGACGATCTCGCGCTGGGTTTTTCCGACCTGCTGATCGCCGTCTGGGACGGGCGCGAACCCGACGAACTGGCCAGCGGCACGGCCTTCATGATCCGCGATGCCTTGCTGCGCCGCCAGCCCGTGGTGCTGCTGCACCTGGACCCCACAGCCGACACGCCGCGCATCCTGGTCTCCGACCCGGCCGCCCTCACCGAGGTCAAGCTCATCGAGCTCAAGGTTCTGGGCGCCGGTGGCGAAGCCCTCTTGGGGGCCTTCTCGGCGGTCGGCGCCGACACTCCGCTCGACGCCCTGCTCGCGCCATGGATCGAATGCACCCTGCTGCCGTTTCGCCCCGCGCTCGACCCGGACAGCGCCGAGAACCGGCTACTGGCCCGCATCGACCGTCAATGCTCGGTCAGCGCCTACGTCGGACAATGGCTGCGCCACGGCTGGCACCGGATGACACGGCGCCGCGGCGGCGCGGACTCGGGAGGCGTTGCCGACGACGTCGCCGAGACGCCCCCGCTGGCACCGCTCGAATGGGCGCGCGGCAGCTGGCTGTGGCTGCAGATCATGCTCAACCCGCCACGCAAGAGCCAGCCGCTGCGCATTCTCGAGTGCCTGAGCCCGGCGCGCGCGCATACCCGGCAGGAGTGGATCATCAACCGCGCCCACGGCTTCTTCTCGGCCATCGGGCGCTTCGATCGGCGCGCCGCCGTGCGTGCCCTGCGCACGCCCCCCCCATCCAACCGCTACCGCGACATCCGGCCCGAGGCGCAGGCCGCCGAGGTCCACCCCATCGTCGAGCCCGCGCTCGAGCACACCTTCAACTGGTCCGACGGTCAGGCACGCGCGTTCTCGACCCGATATCGTGACGACACCTGGTTGATCTATTTCGCCGCCGCGTTCGCCGTGTTCTGCGCCGTCGCCGGCGCCATCCACCTGTGGCCGGCGAGCAAGACCGGCATCCCCTTCGTGTGGGTGTTCACCGAGTTCGTGCTGCTGCACTTCATCGTACGCCGCGTGCTCAAGTCCCGCTTTCGGGACTACCACGGACGCTGGATGGGCTTTCGCTTCATCGCCGAACAACTGCGCTATCTAAGGCTCGGCTATCCACTGCTGGTCCTGCCACGCACCTTCAACGCGCCGTTCTGGGAGCCTGTCACGGCTCCACAGGCCTCGAGGTCAGACGCGGCCGCCGCGGCATCGACCACGACCACGTCCACCTCAACCTCGTCCCCTCCAGACACGTTTCCCGCTGGTCATGCCCAATCCGCTGGAATGCGCCTGGTCAGCGCCGAGCAATGGCTGCTGCAGCGCATCCTGATCGCCGAAGGACTCCCACGTGACGCCGCCGGACGCACACTGTACGAAATGACCGCCCACAACCCCGAGACACTGCGCTACATCGACCAGGTTCTCGAAGAGCACCGCGACTACTACCACCGCAGCTACCACAGCCTGCAGCACGACCACCACATCCTGCACCGCATCGCGATCAGCCTGTTCACCCTCACCTTCATCGCCGTCACGCTGCACTTCTTCTTCTACCTGTCCTGGATCCTGATCTTCACCGCGTTCTTTCCCGCCTGGGGCGCGGCCATCCACGGCATTCTCACGCAGAACGAAGTAGTCCGCGTATCTGCCATGTCGGGCCACGTCTGGCAGCGCCTGACCACGCTCACCGAGGCCTTCCGCGTGCATCGCGGCGCGCACGGCACGCGACCGATCGAGAGCGACGCCCCCGACCAGCGCTGGGCGCGCACCCAGGATCTGCGCATTCTGGTGGCCAACGCCTCCGAAATCCTGTCCGACGCCAACAGCTACTGGCGCTCGCTGCTGCAACACAACCAGCCCAACCTGCCGGCGTGAGGCGTCGGCTCGCAACTGACAAGCCCCGGTCATTGGGTTAAGATCGATATTCGCGGAACTTCGGGCCTCCCAAGGACTCCGAAATCCACACACGGATACTCCCGGGCGACGCCAATGAACCTGAAAATCGAAAAGCTCAAGCGTCTCAGCCAGCGCGAGCTGATGCAACTGGCCAATCACGTGTTCTTCATCACGGCGTTTCTGTTCGTCGCGCACCAGAACACCCTGCACCCCGAGCCGGTACGCACCGAAGTGCCGATGATCGCGCAGGCGCTGCACTTCCAGCCGCGCACCCCGCCGCCGGCCTACGATGCCGACCAGCTCACCAATGACGAGGTTGACTGGTCGATCCGGCCGGAGCGCTTCGACCCGGCCTTGCGCATCACGCTGATTCCGCTGGCGGAGTAACCGCAGCGACGGGGCCGTTCCGGGCTTCGCTCGCCCGCGCCCTCCGACCGGCAAGACAGCGCGAACAACAGACAAACCGCATCGGGCACTGATCAGGGTGCCCGATGCGCGTTCACACACCTACCTCCCCACACCGCGGACGAGCCGCCGCGGTCACGCCGTCGCCGCGCGCAGCATCTCCAGCGAGCGCGCGGCCGTGCCCAGATCGCGCCAGCGCTCGGGATGACAGGTCAGCAGCAGGATCTGATGCCGCGTGGCGGCGTCGAACAGGATGCGCTTCATCCGCTCCAGACGCGTCTCATCGCTGTGCACCAGGGCGTCGTCGAGGATGATCAGCGTCGGCCGTCCCGCTTCGCGCAGCAAATCGGCGTAGGCCAGCCGCACCACCACCCCCATTTGCTCGCGGGCGCCGAAACTCAGCGCATCAAAAGGGCTGGTCTCGGTGCCACCATTGTGCTCCCGCGTGATCGCTCCCGGCGCGAGCTGTTCATCGATCTCCATGCTGGACTGCGGAAACAGCAGTGGCAGATAACGATCAAGATGCGCGCGCAGCGGCGCCTGCAGCCGGCGCGTCAGCGCCGCGCGCTTGTCACGCAGCAAACCCAGCAGATAGTCCAGCGCCTCGGCACGGCGCCGCAATTCGCTGACACGGCGACGCGCCGATTCTAGGTCGCGTTCGGTCTCCGCCAGGCGCTCGTCGAGCTCGCGCGCGCCAGTGGTGCGCAGCTCCACCTCCAGCCGCATCACCGCATCGCGCCGCTCGTTGAACTGCTGTTCCAGCTGTCGGGCGCTCGTCCCCAGACGCTGCGCGTCCTGTTCGAGAATCTCGGGTCGCGCCTCGGTCACCTGCTGCGCCAGCCGCTCGACACGCTCGGCCGCGCTCGCACGCTCGGCCAGCGCGTCGGTCAGTTCGTGGTTGGTGCGGGACAGCCGGACCTCCCGCTCGGGATCGGCCAACACCTCGGTCGCCGCGCTCAGCTCGCGTTCCGCGGCGGTCAGCGCGCTCTGCGCCGCACCGGCCGCGAGTTCCGCTTCGTGCAGCTGCGCCCGCGCCGCCTCCGCCGAGCGCGCCGCGGTCTGCTCGGCGCTCTCGGCCTCGGAGACCGACAGGGACGCTGCCGCCGCTGCGCCTTCGTCCGCATCTGCCACATCTCCACCAGCCGCTTCGTCCCGCCCTTCTGCGCTCCCCCCGGCTTCGGACGCGGCAAGCGCGGTGAGCGCGCGGGCGCACTCATCGGCGCGCGCATGTGCCGCAGCCAGCGTCTCGCGCAGCGCATCAACGCCCTTCTTCGCCAGCGCCTTGAGGGTCGCCTCCGCGGTGCGGATCTCGGCATGGATGCGTAGCTGTGCACTGGCACGCACTTCCGCCGCTTCCAGCGACTGCACCCCGAGACCGCGCAACGACTCCTCTAAGCGTTCGCGCACGTCGGCCTCGGTCCGGCGCAGCTCGGCCAGCCCGCTGCCACCCGGGGCGATCTCCAGCACCCCGAGGCCCGGTAGCTGCACCCGGGTCCGCTCGTGCACCCGCCGCTCTCCCTCACCGCCAAGCGCCTCGCCCTCGATCACCAGTTGCCTGCCCGCCTCGAGGCGGTAATGCAGCCGCGTCGCGGCGGCGTCCTGACGGATGCGCAAGGCTTCGAGTTCGGTCTGCAAAGCGCGCAGCTGCTTCAGGTCGGCGTCGGCGATGCGGTGCTCGACAGCCTGCCGACGCAGTTCGAGCAAGCGCGCTTCCTCGGCCTCGGCCGCCTGCAGGCTGGCACTCGCCTGCTCGATGGCCTGACGCAGCTCGCGCGCCTCGCGCTCCAGCGCGCGGCGCCGCTCCAGCCGCCGCGCTTGCTGCAGACGCAGGCGGGCATGTTCCGCCGCGGTCGCCTGTGCCGCGTGGCGATCCCGCCATTCGACGACCCGCGCGCGCGCCGCTTCGAGCGCCGTGCGCGCAGCCACGGCGTGGGCGGTGCGGCTCCCGACCGCGCGCTGCTGCGCCGAGAATCCGTCGAGTTGCGCGCGCAACAGCTCGGCACGCTGATCAAGCTGCACGACACGCTGCCGCTGGGTACCCAGCTGCTCCTCCAGCACGCGGATTTCGGCCAGCCGCGCGAGAGCTTCACGCTCGCGCGCACGATAGCTTTCCCACGGACGGGTCGTGGCATCGCGTTCATGCTCGGCGCGCAACGCCGCCAGGGTGTCGACCTGACGCCGGTAGCCGACGATCTCCTGCCGCAGCTCGGCCTGCGCCTGCTCCAGCGTCCGTTCGCGCTCGATGGCTGCCTGGTAATCGCCACGCGGCCTGCCGGTGGCCGCCGTGAGCAGCACATTACGGGCCTGCTCGACCTCGGCGATCAGCTCGTCACCACCAGAGCTGGCCAACTCGCCCAGCGATGCGTCGAGCGCGCCGCGCAGATGCTGGGTCGCGTGGCCCAGCGGTTCGCGAAGCTCGTGCGCCGCACCCTGCTGTATCCACAGCAGGCCGGGGATGCCCCAGTGCTCGGCCTTGCTGCCGCCCCGGCCTGCGTGTTCGAAGCCGAACAGACGCGCGAGCTCATCCTCGGCCTCGGCGCCTTCGAAGCGCACACCGTCAACCACCAGCTCGCACCGCTTGCGCCCGAGAAACCGCTTGCTCAGGCGATAGGCTCGGCCGTCGTGCTCGAAATCAAGCTCCACCGAAGGCGCCGCCGCGCTGTCGCTCCAGGGGCGGAGATCATCCACCGTACCGGAGCGGTGGCGCTCGAAGAACGCCGCACGAATGGCCGTCACGAGGGTACTCTTGCCGGCCTCGTTGGGTCCGCTGAACACGTTGATCCCCGGCGCCAGCCCGGCGATCTCGAGGGGATGCAGAAACTGCCGGAACTGCTCCACCCGGATGCGTGAGAGCTTCATGCCACGCGCCCTCCATTGCCGGCCCGGTCACGACCCGGTTCAAGCCACCCCGCCAGCAACACCAGCGCATCGCGCGCGCGCGCCGCGTCGGGACCACTGCGCTCGGCGCGTAGCGCGTCAATGACCTCACCGACGTAGCCATCCACGTGCAGGTCATCGATATCCTCATCGGTGGGCTCGACCTCCAGCGCGTCCAGCTCCGCGTCCAGCGCACGCAGCCGACCACCGGCCTGCTCCAGCGCATGCTCCAGCCGCGCTCGCCCGCGCAGGTCCACACTTCCGGTCAACGTCAACCGCAACACCTCGTCCGCGCCCAGCGTGGCCAGCCACTGCAGCACGACATCCACATCGCTGGGCACGGTCAGGGTGCGCGTCTCGGCACGCCAGCGGTAACGACCGATGCGCACCGGCTCCACCCTCGGCGGCCCGGCGTCGGCCAGGGTCACCAGCAACGCCTGACCCGATCCGTTGTCCTTGAAGCGATCGCTCTCCGGCGTGCCGGCGTACCAGGTGCGATCATCCACCTGGCGCGTACCATGCCAGTCCCCCAGCGCGAGATAGTCGAGACCTGCCTGCTCGGCCCGGCCGGCTGCAATCGGGTTCGGTGAATCGATGTCCTCGGCGAGAATACCCTCGACACTGCCATGGGCAAGACCGATGCGACGCAGGCCGGCCGGGGTTGACGCGGCCTCGAACCACGCCGTGAGGTCGTCGTGGGTATGCCGCTGCACCAGCGGCGCCGGCAACACGACAATGCCCGCGGACTCGAGCACCAGCGGCTCCGGCGTGGTGCACGCGAACACATTGGGCGGCCGTGCGCCAAGCCGTTCGGCACGCGTCCACACCGACTCGGCCAGCGCGGCGTCATGGTTGCCGGGGAGCAGCACCCACGGCCCGGAAAAACCGCGCATTGCATTGAACAGGCGGTGAATGGTTCGGTCGGCCACGCCCTGGGCGTCGAACACGTCCCCCGCCACCAGCACCGCGGCCACATTGCGCTCGGTGGCCAGCGCAGCGAGGCGTTCGACCGCCTCGAAGCGGGCGTTGGCGAGCAAGGCCGCGGCCTCGGGGTCAAAGCGCCCGTACTGGCGGCCGATCTGCCAGTCGGCGGTATGCAGTAATGTGATCAATGCTTCATCCGTCCCGTGTCAGTGGCAAAATTACGCTCATAGATAGCACACAAGTCCACCGGCATGCACCCTCCGCCCTTCGCTGATCAGCACATTGCCCATGTCCACGACGCCCCCTCGGCGTCGCTGCGCACTTCAGGCCCCGCACCCTCGCAGGTAGCCTGGCAGCCAACGGCGCGCCGACGCCTGCCCGTGCTGCTGCTCTCAGCCTGTCTGGCCTTGCTCGGCAGCGGCTGCGGCCGCGGCGGCGACCCGGTCGAGGTCAGCCTTGCCGAACTTGCCGCCCGCCCCCAGGCCTGGGACGGGCGCACCGTGCATACGCGGGGTACGGTGCGCGGCTTCGACGACCCTCGCCATTACTGGGTGGAAGATGCAGGGCTCAACCGCGTCGGAATCGTTCCCGCCGAACGCATCGCGCCGCACCTTGGCCGCGAAGTCGCGGTGGTCGGACGCTTCACCTACGCCCGAGACCGGGGGCGACGGATTACGCTGGGGAGCATCGAGGCGTACGATCCGCCAAGGTAAGTATCACGGCACTGCAGCCCCCCGCCCGCAACCGCGTACGCCGCACCGACAGGCAAGCAACCCACGCTCACCCGCGCGGGCGCTACGAATCCTGCAGCAATGCATCAAATTGTGAGAAACTTCCTCGACAGATCGAATTCGCATGGCGCCGACACAACGCAGGTCGCCCGCACAGCCTCCGCCGGGAACCCGCCCGGAGCGCCAGCGGGTGTGATCGCTGCGGTTGAACCGTGCCCGCTTTCACACCGTATCGATCCAAACGGAGTCACTCGGAGTCCCAAGTGAGCATGCAGCACACCGTCGCCTCGCCGAACGCAACGGGTAATTTTCTTCCCTACTCGGGCATACTCGCCGAATGCCGCGATCTGATCCGCAAACGTGCCTGCGAGCTGCTGCTGCGCGCCTGCGGCGAAATCGAGGAAGAACTGCAGACGCGTCGAATCGGCGCGAGTGCCGAAGAAACCGAGCGCATCGCCGAGGCCTTGCAACAACTGCACAGCGTCCGTACCGACCTTGATCGCCAGTTCAGCGCGACCTTCGAACAGCAGTTCCAGCACCGAACCCGCTCCAGTTCCGAGCGCAAGCAGGAATTCTACGGCTCCGAAACCAACCTGCTCACCGAAATCAGCCTGGTTGCCGAAGAAGAAATCGACGACGCGCTCACCATCCAGAGCCTGGCCGACCGCTTGCGCAAGGCCTGTGAAGGCGAACTCCAGGAGCTCGAACCACGCATCGCGCTGATGCTCGGCAAGGACGAGATCGACAGCACCTCCAACCCCGTCGGTACCACCGCCATCTGCGAAACCCTCAAGGAAGTCTGCTGGGGTTTCGACAGTCCGCGCGAAGTCCGCGAAATGCTGCTCGACATGTTCGTGCGACGCCTGGGCGGTGAGCTCTCCACGGTCTTCAAGGAAGCCAACTCGCTGCTCGTCACCCGGCGCGTCATGCCCAGATCCCGCACCAGGCCGAAAGTCAGAAAGAGCAATCCCGCCATGGCCCGGCTGACCCAGCGCGATACCGATGGCGACGCCACCGGACAGCCAGCGGGCGAACCCGCCGAACTCATTCAACGCCTGTTCTCCGGACAGGTCGGCAACGACTGGTCGACTCGCAGCTCCGGCGGCCAACTGCTGCAAGCCCTCACCCGGCTGCAGACTGGCGACGGCGAAGTCAGCTTCGGCAACCAGTCCTTCAGTGTCGACCCCGAAGCCCTGGGCACCACCAACGTACTCGGCAACCTGATCGAGGCTGGCTTCGGCAAGCAGCTCGAACCGGTCGACGGCATGGTCATCGACGTGGTCGCCACACTGTTCGACTACATCTTTGACGACAAGCACGTTCCAGCGGCGATGAAGGGGCTCATCGGGCGCTTGCAGATCCCGGTGCTCAAGCTGGCGATGCTCGATCACTCGTTCTTTTCCAACCGGTCGCACCCGGCGCGGCGGCTGATCAACGCGCTCGCCCAGTCGGCCTCGACCTGGGACGGCGAATTTACCAACGACTGTTCGCTCTACCGCACCGCCGAAGCGCTGGTGCTGCGCATCCAGAACGAGTTCGCGCAGGATGCGGGCGTGTTCGCCGCCTGCGACGAGGCCTTCCAGACCTATCTGGCCGAGGAAGAGCGTCGCCTCGACGAAAAGGCCGCCTCGCTCACCGGCCGCCTCGAACAGCGCGAGCGCCATGAACTCGCCACCACGGTGGCACGCGACGCCATCGCCGTGCATCTGGCGAACCCTACCCTGCCCGCCGTGGTCAAGGACTTCCTGCAGCAGTGGTGGATAAAGGTGCTGGTGCGCGCCTCGCTGCACCCGGCGAACAATGGCGAGGCCTGGCGGGTTGCCACCGACACCATGGACGAACTGGTGTGGAGCGTGCTGTCCAAGTCCGGTGTCGACGAACGCAAGCGCCTGGTGCAATTGCTGCCGACGCTGCTAAAGCGGCTCAAGGCCGGCGTCGCGCAAGGCGTCATGGACGAGGCCGCAGCCGACGCCTTCTTTGCCGAGCTCGTCAAGCTCCACACCGCAGCGATCAAGTCCGGCATGAGTGGCGCCGACAGTGGAGAACCGCCGCCGACAGTCCAGCCGATGGACGACAACGCGCCACAAGCCTCACCGACCATCCCTCCACATCCGGTCGAAGAAGAAACACCGCCGGCCGAGGATCTCGAACGCCTCTCGCGCGGCTCCTGGATCGAGCTGCGCGACGAGAGCGGTGAAGTCCGACGCATGCGCCTGACCTGGGTGAGCCCGGCCCGCACCACCTTTCTGTTCGCCAACCGTCAGGGCCAGCGCGCGCTGGCGCTGACCCACAAGGAGCTGTCGCGACGCTTCGCCAAGGGCGAGGCCACCATTACCGACGGTGCCCCGCTGCTCGACCGTTTCGTCGACGAGGTCATGGAAGAGCTGTAAGCGCCCCCTCCCTTGGCCAGCCATGACGGCTCGCCTCGTCCGCCATGGCTGCGATCCGCTTGCGGCTGTCGGGATGGGTGGACAACCACTCCGGCGGCCCGTGGCGGTGAACTTGCGCCAACGTCTCGAACACCGTTTCCGCGCCAGCCACATGGCCATAAAGTGCGTACACGCCACGCAGCGCGATGCGATCGGCGTCACGCTCCTGCGACCGGCTGAAAGTCAGGCCAGCGGTAAACCCGGCCTGCCCGATCAGACCACCGGCAACGTCGCTGCCGGACGCCCCCCCGATCGCCGCCAGCGCGATGCTGGTCAGCACCCCGCGCCCCAGCGCGCGGATTACGTGGCGCTCGCGCACGTGGGCAATCTCGTGGGCCAGCACCATCGCCAGCGCATTCTCGTGCGGCATCGCCTGCAGCAAGCCTCGCGTGATGACCACGTTGCCGCCCAGCGTCGCGAACGCGTTGACCATCGACGACGCGTCGTAATGCACGGTCACCGAGACCCCCTCGGGCAGCGGGTCGGCCGCGATCAGGCGGTCTGCCAGATCACGCAGATAGGCGCTGACTTGCGGGTCGGGGTCACGCGCCCGAAAGTGCTCGGCCACCGGTACGCCCCACTTGCGTTCGGTTTCGAACGGCACCAGCGCGCCGGCCAGATGCCCCATCCAGCCGAACACCATCACCAGCAAGGCGACCGCCACCAGCACCGCCGTACCGAGCCAGGCAAACTCCTTCAGCGGGTGCTCATCGGTGGTGTTGATCCCCTCCGGGATTTCCGGATTGCTATAGCCGGAGGCGGATGCGCCGGACCGGCCCGCCCCTGAAGCCGGCACGCCATCCCTTTCCGGCGGATGCTCAGGCGGCGGCACCATTGCCGTTGCCGCCCGCGCGTGGAATCAGGGCCGTGCCATAGGCCAGCACCTCCACCGAACCGATGGTCTGCTTGACGCCCTTGGAAATCGACGCGGTCTCGATCTTGACATTGAACACCCGGTCCGCGCCAAGGTCGCGCGCCTGCCGCTTCATGCGCAAAATGGCCTCGCGCCGCGCCCGGTCGACCAGCGATTCGTGACTCACCAGGCGCCCGCCGACGAGCATCCGCAAGGCCGCGACAAAGCGCTTGAAGTAATCCACCGAGATCACCACCGAACCACTCACCAGCACCGACTCCGGCGCCGGCAGGCGGGGAGGTGGAAAGCGCTCGGGAAACACCAGCACGTCGCGCAGTATGCGCTCACGCAGCTGAATCGACCGATAATGGCTTTTTTCCGCCATTCGGCCCACGACATAGCCAATCAGCAACAAACCGATCGGCACCATGATCTGGAATAGCATCACCCACATGGCAAGCTCCCCGCGCCCATCGCCATGGTGCTCACTCGAGCACCACGGCGGTGCCGTACACAAACAGCTCGGCTGCGCCCTGCGCCACCGAAGACGTAGAAAAGCGCACGTTGAGCACCGCGTTGGCACCGATTGCCGCCGCCTGCTTTTTCATGCGTTCGGTGGCTTCGTTGCGCGCATCCTCGAGCAGCTCGGTATAGCCCTTGAGCTCGCCGCCGACGATGTTCTTGAGCCCGGCCATGAAGTCACGCCCGATGTGCTTGGCCCGCACCGTGCTGCCCTGCACCAGCCCCAGATGCTGCACCACCGTGCGCCCAGGCACGATCTCCATATTACTGATCAACATGTTCGCTCCATTCGCGAAAGCGTGCGTGGTTCGCGGAGCCACGCACGGCGTTTTTTTCGAGCTTCGCAGTATAGGACAAAAACACCGTATTCGATCACCATGTCATCACACCGGAAACAACTCGGAGAGCGGTCTCCAGCGCGCGGGAAGCGTCATCGCGCCGAGACCGCGTGCGCGCGCCGTTGGTCCACGCGGCACGAGCGCCGGTAGCCACGGTTCATCCCCTCGAAAAAATCCCGCATAATCCCCGGCAACGCCCCAACCCGGAACCCACTCCATGAACGACCTGCGCGACCTCGCCGCCCTGATCCGCTCGAGAATGCCGATCATCGTCATCGAAACCATGGAAGAAATGCGTGCCCTCAAGCTCGTCGACGAGCTTGCCCGCACGCTGGACCACCCGCTGTACCGCTGGTCCGCCGCCAGCGGCCTGGTTCAGCTCAACTTCCGGTACGGGCCCCGTGGCGCCCCCGGCGGCGCACGCGCCAGCCGTGGCCTGGAGCTGGTGGACGACTACACCCCGCAACACACCGCCAGCACCCCGACGGCAAACGACGCCACCGTGCGCGCCATCGACGACACCAACAGCCTGCAATCGGCACTGCGCTTCATCGACGAACGCGGCCAGGGCGGACTGTACGTGCTGCTTGATATCCATCCCTACCTCGAAGACCCCATCGTCGCCCGTCTGCTGCGCGAGATCGCGCTCGATCACGCCGTGGACGGCCGCACCCTGGTGCTCATCTCACCCAAGCTGCAGCTGCCGACCAAGCTCGCGCGCCATTCTGCCCAGCTCAACCTGTCGATGCCGGACGAAGGCCGCATCCGTGCCCTGCTCGAAGAGGAGTTCCAGCTCTACGAGCGCAGCGGCAAGCGCACCCGCCGCAACCCCCAGCTCGAAGACGCCATGGTGCGCTACGCCAGCGGCCTGTGCGAAGAAGACGTGCGCCACCTGCTGCGCCAGGCCATCCGCGACGACGGCACGCTGACCCGCGAAGACCTGCAGCGCGCCGCGCGCTACAAGGAACAGTCGCTACCCGGCCTCACCCTCGAGGCCGCGCTCGACGGCGCCGACTCGGTCGGTGGCCTGCTGCGCCTGCGTCGCTGGCTGGCTCAGCGCCGGCCCATCTTTCTCGGCGAAGTCGACCGCCCCGGCCTGCCGCTGCCCAAGGGCGTGCTGATCATGGGCGTGCAGGGCACCGGCAAAAGCCTCACGGCCAAGGCCACCGCCGCCGCGTGGGGGCTGCCACTGCTGCGCCTGGACATCGGCGCGCTGTACGACAAGTTCCAGGGTGAAACCGAACGCAAGCTGCGCGAAGCCCTGACCGCCGCCGAAGGCATGCAGCCAGTGGTGATGTGGATCGACGAAATCGAGAAAGCCATCTCCACCGAAAACAACGACGGCGGCGTCTCGCGCCGCGTGCTCGGCACCCTGCTCACCTGGATGGCCGAGCGCACCGCGCGCATCTTCATCGTCGCCACCGCCAACGACGTGCAGGCCCTGCCACCGGAGCTGGTACGCAAGGGCCGCTTCGACGAGCTGTTCTTCGTCGATCTGCCCGACGCTCCCGCGCGCCAGACCATCTTCCGCATCCACCTCGGCCGCCACCGCCTCAAACCCGAGAACTTCGACCTGCAGACCCTGGCGCTGCGCACCGAAGGGCTGTCCGGCGCCGAAATCGAACAAGCGGTCGTCTCCACACTGTACGAGGCCCTGCCCGACAACCGCGAGCCCGACATGGCCATGCTGCTCGCCGAGATCGAACGCACCCGGCCGCTGTCGGTGGTCATGGCCGAACGAATCGCGCAACTGCGCGCGTGGGCAATGGAACGCTGCGTGATGGCGGACTGACCTGCGCCCTGCATCGGCGCAGCAAGCATCGACTATACTGCATTAGTCACCTAGTCATCAGGATCGATTCATGCGCACCCTCAGCCTTGCCGAAACCAAATCCCATCTGTCTGCGGTTGTCGATCAGGTCATCGCCGGCGAAGAAATCGTCATCACCCGTCACGGCCTGCCCGTGGCGCGCATCGTCCCAGAGCCCCGGCACCCCGACGCTGATGCGCTCGCCGTGGTCCGCGAATTACGGGCCTTCGTGCTTGCTCAACCCCCGCAGCCCCGCGCGGCGGTCGACACCGTGCGCAAACTGCGCGACGGAGCACGCTACGGATGATCGGCGTTCACATCCCCGCGTAAACGCCCCTCACCCCGCCAGCATCGCCGCCACCGCGCGCCGCTCCACCGCGTCCAGCGCCGCATCCAGCGCCGCCGGGCTGTGGGCGCCCAGCGCCAGGCGCGCCGCCGGGTCGTGCAGAAACGCCAGCGCATGCCGCGCCAGCGTGTGGCCGTGGTCGGCCGCCTTGCGCAGCCACGCCAGACCCGCCGCCTCGTCCGGCGCCACGCCCAGGCCGGCCACCAGACAGCGCCCCAGCCAGTACATCGCTTCCGGGTAATAATGCCGCGCCGCGCGCTCCAGCCAATCCACCGCCTCGGCCGGCCGCTCCGCCGCCAGAAACAGCAGCCCCAGGTCGCACTGCGCCTCGGCCTCGCCGTGGTCGGCGGCCAGCACCAGCGCCAAATCCTCGTCGGCCAGCGGCAGCTGTGCCCACTGGCGCACCACCGCCAGGCTCACCAGCGTCTTGTCGCTGGTGCAGCTCTTGCACGCCGGCAGGCTGCCGTCGGCGATGCGGCGCCACAGCGTGCGCTTGCTGATGCCCGTAAGGGCACAGGCGGTGTTGAGCGAAATACAGTCGTGATCGTCCATGCGAAAGCGGCGGAAACCGGGTCCCTGTCATGCGTGTTTCATGCGTTGACAACAGTTTAGACCAAAACCAGTGGCATCGGCGTCGCGTGTCAGCGTGAATTTGTCACACCCTGAGCGTGACATTTGTCACGTTTTTCCAGCGTGGCACAGCCGATATCCGTGCCATTGACACGGGTATGAGCGCACAAACCGCCAAACTTCGTCTGGCACGGGGTTTGCTTTATAGAGATCGAGGCAACGGCAAGTGTGACCAACCGGCGCCGGAAGAAGTCCAGTTTTTTCTACCTACCTAGAGGGTACTCATCATGAAAAAGCAAATTCAACAAGGTTTCACCCTGATCGAACTGATGATCGTGGTCGCGATCATCGGCATTCTGGCCGCGGTTGCGCTGCCGGCGTATCAGGATTACACGATTCGTGCCCGTATGTCGGAAGTCGTGCTGGCCGGCAGCGCATGCCGTACCACCATCTCCGAAGTTTCGCAAACTGGCTTGCCCGCAGCGCCGGCAGCAAACGGCTTCGGTTGCGGTGAAGACGACACTGGTCCGGTTTCCCAGTATGTTCAGACCATTACGACCACTGCTACGGGCATCATCCAGGTCGAAGCACGCAGTATTGATCCGGCAGTGAATGGCGAACAGGTCCAGTTCCGTCCCTTCAGCGACGCAACCGCCACCACTGCCTCCGTCGCTGCCGACTTTGTCCGCGGCACGGCCCAGCCCGTTCGTGCATGGCTGTGCGGCCCCGTTGGTACGCTCGAAGCCAAGTATCTGCCGGCTACCTGCCGCGACTAATCCCGATGGATTGCCCCGTCCGGTCGAACGGGCGGAACTGGAAAACCCCAGCATACCGGCTGGGGTTTTTTTGATTGCCTGCGTCTCTGACCGACCTGTCTCTATCTGTTGAACGGTTTACACCCATCATGTCGAACCGAAGTCGCGCCGCGTTGATTCATCTCGCGATCTCGCTGATCATTGCCGCACTTGCCGCCGGGCTCGTCTTCCTGTTGTGGTATCCCGAGCCTTATGGTCAGCTATCTGGCGGACGCGAGCTATTTCTGATTCTCGTCATCGTCGACGTCATCATCGGACCCGCGATTACCTTGATCATCTATAGCACCAAGAAATCCCGCCTCCATCTGCTGGCGGATTTCTCGGTCATCGGCGCACTGCAACTGAGTGCATTGTTCTATGGCTTGTGGACAATGCACGAAGCGCGCCCCGTGCATCTGGTTTTTGAGTACCATCGCATGGCTGTGGTACACGCGGTGGACGTCCATCCCGAATTGCTGCAAGAAGCCCCTGCAGCGTATCGGAGACTCCCGCTCACCGGCCCCACCCTGCTTTCGCTGCGCCCTCTCAGCGCAAACGAAATGTTCGACTTTACGATGCTTGCCCTGGATGGCATCCCATTGGCAGCCCAGCCGGGACTTTGGCAACCATATGCACACGCTCGCGCCGATATCCTGAAGGAGTCACGTCCGCTGGCTGAACTGCGTTCGCGCTTTCCAGAACAGGCTCCCCAAATCGACAAAGCCGCTGCCCGCGCCGGCTTGCCTGAGAAGCAATTGCGCTACCTGCCGATGCTTGCGCGCACCGCAGCGTGGACGGTCCTGATTGACGCGGAAAGTTTACTTCCGGTCGGTTACCTGCCAATTGATTCGTTTTAGTTCCACCGGCCTCGGCGCCCGCAATACTACCAGCCGCTGGAGCACGGCCTGCCGCAACTGCTCGAACGCGCCCGCCCGCTCGACGAGCTGCCCCGCTTCAATCCGCCCGAGCAGGTACGCGCCGTGCTCGAGCGCTGGCCGCAGGCCGACGCCTGGGTGCCGCTGCGCAGTGTGTCGGAGTCGATGACGGTGTTGATCTCACGCGAACAGGGCCGCGTCGTCGCCATCGCCGACCTGCGGCCCTGGCTGTAGGGCCCGCGCCTCGCGCGTCAGTGCTGCCCGCCGTCCTGCCGCTGCGCGCGCAGGGCGCGGACTTCAGCCAGGCCGAGCTGCGTGGCGGCGGCGATCTGCGCGTCGTCGAGACTGCCAAGGGCAATCAGGTTGAGGGCGATCTCGCAACGACTTTCTTCGCGGCCTTTATTCAAGCCCTGCACCAGCCCTTTCTCGATCCCTTGCGCGATTCCTTTCTCGATCCCGATCCGTTCGGCGGTGTTGATGTACGGCATGCTC